>Ga0209310_1001086_pt1 | contig 22347 bp, 7 predicted proteins | sample AD_UKC030_MetaG_FD_184415 | JGI IMG/M metagenome (GOLD analysis project Ga0209310, IMG submission 184415) | Active sludge microbial communities of municipal wastewater-treating anaerobic digesters from USA - AD_UKC030_MetaG (SPAdes) (version 2) | ecosystem: Engineered > Bioreactor > Anaerobic >...
CGCTCAAGGTCAGCCCAGGAGGCGCACTCGCAATATCCTGTCAGGATGACGAATCCGCACAGTCCGGATCGGCCTGCTCGCCCGCTCCGCTGTAGCACCGCTGGAAGACGCCGAAGTCGGTCTGGTCGACGTCGCCATCGCGGTCAGAGTAGGCGTCCAGTTCCTCTCCGCGAGGCTTGGCCGCCCGGGTAAAGAGAACAGGTGAGTCGCCTTCACTTCTCGCAGTTCGGATCGGGCGGCTTGCCTGCCCCTCTGTAGCAGCGCTGAAACACGCCGAAGTCCGACTGGTCGGCGTCACCGTCGTGGTCGAGGTCGGCGTCGCGGCAGGTTTCCTCCTCCTGAGGCACTTCGGGGCCGGTGGCGCAGGATTGGAGGTGTCCGAAGTCATCCTGGTCCACGTCACCATCCACGTCGAAATCCGCTGGGGCGTTCGAGAGTAACACCGCGGAGACGGGCAAAGCTAAATCGTCGGCTGCGATCTTCGCCGCCTCAATTCGGGACACGGGACCGAAAGCCGACCAGGCGGTCGACGGCGGGACGGCGGCGACAGTCGGTGTGGTGAACACCCGATCGACCGGGAGGGGCGCATCATCGGAAAACTCGGGGGCGGTCCAGCCCACGGTGAAGAGCCTCCCGTCCGGCGCCTCCAGCATGGAAGTGATTGAGGAAACGTATCCGTCACAGGTTAGGGGGCCATCCGGGCCGCAGATGTCCGGCGGGGGGTTCTCGATCTCGACGGCTCCGGCGAAGGCAAGGCCCAGACCGCCTGAATCGATCGCAAAGCGGTAGACTCGCGTGGAGAGCCCGCCGGACCGACCCACTGAAGCTGTCAGGTACAGATGGTCCCTCAGTGTCTCATCCGACGATCGTGATACCAGCAGTGTGGCCGGCCCCTCCGGTGGCGGAACCGGGCCACCTTCTGCGAACAGGGAACTCAGCAGGAAACGAGCCTTCTCGTGCCCGGGGGAATCGAGCGATTCGTCAAAGACCAGGATCCAGTCGTTGTCGTTGTACTGGGTGGCGCTGGCCACGAAGACATTGCCAGATGCGTCGACTTCGATTTCACGCATACCGCTGAAATCGCAGCTTGGCCGGCAGGAGCCGCCGGTCACCAGGGGCCTGCAGTTGAGGCAGCCGTTCTCCGGCCGAGCCTGCACGGACGGATCCAGCGGATCCAATCCAAACACGGTCGCCACCTCGAAGTCACCGTTACCGAGCAATCGCAATCTCGCGGCAGCGGTATAGGGGTGGTTGCTGCCGGCGGGTGTGACCACCAGCGGAACCACGTACACCGATTCGGGGATGCCGTTGCCGCCCTGAGCCGGTGGATTGGGATCGAATGCCACGTCCGAGAGTGGCAGCCCGCTACCATCCTCGTCCAGCCCCACTTGGACGATATCACCCTGGAAAGCCTTGCGACCGGGGGATACCAGAATCTGGCCAGTGTCTGCCGTGAGCATGCCGTACACGCTGTGGACCAGATAGACTCGGCCGGCCGGATCTTGCACCAGCCGGGCGCCGCCCCGTTGGCAGTCCTCAGATCCGGGCTCAGGACATGGTGCAGGACTCCTGGCCGTCGCAAGGCCGGTTTCGGCGACGTCGTATAGATGATCGCTCTGATCGTCGTTGCTGCCGGGCTTGCCCAGGATCCGGAGCTTCCCCATCCCCGTTCCGCTTGAGGTTCCCGATCCCTGGCCGGTGGCCAATTCGCCTTGGCCAGAGCTCCGGCGTGAATCCTGTCCGCACCCGGTGCGGTTGCCGGCGTAAACGCCGCCCGCTTGGCTGCAGCCCAGCTCGGTATCGATCACGCATCGGCCGTCCGGCAGATAGCAGGCCCCGGTGATCCAGGTCGGGCACCGATACCGCGAGTTGTAAGCCACCTCCCAAACCTGGATGTCGCCCAGGTTGACGTACCCGTCCTCGTTCAGATCCAGGCACCACCTGCCCACGGGCACCGATCGGCCGGTCTCGGCCAGCAGGACCAGATAATCCATCTCATCCGCGCCCGGCCGCTGATCGAAGTTGGCGCACACCTGATGGCACCAGACCTGGGGGTCGAAATTGTCGATCCAGACGATCGAATCGTCGCCACGAAGCTCCAGCTCAACGTAGGTCCCGCGGGTGAAGTTCAGGGTGTATTGGGGGGCAACCCGCGGGAATCGCCCAACAAACAAGCCGTACTGAGAGCTGGCGGTGCCCCCCGAAAGATCAGCCGGTGGCGGGGTGAGCTCGGCCACCTTAAAGATGCGCTCGCTCACCCGAGGCGAGTCGCTGAGGTACACTTCCAGAACTGTTCCGGGGCCGGTTGCGTGGAAGAGGTACTCAAACGTAACCACGATGTCTTCCTCGCCGGCCCGGGCGAACGCGCCCTTGGCCGCAACCGAACGGGCGGGTGCTCTGTCGGCCGCCCGGGTACGCATCTCCATCACGCCGTCCTGCGTGGCCGGGTTGCGAGCATTCGGAAGAAGCTGAATGCTGCCTTCGAGGGCTGGAGCAGGCGGATTCGGCTGGAGATCCAGAGGGTCTCGCATCCGCCGGTGGACGCGGATATCGAACTCATTAAACAGCGAGGCGGTCTGATCGTTCATGGCAATGATGCCCAGCGAAAACCCCAGCAGCGGCTCATCCACGATCCGGCGGCCACCCGGCAGCGCGGCCGGATGGAGCGGATTGCCGCTTTCGTCGGTCAGGCTCTCGTAGTACAGCGTTTGCAGAGCGGTGTTCAAGACCGCGTTCTCGTGCAGGATGAGATGCCGGACATAGACCGCCTCCGGATGGGCCAGGCCCTCGTGGAACTCGAACCCCGGTCGGTTGGTCAGATTGAGCTTGGCCCCGGGTTTGATCTCGAGCGTGTCCAGCACCCAGTTCTGGGCCGGCTCACCGGCGAAGCGCTCGCCGAGGGAGGTGGGGTGCGCGCCGGAGAGGCAGTCCGGGTTGGCCGCCGTCCCGCAATCGTCATCCCGACTGCGAAGTTCCAGAAGCGTACCCTGGGCCAGGGCCGGGTCGGTCTCGATGACCACACGGAACGTGTTCTGATCGATGTTGGGGTGTTCAGGGGCGTTTGGGTCGGGGTCCAGGTCCAGGTACCGGTCTCCAATGGAGGTGATGAGGTTATTCGCAACCGTGGCGTTACCCTCGACGAAGAGCTGGCCGCCGGAGTTGATGGCATCTATAAGGAAAACGTCATTGTACTGGATCTGGCTGCCCCCCTGGATGTCGGCCTGCCGCACGGTGATGTTGGCATTACGGATCTGCGATTCCTGGCGAGCCAACAGCGTCCCGTCGATCAGGATGGTACCGCCCGGCGTGCCACCAGGGTCCACGCACGGCGTCCCCGTACCGGGGATGCGAAGATCGACGCAGGCAGCGCCCTCCAGGATCAGATGTTGGCCGGGTGCGATCTCGAGGCTTCCGGTGCCGCGAAGGTTGGCTCGGAATCTCGCCGGCTCGTAGAACGGAGCCTGGGACACGTACAGCTTGCCGGCCGCGCTCAAGTCGAGCCAGCCCGCGCCTTCGAACTGGCATGAACGAACATCGAGAACCGTCGGCTCGGCAGGGTCAGCCCCGTTAAGCGCAAAGGTTCCCTCTACGTGGTTCCAGTTCTTCAACATGACTCCACCTCCACCGGCCGGGCTGGCGTTGAGGTCCAGGGCCAAGTCCCCGATGGTGGGGTGACTGAAGTGACTGTAAATTCCCCCTCCTGCCACGCTGGCCGAGTTGTCCACGACAAGGAGATTACCCAACAGCGGCCGGCCGCCGAGCAGCAAAAGACCAGCGCCCTGAGTGTCCAAACCGGCTCCATCGGCATATCCGCCGGTGATAGTGAAGCCGTCGAGAACGGTGCCCGGACCGCCGGCCGCGATGGTGGCCACATGGTAGCTGTTTTCAGCGCGTGACATATCTCCAAACCCGCCGACGTCGTCACCGCTCAGATCGCCGCTGAGGATGGTCAGGTTGGTCCGGGGATCGGGATTCCGCTGATCCAGCGAGGTCTCCGTGCCGGTGAATCCACCGTACACCTGCACGCCGTTGGGGAGATTGAAGCTGGCGGTGCGATCCCCTGCGGGATCCGACGGCGCGTAGGTGCTGGCTGCCACCCAGATCTCAGTGACCGTTGGGCCGGCCGCCCAGGCGGTATCCAAGGCCACGCGGAGTTCGGTGAAGGCGTCCGCCCAGATCGTGCCCGTGTTCGATCCGCTTGCGCCCCGTCGAACGTAAAGCGTCGGAGGAATGGACGCACTGCCGCGTTCATAGGCGCCCATGTCCACTATTGGCGCAGCACCGTTACCGGTATCGGCGGCATCCGGATCGTCGTGACGGCGAAGATGAGCATCAAGGTCCACGCCAAGGAGCGGCTGGTTGCCGGGTGTATCCGGATTGATGTCAACGTAGTTATCCCCCGCATCCGCCGCCGGTGATCCCGCCTGCAACCGCAGGTCGCCGTAGTCGTCGTCGGCCGTCGCCGGTATCCCGTCCGGGCCGATGTCCGGCGGCCGAACGAACAGCGGATCCGCCCCCGTGTTACCCACACCCCCAAGGCTCCCCGTCCAGCCCTGGATACAGCTGTGGTTGACCTCCACCACGCTGCCCAAAACCTGTCGATCCTCGCTCTGATCGGACACGCAGAACGGAACCGCGTTCCGGCAGTTGTGGTTCCCCCACAGGACGCAGTTCGTCAGCCGGAACGTCCCACCCGTCAGCCCACCGCCGTTGGTACTGGAAAGCCCCGATATCGCCGAGTAGTTCCCCGCCACCGTGCAGTTGATCAGTGTGCACTGGTTCGCACCGTCCCACCAATCGTTGTAGATGGCTCCACCCCAGTAACTCACCGCGTTCCCGACGAACACGCAGTTCACCAGTGTCGGATGCGCGCCGGAGACATTGAACAGGCCCCCGCCCCCTCCTGTCGCCCACTTCGCGCTGTTTCCAAGAAATCGACAGTTGATCAGCCGGGGCGCACTGCCATTGGAGTTGGCCATACCCCCGCCGGCAGGACCAAGGTTGCCCTCGAACAGGCAATTCACCACCAGGGGATGGCTGTCGTTGTCATTACAGATCCCCGCGCCATGGCCATTCGTACGGTTGTTGCGGAACACGCAATCCCTGATCGTCGGGTGGCTCGAGCTGGCAAAGATCCCTCCACCGCCCCCCTGAGCATCATTGCCGTTTCCGGTGAACACGCAATTCCGGATCGTCGGATGACCCGACTGGCTGTACATCCCGCTGCCCTTGTCCGCCGGGTCGAACCCGCCGTCCGCATTTCCCCCCGTAACCGTGAAGCCGTCCAGCACCGCCGAGGCATCCACCCCGCTGCCGGTCACCACGTGATACGCGTTCTCCGCAATATTGACGAAGTCCGGCTGATCGTCGCCGTTCAGGTCCCCGCTCAGAATGGTCTCGTGGGCTTGCGGGTTACGCTCGGCCCACGTGCCTCCTCCCGCCGGGAAGCCGCCGTATAGCGCTACTCCGCTGACCAGCTGGAACGTCGCTGAACGCGAATCCTGAGCGACGGTCCGGGCTGTGGGCTTGTACGTACCCGCAGCTACCCAAACCTCGCCCACCTGGCCGACTGCGCCCGCGGCAATGGCCAGCGCATCCTGTACGCCTGGTAGCGCCGCTGCCCAGCTCGAACCATCTCCCCCCGGCGCCACCCCAGCGCGCACGTGCAAACGGGCCGGCACCGGCTCGTCGTCGTCCTCTTTCACCGTGATGAGCACGTCGGGCGCACCAGGCATGCCCACTCGGAAGGTCGCAACTCCATCCAGGTAGTCACCGTCCGGGTTCGCCCGGATCACGACCACCTGCTCCTGGCCGTAGCTCGTCGAGTCGAATGACAGCGCACCGCCCGATTCCACCGCGAGGTCGTCATCTCCGTCGAGATGCACCGTGCTCACCTGAAGCACGCCCTGCGGGTTTAACGCCGGCCGGACGCGGAACGAGGCCGTTCCCCCCTCCGGGATGATCAAGGATGGCGGGTCCACCAGAATCCGCTGCTGCGGAGCTTCGTATGCTCCCATGTCACAGTAGAGTCCGCTGCCCGGAGGGTTGCCCACATCGGCGGCCACCGGATCGTCGGTGATTCGCGGATTGTCCAGGAGATCCAGGGGAAGCGGCTCGATTGTGTCCCCATCTCCATCCAGATCCGATTCATCCGCCGGCAGTGCCGCGTTATCCCCCGCGTCGGCGACCGGTGATCCGGCCTGCAACCGCAGGTCGCCGTAGTCGTCGTCGGCCGTCGCCGGTATCCCGTCCGGGCCGATGTCCGGCGGCCGAACGAACAGCGGATCCGCCCCCGTGTTACCCACACCCCCAAGGCTCCCCGTCCAACCCCGGACACAGCTGTGGTTCACCACGATCGTGTTTCCGCTCACCTGCTCCACTTCACCCTCATCAAAGACACAGAACGCCTCGGGAGCTTTACACCTGCGATTCCCCCACACAATGCAGTTGATCAGTTCAATAACCACCCCCTGCAAACCCGCAGCCATAGGTTGCGGCCATCCCTCCCGAACGTAGTTCCCCACCACCGTGCAATTGACCAGCGTGAAACGGTTCAGACCGCTCCACCCGGAGCCATCGATCGCCCCGCCAAAGTAACTCACCGAATTGCCCACCAACAAGCAGTTCACCAGCATGCAACTGGCGCCGTCGGCATTGCAGATACCGCCCCCTAAAGAACCCCCGCTCATCCCGTCACTGTTACCCCGGAACACGCAGTTGATCACTCGCGGTGCGCTGCCGCTGAAATTAGCCATCCCGCCGCCATTAGAAGCGATGTTGCCTTCGAACAGGCAGTTCACCACCAACGGGCAGCTTCCGGCGTCGTTCCAGATGCCCCCTCCCCGTGACCCGGCACCACCACCGCTAGTTGCCCTGTTGTTGCGGAACACGCAGTTTGTCAACGTCGGATGGCTGGCCCCGTTGTAAATGCCAGTGCCGCCGGACCCAGTATTGCCGATGAACAAGCAGTTCCGAATCGTCGGATGGCCCGCCTGGTTGTACATCCCCCCGCCCTTGTAGGCCGGGTCGAAGGATCCATCAGCGTTTCCGGCGGCGATGGTGAAGCCGTCCAGCACCGCCGAGGCATCCACCCCGCTGCCGGTCACCACGTGATACGCGTTCTCCGCAATATTGACGAAGTCCGGCTGATCGTCCCCGTTCAGGTCCCCGCTCAGAATGGTCTCGTGGGCTTGCGGGTTACGCTCGGCCCACGTGCCACCCGCCGCCGGGAAGCCACCGTACACTTCGACGCCACTGACCAATTGGAACGTCACCGAACGTGGATAGTGCTCAAAAGTCCGAATAGAGGGCCGGTAGGTACCTGCAGCCACCCAGACCTTGTCGCCAACCGCCGCCGCAGTCAATGCAGATTGCAGATCCGTCCACGCATCGGCCCAGCTTGTGCCGTTGCTGGCCCCACCGGCATTCGCTCGCACGTAGTGCACGGCAGCATGAGCGGGCACCTCCGCCAGGCCCCATACAAGGCCCAGGATAGCACAGCTCCGGATCCATACACCTTGATGCCTGCAGGGCAGAGGCATGCCACTTCCTCCTCGCCGCCTCATCTACTCGCACTCTTGTTGGCAGCGGTGACTTTCGGTTTCCAGGTCAAAGAAGGGAATCACGGTATACTGCTCCGAAGTGTAAATGCCTTTTCGTATCCGGATGAACCCCACGTGCCCGTCGGCGAACGCCACGTTGTGGTAACCCGACCGGCTGTGCCATTCGATATGTGATTCCGGCGTGAGTTCACGCCACCAGGTATTGTACCAGCCGTAGTCCGCGACCAGCAGGAGCTTTGCGGTGTTCTTCAGATCCGAGATCGAAACGCTCCCGGTGCGCTCGCTGACCCGTGCTACGAGGTCCCGACATGGTTCATCCGGACTTGCCGTTACTTCTGGCGGGCCGACGAGCAGATGGTTCATCAGGTAGCTGTTACCAAAATCTTCGTGGCACGTGGGGCTGATGCGCAAGGGTGGGCTGCCACAGTCAAATGGGCAATGGAAAGGCTCGGCCTTTCCTACCACTTTCGGCAGGCCCAGATATGGATTGAGCGGTTTCTTGCCGCGGTAGGCGGACGTGCGGCCCTGCTTGCCGCCGTAGTTGATCTCGTAGTTGTCTCTGGCCTTGACCGATTTCAGAAACCTACCCTTCGAGTCGTTCAGGTAGGCCTGCCAGCCTGAGGCGATGTGCCGTAGGTTCGACTGGCATTGCACCTGCTTAGCCTGCTGCCGGGCCTGATGCAAGGCGGGCAGGAGAATCGCCGCCAACAGGGCGATGATGCCGACGACCACCAGCAGTTCAAGCAGGGTGAAACCCGGCAGCAGCCTGGCGCGCCTCCAGCCGGGGGGCTCGGTGCCCAACGTCTCACGGCGGGCGACCATCACTGCCCCCCCTTTTTGGACTGGTCAGCCTCTGCACGCTGCGTCGTCGCAGTCGGACTCGGCAGCAGTTGCCTCAGTCGGGCATCGGCGACCGGCGGCCAGTACGAAGGCCGGGTCTCCACACTCAACCTGAAGAGGCGGACCGCCTCGTCCACGCGGCCCGCCTCCAGCTCCCGCTCGCCAGCGGCCAGGTACGCCAGCGCCGGCTCCGAGGGCAGATCACGCAGGAGGCTTTCGAGCGGGTAAGAGGGATCCAGCAGAAACTGGATGGCGATGTCCTCAGGAACTCGGGATGCTGGTCCTCTATTGGATTCACCCGACGCTGGAGCTGAAGCCGTGGTCGTGTTCACGAACAGCCGTGCAGTGTCCATCCGGCCTGACTCCCATTCCCTGAGGAACCAACCTAACCGGTGACGGTGAAGCGTACGGTCCGCCTCGGCCAGGCGGGCATCAAGCTGCTGGTTCGCAGACACGATGCCGCGATTGACCACATCAAGCTCGCGGACAGCATCCTGCTCCTTGCGGTAGAATCCGGTGCTGATCGCACCAAATCCGATCAAGGCGACGATCAGCGTGGCGATCACCGACGTATGGAAGTAGTGCTTGAGGGCCAGTTTCCGCAGCATGTACAGTGAGCTGTCCGACTTGGCCGCCACGGGCTTGCCGTCCAGCCACGCCTCCAGGTCCGCCTGCAACTCGCTCACCGACCCGTAGCGTCGATCAGGCTCCTTGGCCATCGCCCGAAGGATGATGGCATCAAGCTCCGAGTTCAATGCTCGCGAGATCTTGGATGGCCGGGGTGGATCCGTCTGACGGATGTTGTTCAGCGCTTCGGCCATGTCGCAGTTCGTCTTGTAGGGCGCAGAACCGGTGAGCAACTCGTAGAGCATCACGCCCAGCGAGTACAGATCTGTCCGTGCGTCAACCTGATCTGGATCGCCCTGGGTCTGTTCCGGCGACATGTATGCCAGCGTGCCCATCACTCCGCCCGGCATGGTAACCAGGTCGGGGCGCGATTCGTGTGAGTCTTCCCCGATGGCCTTGGCCAGACCGAAGTCCACGACATAGGGCTTGCCTTCCTCGTCCACCAGAATGTTGGTGGGCTTCAGGTCGCGATGAATGACACCATGGCGGTGCGCATAGGCGATCGCGTCGCACACCTGGCAGACAAGCTCCACAAGCTGACGAATGCTCGGCTTCGCGAGACGGGCGTAGGCATCGAGAGGCTGACCGTCCACGTAGTCCATCGCGAAGAAGTATCGACCATGGGCGATACCGCTGTCGTGGATGGTCACGATGTGGGGGTGACGCAGGGCGGCCGCCAGTCGGACTTCCCGCTCGAACCTCCACCGAGAATGTTGGCCTGCAAACGGCCCCTCGAGAATGACTTTGACCGCGACCTTGCGGCGGGTGGAGAGCTGAATCGCCTCGTAGACTACGCCTTGGCCACCTCGGTGCAGTTCGCTCTGGATCTCGTAGTCTGGCATGTAGCCGGACGGAACGCTCGAGTCGACCTCGTCGGGCAACAAGGCGGACGGGCGTGCGCATGCCCGCCGGAGGTCCTCAAGGAAGCCCACTTCCTTCTGGCGCGCCTTGAGTCTCTGGTGGCAAGCGTCACAGGCCTTGATGTGATCCGCGACCGGGACCGGCCAGGTTGCCGAGAAGTGTGTCCCCTTGGCCAGTTCCTCGATCTCGTCATCGGAAAGACAAGGAGCCATGGCCCATCCGCTACCAGCAGTCGTCCAGTATTCGCCGAAGCTCCGACATGCGATAGATCACGCGAGTCTTGACCTGGTACACGAGGTCGCGGGAAACACCCAGTTCCTCGGCGATCTCAGCCGGTTTACGACCTTCCAGCGCGTAGAGCTCGAAGATCCTCATGGTCTTGGGTTCGACCTCCTTCCTGACCTCTTCGAGACAGGCACGAAGCAAGGCATCACGCCATTCCTCCTCCCAGGCCTGCTCCGCGCTGCGTTCGTCGAGAGCCTGGAGCAGGCAATCCATGCCGCCGGTTCCCCCAAGGGCGGCGGCTTCCTTGCGACGACGCCGGTTGACGTCTGCAATCTTGTTCTTGGCCACACCCATGAGATAGGTACGTAGCCGGCCTTTGGCTGGATCGTACCGCCCAGCCCGATAGCCCTCGGCAAACGCGACCAGCGTCTCCTGGGCAACCTCTTCCGCGTCGTGCGGGCGGATCCCCATCCGGCGTATAAACGCAGTCAGAGGCGGGAGATACCGACGACAGAACTCCGTCCAGTGGAGGTCGTCGGCCCGGTCGTGCAGCCCCTCGAGCAGAGAGATGGTGGTGGTTGTGATGCTCGACACGCGGCCGCTCCTCATCAACCGCCCTAAGCCGATCCTACGGAGATACCAGCCCCAATTCACCATTGTCCACATGACCGTCCCCAAAGTAAAGGACTATCCGGGCTTTCCGCGGCAACCGGCGGCGGCTTGGCGGTTCATGAGCGGGCCTGGAAGACGAAGACGCCATGCCTACGGCCTCGTTCTCCGGGCCCCCCTTGGCTGCCACGACCAAGCCTCAAAGCCGTTGTGCGGCGGCATCCGGTTCCCACACATCGCTATAAGCCCCTACCCCTCCCCCAAAAAAGCCCTCTGGGTGGGATAGTCGATCCCGTTTTTCCCGGAGGAGCGAACGCACGCTATCGTTGCACCGTATGACCTTTGTCTGGAGCCCGGAACGCATCTCCGGACGTTGAACCCCCCGAACTCATCATTCCCTGGCCGGGAACTCGCGCACCGTCTCCCTCCTCAGACATTCGAGAACTAGGAGCCGATCTGACATCACCGGACCGGTCTTGCCCCAACCTCCCGCCATGGGTCAGTGGTTCCGCGCGGTTTACCGGCAATCTCACGCAAGAACTGGAAGACTCGTGTCAGGGCCGGTTCGAGTTGCCGAAAGTCAGTCGGAGCCCGTGGTACGGCCGATCCGACAGGGCCAGAGAGGACCTTGGAGATTCTCGCCATGGCTATTGAATGTAGATGTGAATGCGGGCATCGCATCAGGGTTCCTAATCGGTTGGCGGGTAGGAGCGGGCGATGCCAGGCCTGCCATCGGAAGCTCAGGATCCCGACCGAAGAACCAAGTATAGCCCGGACAGATTCGCGATGCCACCGTCAATCATTGAAGCCCAGCACAGTGGCAGCATGCACCAACTCGCGAATGGCGATCACCGCTGAGGAGATTGCCATGGTGCTGGCAGAGCCACTCACCATCGGCCAGCCTTTCGATTCCGGCTGCTATGACCTGATGTCGGAGTCGGAAGATCCTCAACGGCCCTATTGCGGCAAACGCGGCGTAAGCTGGCCAGAGAGTCATGCCGCACTGGCACAATCCACGAAGGTCTGTCCACCCATCCCTGCCTATCCGCCTTCGTGGCGGGAAATCCTGCAGGTGCCCTTCCTGCCCGATACCGCCGGCCGAGCGATGGTTCTCACCTTCTACTATCTCCTACTTGGTCTCGGTGTCCACATTCTGACGAGACTCCTAGCGTTTTGCGGTGCCACGCCTCTCGCGACGTGCTGGCACTTCGGCGGCGGCATCTGGCTGGCTTTCTGGCTCAGTGGCAGGTACTTGAACTTGGTCGCGGAGTACGAGCAAGGGCCCTCTTCGAAGGAAGGACGCCGGCGTGCCCGACAGAACTTCTTCGACACACCTGCCGTCTTGCTGTTTACGATTGGTCCAGTGCATCTGGTGTACTTGGCCTTCACGAATCTCGGAGCCCCGGGTGATCAACAGGCTCAGGGCTTCAGCGTGCTGCGGCTGCTGCTATCGCTCCTATGGATGTTGTTTTATGGCCCAATGGCATTCGGGGTGGCCGGGGCCTACGGCTGGTGGAACCCCTTCCGCGTCCTCAGCACCATCTGGAGATGCCTCGGCGCATACCTGCTGGTGAGCGCATACATGTGGATACTCATCCTCGTCGGCGCTGCCCTCGTTGCTGTCGGCCTCCACTGCCTCGCGTTTCTCCTCTCCGTCGACCTGTCAACACACTCAAGCCTAGCGGCGAGTTGGAGATACGACTACCTCTTCCTGCTCGGTCTTCCCCTCACCATGCTCATCATGCAGCACGTCACCGTGACGGGATGGGCGATGATGGGTCTGCTCCTTCGCCGAAATCGCCTCTGCTGATTTCTCCTGCAGCCGTGTCAAGGGATTTATTCTGCCAGGGAAGCTGAGAATTCGTGTCAGGGCCGGCTCGAGTGACCGAAAGTCCGTTGGAAGCCATGGTACGGACGTCTGTTTTCAACTGCTGACCTTGTTTGGGAGGATTTCGTCATGCGAAGGATATCGAGGATACACCTCATCGTTCTCATCTGTACGGTGCTTTTCGGAAGCGGGATTGCGCACGGCAAGATCGTCTACGTGAACGCATCCGTATCCGGCGGTGCGAATACCGGAGGCGACTGGCCGAACGCATACGTGCACCTAGCCAGCGCTCTGGTCGATGCCCAGGCGGGTGACGAAATCTGGGTAGCACAGGGGAAGTACATGCCGGACGGGGGCAGGACCCCTCCAGGCGGAACGCATGTCCCTGGCAATGGGGACCCGGCCGCTACGTTCGAACTGAAGAGCGGCATCAGGATGTACGGTGGCTTCTCCGGTGCGGAGATGAACCTCTCGGATCGTGATGTCAGCACGTACCCGACCACTCTAAGCGGTGATCTCAACGAGAACGACGGGGCGAATTTCGCGGATAACGATGAGAACAGCTACTGCGTTGTGACCGGCGATTTCCTCGATTCCAGCTCTGTCCTGGACGGAGTCACGGTTACGGGAGGCAACACCCTGGCCATTTCGGGTGGCTACACGGGTGGCGGCATGTACATCTCGAATGGCAGTTCCACGCTGGTCAATTGCACGTTCAGGGGCAACTTCGGCTGGGCAGGCGGCGGTTTGGTGATCGGCTGGGAAGGTAGTCCCACCCTGGTGAATTGCGCGTTCATAGAGAACGCCGCAGTTACCAGCGGTGGCGGGTTGAATGTCATTTGGGACAGTCCAACGCTGATCAACTGCGCGTTCAGCGGGAACCACGCAGGGCGGCTCGGCGGTGGGATGGCCAACGGCTTTGGCCGTCCCACGCTAGTCAACTGCACGTTAAGTGGGAACTCAGCTGATGAAAGCGGTGACGGGATCTATACCTCCTCTGGCAACCCATCGCTGATCAACTGCATCGTGTGGGGTAACGGCGCTCCTCAACTGACTGGAGAATTCGCGGTCAGCCATAGCTGCATTCAAGATGGCTGGCCCGGCCAGGGGAACACCAGCGCCGATCCGTTGCTGCTCTCCGTGGGTGGCGGCGACCTGCGTGTACGTCAAGGGTCACCATGTATCGACGCTGGCAAGAACGCGGCTCTTCCAAGCGGTGTGACGGTCGATATCAGCGGACAAGCTCGTTTCATCGATGACCCGGCAACCGCAGACTGCCTCTACGCCCCGGAAACGTGTGGCACGGCCCCGATTGTCGACATGGGCGCGTATGAGTTTGTTCCGCCAGGGCCCGGTGATCTCGACATCGATGGCGATGGCATCCCCGATACCTCAGACAATTGCCCAAACGTTGCCAACCCCGATCAGTCTGACTGTGACCATGATGGCAAGGGCGATGTTTGTGCCATCGCCGACGGCTCCAGCCTGGACTGCAACGGTAACGGCGTGCCGGACGGATGCGACACCGACGTCCGCCCTCCTGCTGGTCTGACCCACTGGTGGCCTGCCGAGGGAAACGCCCACGACATCGCGGGAGGTGTGAATGCCTTGCTTTCCGGAGGCGTTATGTTCGTTTCCGGTAAGGCAGGACAAGCCTTTGCTTTTGATGGTTCAACTGGTCTAGTTGACTTGGGCCCGGAGATCGGGAATTTCGGTTCGGATGACTTCAGCATCCTCTTCTGGATTCGTACCGAGGCTAGCCGCCTGGAGGACATCCTGGGAAAACGTAGCGCCTGTGACCACGGAAACTTCTTTGATATTCGCCGGATTGCTGACGGTCGGCTATCCGTTGAACTCGACCAGGACAGCGCTGGTACGAACTACATCCACTTGTATACCAATCAGTCGGTTAGCGACGGCCAGCGACACTTGATTGGCATCACGCGACAAGGGACGACAGTAAGGGTATTTGTGGATGGGGTGCTGGATGTGGTACAAACCACCCCAGAAGTCACGGTCATCGACAATGATGCACACTGCCACCTGGGAAAGGGGCCATGTGCGGGATGCGGCGGCTATGCCTTTAGTGGCGAGCTGGACGAGATCCAGTGGTATTCGCGTGCACTGAGCGCGGAAGAGATCCAAAGTACTCTGGAACAAGGAGGCGTTGCCGTAAGCCTAGACTGCAACTCGAATGGCGTTCCCGATGAATGCGAGGCCGATTTGGACCAGGACGGTCTGATTGACCCTTGCGATAATTGCCCCGCCAAGCCTAACTCACGCCAGGAAGACGCAGACGGCGACGGGGTGGGTGATGCCTGCGACAACTGCCCGACCACGGCCAATGCTGATCAGACAGATACCGACGGTGACGGTATAGGCGATGCATGCGACGGTCTGTTCACTACATCCGCCGTCTCCCGCTCCTGGCACGCGGCTTCTGGTAGCTTCGATATTCCTTTGCCGCTGGGCTGTACGAGCACGGTCACTGAGTGCCGGCTGGGCACCCCCCTTGTGCTGGTAGTGACTTTCTCGAAGCCTGTGGTACCAGCCGACGGGGAGTTGGACAATGAGATCACGCTCTCGGCCGGGTGGGCCCTGACCAGTATCGACGGGGCCGAGCTCACCATCGAAGTCTCCGAGCTCACGGATGCGATGTGCTTGCAGGTCAAGCTCAACGGACTGGTCGATACGGATGGCCGCCCGCTGGATGGCTCGACCGAGCTGTGCGTGGTCCTCTCGACCGGCGACGTGAACGGCGACGGCAGAGTGAACGTGCTGGACATGACGCGAATCAGGAATAACACCGGCGTATCTTTGACTCCGGCAAACTTCCGCTGTGACGTGAACGGAGATGGTCGGATCAACACGCTGGATATGACCGTCGTCCGCAAGAACCTCGGCAAGCAGACCGTCATCTGCCCGCCCCTACCGCCGGGGGTACTTTCGATTGCAGAGCCTGACGGCTTGGCCAGTACCGGCTACGAGGGCGGCCCATTCACGCCATCCAGCAAGACCTATCTCCTGGCCAACACCGGTGGCTTGCCGATCACCTGGACGGCCGCCGAGACCCAGGCGTGGATCACCGTCTCCAAGACCGGCGGCACACTTGCCGCAGGAGCCTCGGACACGGTGGAGGTCTCGATCAACGCCGAGGCGAATGACTTGGCTTCCGGCAGCTACAGCGACACTTTGACCTTCGCCAACACCACAAACGCCAACGGAGACACGACGCGTGTGGTGAGTCTGACGGTGAATGCGTCCGTCATTCCGCCCGGCATGGTCCCTATTCCCGCTGATGAGTTTCAGATGGGCAACTCTTTAGACCCCACCGAGGGACACTCGAGCGAACTGCCTGTGCATGCGGTTTACACAGATGCCTTCTGCATGGACAAGTACGAGGTGACCAACCAGCAATATGCCGATGCCCTGAACTGGGCCTGGGGCGAGGGGGGATGGATCACGGTCACAGACGACGTGGTCTACAAGGCCGGAAGCGGGACCGGTTTCCCGTTTTGCGACACCACCAAGAGTAGCTACGAGAGCGGGATCACCTGGAACGGGAGCACGTTCGGCGTGGCCTCGGGTAAGGAGGGCTATCCAATGCTGCGCGTAAGCTGGTATGGGGCAGTGGCCTACGCGAATTGGCGAAGTGGCATGGAAGGTAAGCCGTTGTGCTACGATCTTTCCACGTGGGAGTGCAGTTTCGGCCGCGGCTATCGTCTCCCGACGGAGGCGGAATGGGAGAAGGCCGCCCGTGGAGATGTAGCAGGCCATCGGTTTCCATGGTCGGATTCGGACGACATCCAGCACGCCCGGGCAAACTACCTTAGCTTCTCCACTTATTCGTATGACACGAGTCCGACGCGTGGTTTCCACCCGACGTTCAGCACAGGCAGTTTTCCCTGGATCGGCCCAGTGGGTAGCTTCACTGTGAATGGCTACGGGCTGCACGACGTGGCCGGTAACGTGTCCGAGTGGTGTAACGATTGGTGGGGCGGCACGTACTACAGCACCAGCCCGCTCAACGACCCCCATGGACCAGTAAGTGGTGAGTTTCGTGTTGTTCGTGGGGGAAGCTGGAGTAGCGCTCCCTACTTCTGCAGAGTAGCATGCCGCAGCGGCAGCAGTGCAGAGGTCCGGATCAACCACCTTGGTTTTCGGCTCGCCTTGAACTCGGAGTAGTTCCCTACGCCTTTGCGCTCGCTCCAGAAACGTGCTGGCCAACCTCACACGCGCCAGTGGAACGGCCGTACCGAAAGCGAACCATCTATCCCGCGACGGAACGCGGTGTTCGCTATGAGTATTCACCTTCAGCAGCCAATAAACGCACGCGTTCGAAGCACCGGAACAAACAGACATCTGCGAACACGCCAAGGAGAACTCAGATGAAAGCTAGCCCCGCCTTAGTCTTTGCCATGGTATCCATCGGTCTCGCGGCTGCGGCCTCCGATGCCCAGACATGTTCGCCGGCATGGACGGATCGTTTCACACTGCCGGACAACGGCCTAGACGGCCCTGTCAGGGCACTCGCATCTTTCGACCCTGACGGAACAGGGCCCGTTGCACCGTCCCTCTACGTTGGTGGCTTGTTTACCAGGGCCGGCACCATCAGTGCCAAGAACATTGTCCGATGGAACGGCCAATCCTGGGCTTCCCTGGGCGGCGCCAACGGTAGCGTTCAGGCATTGGAAATCCTCGACGACGACGGGGTGGGGCCAAATGCCCCTGCACTGTACGCCGGTGGTTTCTTCACGACAATAGGCCCGACGAACGTCAGTGCAAACCACGTGGCCAAGTGGGATGGCTCCACATGGAGCAGATTGGGCGATGGCCTGGGCGCGGGAGGTTATCCAGTCTATGATCTGGCAATCTTTGACGACGGATCTGGTCCCGCCTTGTACGCGGCAGGCGCCTTTTACGGAACTCTCAACCGGATTGCCAAGTGGAGTGGTTCCTCCTGGCTGCCGCTTGGGGACGGATCGGGGCTGACTAATACCGTTTACGCTCTGGAGCCCTTCAACGGTTCGCTGTACGCGGCGGGGGTTTTCACACAAGCAGGCGGGAAACCGGCGAACAACATCGCGCGGTGGAACGGCAGTGCGTGGTCGCCCCTTCTCGGCGGCACCAATGACGGCGTCCATGATCTGCGCGTCTTTGATGATGGCTCCGGCCCGGCACTCTATGCGACTGGCGTGTTCACCGAGGTCTACAACCAGACCAAAGTCACCGCCAACTATGTAGCGCGATGGAACGGCCAAGAGTGGTCAGCCCTCGACACCGGCTTCAACGCAACCGGCGAGGCGTTGGCAATCTTCCGGGACGGCACGATCCCGAGGTTATACGCCGGTGGTCTCTTCACGGAAGCCAGCGGCGTCAGTACCAACCATGTGGCACAGTGGAATGGCAGCACTTGGGTTCCTTTGGGCGGCGGTCTGGATAACAATGCTTGGGCCATCGCCTCATTTGATGCTGGCTCGGGGCCGGCCCTTTACGTGGGGGGGGAGTTCACGTCTGCTGACGCCGGCTCCGCAAACCCGATCAGCGCGGGCAGAATCGCCGAGTGGGTATCTCCCACGTCCCCGGTCATCACTCAGCAGCCGGCGAATCAGACTGGCTGTGTGGGTGAAGAGGTGTGCTTCAGCGTGACCGCTACGGGCGCGACCTCGTACCAGTGGCAGTCGGCCGCAAGTTGTACGGGGACGTTCAGCAATATCTCCGGTGCGACCAGTGCTCAATACTGCTTCACGGCAGCCCTGGGTGACAGCGGGAAGGGATACCAAGTGGTGGTAACCAATAGCTGTGGCTCCACCACCTCCCACTGTGCGACTTTGACGTTAGGCGCCGGTTCACCAGACGGTGTTGTCACCTGCCGCGCGGTCGTCGTTGGCATTTCCGACTACCCTGGCACTGCCAACGATCTAGACTACGCAGCCAAGGACGCTCAGGATTTCCGCACCCAGCTCATGCTCGATACGCGCTGGAGCAGCAGTAACATGGCCCTGCTAACCAACTCGCAGGCGACGCGGGCCGCCATCCAATCTGCCCTCCAGTCGATACTGGCCGCGGCGGACGCGGACGACGTCTGCGTCTTCTATTACGCAGGTCATGGCCGCACGGTAACAGACGCCGTACCGCTGGATGAGGCCGACAACCTCGATGAGACTCTCTGTGTTTATGATGGCGACATCACCGACGACGAACTGTCCAGCTGGACCTGCTGGACCTGCGCGGGTGTTTTCGCCGTGTTTCTGGATTCTTGTTTCAGCGGCGGAGCGATCAGAATGGCCTCACCCGGTCTGAGAACCATCAACCCCGCCGGACCGGTTCCCTTGCCGGGTGACGGTTTTGCCACTGATCTGGTGCTCCGCACAAGGGATCTCAATGACTGTACGTCCAGGATCGTGGTCTCGACCGCCTGCGATGACGATGAGCTATCGGTCGAGAGCCCGATCTGGCAACACGGGCTCTATACCCATTGTCTACTAAACGCCATGAGCTCGGCGAGTCTCGACACGAACTCCAATGGCGAGCTTTCGATCGAGGAAGCTCAACCCTCTATTTCGCTATGCGTAACAGCGGCTAACCCCAATCAGCATCCACAATTGCACGACGGGAATGGTACCGCGCAAGCGGGTTTTGTAGCGATTCTGGTATGCCCCGTTATCGCCGATGTGCCCAACGGCGCGCACGCTGCCGGCACTGCCTACACCGGTCCGACACCAACACTTACCCAGGGTACGACCCCAGTGATTTGGTCGCTGGTGTCCGGCCCGACCGGTATGACCATCAACGCGTCGACTGGCGTGGTCAGTTGGCCCACACCCACTGCCACAGGCAGCCCATTCACGATAACGATCCGAGCTACCAACTCCGCCGGATACGATGACGAAACCTGGACCCTGACTGTCAATGTCCCGGGGGACCGTACCGTCAGCCTAGTCTGCGGCGCCCCGACCGCAACCGTAAACGTGACTGTTGTGCTCGCCTCGGGGGGAAACGAAAACGTCCTGGGATTCAGCATCAACTACGACAGCGCAGTGCTCACGTATGTCTCGGTTGTTGCAGGCCCTGATACGCCACAGGGAACGACACTCATCCCGAATCCCTCTCAGCCGGGCCGGCTCGGACTTCTTGTCGGCATGCCTTTCGGTCAGACATTCCAGGAGGGCAGTCGTCAGGTTGCCGTGGTGACGTTCTCCCTGGCTGGTTGCTCTGGTCCATCTACGGACGTCTCCTTCGGTGACCAGCCAATCATCAGAGAGGTGACGGACGCACTGGCCAACCCCTTGACCGTCTCTGCCTGGCAGCCTTGTAGTATCTTCTGCTGCTCGGGACCAGAAGGCGACGTGGCACCGCGAGCGAGCACTGGCAGCAGCACCCTGAGCCCCGCCGACTGGACGCAGGTGGGTCGCTTCGTGGCCGGTCTGGACACCGCGAATCCCGGCTGCGAGTTCCAGAAAGCGGACTGTGCGCCGCGCTCCTGTGGAAATGGGGGCTTGACCCCGGCGGACTGGACCCAGGCAGGCCGGTATGTGGCCGGGCTGGACCTCTCCGTGAGCCCTGCCTGTGGACCCAGCCAACCAGGGTCAGGCTCATCGCCGACCCGGCTGCAGACCGACGGCCACAGCTCGGAGTCCAGGGCGGTACGCGTGGTGAGCGCGGTAATCCGGAGCGGCCAGACGGGTTGCGTGAAGATCGCGATGGACGCCCTGGGCGATGAAAACACCCTTGGCTTCAGTCTGTGCTTCGATCCAGCTCGGCTGACGTTCACCGCGGCCCGGCTGTGCGGCGACGATTCCGGTCTGACCTTGATAGTTAATCCCGAGCCGGTGCAGGGGCGTGTCGGCATCTTGCTGGGGACCCCTCCTGGACAGGTGTTTGTCGCCGGGACTACCTGTCTTCTTGAAATCCAGTTCCAGGCCGTCGGCACCACCGGAATCATGGCAAAGGTGGCTTTCTGCGATCAGCCGGTGCTGTGTGAACTCGTCGACGCGATGGCCAATACGCTGCCGACCAGCTTCCAGAGTGGCAGAGTGAGAATCGGCGATCCTGTCCGCTTCGACTACGACGCTGATGACGACGTGGACAGAGATGATCTCGATGTGTTCGGATCCTGCGTAAGTGGCCCGAGCATCACGAGACCGCCCGCATCAGACTGTTCAGAGGAGAGATTCGTCGCGGCGGATGCCGATTCTGACGCCGACGTGGACCAGTCCGACTTCGGCATCTTCCAGCGGTGCTACAGCGGGCCAGGGAAACCGGCCGATCCGGACTGCTCGAACTGATTCCCGCGAGTCACTCTCGCATGATGGACCGTGTGTCCGGGGAAGTCATTTTGTGCTGGAATCGCGAGGAATACTGTCAGATATCAGCTTGAATCCCGAACGTCTTGTGTGGAGCGAGAGAGAGGCGACAATCAGGGCGATCGCGGGGCTTGGTCTCGCGGTCGCCCTTCGCTTTGCGGCTTTGACATATGTCGCATGCCGGAGGAGGTGATGCGAGCGTGAGTCGCATCCAGAGTGACCCAAGTGTTGACCCAATCGTCCGAAAACCACCTGTTTCAGAGCGTTTTCGGACCGTCAGAAACGCGGGCATGGAATCGTAATCCCATGCCGCAAAGCGACCTGCAATCCCGGGCACGTGATCGGACCCCTTCCCACCACAATCGGATCACACATACGGCAGTCGTGCCCAGCATCTCGTGATCCGACCAAACATTTATATACTCCCGGCCCCGCCCTCTCCTCATGGCCTTCGCAAACCCTTTTTCATCGTTCGCCTTCGGCGAGCTCTTCGACACCGTGCTGCCGGACTTCGTCCTGGCCTTCGCGTTCTTCACTGCCATTACCTACGCCGTGCTCAGCCGGCGCTTCGGCGAGCAGCGGCCGGCGGTAGCCATGTCCGCGGCCCTGGGCATGGCTTTGGCCGTCGGCCTGGTCTGGTGGGAATACTCCAAGGGAGTATCCATCCGCAACCTCGGCCCGATCGCCGCCGGCTTCGCGGTCATCGTGCTGGCCGGGGTGATCTACCAGTCGGTGCGAGGTATCGGCGGTTCCTGGGCAGGTGCCGGCATTGCCATAGGCGCCAGCCTCCTGGTCGGCTGGACCCTGGGACTCGACTGGTACGCCGACAAGGGCATGATCCAGAGCGCCATCACCATTGCTCTCACCGTTGGCATCCTGGCTTTCCTTCTTCATCGTCGCGGGCAAGTCGCGCGCATGCCCTCCGGCATTGGCTGGTCCGAAGCCGCCGACGTCCGCCACGACATGACCGACCTGTATCAGGACGAACGCGTCTCCAGAGGACTCGCCCGCAGCCTGAAGCAGATGCGCCGCGAGGCCCGCCAAGTCCGCAAGGACCCGGAGAACCACCGGGCCGAGGCGGCGGATATCATACTCCAGCTTCAGCGGATCCTGCCGGCCGAGGGCTATCTCACCGAGCGCATGGCCCGGCTCCGAGAGCGGGCCCACAAGGTTCGCCAGGGAGAAGCGGCCAGGATCGCCGAGATCCAGGAGCATATGGCACAACTGCCGGCCGAGGCCAAAAGAAAAGCCGCAGGGGAACTGGCCGCACGGTACAAAGAACTCAACCTCGATCAACGGCTGGAGCGCCTCGATCGAGCGGTGGCCGAGAACGAGCTGCGAATCAGGAACCTGACCCGGAAAGCCCAGGGCTATCAGAACGCAGGTGATTACCGCTCACTGGCCGGGGTGCTCGATCAGGCCTCGAAGCTCCAGCGGCACAACGCTCATCTCTTCAAGCTCATCGACGGCGCCGAGGCCCGGCTCATGA
>Ga0209310_1001088_pt1 | contig 22328 bp, 25 predicted proteins | sample AD_UKC030_MetaG_FD_184415 | JGI IMG/M metagenome (GOLD analysis project Ga0209310, IMG submission 184415) | Active sludge microbial communities of municipal wastewater-treating anaerobic digesters from USA - AD_UKC030_MetaG (SPAdes) (version 2) | ecosystem: Engineered > Bioreactor > Anaerobic >...
ATTTATTGCAGCGCAACATTTTTCTCTTGACAAAGAATTTTACGATGCTATATTAGCGCCAACGTCGTGGATGACGACGAGAAAAACAGATACCGGAGGAAAGAGAAATGGAGCAGGGCAACATCACGAAGCAGATGATCGAATTTCACAAAACAACATTTGACAACACGTTCAATGCCATGCAGATTCTGCAGGAGCAGACCGAAAAGATGGTGAACATGTTTCTGGAGCAGGCGCCTTGGTTTCCCGCGGAGGGGAAGCAGGCGGTCAACGAGTGGGTGAAGACCTACAAGAAGGGCCGCGAGGCGTTCAAGGAGAGCGTCAACGAGAGCTACAAGAAAGTGGAAGAATTTTTCGGAAGCATCGAGAAGACCGCCGCCAAGGCGAAGGCGGGAAAGTAGGATCACCCCAGGGACCGCCGTGCGGGGCAGGGGCCCGGACCACGGCGGGTACGATGAAAGGAGAGAGCGAGATGGAACCGAAACAGTTTGCGAAACAGATGATTCAGTTCAACAAGGCCGCTTTTGACAATACCTTCAATGCGATGGCGGTGCTTCAGGAGCAGACGGAGAAAATGGTGAACAGCTTCATGGAGCAGAGCGCCTGGATGCCGGCGGAGGGCAAGAAGGCCGTTTCCGACTGGATCAAGGCCTATAAGCGGGGCCGCGACGATTTCAAGGCCGCGGTGGACGACAACTACAAGAAGGTCGAGGATTTTTTTGCAGGATTTGAAAAGGGCAAGAGCGCTTAAACTTGGGACGGGGATGGGGACGGTGCGATCATGATTATTCCCTTCATGCACAACGATTACTATCGGATTCTGTCGGATTCCCGAAGCGGTGTTTCCGAGGCGGGCGGGAACTACGTCCAGGCGTCGCTGGATGCGGCTAGGCACAACCACAACTACTGGCTCAGCATTCCGGTCTACATGAACGATATCTGCTTTTCCCTCTGGAGTGCCTGTGACGCCTTCTCCAGGCTGGGGAAATCGAAACAGGCGCTCGCGCTGGAAACCGCGCTGAATACGGTGAAGGCGTATCAAACCTATGCCTTGGGCGTGCTGACCTACATGAACGATTTCATGCAGCCCTACTGGACCGCCGCGAACTCATTCACGCAGCGCGAAAAGGACAAGCTGACCAGAACGAATCCGCTGGAGAGCCTGCTCGACTATCTGGAGCTGGTTCAGTTCAACCTGCAGGTTGCCGAAAAGGGCCTGACGGGATCCCTCAAGGGCATGGACAGCTATCACCGCCGCGAGGCGGACAAGGCGATGACGGCCTGCATGAACAGCTTCTTCGACCGTGACGGCGAAAGGCTGAAGGATTACTCGTCCCGGCAGGCCCGGCTCATGGAGCTGCTGGTGCACGGATACCCGGAGGCCATTCGGGCGATCAAGCCGGTCTACGGGTTCCACTTCGACGACGGGGGCTACATCCTGGCGGCGGAGACGGAGCGGTTCCTGCTTTACCAGGTCCTTCCACGGGACAAAAAGGTGAAGGTCCGGAAAACGGGGAAGCCCGTCATCATCGTTCACCCCTACGTTCTGGGTCCCAACATTCTCGCTTTTCTGCCGGACGAGCAGAAAAGCTACGTCCATGCCTTTGCCAATCAGGGCATCCCCACCTACATCCGGATCATCAAGGACATCGACACGACCCCGGCGGTGCAGACCATGACCGGCGAGGACGACGCCCGCGACACTCGGTATTTCTGTGAGAAGGTGAAGGCCACGCACGGCAGGCCCGTCACGCTCAACGGCTTCTGTCAGGGCGGCTTCATGGCCGTTCTGGACATCCTGTCCGGCGAACTGGACGGCCTGGTCGACGCACTGATCACCTGCGTGGCGCCGATGGACGGGACGCGCAGCCTGGCCCTGGTGGAGTACATGCAGCATCTGCCGCCCCGATTCCGGGACCTGGGCTATGCCGTGAAGGAGCTGCCCAACGGGAACCGGGTGGTGGACGGGAAGGTCATGAGCTGGGTCTACAAGCTCAAGAGCATGGAAAAGGAATTTTCCATGGTGACCCTTCACCGCGACCTGATGAATCTCGAAGGGCCGGACGGCAGGGAGATCATGATCAACGCGACGGCGGCCGCCATGAACCACTGGCTGATCTACGACCGCAACGACCTGCCCGAGGCCATAACCAAAATCAGCTTCGACTCCTACACCATTCCGGTGGCCAAGGACGGGACGATCCCGGTGAAGCTCTTCGGGAGGACGCTCAATTTCAAGGGGATCGAAGAGCGGGGCATCCCGTGGCTGATCTGCTACGCGGACAAGGACGACCTGGTCGACAAGCCGGCGGCCATCGCGCCCCTGGATTTTGTCAAGGCCGAGGTCACCATCTTTCCCAAGGGCCATGGCGCGATCGCGACGTCCTGGTCGCAGCCTGACACGGAGTGCGCCCTTCACAAGCGCTTCGGTCCCTACCGGGGGCCCGTGCGCTTCCAGCTTGACCTCGAGGGGAAATAACCGGCAAGGGGATGCGGTCCCGAAGGAGCGGGGAAAGATCATGGATGCGAATTTTTATGAGTTCTGGTCCCAGTTTTTCTCATCCCTGGCCAAGGGGCAGAAGCAGATCGACGACCTGAACAAGTGGCGGGACCTCGGACTGGAAGGGGCGGACGCTTTTTCGTCCCTCTTCCGCAAGGTGTACGGTCTGGAAAGTTCCCCGGCGGGCAAGCCTGCCGAGGCGAATCTGTGGGAGAAATCGGCGGAGAATTTTCAAAAATCGATGAGGGATTTTCTCGCCCTCTTTGACGTGGTGCCCCGGCAGGATTACCAGGACCTGATGGACGAATGTCAGGCCCTGAGGGAAAAGACGGCGAAGCAGGAAGAGACGATCGCGGCGCTGCGAAAGCGCCGCGGCAAAAAGGCGGCGGCACCGGAAGAGACGGTGGAAGGGCTGCGGGAGGTCATTCGAAAGCAGAGCGACGAGTTCCAGTCGCTGATGAAGGCGATGGCCAATATCTTCCAGACACCGCCCAAGTCCTGAGCGGCGCGTTCATTCGCACAATCGCATTCCCCTTCCGGGAGAACGGCGGCTCAGCCCTTTGCCTTGGGCGGGCTGACCAGGGCCTCGCCGTCCAGGACGACGATGCCGTCCTGGTTGGTGCAGGTCGTCTTCAGGCGCACGCGGTTCTTCTCGGCGATCACTTCCACCACTTCCGCCCGGGCGGTGATCGTGTCCCCGAAGCGGACCGGCGCCAGAAAGCTCAGCGACTGCCGCATGTAGATCGTTCCCGGCCCGGGAAGCTGCATCCCCAGAATGCTCGAGATGAAGCCCGCCGTCAGCATGCCGTGGGCGATCCGGGACTTGAAGAAGGTGCCCTTCGCGTAGGCTTCGTTGAGGTGGGCGGGGTTCAGGTCCCCCGTGATCCCGGCGTAGAGGTAAACGTCCGTTTCGGTGACGGTCTTGGCGAACTCGGCGGCGTCGCCCACCCGGATCTGCTCGATCGACTTTCCTGCCATGGCTTCACGCCTCCCTTTCCCGGCCGCTCTCAGAACCAGCTCCGGTGGCTCCAGATCTCATCCTTCAATTCTTTCATGTCGCTCTTCAGCATGAGGTACATGCCGGCGTTCTGAATGGCGATGCCCCCCTGGTAGGCCAGGGCGGTGACCACCGTGATCTCGCCGTCCGTGAACTCGCGGGGGACGCCACTGTAAAGCCGCATCACGCCGATCACCTTCTCCTTTGACTTAATCGGCACGCTCAGGATGGTGACGATGCCCTCCTCCTTCTTCTCGTCCTTGTACTGGACGCCCTTGTCCGTCGCGGCGTCCCGGACGACCACGGGCTTCCCCTTCAGGGCCTCGGCAATGCTCTTCTCCGCCGAGATCGGCCCCTTCTTGAGGTACTTGTCGCTCAGCCCGCAACTGGCCACGAGCTTCAGGGTGTTGTCCGCCTCGTCCAGCAGGCGGATCGAGACCGCCTTGACCCCCATGGCCTCGGCCACGCTGCAGGTCAGGGTCTGAAGGATCTCCTTCACGTCCAGGCTGGAAATGACGTCCGTGGCCACGTCCAGAAAGATCTGGGCGTTCTTCCGCATTCCCTCGATGAGGCGCGCGTGCTCGATCGCCATGCCCCCCTGCTCGGCCAGCACCGTCAGGAACTCGATCTCCGGCTTCGAAAAATCCCTCGCCTCTGCGGTGTACAGGGCCAGGGTGCCGATGAACCGGTCGCTCACCCGGACCGGAACCACCAGCACGGACACAATCCCCTCGGCCTTCTTCTGCCCCCGGTTTTCCGACCGGGGGTCGGTCGCGGCGTCGCGGTAATGGATGTAGCCCTTCTTCATGAGCTCGGCGATCTGCGTTTTCACATGCTTCAGGCCGGCGTGGGTGTAGCCCTTCGAAAGCCCCTTCTGGGCGACCGGGACGTACATCCCCTGCGCCTCGTCCAGAAGGAACAGGCAGGCCGCCTTGGCCTCCATGGTCTCGACGGCGCTCTGGACGATCAGCCTGAGGATCTCGTCCCGGCCGGCCGCCGTTCCCAGCGCCCGGCTGACCTTCGCGATGGCCTTGAAATAGTCGCTTTGCTTTGGCATGATGACTGTTCTCCTGTATCAAATGGTTTCTGAAATCAGTTGCGTCAGGGACGGCTTCCCCCGGGCGGGGACCTTCTTCTCGGCGGGGATCTCCTCCGGGGCCGGCTTCGGCGCTTCCGCCTCCGCCTTCTTCCGGACGGTCCGCGTCCGGCGAACCTTTGCCGCCGGCCTTTTCCCGGCCGCCGGACGGACGGCCGCTTCCGCCTTCGGGACCGCGTCCGGCTCGTCCCGCTCCATCAGCCACCGGGCGATCTTGGGGGCAAACTCCCGCTGGCACTTGGAGCTGACATAGATGCCGATGTGGCCGGTGTCCAGGTTGATGTCCTCCGTGTCCCGGCTTCCCACGTTTCGGGTCAGCATCTCGCAGGCGGCCGGCGGGACCAGGTGGTCGTACATCCCGTAGAAGTTCAGGACGGGCATGGTGATCCGCTTGAGGTCCACCCGCTTGCCCCCCAGCTCCAGCTTGCTCTGAATGAGGAGGTTCTTCTTGTAGCAGTCGTTGATGAACTGCCGGAAGGTCTCCCCGGGGACGTCCGGGCTGTCGAAGATCCACTTCTCCATGCGGACGAAGTTCTCCACGAAGGGCTTGTTGTCCACGTTCTCCAGGAAGCCGACGTACTTGTCGATCATCAGGCGGGCCGGGTTCAGCAGCAGAAAGCCCAGGTTCATCAGGTCCGCCGGGATGTTCCCGAAGGTGTCCACCATCCGGTCCGCGTCGATGGACTTCATCCAGATGTGCAGCAGGCCCGTGTCCGTGTCGAAGTTGGTCGGCGTCACCGTCGTGATCAGGTTCTTGATCTTCTCGGGGTGCAGCGCCGAGTACATGACGCAGAACGAGCCCCCCATGCAAATCCCCATCAGGTTGATCCGGGGCAGGCTGTGCTTCCGGCGGATGAAATCGACGGCGTGGTCGATGTAGCCGTTGACGTGGTCGTCGATGGTGAGGTACCGGTCCTTCCGCGTGGGGTAGCCCCAGTCGATCATGTACAGGTCGATGCCGTCCCGCAGGAAACTCTTGACCACGCTCCGGTCCGGCTGAAGGTCCAGCATCGTCTCCCGGTTGATCAGGGCGTAGACGACCAGAAGGGGGGTCTTCAGCTTCGCCTCCCCCTCGAGGCGGTAGTGCTTCAGCTTGACGCGGTCCTCCTCGTAGACGACGTCGTAGGGCGTCACGGCGATGTCCGTCGACAGCTCGCTGAGCAGCACCTCGGAGGCCTTCGTCGCCCGGGCCTGCGCCTTCTCCGCGTCCTCGGCTAGGCTGGACAGTATCAGGTCAAGGGGAATTTTGGGTTGATCCATCGCGCTCTCTCCTTTCCGGATGCCCGTTCGAAATCATGCCGGGTTCAGTTGCCCTTCCAGTTCCCGGACCCTTTTTTTCAGTGCGTGAAGGTCCCGGTAGAGCTCGTCGACCTCCTTGTAGGTGGGAACGGGCAGGATCTGCAGGATGTCCTGAAACACCTCGTTCTTCGCGACGATGAAGTCCGTTGCCTTGATGAACAGGTCGGCCAGCGTCTGGTTGTACTCCGGCGACTTGAAGAGCGTCATGAAATGGCCCTCGAGGACCTTCACCCACAGATTGTAGAGGGACTTCGCCTCCTTCGGGACCTTGCCCTCCCGGGTCAGCCGCTCCATCTCCTGCTGCATCACCTTGTTCGTCTGCTCGAAGGGCAGGTTCAGCATGGCCATGAATTCGCCCAGCGTCGCCTCCAGGAGGTTCAGCCGGTCCAGGAAAATGCCCACACGCTCCTGGTAGAAGCGCGTCAGGCCGAGCTGGGGGATATAGAAATACTGGCGGATCTCCTTCTCGTAGATCTCCCGAAGGGCCTGGAACGACTCCTGGTCCAGGCTCTCGAAACGGTAGGCCTCGACTTTCTGCCCGATCTTCCCCGCCTTCTCGATGCCGCTCTTCTGAATCTGAAAGCAGACGTCCCAGGAGGCCTGGGCGGCCCGGAGAAAAATGTCCGGAAGGGCGCTCAGGCCCTTGAGCGCGGCGTCGGCCATGGCCGGCTCGCCCATCACGGAAGCGAGGGACTGCCACATCCGCACTGCCGATTCCAGCGACTCCATCGGCCGGCTGCGCGCCCCTTTCTTCCCGTGTGACTCCGCCGGCGCTTCCGGCGCGGCGGGCGCCGCCTTCAGCATCGACGCCCAGAAATCCGTGCCCGATTTGATCCAGTCGTTGAAGAACGACATGCCTGCGGTTTTCCCCTGCTGATTATCGTCCATGGCAAACCTCGTGAGACCGTAAAACCGTTGGTGGTTTCGAAAGAAAGCTCTTTCACAAGAAGAGATTGAATGAAGAATAATTCGGCTATTCTATAACATTCACAGCCTCATCTGTCAATTGCCGTTTTGGGACGGGGCCGCCTTCAGGTGCGAAGGAGATCATCCCAGTTCATGCCGTCGAAGGTCCGGTGCAGGGAATGGTCGTCCTCGACAAGGCGGTAATCCAGGTTTGAAAAAATTGCGGCGGCAATCTCATGCACGGTCTTCGGGGGCACCACGTCGTCATGTTGCCCGTGACGGAGAATGACGGGAATCTGAAGGGGGCGGCGGCGCTCCAGACAGAACTCGAACTCAGGCAGGTTCAGCGCCGGCGCCAGCAGGATCAGCCGTTTCACGCGCTGCTCGTGCGCGCAGGCGTAGATCGCCGCCATCAGTCCGCCGTAACTGGACCCGACCAGGATCAGGCCGGTTTCATGGCGGAGCGTTTCGTTGAGCTGATCCATCCGTTTTGAAAGCGGTCCGTCATAATCTTTCAGGATCATGTCCGGGTAGTTTTTTCTGAAAAACGCCCCCTTCATGCCGCGGCTCGTGCTTTCCAGGCCATGGATAAAAATCCTTTTTGTTTTCACCGGTTGTCCCTTTCTGTCGCGTTGCTTCGGCGGCACCCCGCTTTTCCGTTGCGTTGAGTATGGCGGTATGTTAGGAAATTCGCAAGTGAATTTCGAACCAGGAGAATGGAATGTCGAACGTGGTTCCCCTGAGGTTGTTGAGGCCGCGGGCTCAATTTGCCCGGGTGGTCGCGTCCCCACCCTACGATGTCGTCAACCGGGAGGAGGCGGCGCGGCTGGCAGCCGGCAATCCCCTCAGTTTTCTCCATGTGGAGAAGTCGGAGATCGATTTTGCACCTTCGGCCGCCGATGAAGCGGCAGAGGATCGGGTGTACCTGCGGGCCAGGGAGAATCTGGACCGTTTCATCTCGGACGGCACGCTGATTCAGGATGCGGGGCCCTGTTATTACATCTACCGCCAGCGCATGGGCGACCATAGCCAGTCCGGCATCGTCGCCGGCATCAGTGCGGCCGAATACGAGTCCGGCCGGATCAAGAAGCATGAATTGACGCGGGCGGACAAGGAGCTGGAGCGCACCCGGCACGTGGAGATCGCCGGCGCGCAGACCGGGCCGGTCTTTGTGACGTACCGGGCGCAGGAGGCAATCGACGCGATCGTCGCGAGGATCACCGCGGGGAAGCCGGAATACGACTTCACCACCGACGACGGCATCGCCCATGCCGTCTGGGTTGTGGGCAGTGACGCGGACATTGCCGGATTGAGAGATGCCTTTCTCAAGGTCGGGATGCTGTACATTGCCGACGGGCACCACCGGGCCGCCGCGGCCGCGGCCGTGAGCCGGATGTGGCGGGAGCAGGGGATCGTGGATGGGGCGAATGAGGCCTGTCACTGGATCCTGGCCGTCCTGTTTCCCCATGACCAGCTCCGCATTCTGGATTACAACCGGGTGGTGTGCGATCTTTTCGGCCTGACCGCGGCTGCGTTCCTGGAGAAGGTCGGGAAAAAGTTCCGGATCGATCCGGATTACGCCCAGCGGAAGCCGGCCCGGCTGCACGAGTTCGGCATGTACCTGGACGGCCGGTGGTTCCGGCTCATGCTGAAGCGAAAAACCCCCTACCGCGACCCGGTCCGGAACCTGGACGCGACGATCCTGCAGGAGGACCTGCTCCGCCCTGTGCTGGGCATTCAGGACCCGCGGACGGACCGCCGGATTGATTTTGTCGGTGGGATCCGGGGGATGGCCGAACTGGAAAGGCTGGTGGACTCCGGCGCCTTTCGCGTGGCCTTTGCCCTCTATCCGACAACGCTGGAGGAGATGATGCGCGTCGCCGATGCCGGCCGTGTCATGCCCCCTAAATCCACCTGGTTCGAACCGAAACTGCGCAGCGGCCTGTTTGTCCACCGGCTGTGGTGACGGCCCCGTACGGGGTGCGGTTGCGGAACCGCGGTGTCGGGATTCGAATGCGACGCCCGCCGGGAGTGCTGATTTGCTCCGGGCCGGCGGATTTTTCACCCTCAAGGGACGATCCGTTTGCATGCAGCCATGAAGCGACCGGGTGAGACCGTCGATCCGATCCTGGATGGAAAGCTGAACATCATCCAGAAGGAAAAGGGGTACCGCTTTTCCGTCGATGCCCTGCTCCTGGCCCATTTCGTCCGTCTGAGAAAGAAGGACCGGCTTCTCGAACTCGGCGCCGGGAGCGGCGTCATCTCCCTGATCCTGGCGCGCCGGTGGCGCTGCGAAGGGGTTGTCGGCGTCGAGATTCAGGCGGATCTTCATGAAGCGGCCCTCCGCAATACCGACCTGAACGGTCTTGCGGACCGGGTCCGAATGGTTCACGGCGATGTCCGGGAAATCGGCCGCCTTATCGCGGCGCAGTCCTTCGACGCCGTCGTCTTCAACCCTCCGTACCGGAAAATCATGTCCGGAAGGGTGAACCCGGAAGGCCAGAAAGCCCTGGCGCGGCACGAGATCGCAGGAAGGATCGAGGACTTTCTGAAGGCCGCCGCCTGGGCACTCAAAGCGAAGGGGAGCGTCTTTGCCATCTATCCCGCCGCGCGCACGGCCGAGCTGTTCGACCGGATGCGGGCCGTCCGCCTGGAGCCAAAAAGGGCGGCAGTCGTCTATTCACTGGCGGCATCGGAAGGCGAATTCGTGCTGGCCGAGGGGCGAAAGGGAGGGCGGGAAGCGATGAAATTTCTGCCGCCGCTCGTGATTTACGAGCGGACGGGGGAATATTCCCCGGCGATGCGGGGGATCTTCCGCGATCTTGCCGAGCGGGCCTGACCCCCCGCGAGGGGAACTACCGAGAATCGCGCCCCCGCGGGCGGCGGGCCTCGCTTTCGATGCGGCGCCGCCGGGCGATTTCCCGGGTCATGACCCTTTGCAGAATGTCCCTCAATTCCGTGTCGGCAATGGCGGCGACGCTTTTTTCGATGAGGATTCTGTCGCGGGACCTCAGCGCGGAGGCAGCCTGCTCCGGGGCTTGCGGGCGCTTGGTTTCCGGCGCCGGGACAGCCGTCTCGTCGAGCGAGAAGAAAATGTTTTGGATCGGGTTTTGCGCGTTCGCCCGGTTGATTTTTTCAAGGATGTCCTGCTTGAGGAAGTGAAGCTGCTGCATCCAGACGGAGTTTGCGACCTTGATGAAGAGAACGTTTCGCCTGACCGCTTCGGGTCTCGTGTAAGCGGCGATTTTCGGGCCGACGGCGTCCATCCAGGTCTTCCGCAGCCCCTGATCCGCTGTCTGGACGGGAATCCGGTGCTTCCGGAGGACCTTCTGAAGGATGTCGCCCATTTTTTCCAGTCTGGCCGGTCTGTATCTTCTGCGCATGGCTTTTTCTCGCACAGATCGAGGCGCCCGGTCAAGCGGCTTTGTGTTCAACGGCGGATTTCGAGCGCGCCGAAAGGAAGGGATCGATGAGTCTGACGAAGATGATTGAACGGGTCAAGGCGCACCCGGATTATCGCCGCGTGGGGATGATCCTCTGCCACAACGGCGTCGTCCGTTCCACGTCGCGGGACGGCAGGGCCGTCACGGAGCTTACCGTTCGGGCGGACCGGGAGCGGCTGCGGGAGATCGTTGCGGAACTGAAAGGGCGCCCGGGCATTGTGGAAGTCCTGGTCGAGGTCCGTGAGGGAACACTCGGGACGGGGGACGATGTCATGTACGTCGTTGTTGCCGGCGACTTCCGGGAGAACGTTTTTGCCGCCCTGATGGACGCGGTCAATCTCATCAAGCGGGACGTCACGCGCAAAGTGGAGCGTTAGCGGTCCGCTTTTTTCTGTGATGCCGTCGAATCGGGAGAAGCCCGTTGAAGATTTTTCGCCAAATCGCCGCGCGGGTGGCCGAGCGGCCCTTCATCCGGAGCGCCCGGGAGGAGCCCGTGGACCCGGACCTGTTCAGGAAAAAACCGACGGGGGTGGTTGTTTTCGGCATTTTCCTGATCCTGTTCAGCTATGTCATCGGCTGGCCGGCCGTGGCGGTTTTCGGGTGGCTTTCCTTTCATACCGGTCAACCGCTGATCCTGGTCGTCGGCGGACCGGTTACCTACGGCCTGTCCCACCTGGTGTTCATGGCCGGCCTCTTTCTGGCCGGCAAGCCCTATGCCCTTGCCCTGGCGAAGCGGGCCACCCGGGCCGTTTTTGAGAAGTTGCTTCCGTCCCCGCAGGAATCGGCGCGTCCGGACCCCGGTCGCCAGTCCTCCGCGACGGGGGCTTTCCCCGGCTGTGAGCCGAAGGGCTGACCGTCGCCCCCGGGCCGTTACCCGCCGGACCGTTCAAATTGACATCCGCCTTCAGCCGTGTTAGCTTGCCGCCGAAAGCCGCTGCACACCGCGAAGCGCCGTGCGTCAGGCGGTTTCGAAAAATATCGCAATCGGGGACAACAAGATGGAGAAACTGATCCAGGAACTCAAAACCAAGATTATCGACACCCTTTCGCTTCTGGACACGACGCCGGAGGACATCGACACGGACGCCCAACTGGTCGGCGGCCAGACCGGGCTGGATTCAATCGATGTTCTGGAACTGGTCATGATGATTGAAAAGGACTACGGCGTGAAAATCGACAACAAGGAACTCGGCATGAAGGTCTTTGCCTCGGTCCGGGCGCTGGCCGGGTACATCCATGAAAACCGCACCGACATCCCGCGTTGATGGCTGTGCGGGTCTTTATCGTCGGGGTCGGCCTGATCAGCCCGCTGGGCGCCGGATTCGCCCCGAACCGGGCCGCCCTGGAGCAGGGTCGAACGGGCATCGCACCCCTGAGCCTCTTTGCCACGCCCCATCGGGCGCCGTTGCCGGTCGGTGAAGTCCGGGATCTCCCCCGGGACGACGGCCTGCCGAGGACCCATGTCCTGGCGGGGCTGGCGGCTGCCGAAGCCCTGCGCGGAGCGCGGCAGCAGCCCGACGCGGTCGTCCTGGGCGCCGTCACCGGCGGCATGCCGGTCACGGAGGTCCTGCTGAAGGACGGGGTCGGCGACCCGCGGCGGTACCGGCATCACGCGAACGGGTCCGTGGCCGAATACGTCGCCGGCGAGATCGGCTGCACGGGCACGGTGCTGACCGTGTCGACGGCCTGCTCCTCCGGGACGGCCGCCCTGAAGCTGGCGCTGGAGATGCTCCGCAGCGGACGGTCCGCCTGCGCCCTTGCCGGGGGGGTGGACGCCCTCTGCCGCATGACCTACTATGGCTTCAACGCCCTGCAGCTCGTCGACCCGGAAGGCGCCCGCCCGCTCGATCGAAGCCGCCGCGGGATGACGGTCGCGGAGGGAGCGGCCCTGCTGCTCCTCGTCGCCTGCGAAGAGCCCCCGGATCACGCCCTGGCCGAGCTCCTCGGCGCCGGCCTGAGCTGCGACGCCTATCACCCGGCCGCCCCCCGGCCCGACGGTTCGGGCGCCTGCCGCGCCATGCGGGACGCCCTGTCCGACGCAGGCGTCGCCCCGTCCGGGATCGATTACGTTCACCTTCACGGGACCGGCACGATCGACAACGATCTGGCGGAAGCCCGGGCGCTCCACGACCTGTTCGGCGAGAGGATGCCGCACCTGTCTTCGACGAAGGGCGCGACCGGTCATGCCCTGGGCGCCGCCGGGGCCTTGGGCGCCGCGATCTCGGTCATGAGCATCGGCGCCGGCCTGATTCCGGCCAGTAGCGGCTGCCGGGTTCCCGATCCGGAAATGAACCTGCATCCCGTCGCAGCACCCCTCACGGCGAAGGTGGACACGGTTCTGTCCAACGCCTTCGGATTCGGGGGGAACAATGCCGCACTGGTGATGGGTCGACCCGGGCAATTGCCGCCCCGGCGGGAGGTCCGGCGGAGGGAAGATAATTTCACCATCCTGGGAAGCGCCTGCCTGACCGGCGCGGGGAATGCCTCCGCCACCCTGGAGCGCCTTCGGGAGGGGAAACCCGTCCGGGGCCTCATGCCGCCCGAATCCATGGCGGCGAATCTTCCCCCGCGGGATTTGCGCCGCCTGAAGCGGCTGTCCCGGGCCGTCCAGTCCCTTGCCATCGCTGCCCACGGAGACGCGGCCGCACCGGCTGCGATTGCTTCTGTTTTCTTCGGCACCGGCTGGGGGCCGCTTTCTGAGATGCACGATTTCCTGGTGAAGCTCTTCGAATCGAACGAACAGTTCACCAGTCCGACAGATTTCGTGGGCGCCGTGCACAATGCCGCCGCCGGTCAGGTGGCGATCCGCTTCGGTGCTCAAGGGCCCAATGTCACCATGACGGGAGGGGACTATTCCTTTGAGCAGGCCCTGATGGGCGCCGTCCTGCTGCCGCCCGATTCCGGTGCGTGCTGTCTGCTGATCGCCGCGGACGAGGATCACCAGGTGCTGTCGAGACGGTTCGATCCCTCCGCGGCCCTGAGCGATGCGCCGTCCGACGGCGGCGCCGCATTCTGTCTGGGCCGGGGGCGGACCGGCCGGGGACCGCGTCTGTTTCCCGCCTTCCTGCGGTACGCGCACGGCGACCCGCACGCCGTTCACGCCATGGTGGAAGCCCTGGGCGGGAAAGCTGCCATCGAAGCGCGGTACGGGGCCGTCTTTGCCGGCATTCCGCTGGCGCAGCGGGAAATCGGCCGCCGCCAGCTCGACGGATTTCTCTTGCTCGCGGGCTTCACCGGGGGCGTCGTCGATTACCGGCGCTGGACCGGCGAGTATGCCGCCGCTTCCGCCGTTGCCGCCTGCTGCGCCGCGCGCTTCGTGGCGGAGGGGAGCGTTCCGATCCTGCCCGGCCGTTCATCCGCAGGGCCGCTTCATGGAAAGGGCATCCTGCTGGTGGGCCTGGGGGACTTCGTCACCGCCGTGGGGGTCCTGCCGTGATCCCGCGCCGGGACCATTCGAAGGATGTGCTGGTCATCGGCTCCGGCATCGGCGGGCTGACGGCGGCGATCATCCTCCTGAAGCTCGGCTGCCGCGTGACCGTCGTCGAAAGGAATCCGCTGCCCGGCGGCCTGATGCGCAGCTACCGGCGGGACGGGATCGACTGCCCCGTCGGCATTCACTACATGGGGGCGCTGGCCGAGGGGCAGCCGCTGCGGCGGATGTTCGACTATCTCGGCGTCACCGGGCGGATCCCCCTGGAGCGCATGGGGTCAGCGGGCGTGATCGACCGTTACCTCTTCGACGATTTCACCTTCGATCTCCCCGAGGGGATCGGCCCCTTTGCGGAGAGCCTGCGCCGGTCCTTTCCCGGAGAGGGGTCCCGGATCGATGCCGTCATTCAGAACCTGCGGGACATCGCAGCCCGCATGAACGACCTGGAGACGCTCCTCCCGCAGCCTCGGGATTTCGAGTCGCTGATGGCGTACATGGAGCCGCTGGGCGGCCTGATGACGAGGCTCGGATGCTCCCGCGCGTTCCGCCGTGTCCTGGGCATCGTATCTTCCTGGATCGGCATTCCGCCGGACGAATGCCCCGTCTATTATCACCACATGGCGCTGGCCTCCTACCTGCTCTCTTCCTGGCGTCCGACCTGCAGCGGGGCGGACATGGCGGACGCCTTCACGGGCCGGGTGACCGGCCTGGGCGGCGCCATCGTCGCCGGAGACCCGGTTGAACGGATCCTCGTCCGTGACGGGGCCGTTCAGGGGGCTGCCCTGGAATCGGGGCGGACGCTGCCGGCGGGTCGGGTTGTGGGCGCCATTCATCCTCGAATGCTGCTCGGCATGCTCCCCGCCGCCGCGGTGAAGCCGGTCTATCGCCGGCGCCTCTCCCGGCTGGAGGACACGCAGGGCATTTTCAGCGCCTATTTCGCTGTGGATGCCGATGCCCACCCGGAGCTGCCCTACAACGTCTTTCGGATTTTCGGGGAAGAGGGCGCCGAGCCCGGCGGCTTCTTTTATCAGCGGCGGAAGACCGCCCGGCCGGGGCTGAACCTGGTGTCCGTAATGACGTCCAGCCCCGCAGCGGAGTGGGCGCGATGGGAGCACACGCAAACCGGCCGGCGCGGGGCGGACTACCGAGAGGCCAAGGAGCGGAAGGCGGAAGGGCTGATCCGGGAAGCGGAGAGGATCTTCGGCCCGCACCGCGGCTCGAAGCTGCTCGACGCGTCCACGAACCTGACGCTGCGGGACTGGGTCGGGACGCCCGGCGGATCGGCCTACGGCGTGCTGCGCTCGACCCGGCAACTGGTCGGCGCGGCCATGCTGAATCGCTCCTCCGTCGCGGGGCTCTACCTGGCCGGCCAGAACGCCCTGGCTTCGGGAGTTTTCGGGACGGTGCTGGGGTCGTTCCACACCGTCCGGCAGATGATCGGCCGGGAAAGGTTCCGGGAGGAAGTCGTCCTGTGATGTCGGGGCCCCCATCCCGCGCCTTCAAGGGGAAAAAGGGCCCTGCGGAAAGGCAGCCGGTGTAGTCATGCCTGGTCGAGATCGTCCCGGAACCTCATCGCCCGCCCATTTCACGGGGTATGCGGCGATTCTGTCGTCCGCCGCGCTGTTTCCCTTCCAGACCACCTGGGCGGCCGCGCCCCTCGCCGGCTTCGTGCTGGCCTGCGCGGCAGCCTCCCTTTCCCCGCGATCCCGCTTTTTCCTGCCCGTGATCAGCCGCGGCCAAACGGCCATCCGCGCCGTCGCCCTGACCTTTGACGACGGGCCGGATCCGCTGACGACGCCACTGCTCCTGGCAGCCTTTGCGAAGCGCCGAGTAAGGGCCACCTTTTTCGTCTCCGGGCGAAATGCGGTCCGCCATCCGGAACTGGTCCGGCAAATCCTCGGCGCAGGACATTTGGTCGGCAACCACTCGTACAGCCACGATCCGCTGCTGATGCTGTCTTCCTACCGCAGGCTTTTCCGGGAGATCGCCGCCGCACAGGATGCCCTGAAAGAATTCGGCATCCGCCCGCTCGCGTTCAGGCCCCCGGTCGGTCTGACGAACCCGAAACTGCCGCAAGTCCTCGGCACCCTGGGGATGTTCTGCGTGACCTTCAGCTGCCGGGCCTTCGACCGGGGGAACCGGCGCATCGACGGGCTGGCCGGAAAGATCCTGCGGCGCGTCCGGCCCGGCGACATCGTCTTGCTCCACGATGTCCGACCCGGCGGGGAAAACGACGTGGCGCGGTGGCTGCGGGAGATCGAGTCGGTTCTGGACAGCCTGGCGGCGAAGGACCTTCGGGTCGTTTCGCTCGATGCGCTGATCGGCCGGCCGGTGATGGAAGCCGCCGGCTGAAGGCGGCCGGATCGCCTGCCGTGGATATTCCGTTCCCGGAGCCGATGTCATGAAAAACGGCGGAAAAAAGGTTTTGATTGTGCCTTCGATCAATGCTATACAAAACACTTCCATATTTGCTATTTTCGGTAAAAACGGAATAAAAACAATATGATCGAGCCTTGGCATGAACTGGTTGTTCAAAGCGACGCGTCCCCGCGGGGGTTCGCCGCGGAGATCCGGGTTGCCCCGGATTCGCCATGGTTCGACGGTCATTTCCCCGGAAGGCCGGTCCTGCCGGGCGTCGCCATCCTGTCCATGGTGTTCGAAATGGTCGGCCGCGCCGGGCTTGGACAGGATCGGCCGGTGCGGATATCCGGCATGCGGCGGGTCCGCTTTCGAAGGCCGGTCCGGCCGGATGAGCGGCTGTCCATCGAGATCCGCCGCGAGAATGCGGAAAGGGAGCCCGGTTATCTTTTCCGGGCCCTGGTCGGGGGCGAGGTTGCCTGCACCGGTCTGGTTTCGGTGGAGCCGGTTGCGGCCGCACATGCGTGATTTCCTTTAGCAGGTCAGGAGGTAAGAAATAGATGCCGGTATCCATGGATCAAGGGGCGTTGATTCGCCGCATCGCGGAGATTATCATTACGGAGCTGAGGCTGGAGGAGGTGACCGTCGACACCTTTGATCCGGAGCTGGACCTGGTGGACGAGCTGGGCATCGACAGCATGGACCTGGCCACGATCGCCCTGGTTCTACAGGACGAGTACAATGTCACGATCGATGAGGACGACTATCCGAAGCTGCGGAACATCCGGCTCATTGCCGAGTACATCATCGGCAGGAAATGAGCGCCCGATGAATGTCCCGAAGGCGAAGACCGCGCCGGAGCGCGCGGGAGGGGGAAAATGGAAGTTTTCCGACCTCCTCGCCGACGCGGAAATCCGCGAGCGCTGGGAGAAGGTCCGGCGCTACTTCTTCCTGCGCGAATCCACCTACGACATGACCAACCGGTGCAACATCCGGTGCGAAGGCTGCTACTACTACGAAGGGGAGAAGCAGTTCGCCCGGGAGAACGGCGATCCGGAGCTGTGGCGCCGGTTGATGCGGGACGAGAAGGGGCGCGGCATCACCTATGTGGTGCTGGCCGGCGCCGAACCGTCCCTGGTCCCCGACCTCCTGGCGGTCTGTTTCGAGGAGATGCCGCTGGGCTGCATCGCCACGAACGGCTTCCGGCGCATTCCCGATTCCGTGGGTTACAAAATCCACATCTCCGTCTGGGGCAGCGATGAGACCAGCCTCCGCGTCCGCAGGGCGAGGGACCTGCTGCTCCGCCAGATTGAGAACTACCGATCGGACCCCCGGGCGGTCTTTGTCTATACCTTCACGAAAAGCAACATCGAAGAGGCGCGTGGGGTCGTGGAAACGCTTGCGGGCCGGGACTGCCGGACCACCTTCAACGTGTTCTCCGCCCCGGTCGGCTACGACGGGCCTCTGCGGCATGACGGAGATTCGCTGGCGCGGACGCGGGCCGTCATGATGGAAATGACGGCCGCCTTCCCCGACCATGTCCTGTTTTCGCCCGGCAATGTCGCCGCCCACACGCACCGCCTCGGATTGCACGACCTGTACCGGTGCTCCTATCCCCGCATGAACCCTTCGACGGACATCGGGCTGGGACGCTCCTTCCGGCAGTACCGCGCCGACCTCTCCTGGGACCGAAGCGCGGCCTGCTGCGTTCCCGACACGGACTGCGCGGATTGCCGGCACTATGCCGCCGGGAGCGCCATCGTGACGGCGCGGCTCTATCGCCATGCCGCGGATCCCGGGACCTTCCGGTCCTGGCTGGACTACGTGGACACCTATCTGGCCGTCTGGGTGACGGGGTACGAGAAGGGGCGGAATCTCTGCGGACGGGTGATCGACCCGGAGGGACTGGCCGGGGGAAGCGCCGGCCGGGATGGATCGAATCGGCCGTCCGGCTCACAATAACTTACAGGAACGCAGGAATGCAGTCATGAATACGGTGAGTTCGTTGCTCGACGGGGAATGGTACGAGCGGTACAAAAGGATCTCCCGCCTCAACATCCGCAGCTCCATTTACGACGTGACCAACCAGTGCAACCTGCGGTGCAGGGGATGCTTCTTCTTCTCCTCCGGCGAGCACCAGGCCGCGCCCGAGGAGCAGGACATTCATAAATGGGAGGCCTTCGTGGACGCCGAAAAGGCGCGGGGCGTGAACCTGGCCATCCTCATCGGCGGGGAGCCGACCCTGCACCTGGACCGGGTGGCGGCCTTTTACGACCGGCTGCCGTCGTACTGCGCGACCAACGGGCTGATCAAGATCCCGCGGGACCGCTTCCCCGACATGATGGTGGGCATCTCCCTCTGGGGCGACGAGGAGGACGAGAAGGTTCTCCGCGGCCGGAACACCTTCGCCGTCTCCAGCCGGAACTACGCCGGGGACCCCTGCACGTACTACCTCTACACCATCACGCCCCGGCAGGTCGGCCGGACCGAGGCCATCATCCGCCGGATCGCCGATGCGGGGCTGAAGGTCCACCTCCAGCTTCTGTCCAATGACGAGGGCGTGGAGGGCTTTTCCTGGACGCCGGGGCTCTTGAAGGACATCCGCGCCGAAATGGACGGCATGCTGGACCGGTATCCGGACACGGTCATTTCCAGCCGTTATTACCACGAGATCATCACCACCGGCCGGATGCTGGACCGCCCCTTCGGCTGGGACGAGTGCCCCTCGGTGACGGAGCCGATGGATCACCGCAAGCCGCAGCCGAAACGGCTGATCCGGTTCATCCGGTGGGCCGCGGACCTTCAAACCATGCACCGCTGCTGCACATCGGCAACGCGGGACTGCTCGATCTGCAAGGACGGCGCCGCGCACATGAGCTGGGTGATGGTGAACAAGCGGGCCCATCTGCGCAGCGCTCAAGACCTTCGGAACTGGATCGAAGTGTACGAGATGTTCGCCAAACTGTACCGCTTTATCCCCTGGTAGGCATGGATTCGAGCAAACCGGTCATTCTGGGTTATGATGCCGTGTCGCCGCTGGGGACGGACATGGCCCGCCAGTGGCAGCGGGCGGCCGAGGGAGAAAGCGGAATCGGCAAACTGACCCGGTTCCCGCTGCGCGAGGGATTCCCCGTGCGGATTGCCGGGCAGGTGGAGGCGTTCGACGCGCGTCCCTACCCCTTTCTGTCGGATCGGGCGCTCGCCCAGTGGCCCTCGCCGGTCTTCCGGCACGCCCTGCTGGTGGTTCACCGCGCCCTGCGGGCAAGCGGCCTGGAGATCACGCCGGCGATCGCGCCGCGGGTCGCCGTCACCTTCGGCTCCGCCATCGGCGGCCTGGACGCCGTGATCGCCGCCGACCGGCTGCTCGCCGCCGCCGGGAAGCTCCCCCACCCGTTCACCAACCCGAATTCCTGCATCAACATGGCGGCGGGCAAGGTCTCCATGCTGACTGGGGCGACGGGCCCCATCGTTTCGCCCGTCACCGCCTGCGCCACCGGCAGCTCCTCCCTGATCGCCGGCGCCCTGTTTCTCGCGCAGGGGATGGCCGACGTCGCGATCTGCGGGGCCGTCGATTTTCCGCTGGTGGAGCCCATCGTCGCCGGCTTTGCCACGATGAACGGGGCCTACCGCCCGCGCGAGGGACAGCCGGAGACCCCACCGGAGAAGGCGAGCTGCCCCTTTTCGATCGGGCGGAGGGGCTTCGTGGTCTCCGAAGGGGCCGCCTGCATCGTGATCGCGACCGCGGCCTTCGCGAAGGCGCACGGCCTGGCCTATCGGGTGAAGATGGCCGGCTGGAGCATGACGGCGGACGCCCATCATTTCGTCGCCCCCAACCCGGAGACGGTCCGGCGCTGCATGCAGGAGAGCATCGACCGCGCGGGCATTCAACCGGAGGACGTGGACGCCATCAATGCCCACGGCACCTCGACCCGGATCGGCGACCGCGTCGAGGCAGATGCCCTGAAGGAGATCTTTTCCGGCCGGCCGGTCCCGCCGGTGTCGGCCAACAAATCGCAGATCGGCCACGCCATGGGGGCTTCGAGCGCCGTCGAGATCGTGCTGGCGCTGGAAGGGATGTGCCGGGATGTGGCCCTGCCCACCATCAATTACGCGCCGGATCCGGAGATCGAGATGGACTGCGTACCCGAGGGCGCCCGAACGCTTGACCAGGAGTTCCTGCTGAAAAACGCCTTCGGCTTCGGCGGGTGCAATGCCTGCATCGTGTTCAGGAAGGTGCAATGAATCTCATGAGCGGAAGATGAGGGCGCCCAGAAACAGACGCGTGTTCGTGGTCGGATACGGCGCAGCCACGCCGCTCGGCCGGACCTTCGGAAAGACCTGGGAGCGGGCGGTGCGGGGCGAGGCGGGATTCCGCAAGGTGACCCGCTGCGAGGTCGATTCCCTCTGCAACGTCGTGGGGGAGATCCCGGACTGGGACCCCCGCAGCCTCGACTTCGCGGATGCTCGGGAGATCTACAACTGGAATGCCGCCTTCGTCCTGCTCACGATGGCGGTCGTCCAGGAGGCCCTGGAGCATGCCGGACTTCAGATCGACCGCGAGGCGGGGCCCCGCACGGCCTGCCTGATTGGCTCCGCCCTGAACGGGACGGACGCTTTCCGCATTGCCGCGGAGAACCTCCGGAACCGGGGGCCGCTGCGGGTCAGCCCCTATCTCCTTCCCAACCTGTGCGCCAATCTGCCCTCCGGGAAGGCCGGCATCCTGTTCCGCTTCACCGGACCCATCTTCTCGCCACAGGGGGCCTGCGCTTCGGGGAACCACGCTGTGGGGATCGGCGCCCGGATGATCCGCGACGGGGACTGCGATTTCGTTCTCGCCGGCGGCGTCGATACGTGCATCATCCCGGAACTGATCCACGGGTTCGCCAACATGAACGCAACCCTGAAGGTCAGGCCCGGGGACCGGGCCCATGCCGACCCGGCCCAGGCGTCCCGCCCGTTCAGCGCGGACCGGAAGGGATTCGTCCTGGCGGAGGGCGCCGGCGTCCTGGTGCTGGCCGCCGAGGAGATGCTCGCCCCCCGCGGACTGAAGCCCCGGGCGGAAGTGCTGGGCGTCGGCTGGACGTCGGACGCCTACCATTTCACCAATCCCAACAGGGAAACCATCGTCCTCGCGATCCGCGACGCCATTGAGGACGCCGGGCTGTCGCGCGACGACATCCAGTACGTCAACGCCCACGGGACCTCCACCCCGCGGGGCGACGCGACGGAGATCGCCTGCCTGCGCACGGTTTTCGGAAAGCGGCTGGCGGACATTCCCGTTTCGTCGAACAAGTCGCAGATCGGGCACACCATCGGCGCCGCCGCGGCGATCGAAGACGCCCTGACCATCGAGGGGATGCAGCAGGGGGTGATCCTGCCGACGATCAACCACATTCCAGACCCGCACCTGGGCGACGTGGACGTGGTGCCAAACGCGGCCCGCCGGCAGCGCCACGAAATCGCCCTGGCGAACGCCTTCGGATTCGGCGGCACGAACTGCTGCATCATCTTCAGGGGGGTATAGCCTTGCAGCCCAAACCGTTCAAACCGGAGCCCTACGGCAACAATGAAAGGTACGTGAGGGACCGGACCACCGGCCACGTCTGGCACCGCTGCGGAAACCGGATCCTCTATGCCGACACGGACCGGTCCTCCGTGGTCTATCATGCCAGCTACTTCCGCTACTTCGAGTTCGGGCGGGCATCGCTGATGCGGGATGCCGCCTACCCCTACCGGGAGATCGAGGAAAGCGGCTACGTCTATCCCATCATCGACCTCGGCGTTCGCTTCTCCAGTCCGCTCTACTACGACGACCCCATCTGGGTGCACACGCGGCCGGCCGAACTGGAGCGGGTCCGCCTTCGGTTCGACTACGCGATCACCCATGCCGAAAGCGGCCTGCTGATCTGCCTCGGTTTCACGAGGCACTGCGCCCTCAACGCGGCGGGTAAGCCCGTTGCCGTCGACCCGAAAACCGTGCATCTATGGAAGACGTTCCCGTCGTGAAGGGGCGGGTCCGGCTGCCGCTGCGCATCGGCGTCGCGCCCTACCTTCTGGATCACCGGATCGAGGGGCAGGCCGTTTTGCCGGCGGCGGAGGCCCTGAACGCCCTGGCCCGCGCCGCGCGTGAAGATGCGCCGGAGCGCCCGGTCCGCGCGATGGCGGAGGCGTCTTTTCCCCGGTTTCTTCCGATTGACCCCGGGGAGGGCCGGATCGAGGCCATCTGCGAGATCGAGCGCCGCGAAAACGGGGACCGGGTCTGCCGCCTGCTGACGGAGAGCGTCTCACGCAGCGGCCGC
>Ga0209310_1001092_pt1 | contig 22304 bp, 12 predicted proteins | sample AD_UKC030_MetaG_FD_184415 | JGI IMG/M metagenome (GOLD analysis project Ga0209310, IMG submission 184415) | Active sludge microbial communities of municipal wastewater-treating anaerobic digesters from USA - AD_UKC030_MetaG (SPAdes) (version 2) | ecosystem: Engineered > Bioreactor > Anaerobic >...
CAATCCTCCTCGACAGGCCGGACACCGGAAGATGAAACACATCAGGACCAGAAATGCGGCAAAAAGCCCAAACAGCAAGGCGACCGTGCCGCCTTCAATCCCACGAAAATGGCTGACAACCAGCCCAACAAAGACTAGAACAATCGGGATGAAGGCGATCCATCGCAAAAACTCGATGCCCTGGAACTGTTCACGACAATCTCGAGGAAACCGATCGCCCATAGGTTGGCAAGCAGGATAGAAGTTCGCCCGGGCTTGTGCGACTATAAACAGGCGAGATACATGTAAAGCATGTTGAATTACCCCACCCATTAGGCCATTTTAGCCCCGAACCCATGAACTATCCGCACAATCCGGCTCTCCTCGTCCTCATGAGCGCGATCCTTTGCGCCGGTTGGATTGGTTCTCCCCAAACCCGGGGAGCCGATTCTTCAACGGCCACTGTTCCGGAGCGCGCTCTTCAATCCATCCAGGAACTTAATTTAGTTCATTTTTCACACACCGATGTCGGATTTACGGATCATCCGTCCGTCTGCCGGGAGCTTTATCGCCGTTATTTGGACATCGCGATCGATGCTGTTTTGGACTCGAGGAAACGTCCTGTTGGCGAGCGTTTCTATTGGACCGCCGAGGCGACGTTTCCGGTCCATGACTGGTGGCAAGCCGCCCCGCCATCGCGCCGGCGTCAATTCCTGCAGGCGGTGCGGACCGGTCAACTCGAGATCGCCGCGCTTCCCTTCAATAACACTCCCTTCATGGACGCGGCCCAATGGCAGACGGCGCTCCACTGGTTGCCCGAGGATTTGTGGGACCGTGTGCGTCCCAAGGTGGCGGTTCAGAACGATGTGAATGGGACTCCCCGTGCCGCGGCCCTCGCTTTGCTCGATCGCGGGATTCGATATCTGTTCACCGGCATTAACGAAGACAGCGGCGGAGTTCCGTTTCCTCGCCCGGCCGCATTCTGGTGGAAAATGCCCGATGGCCGCCGGATGTTTGTCTGGCTGAACATCGGTTATGGATCGGGTTTTGATTTCTTCGAGCCGGCCGAGTGGCGGCGGGGTCCTGTGCCGTTCGCGGCCGACACCCGTTATCGTCCGCCGCGCGCGGGCGACATTCTCCGCACGGACGAAGCGTCCTTGCGGGCTGCGCATCGTCTTTGTGTGGATCGTTTGAGGGCCCTGGAAAAGTCGGGCTACAGCCATTCGTTGCTGACCATCTCCATCACGAGCCAATGGCGGTTTGACAATGATCCGCCGTTTCCCGGGCTGGCCGACTTTGTGGCCGCGTGGAACAAGCTGGGCTTGAAGCCGCGGTTGCGTCTCACGACGGTCTCCGATGCCATGGAACGTATGGAGAAAGCGATGGGCCCCACCGCCCCCGAGCATACGGGCGAATGGACAGACTGGTGGGCCAACGGCACCGCCTCCGCCCCGCGGGAAGTGGCAGCCAGCCGCGCGGCCAAACGCGATTTATCCGCCGCCGCCTCTCTCCTCTGGGGGCCGCTGACACCGGCTGCGCGACTGACCATGGACGGTCTTTATCGCGAGCTTTGTCTTTTTGATGAACACACGTGGGGTTCCAGCCTCAGCGTGGCCAAACCTTACAGCCTGGATACCCAAGGACAATTCAATGAGAAAGCCGGGCTGGCCTTTCGTCCGATGGCGCGAGCTCAGTGGCTGCTCTCGCAGCGCGCCCGTTCCCGCCTGATTTCCGAGGGGGAAGGTTTGTTTCTGGCGAATCCGGGCTCGGCGGCATTCACGGGTTGGATCTCCCTGATTGCCACATGTCTTCGCGGACCTTACCAGTCGATCGAAGATCCTCGCTCGGGTGAGCGCATGAAACTTTACTTCGAACCCGGCATCGAACCCTGGGGCCGGCCTGCCAAACCCGAGGATCTCACCCGGGAAGATATCTCCGCCACCTTCCCTGACAACGCCCCGAACAAGATTGCCCGGTTCTGGGTCGAGCGGCTCGATCCCAACACCATTCGACGCCTGCGTTTGAGTCCTCAAGCCCTCGATTCCGAGACGCCTCCCTCGGATTCCCAACCTGTGTTGCGTTTGGATGATCAAGGCTGGCCGATTGGCGTGCGTTGGCCGGGCATGACTCAGCCCCTGTTTATCGAGGGTTTTGGAGACTTCGTGGCGGTCCAAGTGCAGGCCTTTGCCCCACGCTGGTCGCTTCGCCCAGACAAACTGGAGGAGACGGCTGCAACCGTTGAATCGAGAGCCGCGGTTCGGGAGACTCCCCATACCCTGGCGATATCGCAGGCCATCAGTCATCCGCGCCTGCAATGGGGCACGCGCATCATCGAGATCTGGAAACGCGAGCCCCGAGTCCGGTTCACTCTTCGCATCAACCGCCTCTCATCGGCCGCTCCCGAAATTTTCTATGTTGTTTTTCCATTTCCCACCGGATCCGCTCTGCCTCAGTTAAGCTGCGGCGGAATACCTTTTACGCCTTTTACCGATCAGTTGTTCGGCACGTGTCGCGATTACTTTGCCATCGATGGCTGGGCCGAGTATATCACGCCGCAGGGCCGGTGGCTGTGGGTAAGCCGCGACGCGCCGCTGATGACGATGGGCTCGAAACCGACCTTGTCCCGCCGCCAGACTCCGCCCCGGGATCCCGGGAGGCTGCTGGCCATGATTTTCAACAATTTTTGGTACACCAATTTTGCCGCCGACGAACATGGCATCATGGAATTTCAGTTTGACGTGATTTGGCGAAACGACGCAAACACACCGACAGCCGATCTTGCCAACAGCCTCCTGATCGAACCAACCGTCCTGATCAACCCCGCCCTCCCTGAGGATCCGCGCGTGGTTCAGCACCTCTTCCGACCTTAAGATGATGGATCCTCGATGGGGAGCATGAAGGGCCGCCTCTGCGTTTGATGATGTTCTGTTCCCTGGAACGGTGAAAAGTGGCGGGTCACGGCGCGGTGCGACGGGCGCGATAGAAACGCCTAGGGTCGACAAAGGCGGTTGTGTCGATGAAATCCAACCAGCCGTCGCTACCGATGGTGTTGGTCTTCAGCGGAATCCAGTTCATGAGGTCCCAGGTGTAATCCATGGCGTATTCTTTGCCTGGAGGTCCTTTCATTCGCAGGAGGAATTCCCCCCCGGGCAGATGCGCCACGTATTCGATGGATGCCTCGGGTTCAGCCGGTTGCTGAGAGGCGGTAGTCACCGTGTAATTGTCAAAGAGAAGGTAGTTTTCGCCCGGCTTCGTGGGATTGGCGATGGCCCACACGGCGGCCACATCCCCAAGGCTGAGCGTTGCGCCGGTTGTGGTGATCGGTTCGTCTTTCACCAGTTGAGTCTCATCAAGAAATGCGCTCCAACGGTTCGAGGCTAAAGTCATCTCAATGGCCAGGTTGTAGACGACCGCGTTGGAGAAGTAATGACCGGTAAACACGAAACCCTGGCCGTCGTCGAGGGAGAAGGAAATTTCCTGGGTTAAATTGTCGAAGTTCAATGAGAACAGCCGTTTGGCGTTGGCGCCATCGGCGTTATAGATGCTCCAGCGAAACTCGTCCCGATTGGTGGTGGTGGAGTCGATCACACTCATGTCGACCGTGAATAACACCTGTCCGGAGCTGCCCGTTGTCGGCACATAATTGATCGGATGCCAGACGGTTGAAAAGTCCTCTCCCGCGGTGGTTGGAGGAAAGTAGCCCAGGAACGCTTGTTGTTTGAGCCCGGGGAAAAAGTTGGTTACCAACCCATTGCCCCCGGTTCCTTCTCCCAACCAGTCGCCTTGTCCCGCCAGGGTGTATTGGCCCAGAAATCCTTCTTCGGCCTCAAACCGGGTGGAGTACAGAATGTTCGTGTAGGCGGCATTCGCAGTGATCACGCTGCCTAGCCAAAGGGCAAGCAACATGACGATTGAGCTTCTGATCGATTTGTGGGTTTCCGACATCCGGGTGTCCTCGGTTGTTAAATGGGTGAATTACGATTCGCCTGACTTCAGATCATTGACGAGATCTGGAATCAGCGGCCAAAAGGCCGTCCGCCCCCTCGAGAACTCGATCCTGACGAGGACGAGCTTTCATTTCGGCTCGATGACGAAGACTGGGAACTTCCCGTGCTGGACGGTGCGGAGCGAAACGCGCTGGAAGGCGCTTCATAGCTTCTCGAAGCCGGCGGGGAGAACGTTTGGCTGCGGGATACGGAAGGGGATTCCGGCCGTGTGTAAGAGGGCGACGGCGGACTGAACTGTGTTGCAGGCGCAGACCTCGGGACAGTCGGCGCGACCGAGGGTCTCGGGGTTTCGATCTGAGCCGGCCGGTTGAATGTGGGGACATTCATGGGTTGACTCCGATAGTTGGGGGGATTGGGTGTCGTGGCAGGCTGGTTATAGGTCGAAGGCGGAGTGAATCGGTTGTATCCCGGATTCGCCTGTGCTGGCGCCTGTGATGCCGAAGGCGCCCGGGTTGAGAACTGGGAGTTCACGTTCGGATTGGAGGCCGACGGCACAGATGTCCCGCTGCGGCTGCCCTGCGACTGGATGCTGCGTTCCGCTTGTTGACGACGAGTAAAGAGCGATGAACCGGCCGTGGTGCGGGAATTGGGCGCGCCCAGAACGGTCGAGGGCCGCGTCGTGGGAGCGATGGTGCCGGGGCTCGTTCCACCGGCAGACGATGGTGCGACGGCGTTTCCAGGAGAACGGGATGTACTGACCGTCTCCTGCCGGCTTCTTGGAGTGGTGTTGCCGCTGGGGGCCGCTCCTCCGCCGGCTGTCGGCCTGCTGGCATTCAATGCCGAAGGATTGACAGTGCGTTCAGAGAGCGTCGACAAGGATTCCCGACGGGTGTTTCCTGGCGCGCCCTGCTGAGTCGCAGAGCGGGCGGATCCTTCCTGCTGCGATCGTGAAACGCTGGCGGTTCCCGTGCCTCCCAACGAACCGCTCGAACCCGCAAAGCTGGAGGATGCCTCGGGACGCCGTCCGTTCATAGACGCCGTCGAGTCCACAGAGGTCGCCGGTGATCGCAATCCGCCCGGATTTCCCGCTGCGGCGAACTGACTCCCGGCTTCCGATCGCGAATTGCCCATCGTGGATTGACCCGGCATTGACGGACCCCGCCTCTGGTTGTCCGCAGTCGAAATATTCGGTTTTTGGGGGATGGACTCCTGCAACTGCCGTCGGAAAACCACTTCCTTGCCGTTCCGGTTCTCGATCCGATCCGGTTTGATGATCTGTCCGGCTCCCTGGGGCGCATCACGGACCGCGATGGGCTTCGGATCGGCGCCCCGAAACGGACGGAGACGCTCGTTCCCAATCCCGTTGTTGATGATCACATTGTTATCGCCCTTCACATAATTGTTGATGACCACCGAATTGTTATAAAACCTTTTGACGTTATCGTGCGAGGCCCTGTGGTGATGCCAATCGCGCGATCCAAAATGCTTCGCATGCACAAAGGTGAAATCCGCGTACGCCAGACCGAAACCGAACGAAATTCCCACCGAGGTTCCATAATAAGACCAGCCGCTGTGATGATGCCAATAGGCGCCAGGCGGCAATGGAGCCCAGCCACAATAACCCGGCCAATAGCGCCAGGAAACCCAGGCCGGTCCCCAGACGTCCCCCGGTGCCCACACCCAGCCGCAATGACCGTGCCGGAACCACCGTCCATAGTGAAACGGCGCCCAGCCCCAACTGTAATCCGATGTCCAATACCATCCGCAATCGGTGTAAATCCAGCGGCCGCCGTCACTATAAGGGGTCCAGGCGGCATTCACTGAAAGCACCGTCGGTTGCCAGCACCAGCCGTATCCATCCAGCTCGATCCAGGAGCCGTAGGGGGACAAGGTTTGGTAGAAGACCTGGACCGTTTGCGGCATGGTGGCCGGCGCCTGGTAAACGACCTGAGGCTGAACGGCTGCCGTCGGCGCTGTCGCCGGGTTGGCATCGACCACAACCTGCTCGGCTGGAGCCGCCGGCGGAGCCGCACTTGCGGGGCTCGGCTCAACCTCTGGCGTTGCCGGAACGGCCGGAGCCGCTGGAACGGGTTCGGCCACCATCTCGACGGCCGCTTGTTGTTTCTCAGCCATCTGATCTCGCACCTGCCGGCCGCGGCGCAACATCGCGGAAACCACTTCGCTGGATATTCCAATATCGTTGAGGTAGAGAATCTCCTCAACGCTCGGATCATAGGCCACATCGGAACTCTCGATGTATGCCAATACCACCGAATCCTGAACTCCGGACTTGACCAGCTTGATGATGTCGTCAATCCCCGCGGAGGTCACCATGGGCGTTGGCTCGATCTTTTGGATCGGAATCGTATGTTCAGATGCCACAGAGGCAGGCGCATTGGTTCCCGCAGGAAGACTGAGCTCAGCCGGAGGTTCGGAGCTGGATGGTTGGTTATCGCTTGAACAACCCGCGAATATCGTCCACGGAATCGCGAGCATTGCGATCCATATTGCTTTTGTACGACGGGTTTTCATAAGAAAATCGGGTTTTTCAGTGCGGTCGCCTAAGCCGGAGAGGAATGTAACCTCTTTGAGGGGTGAAGGCCAGCTTTCGTTGCGCACCATCGTTTTGTTGGCTGATCCTGCAATTCGCCGCAAGGGTTGCAGGTTCTGCTTTCGTTTCCACTCGGACAGGCCCCATATTGCTTGCCACCGCCTTCCGAGTCTCACACTGCCCTTTTGACTTATCCTCATTACACCCTATTCAATGATGGACATCACAGGCCATTATAGGCCAAAATGCCGGCATCAAACCATTGGCGTTCAAAAAGGAAATATCATTATGAATCATGGCACTTCCAACTCTCCAAGACATGGATCCAGCCAGCACCTCCATAAGCCTGATAACGCGAATCGACTCAACCGACGGCGATTTCTCTCAAAAGCCGCTCAGGCCGGGACCTTGCTGCTCTTGCCGCAAGTCGTTCCTTCATCGGTTCTGGGCAGGGACGGAGCAACGGCTCCCAGCGAACGGATTGTCCTAGGGGCCATCGGGATAGGCAACCGCGGCAGCTATGTGCTGGGCTGCTTTCTGCAGCAGCCTGATGTCAGGTTTGTGGCGATATGCGATGTGAAAGCGGCTCGCCGCGAGTCAGTTAAGAAGACCGCTGACACCAAGTACGGCAACCAGGAGTGTGCGACCTATCAGGATTTGCGCGAATTGCTAGCCCGCGATGACATCGATGCGGTGCTCATTGCGACCGGGCCAAACTGGCACGCAACCGCCTCCATCATGGCCGCCAAGGCCGGCAAGGATGTCTATTGCGAAAAGCCGTGCACCAAGAACATTGCGCAAAGTCTGGCGTTGGCCGAGACCTTTCGGCGCACGGGACGGGTTTTTCAAGCCGGCACGCAGCGGCGCAGCCTGCCTAACTTTATGTATGCCATAGACTTGGCCCGACACGGCAAGCTGGGTCACCTTCAAACCATGCATGCCCATCCTGGTGGGCTGGGGACCTCTATGAGTGGCTGGGCGCCCCCTGAACCGGAGCCGGCTCGCGATCAAGTCGATTGGGATCTTTACTTGGGACCTGCCGCCTGGCGACCCTATAGTCGTCGGCTCCTCGACGGGTTTAATTTCGAGAAAGGTGGCGGTTTGGTGGGTGGCGGATGCCTGGAATGGGGTTCGCATTGCGTGGATCTCTGCCAGTGGGCAAACGATGCCGACAACACCGCTCCCATCGAGTATGAACCCAAGGGCGACCAGTTGCACGCGCGTTACGCCAACGGTGTAAAACTGGTCATGCGGAACGAAGGCTGGCTTCCCTTGGGCTCTTGCCCCGTTCGCTTTGAAGGCGACACCGGCTGGGTGGAAACCGCCGACAACGGCGATCTCGTGGCCAGCTCCGAAGCTTTGCTGGCCGGCAAGGGGGCCAAAATTTCCGGATACCCCGCCGATTTTCATGTACGCAACTTCCTGGATTGTGTGAAATCCCGCGGACAACCCAGGGCCAGCGCCGACGTGGCGTGCTATTCACACATTGCCTGCCACGCGGCCAATGTCGCCTTGTTCCTCGGCCGCAAAGTCCAATATGATCCCAAGAAGAATGAGTTCATCAACGACGACGAGGCGAATCGATTGCGATCGGAAGCCCTGCGAGAACCTTGGCAAATCTGATAGAGTCTCAATCCCAAGCTTTATCCACCCAATCATTATACGAATATGAAACTTTCGATTCGACGATTCTCCGTGTTTGCATGTTGTCTGACGGCAGTGTGCCTGCTCACCCTCGGCCAATCCCGGTTGGGCGCTGCGGACAGCCAGGCATCTCTTTCCAACAACCCGCGGGACTTGATCGCCGTGCTCAAGTCCGATGCCCCGCCTCAGAACAAGGCCATGGCCTGCAAGAAGCTTGCCATCTACGGCAATCAGGATGCCATTCCCGCCTTGGCCCCGTTATTGCTTGACGAACAACTGGCTTCGTGGGCCCGCATTGCCTTGGAAGCCATTCCGGGGCCGGCCGCCGATCAGGCCTTGCGTGAAGCCTTGTCCAAGACCCAGGGCAGGCTTTTGGTGGGGGTGATTAATTCCATCGGTTTTCGCCGAGACACTCAGGCAACCCGCAAACTGATCGAGTTGTTGAAGGCATCCAGCGCCGATGTGGCATCCGCCGCGGCGGTATCCTTGGGAAAAATTGGAGGTGATGACGCTGCCAATGGTCTTTCGAAGTTACTTGGAGAGGCTCCCGTCAGCGTTCGTTCTGCTATTGCCGAAGGATGCATTGGATGCGCCGAACTGTTCCTGGCCAATGGCAATAATGCCGCAGCCACACGGTTGTACGACATGGTTCGCCAATCCCAGTCCCCGAAACAACGCATCCTTGAAGCCACCCGCGGCGCCATTCTAGCCCGTAAATCCGCCGGTATCCCCCTCCTGATGGAACAACTAAGGTCTGCGGACAAAGCGGCGTACAGCATGGGGCTGAGGACCGCTCGAGAACTGCCGGGTCGCGAGGTCACCGAGGTCCTGGCCGCTGAATTGGATCGCACCCCGTCCGATCGACAGGCCTCACTGCTCCTGGCATTGGCAGATCGCCGTGACGAGGCCGTCCTGCCCAAGGTGATCGAGATGGCTGGAAAAGGTTCTGAAGCCATGCGAATCGTTGCGGTCAGCGTCCTCGATCAGTTGGGAGATCCCACCAGCATGCCGGTCCTCCTTGAAGCCGCCACCCACTCCAACACCACCCTGGCCCAGTCCGCAAAAGCCGCCGTGGCCAGACTGGAGAGCAAGAAAGTGGATGCCGACATCTTGTCACGCCTTTCCCAATCTCAAGGCAAAATGCGGTTGGTTCTGATCGAACTGGTCGGCCAACGCAGAATTGAGGCGGCGCTGCCAATAATGATGCGGTACGTGGAAGATTCTGATCCCGAAACACGTCGGGCAGCCTTGGACACGGTTGGCGCCATTGGCTCCGAGAAACAGGTCGCCGATGTGGTCCGAATGCTTCCCAAAGCCTCGGCTTCCCAGGACCGTGCCAACATGGAAAAAACCCTCATGACCCTCTGCGGCCGTTGGGGAATCTCGTGCGCGTCTTCTTTGCTGCCCCTCGCGCAAAACAGCGACCGAGCCATGCGCAGGATCGCCTTGCGCGCCCTGGCATCCGTTGGTGGTCCCGAGGCCCTGTCCACCATCACCAAAGCCGTCAAAGATCCCGATGAAGCAACCCAGGATGAGGCCGTTGGCCTGCTCGCCACGTGGCCCGGCAATTGGCCTGAGGATGTTGCCGTGGCGGAACCCCTGCTCGCCTTGGCCAAGTCCGGCACGAAAACCTTGCACCAAGTCCAGGGAGTCCGGGGGTATCTGCAGTTCCTCCAGGAAAACAAGAACCTCAAAGACCAGGAGAAACTTACCCAATTCAAAGAATTGCTGCCGTTCATCAAACGGCCGGATGAAAAGAGACTGGCGATTGCCACCGCCAATGTCCTGCCTCCTGCCGGGGCCTTGGCCATCCTCACCGACTTCGCCGCCGATAGCGCTGTCTCCGAAGAAGCCTGCCTGGCCATTGTCAACTTGGCCACAAGTAAGAAACTAAAAGACGTTCCCAAGGAACAGGGGATTCAGGCCCTTCAGAAGGTCCTCAACACCAGCCAAAACGACGGAACCAAGAAAAAAGCCGACACTGCCCTTAAGAGCCTCCAGTAGTTCTTATCGCTCCGGCACGCATTGGCATGGACGGATCCGCTATTTGTCCATGCATGGACCAACCCTGCATAGCCGCGACAAAACCATGTTGCAGGCGCAACGTGATTTTGTCCGATGGAGGTGTTGTTGTTTTCCTGTTTTGTGGATGAATTTGCGGCATCCCCAAGAAGCCGTCAGATCGTTCCAGGGAAGGGGTAGCGGGGCATCAAGGGTGAGCGGTGTGGTGAAGGATAAGCATTTGCCGCAACGCCCGTCGTGGCGAGGGATCCACCTCGGGGCCATATCCCAGGCGCAACAGGACCTGAGGATATCCGCCTAAACCGGCAATTTCCGCGAGCCGGTTTCGAAGATCCGCGATCTCAATCGGTTGGTTGAGGAATGAACTCGCAAGGCCTTCCGAGGTTGCCACGAGAAGGATGCGCTGAAGGGCTTGTCCGGTGTTCACCCAGGCGAGCGGATGATCCTGATCGGTGGATAGCACTGCCAAAACGGGGGAATGAACCGCGATCTCGCGGTCAGATGCCGCCAATCCTCCCCCTCGATCAAACGTTCGAATCCACATCGGCCCCGCAAAAGAGAGCCAGTCTTTTACGCCCGCAGCGGCGACGGGCAAGCCGTCGGGTGAATCGTCCGGCCGGGTCCGGATCCAATGCGCGAGTTCGACACGAAAGGGGCGATCGGCCCATTGGCGGCGGTCGGCTTCCGCGACCAGGTCTGCGACCGATTGACGAGAGGATTCCTCTGAAACCACCTGGAACTGGACGCCCAATTCCTGCGCCGCAGCCGCGCAATCCGCCAGCACATTCTCCGGCACGGCACGGTCCTCAAAGGGTTTACGATTGGTATGTCGCTGCGTAATGGCATGAAAAAGGACCACGTCTTCCGAGCTGGTCTCGCCCTCGAGCCCCAAATCGAGCCGCGCCATCAATTCCGGTTGGGCCGAATTCGGCAGCAGTTCCACCCGATAGGTATGTCCAAAGTACTCCGCCGCAATCCGAAGGTTATAAAGGGCCGCTCCGCAGCTGATGGCCAATTCCCGTCCTTCCGGATCGATGACCGGCAGCATCCGACGCCGATCGGCATACACTTCCGCATTCATGGCGTTGATGCGAAAGAGCCAGGGCTGCGTGTTATGGTTTGAAGGCGCCAGAATGGCATACCGCAACATGAACTCCAGCTGGTCGGACGCGTAGGTGTCGGTTGGGAAATCATCGGCCGAAATGCTCCAAGGCGCCAAGTGCGTTTTCATCGAGCTGAAGTGCGCAGGTTTGGCAGGCCGATCCTTGTCTCCCCTATCTGCCGATAACTGGAAACAGGGAGGACCCGCTATTATTCGGCATTTTATGCTTTACTTTCCGGGTGGCGAGAAAAAAGGAAGGCCAATCTCGCGCCCTCGCGCCCGCCCCGCCCCGGAGGGCTGCGAGGCTTTGGCTCGCTGGCTTCGTTACTCCTCGGTCAGAGACCGCTGCGGGTATCTTCCCTCGTCGAGCCTCGCCAGCGAGCCAAATCCTCAGCAGCAAAATCGGAATTTATTTTTGCACGGACCCTAAGGAACTTCTGTTAAAAATATATTGCATATAATAAAAAATAATATTATAAATCAATAATGAATTCAACCGTGATTTGCCCTGACATATGCCCTGACAGGGCTTTGCCTCTGCAAATTCTCGTAGACGATCGGGAGCAGGACGAGGGATTGATTGCTTCGCTCGAGGCGCGAGGGTCGGTGAGCGTGACTCGGCGCCGGTTGACGGTCGGGGACTACGAAGTGGTTGGCTGCGCCGTGTTCGAGCGCAAGCGGTTGGCGGACTTTGCGGTTTCGATCCAGGACGGACGATTATTTCGTCAGGCGGTTCGATTGACGGGCTTGGCGACACCGGCTGCGATCATTTTGGAGGGCCGTGCGCGAGACCTGGAGGGATGCGGGATGCGTCGGGAGTCTTTTCAAGGGGCAATCCTTTCCTTGAGCCTGGTGTTTCGGATCCCGGTTTTTCGGTCCTTGGGGCCTGACGAGACCGCGGCCTTGATTGTCTATGCGGGACGCCAGTTACGGCGGCAAGAGGAGGGGTGGACGCCGGGGCATCACCGGCGCTTGAAGCGGAAGAGATCAATCCAGGTGCGGTTGCTTTGTGGTCTGCCGGGGATTGGGCGGGCCCGGGCGATGAAGTTGTTGGATCGTTTTGGCACTCCGCAGTCCGTGTTTACCGCAGAACCGAAAGCCCTGCAAGCGGTCGAAGGCATCGGCGAGAAAACCGCCTTCGCGATTCGCTGGGCACTGGAGTAAGGGTCTTTTCAAAAATAATTTCGGGTTTTGGCGGGAGCGCCACCGGGCCAGATGCGAGGCGAAGTTATTTCTGAACAGACCCTGAGCGACCGCTTGGTTAGGCGCCAGAGGGATTGGCTTGCCTGAGTCGTGAAACGGTCTGCTCCTCCTTGACAACCGGGCGATTTTCATCAGCATGCCGCCTGTGAAAGCGGATAGGATGGCTGCATCAGGGAGACTGGACTGGCGGCTTGCCGGAGCGTGGTTCGTTCGTGTCTTGTCAAGGCGAAGCTTGGGGTGCCTACTGCTTGCGTTCAGCCTCGCAGGCCGGGCGCAAGATGCCTCTTCCGAGATGCGTTGGGTGGGAAATGTCTACGGTGCGGTGACCGATGCGGACACGGGAGCGCCCATTGCTGGGGCCCAAGTGTTTTTATTTCAACTTCCGACGGCCGAGAATCCGGATCGAGGCGCGACCCCTTTAAACAACAGGAGCGAGTCTGACATCGACCGAGCCGTTCCTGATCGGCGAGGCGCAACCGATGTGCGAGGGGAGTTCCTGATCAATGGCGTTCCCACCCCGTTTCCATTCCGGGACTATCGAATTGTGATCCGGGCTCTGGGTTATGGTCCGATGATTATTGAGCCGGCGCGGGTGCTGCCTGGAGCGGTCATGGCGCTTTGTGTGAAAGGACAGTTGAGGCGGGGAGAGCACCGGTCATCGCATATTCGTGGCACAGATCCGACTGCGCCGCTGATGTATCGGCATGAGACTGTTCGAGATGGGGAGACGGTTTGGCCCCTTGAGGAGGACCGCCAGCAAACGGGCCCTGTCACCTATACGGTCTTTGCCACGCGCGAGGGTTTGGTGGGGGGGACGACCGCTAACGGGCATATTATCCAGGCCCGGGATCGATTCGTTGCATTGCCTTCCCGGCGAGCGCTGAATGTCAACGACAAGACCTATGATTTCCTGGTGGAGTTGTCTTGCGGCAACCGGGTGGTTCGAGCGCCTGTTTGGGATATCGGCCCGTGGAATACCCGGGATGACTATTGGCATCCCGCTGAGATCCGGGAGATGTGGTCCGATTTGCCCGAGGGAACACCGGAGGCCCAGGCCGCCCGGCAAACCGGCTATAATGACGGCAAAGACCAATATGGCCGGACAGTATTGAATTCAGCGGGCATCGACCTGGCCGATGGCACATTCTGGGATGACTTGGATCTCGAAGACAACAGTTGGGTGCAGGTGAAGTTTCTTTGGCGCCCTGGCGTGCGGTTGGGAGATCGAATCCAAACAACCGCCAGCGCGCTGAATGTGCGCGCCAGCCCGGCGGGGACGGTTTTGGGAAAGCAGCCGACAGGCGCTCGGGGCAGGGTCGTGAAGGGGCCTCAAGGGGCATCTTCCGGGGGCAGTTACTATGTTTGGTGGCAGATTCAGTGGGACGATGGCGTTGCCTTGGGGTGGTGCGCTGAAAACTTTTTTGAGAAGGCGCCGGTTGAACCCGTCGTGGCTCGGCTGGACATTCGGATGGCCGGCCAATTCCCGGAACTGACGGTTCACTATCGGGCTGGGACAATCCTTGGGATCGAGGCCTCCTCGGATTTGAGTCCTGGCGGTTCCTGGATTCTTCTCACCAATCTTCCTCTTTCATCCGCTGTTCAAGCCTGGCGCGACCTGAATTTGCCTGTGGGGACGATGCGGCGATACTACCGGGCCCGAATCGAAGGATTTTAGTTCGAATCCCCTGGCCCACCCTGCGTGAGTTTCTGGCGCAAACCTTGTCTATTCCAGAAAGCCATATCATGGTAGGCATAAAAACTCGCATTCTTCTTTGGTGTGGTGGAGCGATTACAGTCCTGTTGATGCTAAGCGCATCCAGGGGGGGACGGCATCCCCGACTCCCTGCGACTCCCGATATCGACCCGGCATTACGGGAATCTCGGCGCGCCTTCCTCACCAGGCGATCAGAGCCACCGCAGCGAATTGGCAGATCGGCGACGCCTGGAATGCCTGATTCCAGTTCGTCCGATGTTTCCTCCGTGACAACCAACTGGCTGCAACAGCTGCTGGAGGCCGGCGATTCGCAGTTGTTGCCCCGTGAAGCGATTGATCGCTGGCTGGCCTCTGGCCGGACCAATGCGGAGGACTTGTTGGCGGCTCGGCAGGCTGGCGGGGGTGTGGAATTGCTGCGCATGGCCTTGAGCAATTTCCCGAAGGATCCTCGAGTGCTCTTTGCCGCAAGCGCCCCAAATGATGACCTTGGTGGCGGTGCGGAAGGACGCAGGGAGCGCATCGAACGGTTCAAGGCTGCTGCGCCTGAGAATGCCCTGGCGGATTATTTGTCGGCGCGTGAACACCTCAAGAGCAGCCGTCCGGACCTTGCGGTGGCTGACCTTATGGCTGCCAGCCAAAAGACCCGGTTTCAGGACTACACTCTCGATGCCGTTCAGAATGCCGAAGAACTATACTTGCAGGCGGGCAAAACGCCCCTGGAAGCCAAAATCCTGGGGGGATCGACCACTTTGCTGCCCCACTTGTCTCAGCTGAAGGGCCTGGCTCGTGATATGGCGGCCCTTGAAAGCCAATACCTGGCGTCCGGGGATGCCGCATCGGCGGAAAACCTGGCGCAAATGGGGATGCGTCTGGGTCAACAACTCACCGACGGCGAAGGATCACGTTTCCTCATTGGCCAGCTGGTTGGCCTGTCCATCGAACAAATTGTGTTGGCGCCTTTGGATGAACAAAAAACCTTCGCGTTTCTTCAGGACACCCCCGCCCATTACGCGAAACAGAGGAATGCCTGGCGGGCGGCAAGCCAAGAAAGCTCCCAACACGCTGAGCAATGGATGCAGACCGCCACCGAGGCGGATCTCCTGGGTTACTTCGATCGCATCAAGATCTACGGAGAATCCGAGGCCAATGCCTGGCTGAGAAGAAGATAGTCTCAGAGCACCGCCAAATCCCGTTTATCATCTGGAGGCAAGCGCAATCCGATTTTCAGCGTGCGCCGGTAGAACGGGCCGAACATCGCCCCCATGGTATCGAGCGTCGGCCGGTTGAATCCGGCGTCTGTGGCAAAGCATTCACCGTCAATTCTTCCATTCTCTTTATCGGCTTCACTTAACGAGCCGCACCTCCATAATCACGTCATCAAAATCCCAGAGGTGCGGACGATTAATGTCTTCCCAGTAAAACCTCCAAGTCAAAGGCCCGCTCGGCCGGACAAAGACATGGACGGCTCCCCGATCGGCGTTCCGGGAGCTGTCCGTGTAGAAGGTCCAACCCTCCGGATTTTTCAGGGCGAATCCCAGAACTGTGCTGGCAGGGAAGAACCCCAAATCGTAGGACTTGCCGATGCTGGCATCATCCGCGGTGAAGATGTGCTCTTCGCGCGGCGCATACAGCCAGATTTGATTTACAAACTTGGCCTCCCGGCTGACGTAGGTCACGCTGACATTGCCGGCCTCCGGCAAGGCGAGGTCATCGTTTTGGTATTGAGTCTTAAGGAGGGTAATCCCCCCGATGGTATCTCCCAAATAAACATAGCAGCCGTCGGCAGCGACCCGGTTATAAGGGTGACCATCGACATATTGACCGGCAAAGGCGGGATGAAACGGATCGCGGACATCGACGACGACCAAGCCATCATAATCGCAGGCAAGAAACGCATAGCCGTTGGCGAAGGCAATTCCGTAACCCCTGCTGTATTTGTTCGTGTAGGCGGCAATTTCATGGGGCGATGTCGGATCAAACGCATCCACAATGCTGAGGGTTCGGCCTCCGCTGGACGCCAGGAGCGCATAGCCGCCGTAAGCGGCGACATCATAAGCAGCGATTCCACTCAGGGACCCTGCCTCGAAGGGACTTCGGGGATCGGACACGTCAATGACGGACAGGCCACCATCGCTCTTGCCGACATAAAGACGATCGGCGTATGCCTTTAGTCGATAATCAACTCCGGATGTTCGGGCGCGTCCGAGTTGAGCCGGATTATCGGGGTGGGATACATCGAGCACAACCACGTCGTGGCCGCTGGAGGCCAGGTAAGCCTGATCGTCCGATGTGTCAACGCCCGTGACGGTGCTCAGGTTGAGGTAATAGTAGGATTGCACGAGCTGCGGCAGCGCAGGATCAGAGACGTTCAGGATATGCAATCCCTGGTCGGCTGCGGCCAGGTAGACATATGGATCGGCTAAAGCCAAGTCCATGCCGGCCGTAGTATGATTCGTGTGGCTCCAAACCGCGGCAGGAACTGGATTGGTGGGCTGGGTGCGGTCGAACACGTAGAGGCCGCACGAACGGTCAGCCACATAAACGTGATTGCCCGACGCGGCGATGCCCTGAGGATCAGACGCGGTAGGATAAATCAAAAGCGCGGATGGCGCGGATGGATTGGCGGTATTCAGCCTATGGAGTCCGGTCCGCCGTGAGGCCACCCAGGTATTTGGGCCGGAGACGGCCATGCGATAAGCTCCTTGACGTTCCAGGAGTGTGCTCACGGCTACTGGTATCGTGGGATTGTGGACATTAATGACGCTCATTCCACCCTCATCCTGGGCTAGCAAGGCAAACTCACCTTGGAGAGCGATATCGGTTATGGCCGTCCCCTCGGTGCTGGCGCTCCCGAGTGTTCTGGGGCTTATGGGTGCTGAAATATCCGCCGCCCAAAATTCTCCCGCCTCCGTGCCGAAGAAAGCGCGATGGTTCGACACGGCCACTCCCTGAGTGGAGGTCGGGACCTCGACCTTGCCCGCCAGGCGCGGGCGAGCCGGATCCGAGACATCAATCAGCCAAAGGCCGGGTTTCCTATCCGTGGGCCGCAGATAACCGCCTGTGACGCAGGCAATCGATCCGTCCAGTGTCAGGTCGCTGGCCGACCAGAAATCCTCGGTGTATCGGCCCACCGGTCGGGGATTCGCCGGGTCAGTAATGTCGATGACCTGGAAGCCGTAAGCCCCGGACGCCAAGTACGCATGGGAACCATTGACGTTAATACCCGCCACGGTTCCCGCCACCCGACCCCGCAGTTGTGGCTGTGCCGGATGTGAAATATCGATGGCGTGGAATCCGGCTTGGTTGCCGACGTAAGCCCAGTTGCCGGAAATCTGGATATCCGTGACCAAGTGGCTCAGGTCCAGTTTCCCAAGAAACCTTGGGCGAGCGCTATCCTGGAGGTCGAGGGTGACAAACGTCCGCCCTTGACCTACACCGGCGCGGTCACCCGAAACCGCCACGGCGCTCAACCAACCTCCGATGCCGGCCAGTTTGGTGAAGGCAAGCTGCGGCGCGCCGATGACTTCGACCGTCGCGCTCGTCTGATTGATGCCCCCCGCGCCAAAAGCCGTTAGCGTATAAGTCGTGGTTTCGTCGGGCATGATATCAGCCATGCCCACGGGGATGCCGGCGCCAATCCCCGGCTCGATTACCACGTGTGTGGCATTGGATGCTTGCCAGTAAAGGTAAGTCTCCTCGCCCTGTTGGAGGGTGTGCTTGACCACTTGAACACTAATGGTTGGCGACGGTCCGGCCGGGATGTCCACCGCGACACGAATCGATTGGGTGAATCCATCGTGCGATGCCATCACCGTGGTGGTTCCGTTTTTCAGGGCGGTAATGAGTCCATCGGCCGATACGGCAGCCACTTCCGGACGCGATGAGACGTAACACGTTCCAGTGCTGGCCGCGGTTAGATCGCGATGGCTCCCATCCGAGTAATGGCCCGTCACCTGCAGTTGGGCGGTGGCACCGGCCCTTGAGAATGAAACCTCGGCGTTGGCGATCTCGATCGAGACCAATTTCACGATGGCAGGATCGACCGTGACCACGATCGCATCGCCGATGCTATTGTTGGTGGCGGTAATGGTAGCCTGCCCGGCTTTGTTGGCATGGATCACGCCATCGGAGGAGACGCGCGCAACGCTGGTGTCCGATGACGCATATCGCGTCTGGGACATCGAGGCGGTCAGGTTATGCGTGCTGCCATCACTATAATGGCCAAGGACAATCAACGCGCGATCTTCGCCCACCCCCAGTCGCAGATCTCCCTCGGTGATTTCCACCGCGGTCAAGGCGACCTCCTTGGGAAGGATCGTGATCCTGCAGTGGTCGGGATTTGGATCGGTGGCAAACTCATTGTCGCAGACGAAGAAAGTGACTTCGTAAACGCCTGGTTTCAGAAAACCCACCGGACCGGTTTCCAAGCCGGCCCGGTTAGGAATAACTCCGGCAAAACTCCAATAAGCCTGGATGACCGTGCCGTCGGCATCCTGGGCTTCCCCGCGGAACGGTATGGCCGCGCCGACATACCGGGTGGTATCATAAGCCGGACTGACAATCGTTCCTCGGGGCGGTTGGTTGTCTGGCACGACGCTGATCCTGACCGTATCCAAGTGCTCTCCGTTCTGCGCGCGGATCGTGGTTTCGCCTGGGCTAACGCCCTGCACGATACCGTCTAAGAATCCCACTGTGGCAATGGCGGGATTTGCCGACGAAAATTCATTGCCGCTTAGGGTGTTGCCCGGCGAGCCCTGTTCGCCGTTGCTAAACACCTTCTCGATGATGATCTCGTGGGTCTGGCCCACCCGCAGGCTGATCGCCTGTTCGGTGGACTTGATTCCTGTGAGCGAAATCGGATTAGGGCCCTGCACCGTGACCTGGATGCTGGCTGAAAATGGCCCGTTTTTGGCCGTGATCCGGCTAATCCCAGCCGCCAGGAAAGTTAACCTGCCCGACACTTGCCCCACCCCCGGAAGGGCGACAAGGTTATTCTCCGAAGAAATCAGTGAGCCTGACAATCGTTCGGCGATGCCGAGCACAGACCCGTCCTGAAAAACCCAACCGATCTGCAATTGGATCCCAGGATGCCCCAAGGGAACCGCAAAATCCCCAAATCCGGCGGGGCTAAGAGCGGTGGCAGGGTGATAGATTTTCAGGCCGGCAGCGCCGACAAAGGCCAGCACCGTCGTTTCCAAATCCAGGTGGCCAATCGTGATCATCGCCGCGCCAATCCCTCGGGCCATGACTTTTCCGCCGGCGTTGACCTCGATGACGGATGTGTCGAGCGAGGCGTAGTCGATTTCGCCGGCTTGGCGCGCTTCGTCCAGTGAGATTATCCGGTTGTCTGACAATTTGCCCTGGACATTCAGCGTTGCTTGATCCCCGATTTTGGAAAGAAACACATGGTCGCTGAGGAGGTGGATGAGTTCGGGTGCGGCGACAACATTGGTGCCAGGCGGGATCTGTGCCAGATCAACCGGTTTGGAAATATCCCGCAACACATAGGATCGTCCACCGATGCCGTCCTCGGCATCGAAGAGGTTGACAATAGCGCCACCTGGAGCGTCCCGATCGGCTAGCCAATAATGCCCCGCCAAATCCCGGCAGATACCTGTCCAACCTTCCGTCGAGAAATCTCCCAGGTCAATCGGGATTCGCTGAACTCGATCCACGCTGGTCATGCTGATGAAAGAAGCGGCCCAGCTAAAGGCAAACTCAGCGCCGGAGCCCCCCCCCAGCGGGGCAGTTGCTGCAAACAAGTTGCCGCTGGGGATGTGCGACGTCACATCCTCATAATCCCCGGCGCGATCGAGCAAGGATTGAAAGATTTTTCTTGTGAGGGCGAAACTGAAGATGCCTCCTTGGCTGGGATCGCCCGAGCCGGCAGCATCCGAAATGACATAGAGGTCGCGGTACTCGGTGTAGCTGATCCCCGTGGGTTCGACCAGGGGGAGGCCCTCGTGGAGAATGGTCACGTCCCCACTCGGCCTTACCCGCAGGATCCTTCGGGTAGTTCGATCAACCGCTAGGATTGTCCCTTCACGATCGAGAGTAATCCCTGCCGGGGTCTCGAACGGCGCACCCACGGCCAACGGTTGGATTTGGCCGGACCGGTTTATGCGGTAGATCCCCGGACCGAAACCTCCCGTGGCGGTTACGTAAAGATTGCCAGCCTCGTCGGCCGCCAACGAGGTCGCGGTCTCCCAAGGAACCGACGCAGTATTGAGCGCCTGGGCAAACACTTGGGGCGGATCTTCCTTGATTCGCAGCCTGTAGACATCAGCCTTGGTCGTTTCGGAAAGAACCGCGAGCCCGCAGCAATCGGCTAGCCGATCGGGGTTGTTCCGAAGCTCGCCGGCGGCGGTGACGGCGGCAAAGGCATCGACCAGGCCGCTGCCGTAACGCGGATCCTTTCCGGTCGTTCCCAAGTCCTGGGCCATTTGCTCGAGGATCGCCTGCACTTCGCAAGGTGTCAGATCGGGATTAACCTCGAGCATCAGCGCCGCAACCCCCGCCACATGGGGAGCGGCCATGGATGTTCCCTGTGCCCTCAGGTAGCCGGATTGGTCGTCGAGATGACGCGGCCATGCGCTGAGGATGTCCACCCCGGGCGCTACTACATCGACGTACGGCCGCAAATTGGAGAAGTCGGCAACCCGGCCCCGGGAGTCGACAGCGCCCACGGCGATGATGTTTGGCAGAAGACCCGGAAGGGCATAGGGACTTCCTTGTTGTTGATCGTTCATGGCGGAGACCACGACCGTGGCGCCCTTTTGGACCGCGGCGTTAATGGCCACTTGTTCGAACAGGGTTGATGCGAGATCGCCATCCGGCGTGTTCATCGCCTTGCCCAAGCTCATATTGATTACACGAGCGCCTCGGGCCACCGCAAAATTGATGCACTCGACGATGTCCACCGCGGTATGACTGGGCCCGCCGGAGCGAGCAATGATGAGTTCGGCGTCGGGCGCCACCCCGACGATCCCCTGACCATTGTTGCCGGTTGCGGCGATGATTCCAGCCACATGCGTTCCATGACCGTCGTTCAGATCGCTAAAGGTATGATTGCCCCGCACAGCATCGAAGCAGTCTTCAGGCTTGACCCGGCCCATGAACTCCGGATGTCCGAGATCCAGACCGGAATCGATCACGGCCACCCGGACGCCCTTGCCTGTGGCACGCGCGTGGGCTTCGCCGACGCGAATTTGAAAAAAACCATGTTGTTCGGGCCAGGAGGGATCGTCATAGGGGGCCGGCGCCTGCGATCGAGAGATGGAGTTCTGGCTGACGGTTTTCACCGCGGGATCCCGCTCCAGGCTGGCCATGACATTCTCGATCAACCGCCCCAGGGGCACCCCCAGCCGCGCGATGGTCATGCCGAGCGCGGCCAGTGGGATTTCCTCGCGCACCTCGAGTTGATGCCGGGTGGCCAAGGCGTTGCCCGACGCCCCCGGTTGAAGGATCACCACCACTTCGCCCGGCACGAAATCAAGTCCCGTTCTGTCCTCCGGATTGGCGATCAGGTTCATGGCGCGAACCCGATAAAACCGGGCGGGCGCGTTTGCGTCTATGACCTGGGACCAACGGGTGATGGTCACGGGCCATTCTCCCGCGTAAGGCGCCGTCTTCCAAGCGCCCTTGAGTTGATCCGTCCATTCAACCTCGTAGATATAGCCCGGTCCCAACTCAGACCAGCTCAAGATGAGTTCACCCCCAGGTCGCACCTCCGCCTGAAGCTTGAAATCCCGATTCCCGTGAGCGGAAAGCTCTGCCGATAAAAGCACCATGAAACTGAAGCCGGCTGCCAGGATCGGTAGAATGCCAAAATGGGAGTTGTTAGGGCGCAGGAAATGCCAAAGGTGATGAAGCGTCTTTGGTTTCATAGCGGATTCATGTAAGCAGAGCCCAGGCCTCGATCAAGCCTGAATTATCCTGGATCGGGACGGTCCTCCGCGCGCTTGGCGCGGGTTTCGATTGCTCTTTCCGCGAGCCAGCGCCCTGGTGGTGCATGATCGCTAGCCTGGATTTCCACGGAAAAGAATTAACCTAAGTCTTGGGCTTATTTGCCGGTCCGTTGTAGGTCGTGAGGCGCAAGGGCAATCCGTTCCACCACGGCACGGGCACCGGTTTTTCCATGAG
>Ga0209310_1001101_pt1 | contig 22066 bp, 20 predicted proteins | sample AD_UKC030_MetaG_FD_184415 | JGI IMG/M metagenome (GOLD analysis project Ga0209310, IMG submission 184415) | Active sludge microbial communities of municipal wastewater-treating anaerobic digesters from USA - AD_UKC030_MetaG (SPAdes) (version 2) | ecosystem: Engineered > Bioreactor > Anaerobic >...
CGGCACGCGGCTGACGGCGCAGGCCTATCTCGATTACCTGTATTCCGAGGAAGGCCAGACCATCGCCGCCAAGCACTACTACCGGCCGCGCGATGCCAAGGTGGCGGCGAAGTACGCGCAGCAATTTCCGAAACTCAAGCTGGTGACGATAGACGACACCTTCGGCGGCTGGCAGAAGGCGCAAAAAGCCCATTTCGCCGACGGCGGCAGTTTCGACCAGATTTATTTGAAGAAATAGGAGGCACCATGCCGCTGACCGACCTGATCCGCTATTTCAATACCGCTGACAGCGCCAGCGGCAGCATGCTCTATCCGGAAGGCGAGCGGGCGGCGGCCTGGTGCAACGGCTTGCGGTTGGGTTCGCTGTTCCAGCCCATCGTCGATCTGCGTGAGGAACGCATCGTCGGCCATCGGGCCAGCTTGCGGGCGGTGCGCGACGACGGCACGCCGATTGACGGCGATGCCGCGTATGCCCTGTGCGACGATGCGGCGGCGGTGGTGCATTTCGACCGTCTGTGCCGGACCTTGCACGCGCTCAACTTCCTGGCGCAGCGCCGCCATACCGGGGGCTATCTGCAGGTTTCCGTCCATCCGCGCCATCTGCTGGCGGTGCCGAGCCAGCACGGGCTGGTCTATGAGGCGATTCTCAAGCGGTGCGGGCTGGCGCCGGAGGACATCGTGTTCGATATCGACCTCCCGGCGCCGGACGATGGCGCCTATCTGGCGGCGCTCGACAACTATCGCCGACGCGGCTACCGACTGGCGTTGCGCACCCTGCCGGCCGGCACCACTGCCGCGTTGTTGGCCTTGCGGCCCGAGATCATCCGGCTGCCCGCGTGGTCCACCGAGGCCGCCGCGCAGGCCCGCGCCGCCGAGGTCGCCAGCGAGGTTTCCGGCATTGAAAGCGGCGCCGATCTGGGCGAAGCGCGCGCCGCCGGGATCGATCTCGGGCTCGGCAGCCTGTTCGGCGCGCCGCAGGCCGACTGCAGACCCACCCACAGCAAGCGCTGAGTCGCCTACAATGGGTTATTCCCCAACCGGAGTATCGCCATGAAAATTGCCAATAACGTTACCGAACTGGTCGGCAACACGCCGCTGGTCAAGCTCAATCGCGTCACTGCCGGTACCGGCGCGACGGTCGTTGCCAAGCTCGAATTCTTCAATCCCGGCCACAGCGTCAAGGATCGCATCGCCGTCGCCATGCTCGACGCCGCTCAGACCGCCGGCAAGATCGGTCCCGATACCGTGGTGCTGGAGCCGACTTCCGGCAACACCGGTATCGGCCTCGCCATGGTCTGTGCGGCGCGCGGCATCAAGTGCGCTTTCACGATGCCGGAAACGATGAGCCGCGAGCGCAAGTTGCTGCTGAAAGCCTACGGTGCCGAGTTGATCCTGACCCCGGGGCCGGAAGGCATGGGCGGCGCCATTGCCAAGGCCAAGGCGCTGGCCGAGTCCGACCCGAAGTATTTCATCCCGCAGCAATTTGAAAATCCGGCCAATCCGGCCGTCCACCGCAACACGACGGCCGAGGAAGTCTGGAAGGATACCGACGGCCAGGTCGACATCTTCGTGGCCGGTGTCGGCACCGGCGGCACCGTCACCGGGGTTGGCGAAGTGCTCAAGGCGCGCAAGCCGGGCGTCAAAATTGTTGCGGTCGAACCCGATGCCTCGCCGGTACTTTCCGGCGGCGCCAAGGGGCCGCACCCGATCCAGGGCATCGGCGCCGGTTTCGTGCCGGGTGTGCTGAACACGGCGATCTACGATGAGGTGATCCGCGTCAAGAACGACGACGCTTTCGCCGTCGCCCGCCGCATGGCGACCGAGGAAGGCCTGCTGGTCGGCATCTCGTCCGGCGCCGCCACCTGGGCCGCGCTGGAACTGGCGAAGCGCCCGGAAAACGCCGGCAAGCTGATCGTCGTCGTCATTCCCTCTTTCGGCGAGCGCTATCTGTCCACCGCCCTCTATCAACATCTAGAGGTTTGAGTATCTTCGATACGCCGCCCGACCGGCGCGACTCCGACTCCATCAAATGGGGCAAGTACGCCGGTCGCGACATCCTGCCGCTGTGGGTGGCGGACATGGATTTCGCCGCGCCGCCGGCCGTCGTCGACGCCTTGCGGCAGCGCATCGAGCATGGGGTTTTCGGTTACGGGCACCCGTGGCCGGCGCTTGAGAAGTCAGTGCTCGCTCACCTTGCAGGCGAGTATGGCTGGCACGTCGAGGCGGAATGGATCGTTTGGTTGCCGGGGCTGGTCACCGGACTGAATGTCGCCTGCCGGGCGGTCGACGGCGAGGTGCTGACGGCGACGCCGATCTACCCGCCCTTTCTCTCGGCGCCGCGATTTTCCGGGCGCCCGCTCAATCGCGTCGAACTCGCTTGTGTCGACGGTCGCTGGCAGTGGGACAAAATCGCCCTGCAAAACGCGTTGACCGCAGCAACAAAACTTTTCCTGCTCTGCCACCCGCACAACCCGGTCGGCCGCTGCTGGTCGCGTGACGAACTCGACGATCTCGCCACCTTTGCCGAACAGAACGACCTGATCGTCTGCTCCGACGAAATCCATTGCGGCCTGATCCTCGACGCCGACAAGCGCCACATTCCCTTCGCCAGCCTGTCGCCGGAGGCTGCCAAACGCAGCATTACGCTGATGGCGCCGTCCAAGACCTACAACATACCCGGCCTCGGCTGTGCCTTCGCGGTGATTCCCGATGCCGCCCTGCGCCGCCGCTTCCTGCGCGCCATGGACGGCATCGTGCCGCACGTGAATGTGCTCGGCCTCGCCGCTTGCGAAGCCGCGTACCGCGACTGCGGCGACTGGCACCGCGAACTGCTCGCCTACTTGGCCGATAACCGCGACCGAGTGGCTGCTGCGGTCGACGCCGAAAAAAGGGCAAAAATGAGTCATGTCGAAGCGACTTACCTGGCCTGGATCGACGTGCGCGAACTGGGGTTGTCCAATCCGGCCGCTCATTTCGAGGCGCACGGCCTTGGCCTTTCCAACGGCGCCGATTTCGGTGCGCCGGGCTGGCTGCGTCTCAACTTCGGCTGTGCCCGTAGCACCCTGGAAGCGGCACTGACGCGCTTCGCCGTCGCCTGTCGTGCGGCATGAGCGGCTATGTGCTGTCCCTGCTGGCGCTGATTGTGGCCTTGCTCGCCCAGTTCTGGGCCACCGGGGTGGCCACCGGGCTGTTCCTGCGCAGGGAGCAAAGCCCATGGGCAAGACGTTCATGGTTGGCGCTGGCCATCGCCTCGCTGCTCTTCGCGCTGCAGTATGCCTACCTGCTGGAACTGGCGGTCAGCACCGGGCTCCATGATGTGCGACAAGCGATTCTTGCCGCCCTCGCCTCGTTGGTCATTGCCATTGCGGCCTACGCTTTCAGGCGTCAGGCCTGAAAGCGCCGCATTCCGTCACGATCCAGTCCAGCCGCTGGTCGTGCGCCTCGGGCCGGATGCTGTCGATGCGGTTGATTTCGAAGCCGACGCCAACGGCGAGAGGGCGCGGCGCGAGTGCCGCCAACGTGCGGTCGAAATAACCGCCACCATAGCCGAGCCGGTAACCCGCCGCGTCGAAGCCGTTAAGCGGCAGCAGGATCAGGTCGGGCGTCAGCCATTCCCCGGTGGCCGGTGTCGGAATGCCGTAGCGATCCGGCGCCAGTGGCGTGTCGGGCCTCCATTCGCGAAAGGCGAGCGGCCGTCCTTCGCCGATGACAACCGGCAGCGCCGTGCGGACGCCTGCTTCCGCCCAGCTTGCCAGCAAGGCACGGACATCTGGTTCGTGCTTGATCGGCCAGCAGAAGGCGGCCACCTTGGGCAACGACAAGGCCGCCAGCGCCTGAGTGACGATGCGTGCCGACAAGGCCGCGTGCTCGCTGGTCGATAGGGCGCCGCGGCGGGCCACCATCGCCTGGCGCAGTGCCCGTCGCCATGCCGTGTTATCCTCGGAAAGCTTTTCCATCCCAAGAATCTAGCATGAAGTTTCACGCGTTCCTCCTCGGTCTTTTCGTTTCCCTGCCGCTTTGTGCGCAGGACAGCCGCGACAGTGCCTTCCTCGCCGCCCGCGATGCCTTCCGCGCCGGCGATCGTGCCAAGCTGGAGCGGGCCGCAGGGCAGATTGGCAACCACGAATTGGCCCCTTACGTCGAAAACTTCCAGTTGCGCATGAATATCGACCAGGGCGACAGCACGGCCGTCCGCGCCTTTCTGGAGCGCTACGAGCGTACCTATGTCGCCGAGCGCTTCCGCGCCGATTGGATTCGCTGGCTGGGTAAGCGCGGGATGTGGGCCGAAATCGAAGTCGAATATCCGAAACTGCTCGCCCCGGAGCCGGATGTCACCTGCTACTTTCAGCAGGCCCGGCTGGCGGCCAACGACCAGGTGGTGCTCGATGAAGCGCAAAAGCAGTGGCTGACCCAGCTGGAGCCACCGGAAGCCTGCCGGGCCGTGTTCGAAGCGCTGATTCGTGCCAACCGGGTAACGGCAGACGATGTCTGGGGGCGTGCGCGCCGGCAATTCGAAGCGAACCGCCCCGGCCCCGCCAAGGCTACCTTGGCGGCCCTGCCGGTCAGTCAGACGCCGGACGCCAAGGGGCTCGACCTAGTCATTTCCAGCCCGATGGCTTACCTGGCGAAACAGCCGGGCAACTGGTATGCCACGCGCGCCGGGCGCGAACTGGCGGCGCTGGCGATCCAGCGTATCGCAGCCAACGACCCGCGTGCCGCCGCGAGCGAACTCGAGAAATTGCAGGGCCGCATGCAGGCTGCCGAGCGCGAGTGGGCGTGGAGCCAGATTGCGCTGCAGGGTGCGAAAAAGCATTATTCCGAGGCGCTCGCCTGGTTTGCACTGGCCGGCTCGACACCACTGTCCGACGAAGGCTATCAGTGGAAGGTGCGTGCCGCCCTGCGCGCGCGCGACTGGAGCGTGGTGCTGGCGACGATCAGCGAGATGCCGCCGACACTTGCTGCGCAACCCGAATGGATCTACTGGCTGGGCCGCGCCTACAAGGCCGGCGGCCTGACCAGCGAGGCCGATGCCTTGTTCGAAAAAATCGCCGGCCAGGCCAGTTTTTACGGCAATCTGGCCGACGAGGAACTCGGACGCAAGATCGTCGTGCCGCCCAAGGCCAAGGCGCCGACCGCCGAAGAACAAAAGGCGGCGCGCGACAACCCGGGCATCCGCCGGGCGATGGCCTTTTTCCGCCTCGACATGCGTACCGAGGCGGTCAGGGAATGGAACTGGTCGCTGCGCGGCATGGACGACCGCGAACTGCTGGCCGCCGCCGACCTGGCGAAACGCAACCAGATCTGGGACCGCGCCATCAACACCGCCGACCGGACGAAGGCCGAGCACGATTTCACCGTGCGCTTCCTGGCGCCTTATGGTGACCAGGTGCGGCCGGCAGCGCAGAACCAGGCGCTCGACGATGCCTGGGTCTATGGCCTGATGCGCCAGGAAAGCCGCTTCATCACCGGTGCCAAGTCGAATGTCGGCGCTTCGGGCCTTATGCAGCTGATGCCGGCGACCGCCAAGTGGGTGGCCAAGAAGATCGGGCTCAAGGATTACAACCACAGTCGTGTCAACGACACCGACATGAATGTCCTGCTCGGGACCAGCTATATGCGCCTGGTCATGGAAAATCTCGACAACCACCCGGTGCTGACCTCGGCCGCCTACAACGCTGGTCCCGGTCGTGCCAAAAAATGGCGCGCCGACCAGCCGCTGGAAGGCGCGATCTATGCCGAGACCATCCCGTTCAACGAGACTCGCGATTATGTCAAGAAGGTGATGAGCAATTCGGTCTATTACTCGACCCTGTTCACCGGGCGCCCGGATTCGCTCAAGGCGCGGCTTGGTGTCGTCGGTCCGCGCACTGCGGATGTCCCGAAGGATGCCGATTTGCCGTAAAATTCAGTATATTACGAAAGTAATAGTCAGGAAAACCGATGTTATCCAACGCCATGAAGGAATCCCTCCAGACGCCGGACGATGCGTGGGAAATTCTGCGCGACTGCCGCGCCTGGTTTTTGAAACAGGCCGTTCAACTGCTCCGTGAAGCGGAGCCGGTTCCCGACGATGCGGCGGCGGCGTTTGCCCAGGCGCTTGGTGCCTACTTCGATGAAAAGACGACGGCGGAAAGACGCACCTCGTTTGACCAGCTGGGCGACCTGACGGCGTCCAAGATTTCTCTGCTCGGCGAGAGCGACCTCGAACTGGACATCCGTCTCGGTCAATTTTCGGCGCTGCTGACCGAGAGCAACGGCAAGGCGTTGTGGCGCGTCTATCTGCGTTTCGTCACCTTGCTCGGACGCCCCGATCTCTCGCCGACCGACAACCCGGTGGGTCCGAAGGTGATCGCCAAGGGGCTGGCGGCCCTGAGTACCGTACTGGGTGAGAATCCGGACAGTGCCAGACAGCGTCTTGATCGCCTGGAGGACGTGTTTGCCGAATTCCTGCCCGCCCTGTATGCCGGATTCAACGATTTCCTGATTGCCCGCAAGGTGTCGGCGGCGCAGCCGACCATCGTCACGGCATCCGATATTGCCTCGGCAGCGCAAGCCGGTGGTGTGACGGGCGCCCTGGCCATGGACCCGGCTGCCGCGTTGCAACACAGTCTGATCGGGCAAGGCCAGCCGGGTGGCGGCAATGCCGTGTCCATGGGGGCCGGAGTGGCTGCCTCGCTGCTGACCCAGGCGATGTTCGGCCGCCTTCTGGCACGCCTCGACGATCTCGAACGCGCGGCCCCGACTGTAACCGGCGGCGAGGAAACCACCGCGTCGCGCCCGCTCGATTCAACCCAGCTCGGCCTGCCGGCCGGTGCACCCGAGGCAGCAGCGATCGATGCGCTGGCAATGATCTTCGAAGCAATTTTCGCGTCGCCCACCCTGCCCGATCCAATCAAGACCGCGCTTTCCAGCTTGCAAATTCCGACCTTGCGCGCCGTGATGCTCGATCGGAATTTCTTTACCGCCGATGCCCATCCGGCGCGCCAATTGCTCGACAAGATGGCGCGGGCAGCGGTCGGGCTGCCTGTCGACGTCACCTCGAAACATCCGCTGTGTACCGTCATCCAGCAACTCGCGTCACGCGTCCGCGCCGAATTCATCAATGACACGCAGGTGCTGTCGCATTACGTCGGCGAACTCGACAAGTTGATCGCCCGCCGTGACAACGCGGCCGGCCAGGCGGCCGCTGGCTATCGGCCATTGATTCAGCGCCTGGAGCAAGGTGACCAGGCGGAACAGGCGAGTCGTCGCGTGATCGATACCTTCTGTCTGCGCGTCGACGTGCCGCCGGCCATCTCGCGTTTTCTGCGCGATCACTGGCAACGTTTGCTGCGCCAGGTCTGGCTCGAATCCGGCGAAGAAAGCGCCGCCTGGCAGGATAACAAGGCGGTCGTCGATCAACTGCTGTGGAGCGTCCAGCCCAAGGTCGATATTGAAGAGCGCAAGCAGCTGGCTCGTGAGTTGCCGCAGATGTTGAAGACCATTACCGCCGGCATGCAGCATGTGTCCGTTCCCGATGCGGCGCGCGCCGAGTTTCTCGACGCCTGCTTCGCGTTGCAGACGGCGGCGATGCGCGGCATGCATAGTGAGTCTCCTGCTGCCGCCGCGAACCTGTCAGCACTTGCCGCAACGCGACCGGTAGCCGCCAGTGCCCCGGCGCTCAGTGAGTTGCGTAGCGGTGTTCAGTGGCTGCGTATCTACGACCTGGCGGGCGCGTGGATTGGCGGCCTGCAACGCCAGTCAGCGCTCGGCATCGGTGACTGGCTAAGTTTTCGCTTGGCGGAGGAGCCGTCGGTCTGTGGTCGAATTTGCCATATCGCCAAGGGGTCGGGCAAGCTGCTGCTGGCGAATCCGGACTGGGATTTTGCCGTGCTGCTGCATCCGGCGATTGCCGAAGGCCAACTCAGGGATGGACGGGCCAGCATCAGTTCCGGTGTCTCGCTGTTCAACATCGCCGCCGAGCAGGCGCTGCGACGCACGCCACAGGGCGCCGAAGTACGCCAAAGCTGATCGATTTGCCTTAAAATCGCGGTTTTAGAACTGTTTTCCGGGGTTCCACATGGACATCAAAAAGGTCTTGCTGCTGGGGGGTAGCGGTTTCGTCGGTACCTACATCGCCAATCGGCTGTCGCAGCGTGGCGTAGAAGTCACCATTCCGACGCGCCGTCGCGAGCGCACCAAGGCGCTGATCATCCAGCCCAATGTCGAAATGCCGGAAGTCAATATCAATTCGGAAGAAGCGCTGGTCGAGCTGATGCGGGGCAAGGATGCGGTAATCAACCTGGTCGGCATCCTGCACAGCCGCGATGTCGTGTTGCCGTACAGCAAGGATTTTGCCGAAGCCCACGTCGAGTTGCCCAAGAAGATCGTCGCCGCCTGCAAGAAGGCCGGCGTGCGCCGCCTGCTGCACATGAGCGCGCTGGGTGCCGACCCCAAAGGACCGTCCGAGTATCTGTGTTCCAAGGGCGACGGTGAGGCCATCGTGATGGCCGCCAAGGGCGACCTCGACGTGACCGTCTTCCGTCCGTCGGTGATGTTCGGTCTCGGCGATTCCTTCCTCTCGATGTTCGCCAACGTGCTAAGAAAGCTGCCATTCTTCCCGCTCGGTTTCGGCCAGGCACGTTTCCAGCCCGTCTGGGTTGCCGATGTGGCCGATGCCTTCGTCGATAGCCTGGGCAACCCGGCAACTTTCGGCCAGGCCTACGACCTGGTCGGCCCGAAGGTCTACTCCCTGCGCGAACTGGTCGATTACACGGCCGAACTGGTCGGCAGCACGGCTCGGGTGGTTCCGCTCTCCGAGGGTTGGGCCTACCTTCAAGCGGGCCTGATGTGGCTGTCGCCGAAGCCGATGATGTCGCCGGACAACCTGCGCTCGATGCAGGTCGACAGCGTTTGCGACGGCAAGTGTAACCTGCCAGCCGACTGGCGGCCGACCGCGCTTGAATCGATTGCACCGACGTATATCGCGCGTAACACGCCCAAGGGCAAGCTGGACCGTTTCCGCTACCGGGCCGGAAGGTAAGCCCTGCCGCCGCCGATGGATATCTACATCGTTGGCGGCGCGGTGCGCGACGAATTGCTTGGGCGGCCGGTCGTCGACCGCGATTACGTGGTCGTCGGCGCCAACCCGCAAGCCATGCTCGATCAGGGCTTTCGTCCGGTCGGCAAGGATTTTCCGGTCTTCCTCCATCCCGAGACCCACGCCGAATACGCACTCGCCCGCACCGAGCGCAAGACCGGGCATGGCTATCACGGCTTTGCCTTCCACGCCGCGCCGGATGTTACGCTCGAACAGGATCTCGCGCGGCGCGACCTGACGATCAATGCGATGGCGCGGGCAGCCGATGGCACGCTGATCGACCCCTTCTGCGGTCGACGCGATCTGGAGGGCAAAATCCTGCGTCACGTCGGCCCGGCCTTCGCCGAAGACCCGGTGCGTGTTCTGCGCATTGCACGCTTCGCCGCGCGCTTTGCCGACTTTTCGGTGGCCCCCGAAACCCTCGATCTGATGCGTGGCATGGTCGCTGCCGGCGAGGTCGATCATCTGGTTGCCGAGCGCGTCTGGCAGGAACTGGCCAAGGGGCTGATGGAAACCTCGCCGTCACGCATGTTCGCGGTGTTGCGGGAGTGTGGTGCTCTGGCTCGCCTGCTGCCCGAAGTCGAGGCGCTGTTCGGCGTGCCGCAACGGGCCGATTACCATCCCGAGATCGATACCGGCGTGCATGTCATGATGGTGATCGACGAGGCGGCGCGCCGCGATTTCGCCTTGCCCGTACGTTTTGCCGCGCTGACCCACGATCTCGGCAAAGCGACGACGCCGGCCGACATCCTGCCACGCCACATCGGTCACGAAATGCGCAGCGTTCAGCTGGCGAGTGCCTTGTGCGAACGCCTTCGGGTGCCCGGAGATTGCCGCGATCTGGCGCTATTGACCGCGCGTTACCACGGCGACATTCACCGCGCCGCCGAACTGCGTCCGGCGACGCTGGTCACGTTGCTGGAGCGCACCGATGCCCTGCGCCGTCCCGAGCGTTTCAAGCAGCTGCTGCAAGCCTGCCAGTGCGATTTCAATGGCCGTCTGGGCTGGCTGGAGCGCCCTTATGAAAGCCCGCAAAGGCTGCTGGCGGTGCTTGCTGCGGTCAACCGCGTGGAAGGGGGCAAAATCGCCGCCGAATGTGCAGACAAGGCAAAAATTCCCGAACGCATCCACGCCGCGCGCGTGGCGGCGGTCAAGCATTTCCTCGAACCCTAGATGCGCTGACTTGCCCTGACCACAGGCCAGCAAGCGGCCCTTGTCCGCTAGGACTGGTCCGCAGGCATGAGCGGCACCGACTTTGACGGCCTGGACTTCTGCATCCAGCGCAGCAGTTCCGGATTGGCTGCCGCCAGCCGCCTTTCCACTTCCAGGAGATTGGCGATATAAAGCGTTACCGGGCCATAGTAATCCACCGATGGACTTACCCGGTGGAAGACGATCTGATAGCGCCTGAGCATGCGCGCCAGCGGCGCTTCCATGGCCGCATAAACATAAATGATGCCATTGACTTTGCTGAAGCGATAAACCTTGCGGAAAAGTCCGAGCAGGATACGCGGCGAGGTGCTTTCCTCGGCGGCTGGCGCCACGCGGGTGAATCCTTGTGTGTGAGCATCCATCGATAACTGCGGCTTCGAACCCCCGCGCCAGCGGCTAGCGACCTGTCCGATCGATTCGCGGAAGCTGAATTCGCGTTGATCATCCTTGACCCGGAACTCCGGTGCGATGATCAAGCGGGAAATCTCCGCCACCGTGCCTTTGGGCGGCATTTCATGGTCCGGGAAAGGCGTGCAGAAATGCTCGAACGGAAAGGGCTGCCCCTCCTTTGGAATCACCAGCCGGAGCGTTCCTGCAATCGCCCCATGGCGATCATAGGCGGCAATATGCACCGAGTAGGAATCGAAACTGTCGTACTCCACGCCGTCCGGATACTTGGCCGCATCCAGAAAGCCTTTTTCCTTGCAGTACACCCGATAGCGTAAGGCGTGAACGAGATCCATAACCCGGAATATCTCCGACATTCGACGAGACCGTCATTTTCAGCGTAGCACAAGTTGGCAGACTTTGCCCTGCCACCCGTTTATCATTCCTGCTAGACGATTCCACCGCCGGAGAGTTCCATGCGTGACACGAGATCCGCCAAAATCGGGCTGTCTACATGAGCCCGTTTCTTGCCAGGCTGACGCGACGCCTGATCCGCTGGCGCCTGGCCGACAGTTCGCCAGCCGACCTGCTTGCCCGGGGCGAGCGAAAGCTGCTGAACGCATTTCGCCGCGCCGCCCGTTGTTCGCCCGCGTACAGGCAGCTCCTTGCCGAGGCCGGGATCGATCCTGCAAAGATCCGGACGTCCGATGATTTTCGTACGCACTGCCCGGTACTCGACAAGTCAGCCACCTTTGGCCGTTTCGCTGTCCGCGAACTGCTCGCTGACGACATCGGCGTCGCCGACCTCGCCTCGGTGTTGACCAGCTCCGGCCATGGCGGCGGCGGGTTCGCCCTCGGTCTATCCACGCGCAGCCAGCTGACGGATACCGCGTTCACCATCGATCTCGGCCTTGATCTGGCCTTCGACATCGATCGGCGCCGTACCCTGCTCATCAATTGCCTGCCCATGGGGGTAACCTTCCAGTCCGACACCGTTTGCGTCGCCAATGTCAGCGTCCGCGAGGATATGGCCTGCGCCATCGTCAAACAGGCTGGCGACCTGTTCGAACAGATCGTGCTTTGCGGCGACCCGCTGTTTCTCAAGAAACTGTGCGACTACTCGCAGGACATCGGCCTCGACTGGCGGCGTTACCGGCTCAACGCCATCATCGGCGAAGAAACCTTCACCGAGAGCTTTCGCGATTATCTGGCCGGCGTACTCGGCATCGATCCCGATCAACCCGGCTCCGGTCTGATCGGCAGTTCCATGGGGGTTGGAGAACTCGGCCTCAACCTTTTCAACGAGACGCGCGAAACCGTCGCCCTGCGCCGCGCCTGCACCCGCGACCCTGCCTTGCGCGAGCGTCTGCTCGGCTCGGAAGCGAACGGCATGCCGGTGCCGACCTTCATGGTGTTCAACCCCATGCGGACCCACATCGAGATACTCGATCCCGACGAAGACCGCATTGGCGACCTGGTGGTCACCATGCTCGACCCTGCCATTCCGCTCCCACTCATTCGCTACCGTACCGGCGACCGCGCCCGCTTCGTCCCGCCGGAAGCGCTCGAAACGCTGGCAAGTGCAATCGCACCGGGATTCCACCCGCCTACGCTGCCGGTCATCGCACTACAGGGGCGCAGCAAGGATCTCCTCCCGTGGGGCGGGCACGTCGACGACTTCAAGGATGTGCTGTATCGCCATCCGGAAATTGCCCGCCAGCTAAGCGGCGCTCACCGCATCGATGGCGACGCACAGCAAGTGCGCTGGCAGCTGCAGGCCAATCGCGGTGCCGGTGTCGAATTATCCAAACTTGCCGGTCGCTTGGCGGGGGGGCTGGCTAATCGCCTGCCAGGTATTCCGGTAACCGTGCAATGCTTGGCCTATGATGATTTTCCCTATGGCAGAACAGTGGACTACGAGCGGAAGTTCGTCTATTGGTCGCCGTTAGGACGTCGAGACCCCCGCTAGCATCTGCTTGCATGGTGTCGGATTTTTTTACACCAAGTCCAATCTGAGAGGATTCGTTTTTAAAAAAATATAATTTAATCAGATAGTTAATTAATATGGCACATGGTTTGCTATTGGTTTGGCGAGGCCGTCAGTAACGAAACCCAGTCTGCGGCTTGTACAACATGTAGGCGTAGTTAAAAAGCCCGACGAACATTTGAATTAGGAGCAGTACCATGAAAACCAAATTCTTGCGCAAAACCTTGGCGGTTGCCTTCGTCAGTGCGTTTGCTGCGTACTCGGTGCAAGCCAGTGCAATATCGCTTGCTTTTGATCAGAACACCGGGTTTGTTGTTAACAATACCTTGCTGAGCAACGGTCCGGCTGGATCTCAAAACAACGATATCGTTTGGTACGCGTCGTCTTCAGATGCTCCTGTCGCTCCCTCGGGCCAAACCTTCGGCACCATCGCTTGGGGGTTGCCGGCAACCACATCGAATAATAATCCAGGTGGCGGGCTGGTAGGTTTCGACCCCTTCACGGTTGGTAACAATGCGGACAATCGCTACAGTGGTTTGGAGGTAGTTGGACTTAGTGGGAACATCACTGAAAATTGGACCAGTATTTCAACTATTTATCACCATAATTCGGAGATCAATGGCTTGGCGTCGGTACTCGCTTCGGCGAATATTTATTCCGACCTGACACTCGGACTCGGCTCCAACCAGAACACAGTCCCAATAACCAGTTTTGCCGAAACGACCAATGCTACGCCTTGCCCGACTCCCAATCCGCTTGGTAGTACGTGTGACGACCGTTTCACCTTTGACTTCAGTGGCTTTAACTCTATCGTTTATGATGACGGCATTGTTAAGTATTTGGTGGAGTTCAGGCTTGGCAACGTCAATAACGCATTTACGAATTTCCCGAATTGCCCGGGTGGAAGTTGCTCGGTATGGACGCGTGAATTTACGACCAGTTCAATCGATGTGCAGGCCCGTATCAGCGAAATTCCGGAACCTGGCACCCTTGCGCTGTTTAGCTTGAGCTTGCTCGGTCTGGCTGGTCTGAAAAGACGCGCAAAATCGGAAAACTAAAAGCATGATGGGTATCACAAAAAGTTGATACTCTGACAGTTTCAGTTCTTGGCGGCGCTTGAGAAATCAAGCGCCGCTTTGATTTTTACTAGATGAAGCGCGAAACAACCAGAAGAACGATTGAAAACAGAATCGTCGTCGTAAATGGGAGATAGTAGGTGCGGCCGCGAAAGCGACAGGCGATGTCACCCGGCAGTTTGCCGAAACGAATGAAGCGGGCGACGTGCGGGGCAAGGATGCCGAGCAGGAATATGGCGATCACCAGTGTCAGAATCCACTTCAACATGTCGACTTGCGCTACCCTTGGGGAGTCCATTAAAACACGCTTTCCCAATCACTGAGTTGCAATGATAAAAACCGACATTATCGATGGCCTGGAGGTGTACTCCTGCCTGCCGACGCGCAAGACCAAACGCCCTCCGCTTCTGTTCATCCACGGCGCCTTTGCCGGGGGCTGGATGTGGATCGACACGTTCATGCCGGCGCTGGCCAAGGCGGGCTATCCCTGTTACGCACTATCCCTGCGCGGTCATGGTGGCAGTTTCGGACGCGAGCGCATAGACTGGCACTCGATTGCCGATTACGTCGACGATGTCGGTACGATTATCGACTGGCTGGGGGAAGCACCCGTGCTGATCGGGCATTCGATGGGTGGTTTTGTCGTCCAGAAATATCTTGAACACCACACGACACCAGGGGCGGCGTTGCTCTGTTCGGTGCCGCCGCAAGGCCTGATCGCTGCGCAATTCCATTTGTTGTTCCAGAAGCCGCACTTGTTCATGGACATCAACAACATCATGGCGGGCGATCATGCGGACAGCCAGACCTTGCGCGAAGCGCTGTTTGCAGGCGAGGTAGATGAGGCGATGCTGGCCCATTGGCTGACTCGAATGCAATCGGAGTCGCACCGCGCGCTATGGGACATGTCGATGTTCAACCTGCCCAACTTGCGTGCGATGAACCGTCCGCCGATGCTGATTCTCGGGGCGGAGCTCGACGTGCTGACACCGGCTTTCCTGGTCCAGTCCACCGGCCACAGTTACGGATTGCCGGTTCATATCTTTCGCGGCATGGGCCATGCCGTAACCCACGAAAAAGACTGGCCGCTGGTGCTGGATACTTTGCGCGAATGGCTCGACCGGATTGCCAGCTAAGATGGATGGTGACAGAGCGTCGCCCATTTGCTTTTGCTGCCGATTGGCGCCAATATTCAAATGGTAGCCTCCAGGAATACAGACCATCATGAGCTCATCCGAAAATTCCGCCGAATCGAACCGGATTCTCGATGCCATCCGCGCCAAGCGAGAACGGCGAACCGGCAAGGTCGGCAACATTGCGGAGCTGGAAGCTTCGCTGGTTGCTGATATCGAGAATTTCGACCTCGACGAAGCCGAGCGGCTGGCCCGCCGGGAGCAGCTGGCAACTCTGGGAAGCGGTATGTCGGATGCCTCGCTCGCCTTCCCCCAAATCGTTCCTGACGGTACCGTTCGCAGTCTTGAGCGCCGGCAGGGGACGGTGCAGGGTGAGCAGAATCCGCAAGGCATCATCACTGGTAGCAGCCTCCTCGGCCAACTGCGCCAGCAGGCGGCGATTCGCCAGGGCGAACTGAATACCGAACAGGTCGAACGTACCGCGATCAACAATGCGCTCGATCAGGCGCTCAAGTATCTCTTTTTCTATCTGCACGATCTCGTGCAGCAACTCAATATTGTCAAGCCGGCCATTCCACGCCATTACAGCGCGGCCGACGACGCTGTCTTCCGCAATATGGTCTGGCAGGAGGGCTTTGCCGACTACCGTACCCAAACGCAGGCCGCAGGCGCGATGGTCGAACTCGTTACGCTGTCTTTCCAGCTTGCGTCGCCACAGGGTTTCACGATCGACCGCGAAGGAGTGGCAGTCGAGCGCTTGCGCGGGTCGTTGTTCGATTACGGCCTTCAGTTTTCCTGCAAGGAATTCCGCAACGAGCGCAGTTTCGTCGAGCGCGCCGAATTTTACATTGCTGGCCAGATCAGCGTCAGCGCGCGCTGGAAGGCGAATTTTGCGGACGGCACGCTGACCCTGGAAACGCGCAACCTCGAGCGCCTGGGCAGCGATGTCCATGCCAGGATTCGCCCCGATGTGGTGGATCAGGCGCTACTCGACGAATTCGGTCGCCTGGTGCTCGGGCTGCCCAACCGCTTCCGCGAGCTGGCACGTCGTCAAGGCACTTAAACGCTATTTGCTTGCGCTAGAAGCGCCCTAATTTCGGCCGTGAATGCGCAAAGCCGAGCGGTCGAGATTTTCGATGACGCTGGTCGCCAGATTGATTTCGCGCAGAAAACAGCTCAATGCGGCGATCAGTGCCAGCATGGCAGCCACGAACAATCCGGCGATGGCGCGCGAAAGGTCCACCTGCAGTTCGGGAGCGATGAACAACGTGACGACGACCATGCAAACCAGCAGATAGCACGAAGTACATAGCGAGATCGCCCAATGGATCAGGCGCGCCCGGCGCGAAAGATAAGAGATCGATGCCAGGCTTCTGGCGCGGTCGATGGTCTCGGTTTCCTCCAGCAGGCTGTTTTCCAGCTTGTGGAAGGCGTCGATGATCCGGGACAGGCGGCTGGTCAGCACGTTGAGCAGGGCGCCAACCCCTGCCAACAGGAAAACCGGTGCGACGGCCAACTGGATGACCTGGGCGACGGTGGCAACCTGTGTCGGAAGTTCCATCATGTCCTTGCCTCGGAAGAAAAATGGTGGGCGGCGCTGATTGCGACAGTCGCCGATTCTACCGGAACCCGGCAGTCGAAAAAAACATTCGCCGGCTGAACCAAGCGGTACTTTTGGACTCTTAAACCTGGGCGATAGCTGGCTCGGGAATTGCGTGCAGCACCCCCATGAACAACTTTTCCATTGACGCATGAACGCACCTGAAACCGGGCGCCCTGCAGGCCGCCTCGAACAACTCGAATTCGACAATAGCTTCGCTGCCTTGCCTGAGGCGTTTTACACGCGCCTGGCGCCGCTCGGACTGCCGCATCCTTATCTGGTTGCTGCCAGCGCCGACGTGGCGGCCTTGATCGGCATCGATCCCGAAGAGTGCGCTCGGGTGGAATTCTGCGAGATTTTCGCTGGCAACACCCTGCCGCCGGGCAGCGATGCGTTGGCTGCCGTGTATTCCGGCCATCAGTTCGGCGTCTGGGCTGGCCAATTGGGTGATGGCCGCGCCCATTTGCTGGGTGGTCTGCGCAACGCCGGCGGGCATTGGGAAATCCAGCTCAAGGGGGCGGGGCGCACGCCCTACTCGCGCGGTGCCGATGGCCGCGCCGTGCTGCGTTCGTCGATTCGTGAATTTCTCTGTTCCGAGGCAATGGCCGGGCTCGGCATCCCGACCACGCGTGCGTTGTCGATCGTTGGTGCCGACCTGCCGGTGCGCCGGGAAAGCATTGAAACGGCGGCTGTCGTCGCCCGCGTTGCCCCCAGCTTCATTCGCTTCGGTTCCTTCGAGCACTGGAGTTCGCGCGATCGCAAGGCAGAGCTGCGGCAGCTTGCCGATTACGTGATCGATACCTTTCGCCCGCAATGTCGGGAAGCCGCCAATCCCTACGCCGCGCTGCTGGCCGATGTCAGCCGCCGCACCGGCGAGCTGATGGCGCACTGGATGGCGGTCGGTTTCATGCATGGCGTGATGAACACCGACAACATGTCCATCCTCGGCCTGACCCTCGACTACGGCCCCTTCGGCTTCATGGAAGCCTTCGATGCCGGCCACATCTGCAACCATTCCGATACGCACGGCCGTTACACCTTCCGCAACCAGCCGCATGTCGCGCAATGGAATCTTTACCGCCTGGCTGATGCCTTGTTGCCGCTGATCGGCAAGCCGACGCTGGCGCAGGGCGCGGTCGACGAGCATTTTGGCCCGGCTTTCGAGGCGCGTTTCGAGCAGCTGATGTGCGCCAAGCTCGGTTTCCGCGCCGCGCTCGATGACGACGAAGCCTTCATTGGCGAAACCTTCGGTTTTCTGCAGCAACATCGCCCGGACTTCACGCAGTTCTTCCGCGCCCTGTCAAAACTGCCTGCTGCGGTCGACCCCGAAAAACAGGCAAAAACCGATGCGCCATTGCGCGACATGTTCGTTGATCGCGCCGCCTGCGACGCCTGGCTGACCAACTGGCGCGCCCGGCTGGCGCAGACGCCGTGGGAAGACGACGCGCGACAGGCGGTGATGTTTGCCGCCAACCCGAAATACGTGCTGCGTAACTGGCTGGCGGAGGTGGCGATCCGCAAGGCTCAAGACAACAAGGATTTTTCGGAAATCGAGCACCTGCTCACCTGTTTGCGCCGCCCCTGCGACGAGCAACCCGAATTCGAGCAATACGCGGCGCTACCGCCGGATTGGGCGAACGGCCTGGAGGTCAGCTGTTCGAGCTAGCCGGGCACGAAGCAGCGCTGGCCGTCGTGCGCGAACTGGTGCAGCCGGTAGCCATAGAGCGCGCTGAGCTTTTCGGCGGTCAGAACGGTGTCGACCGCACCCAGTTCGCAAGCGCCGTCGCCATCGATCAGCAAGGCCTGATCGCAGAAACGGTGGGCGAGCGCGGGATCGTGCAGGACCATGATGACGCCGGCCCCGCAGTCGCGCGCCGCGCCGGCAAAAAGTTCGAGGACGGCCATCTGGTGGTTGAGATCGAGGTGGGCGAGCGGCTCGTCGAGCAGATAGAGCGGTGCCGCCTGGGCGAGCAGCGTGGCGATGGCCAGGCGTTGCCGTTCGCCGCCGGACAGCGTGTGGATCTGGCGCGTTTCCATGCTGGCAAGGCCGACGGCGGCCAGGGCGCTGCGTGCCAGATCGGCGTCGTGGGTGCTTTCCCAGTCCCAGCGGCCGAGGTGCGGATGACGGCCGGTCAGCGCCGTTTCCAGCACCGTCGAGCCGAACGGGTCGGCTTGCGTCTGGCCCAGCCAGGCGCGGCGCAGCGCCGCTTCCCGCGGGCTGAGCGCGGCATAGGGCGTGCCGGCCAGCTCGATGCGGCCGGCGCTCGGCTCGCGCAGCCCGGCCAGTGTCGCCAGCAGCGTCGATTTGCCGGCGCCGTTGCGGCCGAGGATCGCCAGCCGTTGCCCCGCTGTGACGCTTAGGTCGAGTGCGCGGGTAACGCAACGGCCGCCGATGTCGACCGAGATTCCGCGAGCGGTGAGCAGGTCGTGACTCATTTGCCTTGCCGCGACAGTAGAAAGAGGAAGACCGGCACGCCGATCAGCGCCGTCAAGACGCCGACCGGCAATTGCTGCGGCGCGATCAAGGTGCGCGCCAGCGTGTCGGCCAGCATCAGCAGCGCGCCGCCGGCGATTGCCGAAGCCGGCAGCAGCAGACGCTGGTCGTTGCCGGCGGCGAGCCGCACCAGGTGCGGCACGACGAGGCCGATGAAGCCGATCGAGCCGGCCGTCGTCACCGAGGCGGCGGTGGCCAACGAGGCGAGCAGGAAAATGGCATAGCGCAGGCGGTCGACCGCAACACCCAGCGCCTGCGCTTGCATCAGGCCGCGGGCCAGCAGGTTGAGCTCGCGCGCGAAGGGCATCGCCAGCAGCAGCGCGATGGCCAACGCCACCATCGGCGGCCAGGCGCTGGCGACCTGGCCGAGGTCGCCGCTCAGCCAGAACAGCATGCCGCGCAGGCGATCTTCGGGAGCGATGGCGAGCATCAGGGAGATCAGCGCGCCGCAACCGGCGGCGACGATGACGCCGGTCAGCAACAGGCGCGTCTGCGTCCAGCTGCCGTCGCCGTGCGCCAGTCCGAAAACGAGGAACATGGCGCCGAGGGCGCCGGCGAAGGCCAGCCCGTCGATGCCGAGGATCGGCAGGCCGACCATGATCGCGAACAGCGCGCCGACGCCGGCGCCGCCGGAAATGCCGAGAATGTAGGGGTCGGCCAGTGGGTTGCGCAGCAGCACCTGCATCAGTGCGCCGGCCAGCGCTAGCAGGCCGCCACAGGCGAAGCCGGCCAAGGCGCGCGGCAGGCGCAATTGACGGACGATGTCGGCGCCGGGGGCGTCCTGCCCGAGCAGGGCGGCGAGAATGTCGGTCGCCGCGACCGGAATGCTGCCAGCCGCCAGCGCCGCCCAGAAACTCGCCAGTGCCAGCAGCACGAGGATGGCGAGAATCAGGAAGGCGCGGCGGTGGTTGGGCATCAGCGGAAGTTGTAGCTCGCGGTCATCAGGAAGGTACGGCCATCCGCCGGATAGTAATAGTAGTCGGACTGGAAGGTCGAATAACCGGCGTACGGCGAGTACTTTTCATTGAAGGCATTGAGCAGGCGCGCGGTGACCGTCCAGGGCTTGAAGTTCCACGATCCCATGAAATCAGCCGTGGTGTAGCTGGGCATCTTGTTCAGGGAGTTGGCAAAATCGCCGCTGTAGTACTGCTGGCCGACATAATTGACGACTACGGTGTAGGCGCCGAGGGCGTTGCCGTCCCAGGTCAGGCGGGCACTGGCCTTGTTGTTGGGCACCAGCGGAATCTGGTTGCCGTTGTAGACGCCTTGGCGGAAGGTCGCGTCGGTGTACGTGTAGGTCAGGCGCGCCAGGACGGATGGCACGATGCGCCAGTCGCCTTCAAGTTCCAGGCCCTGGCGGCGGGTCTTGTCGAGGTTGACGTTGGAAAACAGCGAACCGTCGTAGGCGATTTCATCCTCCAGGTTCATCCGGTACAGCGCAGCGCGACCCGCGACCGGCCCGGCCTTGAAACTGCCGCCGATTTCGCCGAGTGTGCCGGTCTGCGGCTTGAGGTTGCCGGCGAAGGTCGGGTTGCCGGTGAACGGATCGTAGCCGAACAGTTCGTCGGTGTTGGCGAAGCGGAAGGTGGTGCCGCCCTTGGCGTAGGTGCGCCAGCCGTCGCCGGCATAGCTGAGGCCGAGATCCCAGGCGCTGCGGGTGTATTCGGCGCTGCCGTTCATTGCCGGTTGCATGCCGAAGAAGCCGGGATAGGCGTCCTGCGAGGCGGACTGGTCGACGCGCTGGCTGCGTGCGCCGAGCGTGGTGGACAGTCCGGCGACCCATTCGGTAACGTTCTGGAAGTAGAAGCCGGTGCTGTCCTGCTTGGCGTTCTGGGCGGCAGAAGAAGTGTAGGTCGCGTTGACCTCGCCCGAGTAGTAGTCGATGCCGGCCACGGTCTCGCTCTTGAGGCTGCCCAGCCCGTGCTGCCAGCGCAGGCGCGGCGTCACCGACCAGTTGTCGCGCGTGCGGTCGGCCTGGCTGGCGAAGGAGACGTAGTTGGCGTGCTGGTCCTGCTTGTCGTAGGAAACCTCGGCCTCGAAGCGCAAGGTGTCGGTGATCGGCAGCGCGACGCCGGGGCGCAGGCGGTAGCCGTCGCTACGCTGCGAATCGTAGGGTGAGCTCGCCGATTTCGGGTTGGCCTGGTAAGCGGCGCTGAGCAGGGGGCCGGGCAAACCGTTCATGCTGTTGTAGAGCGCATAGTTGAGGAATACTTCGCCCTTGCCGACGTAGAGTCCGCCGCGCCCGCTGAGGGCTGCTTGCTCGGCCTGCGAGTTTTCGCGCCAGCCGCCAGTGTGGGCATAGTGGGCAAAGGCGTTGGCATAGCCGGTTTCATTGCCGAAGGCGCCGTTGAGGTCGACAGTCTGGGTGTCGTAGCTGCCGATGCCCACCGTCGCTCCGAAGCGCGGCGTGCCGGATTTGTCGGTGATGATGTTGACCACGCCGCCGGTCGCCTTGTCACCGTACAGCACGGTGCCGGCACCACGCATGATTTCGATGCGCTGCACGCTGTCGAGCGGGATTGCCGACCAGCTGACGCTACCCATGTCGATCGGGTTCAGGCGCTGGCCGTCGAGCAGGATCAGCGTGTTGCTGCCGGCGGTTTCGCCAAAGCCGCGGATGTCGATCGTGGAATCGATGCCCAGGCTGCCGTAAAGCGAGCGAACGCCAACGCCGGCGCTGCCTTTGAGCATGCTCGGCAGATCGTAGGCCGGGGTATTGCGGATGTCGTCGCGGGTGATGACGCTGACGTTGGCCGCCACGCTGGTGTCGGGTTCGCTGAAACGCGTGGCGCTGACGATGACCGGATCGAGATCGGTGGTCTGGGCGTGGGCAGGTGCCAGGAAGGCGACGGATAGCGCCGCGGCGAGCGGCGTGAGACGTGGATTCATGATTCTCCCTTTCCCGGCTGGCGTCCCCGCATGCCGGAATGACTGAAAAGGAAGTATCGGGAGAATGAACGCAGGTCGAGGACCGGCACCACACCCCCGTGGTACTTCCGCTGGTTTGTCCCAGGCCGGTATCCGGGCTCGCAAGTCTTGACGCGCCGCCTTCCCAGGGGTGAACCCAGTGGCGTTGTGGCGCGTCCGCACTTGCTTAC
>Ga0209310_1001102_pt1 | contig 22058 bp, 19 predicted proteins | sample AD_UKC030_MetaG_FD_184415 | JGI IMG/M metagenome (GOLD analysis project Ga0209310, IMG submission 184415) | Active sludge microbial communities of municipal wastewater-treating anaerobic digesters from USA - AD_UKC030_MetaG (SPAdes) (version 2) | ecosystem: Engineered > Bioreactor > Anaerobic >...
GCGCAGGTATAGCGCGCTCGAATCACGCTGTCCAGAAAGCAATTGCTTCACCAAGTTACCGGTGCTGTGTGCCATAGTCGGCGCGCCGGGTCGGGAAGTCGTTCCGCCAGGAAACACACGGTTGCCGTGCGGTACCCCGTCTCGGCGATGACGGTCGTAGGCTTGTTCGAAAGCCGAGTGCTTCGCACCGGCTGGACTGCGCCGCGGAGGTACCTGGCCATGTGGTTGTTGTATGCGCGAGCCGCAGCACCTGATGCTCCGCAATGGCGGGGCCGCCGGCTCCTTGCGCTGCTCGATGCGGCCGCTTGGCCTGGGCTGATTGCCGCGATGGTGAGCAATTCACCGTTGCAGACCGGTGTCGTGGGGCGGCTGGCGCTGGCCCTGTGCGCGCTATTCGCCATTCGCCGCTGCGTTCGCGCGCTGTGGCACAACGAGCGATACCAGTTCACCACTTGGCGCTGCGGCTTGCCGCTGGCAGCGCTGCTTGCGATAGGCGCAGCTCTGAAGCTCGTGGCGGCATAGCTGCCGCGACGCGTCAGTGCGTGACCTGCGGAAGGGAATCGCTCCATCGGTCCACGTCCGATCGCCGCCAGCCCACTGCTCGGCCCGCCAGCTTTACGGGAAGCGGAAAGTGCCGAGTCGCCATCAACCTGTAGATTGTCGATCGGCTGAGCCCCGTTTGTCTGACGACGGCGGGCAGGCGGAGCAGGTCGGCGGCGTTGACCGGTTGCTCGATTCGGAAGCTGGCGTTGGGATGCGGCATGAGCAAGCACTCCAATGAATGCTGAAACTCTAGCCCTGCCTCCATTCTGTCGCGCGATGATTTCAGACTGAAATTCGTCACGCGACAGGGCTTGGGCCTTAAGCCATCCTCCGGGGCGAGGCCCTGCGGATGGCCACCCCATCGTCGGCTGGTTGAACCTGCCCACATCCGCCGGCCGCCCTTGGTGCGAACCGTAGCGCCGCGCGCGCAGATGCCAGGGCCTTTCGCGGCATAAACGGCCGCCTTCCCGCCGCCGCTGCGCTCTGGCGGGCCCCTTCCATTTATTCCACGGTGTCCTGGCATCCGCGCTTCATCGCGGCGCTGTCGGTCTCGCACGGCGACCGACGAATGCGGGGCAGGCACAGCTCAACACCGCACCTGACGCCGAGGGATCAAGAGCCGAATCCGGCTCCCTCGGAAATTGGGGCAAGGGGTGGGCCGGACCGGGAGGGGTACGAACGTGATAGGGCAGGCGAGCAGCGAGCGGGGTGGAACGGGACAACAGTCTCTGCGAACAGTTGCCGCGTGCTGCCGCCGCGGTGGTCTGCCTTGGCCCGGCGTGCCGCCGTGAGCGCCTGTCTCGAAGGACTGCCGAACCGTCATCAACACATGGATGGAGTTCACGATCATGGAACACACGAAGGGGTTGCTCGCAATCGAACTGTCGAAGCTCGTGCCATCGCCGCACAACGTGCGCCGGCACTCCGCCAGTCAAGTCGAGGAACTTGCGGCACTGATCAATGCGCAGGGGCTGTTGCACAACCTGGTGGTCACCGAGCAGGTGGTCGGCCGGGGCAATGCACGCCAGGTCAAGTTTGCGGTCGCGGCCGGAGAGCGGCGGCGCCGTGCCTTGCTGCTGCTGCAGCAGCGCGGCAACTTGCCCAGAGCGTACGAGGTGCCGTGCGAACTGGTCCTGCCGGAGCGGGCGCTGGAGGTCAGTTTGGCCGAGAACAGTGGGCGGGAACCAATGCACCCGGCCGACGAGTTCGAGGCTTTCCAACGGCTGATCGGCGAAGGCAAGGGCATCGAGGACGTGGCCGCGCGCTTCGGCGTGTCGCCGCTGACGGTGCAGCGCCGCCTGAAGTTGGCGGCGCTTTCTCCGAAGCTGCTGACGCTATACCGGCAGGACGGCATCACCCTTGACCAGCTGATGGCCCTGACCTTGAGCGATGCCCACGATGCACAGGAGCGCGCGTGGTTCGAAGCGCAGTCCTGGGAGCGGACGCCGGCCGCGTTGCGCCGCAGACTGACGGCGGGGGAGGTCGAAGCGGCAGGCAACGCAATGGTGCGCTTCGTCGGTATCGCGGCATACGAGCAGTCAGGTGGTGCCGTGCGCCGCGACCTGTTCGACCATGAACAGAGCCGCTTCCTGACCGACCCTGTGCTGCTGCAACGGCTGGCCGGCGAGAAGCTCGAAGGCATCGCAGCCGAATTGCGCGAGGAGGGCTGGGCCTGGGTCGAGGCACGTGTCGAGACGGATTCGCACGCGCTGCGCCAGCTCACGCCGTGTCCTCCCGAGTTGAGGCCGCCGACGCCCCAGGAGAAGGGCGAGCTTGCAGAACTCGATGAGCGCGCGGATGAGCTCGAGCGCGAGGCAGAGGCGTTGGACGCGGCGCCGGAGTGGTCTGCCGAGGACGCCGAGCGCATCAACCTGGAAGAGCAGGACATCGCGGCGCATCGCAAGGCGATTCACGACAGGCTCAAGTTCTGGAAGCCCGAAGCGAAGCGAAACGCCGGCGTGATCGTGACCATCAACCGTGAGGGCGATACAGAAGTCATCCGCGGGTTGGTACGCGAGGCAGATCGCAAGCGGATGGCGGGGGTCCTCAAGGCAGCGCGTGGGCCTGAGCGGGGCGCGTCGGACAAGGCGGGCACCGTCGCCGCCGGCACCGAAGCGCGTGCGCAGGACTGCAGTGAAAGCCTGTTGCGTCGTCTGTCGGCGCATCGAACTGTCGCGTTCCAGGCAGTGCTGGCACGGAACACGCCGGTGGCCCTCGCTGCGCTGGCGTTCGTCTTCGTGCGGCGCGTGTTCGGCGACGACTACCGGCGCGCCGCCTCGGCGCTGCAAGTGACGCCGCAGCCCTCGGCGAACGCACTGGCGGCGGTGGCCGATGACTTGGCTCAGAGTTCCGGCTGGTTGGCGGTGGAAGCCGCGAAACAGGCCTGGAAGGCTCGCCTCCCGGAAGAGTCAGGCGAATGGCTGGCGTGGCTGATCGGCCTGCCGCAAGCGGAGCTACTGGATCTGCTTGCCCTTTGCACGTCGTTGACGGTGAATGCGCTTCCGAGCACTGGCGCATGTGCAGAAGTGAACGCTTTGGCTGTTGCTGTGGGCCTGGACATGGCCGACTGGTGGGAGCCTACGCCGGAGGGATACCTGAATCACGTGCCGAAGGCTCGGATCGTTGAAGCCCTGAAGGAAGCTGACCCCGCTCTGGCCGACGATGGTGTCGGCAACATGAAGAAGGACGCCCTGGTGGCGCAGGCGGCATCGCGTCTGGCGGGCAAGCGATGGTTGCCGCCGCAGCTGCGGCGACCCGCCGGCCAAGAGCTACACACTGCGCAGTCGCCCGCTCTTGCGTCGGCAGGATCGGAGTAGGCCATGTGGCTTGTTGTCGCGCGGCATCCATCGCCGGATGCACCCTACTGGGTAGGCCGACGATGGCTCGCCGCGGCGGACGCGCTGGCGTGGCCCTCACTGTGGGGGCTGGGCTTCTGGCAAGTCCCCGCGCCCGTGGGCGTCGTGGCACCGATGGTCATCGCGTTGGCGGCGGTATCTGCATGCATCCGGCTGCACCGAGCGCTATGGGTCAACCACCGCTATCGGTTCACGACGTGGTACCGGGGCGGCGTGATCGCCGTTCTGGTCGGCGCCGTGCTGAAGCTCACCGTGCCAGGATAGCCGCGGCTGACTCAAGCAGACCTAGGCAGGAACGACGCCGTCGGGAGTGTCGACCTTCGGCCGAACGGGGTGGCTTCGGCCGCCGGCCGCTTTCTTCGGCGCGAGGATGGCTTCGAGAGCCGCCCCCAGGCTCGCCCAGGCGGCGCGCTTCTCTTGGTCGTATTCGTGAGTCATGTAGTGACGGCGAACGCGACTGCCAGCGAGGACGTGATTCTGACAACGATCAATCACCTCGGGCGCTATGCCGAGGGCCTGCATCATCGTCGCCGCCGTGCGGCGAAGGTCGTGCGGAGTCCATTCCCCGTTGGCCCCCCGACTCAGGACGAGGCTGTCGTCGTTTCTGCGGCCGGGCAGCATCGCTCGCTTCTTGAATCGATGCTGCCTGTCGCCTACCTGCTTGCTTACCGTCTTCACATCGACATGCGTCTTGGCGTCGGATGACGGGAAACACCACGCGGTCCTTCCCGTGAGGCCGTACAGGGCCTGGAAGTGGCGCAGTGCGAACGGCGACAGATGGACACGGTGATCCTGCTTCTTTCCGCGCGCGCCTTTCACGTTCTCCTTGGGAATGAACCAGGTTCCTGCCTCGAGGTCGACGTGCTTCCACTGCGCCATCAACAGCTCCCCCATCCGGCACGCCGTCGACAGGCTGATCCACAGGGCGTGCTGGGTGGTCATCTGCACCGGGCGAGGTGCAGCCCGCTTGTTGCTCGCCCCGGCGTAATCGGTCGCCATGCGTGCGAGAGCGTCCCGCAGTTCCACGATCTCGCGTTCTGTCAAGACGCGGGTACGTACGTTCGACAGGTCGTATGCGGGGTCAACGATGGTTTCGATCTGCAGCAGTTCGGCCGGGTTACCCTCCAGCAGCAATCGGCGCCAAGGCTGTCGCTTTTCGGCCCAGCGGAAGGCCTGACGGATGTCGCGGCTCAAGGTCACGGCCAACCTGTTGGCGCCTCGCCCGACGACCTGACCTAGGACTTCGCGCAGGTCTTGTTCGGTCAACACTCGTACCGCCTTCGTGCCAACCTTGGGGAACACGTCCTTCTCGAACACGCGCACCAACTCGGCGTTTCCATCCTTGCGAAGCACACCGGACTTCAACCACTCCCGGATCAACGATTCGACCGAGATGTCGTTGGCCTTGCGTTGCTCGTCCTCTGCGATGACGGCCTTGATGCGTTCGCGCGCTTCGACTCGGTCGGCTTCGCGTTTCTCATTCGGATCGACGCGGCGCTTGAGCGCTTCGCGCGCTGCGTCGCGCCTTGTGCGGACCGCTTCCAGCGTCGAGACCGGCCAAGTGCCGCAGTAGTGCCAGGCAACCTTTCCGTCACGCTTAAAGGCGTAGCGCCAATGGACCGTGATTGCGTTGTCGTTGCCCACGCGCACTGTTCCAGAGAGACCATCTCCGTCGGCCAGGGTGTCGCCCCGCCAAGAGTTGCCGATGGCCTTCAGTTCGGCCACAGTCCAGCGGCGGCCTCGACCAGACTTTGGATATCGAGTCATCTGAAGGCACAGACTCAGGTGTAAACTGAGGGGTAAACCATGTACGGGATAGTGTGGTCGATCCCGGAATCTTGAGGGAACGATCTTACCTCCTAAGTCATTGATCTTCAACAAGATTCATGATCTCAGGACGTCCCATTCAGTCTCGAGATATTTGGCTACGAACCAAGGGGTCGTGGGTTCGATTCCTGCCAGCCGCGCCAGTTTTTCCTTCTGAATCAGCGGCCCAGACGCGCGAGCGTCTGGGCCGCTGCCGTTTGCTGCGGGACTCTTGCGGGCTCCTGCGGGACGCCTGCGGGGCCCGCGCCGCGCCGCCTGTGCTGCGAGCTTCAACGTCGCCGGGCTCTCGTGCCAAAGGCCGGTGTCTTCCCTGATCCCGCAAGCGCATGCCGGCGGTGTGCCGCAGGTCGTGGAGGTGTAGGCCACCCCGGCCGGCTTCGCGCCGCACCCGCTGCCAAGCCGTGTTGTTCATCGTCTCGACCGGGTGCGGGCCGCGCCTGGCTGCGCCGTCCTGCTTCGGCCGACGATCGACGAACACGAACTCGTCGTGCTCGCTGTGCACGGAGTCGACGACCGACTGCGCCACGCCGCTGCAGACCAGAAGCCGCGACCTCTTGCGCCCCTGCACGGTCGCCGCAGGCACCCCGAACACATTGACGCCCAGTTCGTCGACGCGCATCCACCAGTCCCGTCGCAGACTGCGCACCACATCGCCGCGCGTGCCGGTGTTCAGAGTGAACCCATGCGGGCCGGACGAGGAGGCAGCTTCGGCAGGAGCCTTCGCGGCTCGGCCCGGCTGCTGGGGGTAGGTTCGCGCTGATGGGGCGGCCGGATGCTGCAGCGGCAGGGCGACGCGCTGCAACGCCGACCGACCTCGGCCCTGAGGGGCGATGAAGCGGGCGGCGTCGCGTGCACTGCCGGCAAATCGGGTGGCGCTCGAGATTTTCCTGGGCCGCAGAGCGGGGCGCGCCGTTCATGCCGATGCGGCATAGCTGCTAGCGCCCTGCCTGGGCTACCTCGGCGGGAGGCGCCTGCCCACAATCGTGCCCAGATCGATATCAACAGGCACGAGACAAGCCATGCAACCCCTTCTCCACGGCATTTCCTCCATGGCCACGCGCCAGGCCCTGGCCGAACTGGCGGCTGATTGGCAGGCCCGCGGCGGCGAGCCGGTTTCCATCGAGTCGGTGGGTGGCGTGGATGCGGCGCGGCGCGTGCAGGCGGGGCAAGAGTCTTTCGACCTGGTGTTTCTGGCGTCCGACGCCCTGGCCAAGCTGCAGGCTGCAGGCCGCGTGGCGGCAGGCAGCGTGCTGCCGCTGATGCGCTCGGCCACGGCGGTGGCCGTACCCGCGGGTGCTGCGCTGCCGGACATCTCCTCGGAAGAGGCCGTGCGCGCCGCGGTGCTGGCGGCGCCCAGCATTGGTTACTCGACGGGGCCCAGCGGCGTGGCGCTGCAGGCGCTATTCGCGCGCTGGGGCATTGCCGAGCAGATCGCGGCGCGCACCGTGCAGGCGCAGCCCGGCGTGCCTGTGGGGGCGCTGGTCGCGCGGGGCCAGGTGGCGCTGGGCTTCCAGCAGCTGGCCGAACTCATCCATGTGCCGGGCATCCGCATCGCCGGCCCCTTGCCGCCGGCCATTGCCATCGACACGGTGTTTGGCGCCGCTGTGGTGCAGGGCACCCCGAACGCCGGCGCCGCGCGCCGCGTACTCGCCTTCATGGCCTCACCCGAGGCGGCCGACGCCAAGCGGCGCCAGGGCATGGCGCCCATTCGAGGCGACGGCATTCGTTGACCAGGAATTCTTGACAGGAGACAAACCATGACAGGCAGCAATGCACCCACCAACGTGCAGACCGTGCTCAACGAGCACCCGTTCTCGGGCTACCAATGGGTGATTTTCACCCTGTGTTTTTTTATCGTCCTGCTCGACGGCTTCGACACGGCAGCCATCGGCTATATCGCTCCGTCGCTGATGGCCGAGTGGGGTGTGGCCAAGGCTGATCTGGGGCCGGTGCTGAGTGCTGCGCTGTTCGGGCTGGCCGGTGGCGCCATGAGCTCAGGCCCCCTGGCCGACAGGTTCGGTCGCAAGGCCGTGCTGGTGACTTCCGTGTTGGTGTTTGCCATCGCCTGCCTGATCTCGGGCTACGCCCATGACTTGCACAGCCTGACCGCGTGGCGCTTCGTGACCGGCTTGGGGCTGGGTGCCGCCATGCCCAATGCCGTGACGATGATGAGCGAGTACTGTCCCGACAGCCGCCGCTCCACCATCACGAACGCGATGTTCTGCGGTTTCCCATTGGGCGCGGCCTTCGGCGGCTTTCTGGCTGCATGGATGATTCCGCACCTGGGCTGGCGCAGCGTGCTGCACCTGGGCGGCATTGCCCCGCTGGTGCTGGTGGTGCTGTTGGTATGGCTGCTGCCCGAATCCGTGCGCTACATGGTGGCCAAGGGCTATTCAGCCGATCGCATCCGCAAGCCGCTGACGCGCATTGCCGGCGCTGCCGTGCAACATGTGCAGCAGTTCGTGATGACCGAGAACAAGGTCGACGTGCAAGGCAAGAGCGGCATCGGCGTTGTACTGTCCAAGCAGTACGGCGTCGGCACGATCATGCTGTGGATCGCGTATTTCATGGGGTTGGTCATCTTCTACGCACTGATCAACTGGATGCCGGTTCTTTTCAAGGAGACCGGGCTCGATCCCAAGGTGGCGACATTGGTGGCGGCGCTGTTTCCGCTGGGGGGCGTGGGCGCCGTGTTCTTCGGCTGGCTCATGGATCGCTTCAATGCCGACCGCATCATCGCCGTGGGCTATGTGCTGACCGCAGCGTCTATCTGGTGGATCGGCCAGGCGAGTGCCAACCTGGGCTGGCTGGTGGCTTCCGTTTTTGTTGCCGGTACGCTCATGAATACCGCACAGTCTTCCATGCCCGCGCTTGCAGCCGCCTTCTATCCCACCAGCGGCCGTGCCACGGGTGTCGCCTGGATGCTGGGTGTGGGCCGTTTTGGCGGCATTGCAGGTTCGTTTCTGGTGGCCGAGCTGGCTTCGCGCAGTCTGAGCTTCAGCCAGATCTTCACCGTGGTCGCGATTCCCGGCCTGATCGCTGCTGCGGCTCTGGTTGCAAAGCAAGCGACGGCGCCCAGGCTGGTCATGAAAAAAGCGACAACGCCCAAGCCTGCGGCTTGAGTGACACCGTCCCGGAAAGAGGTGGGCTCGCTGAATGGGCCCGCCGGATTCTTCCGATTTTTCGAACAGGAGATTTTCATGATCATCGACGTTCACGGCCACTACACCACCGCGCCTGCCGCGCTCGGCGAGTGGCGCAACCGCCAGATCGCGGCACTCGAAGATCCGAGCCGGCAGCCCAAGGTGTCAGAACTGAAAATCAGCGACGACGACATCCGCGAAACCATCGAGAGCAACCAGCTGCGCCTGATGAAGGAGCGCGGCTTGGATCTCACGCTGTTCAGCCCGCGCGCGTCGTTCATGGCGCACCACATCGGCGACTTTCAGACGTCAAGCACCTGGGCGGCCATCTGCAACGAGCTGTGCCATCGCGTCTCCCAGCTCTTTCCTGACTACTTCATTCCGGTCGCGATGCTGCCGCAGTCGCCCGGAGTGGACCCCGCCACCTGCATCCCCGAGCTGGTCAAGTGCGTCGAGCAGTTCGGCAACGTGGGCATCAACCTCAACCCCGACCCTTCGGGCGGCCACTGGACCAGCCCGCCGCTGACCGACCGCAGCTGGTACCCCATCTACGAAAAGATGGTCGAGTACGACATCCCCGCGATGATCCACGTCTCCACCAGCTGCAACGCGTGCTTCCACACCACGGGCGCGCATTACATCAATGCCGACACCACGGCGGTGATGCAGCTCATCCAGGGCGATTTGTTCAAGGACTTCCCGACGCTGAAGTTCCTGATCCCCCACGGCGGCGGCGCGGCGCCCTACCACTGGGGCCGCTACCGGGGCCTGGCGCAGGAACTGAAGAAGCCCCTGCTCGACGAGCACCTGCTGAACAACATCTACTTCGACACCTGCGTGTACCACCAGCCCGGCATCAATCTGCTGACCGAGGTGATTCCCACCAAGAACATCCTGTTCGCCAGCGAAATGATCGGCGCCGTGCGCGGTATCGACCCCCAGACCGGCCACTACTACGACGACACCAAGCGCTACATCGAGGCCACGCAAAACCTCACGGCCGAGGAAAAGCACATGGTCTATGAAGGCAATGCGCGCCGCGTGTTCACGCGCCTGGATGCGGCGCTCGAGGCCAAGGGCCTGTAACTTCACCAGGAGAACGACATGTACGAACTCGGAGTCGTCTACCGCAACATCCGGCGCGCCGACCGCGCCGCCGCCGACGGTCTGGCCGCCCTGGGATCGGCCACCGTGCACGAGGCCATGGGCCGCGTCGGCCTGCTCAAGCCCTATATGCGCCCCATCTTCCCGGGCAAACAGGTCTCCGGCACGGCAGTGACTGTGCTGCTGCAACCCGGGGACAACTGGATGATGCACGTCGTGGCCGAGCAGATTCAGCCCGGCGACATCGTGGTCGCCGCCGTCACCAGCGAATGCACCGACGGCTACTTTGGTGACCTGCTGGCGACCAGTTTCCAGGCGCGCGGCGCCCGGGCGCTCGTCATCGACGCCGGCGTGCGTGACGTGAGGACGCTGCAGGACATGGACTTTCCCGTCTGGAGCAAGGCCATCAGCAGCAAGGGCACCATCAAGGCCACCCTGGGCTCGGTGAACATCCCCGTCGTCTGCGCCGGAATGTGGGTCACCCCCGGCGACGTCATCGTGGCCGACGACGACGGCGTGGTCTGCGTGCCCGCCGCCCGGGCCGCGCAGACTCTTGAAACCGCGCAAAAGCGCGAGAGCTTCGAGCGCGAGAAGCGCGAGAAGCTGGCCAGCGGCGTGCTGGGTCTGGACATGTACCAAATGCGCGAGCCCCTGGCCAAGGCCGGCCTGCGCTACATCGACTGAAGGGCCGCCATGAGCAATCTCGAAAAAACCCCCGGCTGGCTCGATTGGTACCAGGGCCCGAGCAAACCGCGCTTCCAGTTGCCCGCAGGCGCAGTCGATGCGCACTGCCACGTCTTTGGCCCGGGCAACGAATTCCCGTTCGCGCCCGAGCGCAAGTACACGCCGTGCGATGCCGGCAAGCAGCAGCTGTTTGCGCTGCGCGACCACCTCGGCTTTGCGCGCAACGTCATCGTGCAGGCCACCTGCCACGGCGCCGACAACCGCGCCATGGTCGATGCCTGCCTGGCCAGCGGCGGCAAGGCGCGCGGCGTGGCCACGGTCAAGCGCAGCGTGACCGATGAAGAGCTGCAGCAGCTGCACGCCGCCGGCGTGCGCGGCGTGCGCTTCAACTTCGTCAAGCGCCTGGTGGACTTCACGCCCAAGGACGAGCTGATGGAAATCGCCGGCCGCATCGCCAAGCTCGGCTGGCATGTGGTGATCTATTTCGAGGCCGTGGACCTGCCCGAGTTGTGGGGCTTCTTCACCAGCCTGCCCACCACCGTGGTCGTGGACCACATGGGCCGCCCCGACGTGGCCAAGGGCGTGGACAGCGACGAATTCGCGCTGTTCCTGAAGTTCATGCGCGAGCACCCGAACGTGTGGAGCAAGGTGAGCTGCCCCGAACGCCTGTCCGTCACCGGTCCCAAGGCGCTGGATGGCGAGCAGAACGCGTACCAGGACGTGGTGCCGTTCGCGCGCCGCGTGGTGCAGGAGTTCCCGGATCGCGTGCTCTGGGGCACCGACTGGCCGCACCCGAACTTGAAGGACCACATGCCCGACGACGGCCTGCTGGTGGACTTCATTCCCCATATCGCGCCTACGCCCGAGCTGCAGCGCAAACTGCTGGTGGACAACCCCATGCGCCTGTACTGGCCTGCGGAAGCCTCAAAGGCCTGATCCTCTGTCATTCATCAAGGAGACAAGCACCATGGCACTCGACAAACCCTATCTGGACATTCCCGGCACGACGATCTTCGACGCCGACCAGAGCCGCAAGGGCTATTGGCTCAACCAGTTCTGCATGAGCCTGATGAAGGCCGAGAACCGCACCCGCTTCAAGGCCGACGAAGACGCCTATCTGGCCGAATGGCCGATGACCGACGAGCAGCGCGCCGCAGTGCGCGCGCGCGACCTGAACTGGATGATGCGCACCGGCGGCAACATCTACTTCCTGTCCAAGCTGGGCGCCTGCGACGGGCTGAGCTTTCAGCAGATGGCGGGCAGCATGACCGGCATGACCGAGGAGCAGTACCGCGCCATGATGGTCGCCGGCGGCCGCACGCCCGAGGGCAACCGCGTGATCGGCGAGGGCGGCGACGCCCAGGGGCCCATGTCGCAGTCGCCGGCGTGGCAGGAATGGCAGGATGCCCAGGCCCAGCTGGCGCTGGCCGATGCCGTCGAGCACGCCCAGGAGGCTCAACCGCAGGGCCAGGCACGCATCACCGCAGCGGTGTTCACCTCGCATGTGCCGGCCATCGGCGCGGCGGTGGACATGGGCAAGACGCAGGAGCCCTACTGGAAGCCGATGTTCCAGGGCTACGAGTTCTCCAAGCAATGGGTGAAGGACAACCGGCCGGACGTGATCTTCCTGGTCTACAACGACCATGCCACCAACTTCGACCTGGGCGTCATCCCCACCTTTGCCATCGGCACGGCGGCCGAGTTCGAGCCCGCCGACGAGGGCTACGGCAAGCGCCCGGTGCCCACGGTGCACGGCGATCCCGACCTGGCCGCGCACATCGCGCAGTCGGTGATCCAGCAGGATTTCGACCTGACGCTGGTCAACGAGCTGAAGGTGGACCACGGCCTGACGGTGCCGCTGAGCCTGATGTTCGGCCAGCCCGAACAGTGGCCCTGCAAGGTCATTCCCTTCCACGTCAACGTGGTGCAGTATCCCGTGCCCTCGGGCAAGCGCTGCTTCGAGCTGGGCCAGGCGATCCGCCGCGCCATCGAGAGCTACGACCGGCCGCTGAAGGTGCAGATCTGGGGCACGGGCGGCATGAGCCACCAGCTGCAGGGCCCGCGCGCCGGCCTGATCAACGCCGAGTGGGACAACAAGTTCCTCGACCGGCTGATCGCCGACCCGGCCGAACTGTCCACCATGCCGCACATCGACTATGTGCGCGAGGCGGGCAGCGAGGGCATCGAGCTCGTGATGTGGCTCATCGCCCGTGGCGCCATGGCCGACGTCGCCGGCGGCAAAGCCCCCAAAGTGGCGCACCGCTTCTTCCATGTGCCCGCCAGCAACACCGCGGTGGGGCATCTGATTCTGGAAAACCAATAGGCAAGGACTGATCACCATGACCATCAAAGTCGCCCTCGCCGGCGCCGGAGCGTTCGGCATCAAGCACCTGGACGGCATCAAGAACATCGATGACGTCGAGGTCGTCTCGCTCGTCAGCCGTGACCTGGGCAAGACTCGGGAGGTGGCCGATCGATACGGCATCCCGCACGTGAGCACCGAACTGGCCGACAGCCTGGCCATCGACGAGGTGGACGCCGTCATCCTGTGCACGCCCACGCAGATGCACGCGAGCCAGAGCATCGCCTGCCTGGAGGCGGGCAAACATGTGCAGGTCGAGATTCCGCTGTGCGACGTGCTGGCCGAGGGCGAGAAAGTCGTTGCCCTGCAAAAGCAGACCGGCCTGGTGGCCATGTGCGGCCACACGCGCCGCTTCAACCCGAGCCACCAGTTCGTGCACCAGAAGGTCCAGGCCGGCACGTTCAACATCCAGCAGATGGATGTGCAGACCTACTTTTTCCGGCGCAGCAACATGAACGCCCTGGGCCAGCCGCGCAGCTGGACGGATCACCTGCTGTGGCACCACGCGGCGCACACGGTGGACCTGTTTGCCTACCAGGCGGGCAGCCCCATCGTCAAAGCCAACGCCATCCAGGGCCCGATCCACAAGGATCTGGGCATCGCCATGGACATGAGCATCCAGCTGAAAGCCGCCAACGGCGCCATCTGCACGCTGAGCCTGTCGTTCAACAACGATGGCCCGCTGGGTACCTTCTTTCGCTACATCGGCGACAGTGCCACCTACATCGCGCGCTATGACGACCTGTACACCGGCAAGGAAGAGAAGATTGACGTGAGCCAGGTCGCGGTGAGCACGAACGGCATCGAGCTGCAGGACCGCGAATTCTTCGCCGCCATCCGCGAAGGCCGCGAGCCCAACGCCAGCGTGGCCCAAGTACTGCCCTGCTACCAGGTGCTGCACGATCTGGAGTTGCAGTTGACGTAGACCTCAGCGCCAATGTTCATGCGTCGATGACGCTGCGGACCAAGTGCGACGAGCCGAGCACGAGCGGCAGCGTGCTCAAGGAGCTTCACCTCTGACGGGCTCCGAGTGCGACCGGCCCGAGTCCTTGCCCGGCGAGCGCTGCGCCGATCTCATGCCCGTCAGTGCGCGATCTCGTTGAGAGCGCCCCAGGGCCGGGCTGCGCCCGCGCCCGCGCGAGGGCCAAGGCAACTCGGGGCGGCCCGACCGCTTCTTGAAAGTCACGAAGAGCCGCCAATGGCATGGCTTGCGTTGTGAGGTATGCGATGAATCTTCAGCAGATCGACACCTTCGTCCGCGTGGTCGAATCCGGCAGCTTCAGCAAGGCGGCGGTGCTGCTGGACATGGCCCAGCCCGCGCTGAGCCGTCAGGTACGGGCGCTGGAGACCGAGCTGCGCGTGGCGTTGCTGATACGCACGGGCCGCGGCGTCGTTCCCACCGATGCCGGGCGGCGCTTGCTGGAGCACGGCCACGCCATCATGCAGCGCGTGGCGTTGGCCAAGGAAGACCTGGGCGCGCAGCGCGATGAACCCGTGGGCAGCATCACCGTGGCCCTGCCGCCCAGCATGGCGCGGCGGCTCACGCGCCCGTTGATCGACGGGTTTCGCTCCGGCATGCCGCGTGCGCGACTGGTGTTGCTGGAGGGCTTCTCGGTCAACATTGCCGAATGGCTGGTGTCGGGCCGCGTGGATCTGGCGCTGGTCTATTCACCGGCACCCCATCCGCAGATCGAAATCACGCCGGTGCTGCAGGAGAACCTGTGCCTGATAGGCCCCGCCGACAGCCTGGCCGGGCGCAGCTCGGTGTCGTTCGAGCGACTCGTGGACTACCCGCTCATCATGCCGCAGCGCGGACAGATCTTCCGCAAGCTGATGGAGACGCAGGCGGCACTCTCGCAAATCAAGCTCAATGTGGTGTGGGAAGTCTCCAGCGTGCCTGCGATTCTGGATCTGGTGCAAGGCGGTTATGGCTGCGCCGCGTTGACTGGCAGCGCCTCGCGTGGGGATATCGACGAAGGCGCGCGCGCGTCCTTGGTGGCCGTGCCGATCGAGGCGCCCCGCATCGTCAGCACGCTGTGCCTGGTGCAGTCGGCGAAGAAACAGGCCACACCGTTGATCCGCCGCACGGCCGATCTGCTGCAGCGGTTGAGCCTGCAGGCGTGTACCGCCGACACGCAGGCGTGACCCATGCTTGCAAGCTCAGAGCTTCTGGCGATAGGCGGCCGGCGCCAGCCCCGTGTGGCGCCTGAAGAACCGGCTGAAATAGGCTGGGTCGTTGAACCCCAGGTCGAACGCCAGCTGCGACACTGGAGCCTGCACATACATCAGCAGGCGGCAGGCTTCGCGCACCAGGCGCTCGTGCACGAGTTGCTGGGCCGACATGCCGGTCTCGGCGCGCACGAGGCGATTGAGTCGCTCGGCCGACAGGCCCAGTTCATCCGCGTAGCGCGTGATGGGCCAATGCTCGGTGTAGTGCTGCTCCACCAGCACCAGCCAGCGCGTATACAGCGCGTGCCGGCTCTGCGTGCGCGGGCGCTCATCGGCGTGCGCGCGCCGTTGCGCCAGTTGCCACACCACGCTGCGCCCCAGCCACAAGGCTACGGGGCCTGCCGCCTGGGCAGCGGGCGCCTGCGCCTCGGCGTGTAGCGCCTGCCACAGGGCATGCAGCCGCTCGGTCGCCGCATCGCCCGCGGGCAGGGGCAGGGCGGCGGGTGCGGCAAACAGCGTGCCCAGCGCGGCGCCGGTCTGGGCATCGTCGCGCTCGGCCAGCAGGGCAGCATCGAAGGTGAAGACGTAGCCCTGCGGGTGGCGTGCAAAGCGAAAGGCGTGCGCCACGCCCGGAGGTATCGCCAGGGCCACGGGGCCGCTGGCCTCTATGCGAGTTTCGTCCAACAACGCATCGACGCTGCCAAGGCGCAGCCACAGCAGCTGGTGCAGGCCGTGGTGCACGTGGACGTCGATCTCCCAGTTGTACAAGCGGCTGCGCGAGTCTATGGATTCGATGTGCAGCATGCGCAGCGTACCCGCGCGGCCCTCGCCGTACAGGGCAAAGACGGGCAGGCGGCGCAGCCGGCGGCGTGGTGCGGAAAAGAAGGAGGGCATGTCAACCAAATGTACGCCTAAAGTACCAGAGCCGAGTGTGTTTTGTCCGACAGCGCACTCCACTTCGCTTTCACAATTCGGATCTTGCTTTGCATCAACACTGAAAGGAGACCTCTCTCATGAAAACGCAAGTCGCCATCATCGGCGGCGGCCCGTCTGGCCTGCTGCTGTCCCAACTGCTCGACCGCAAGGGCATTGCCAACGTGGTGCTGGAAAAGCACACGCGCGACTACGTGCTGGGCCGCATCCGCGCCGGCGTGCTGGAGCATGGCTTTGCCGCGCTGATGCGCGAAGCCGGCGTGGGCGAACGCATGGACCGCGAGGGCGAGATCCACGAGGGCTTCTACATCGCCACCAACGGCGAGCGCAAGCGCATCGACCTGCACACGCTCACGGGCGGCAACTCGGTCGTCGTCTATGGCCAGACCGAGGTCACGCGCGACCTGTACGAGGGGCGTGACAAGGCCAAGGGCATGGTGATCCACGAAGCCCTGGACGTGCAGCCGCACGGCATGCAGACCGATGCGCCCTACGTCACCTACCGCAAGGATGGCGAACAACTGCGCATCGATTGCGACTACATCATCGGCTGCGACGGCTACCACGGCGTGAGCCGCGCCAGCATTCCCGCCGACCGCATTCGCACTCACGAGCGCGTCTACCCGTTCGGCTGGCTGGGCCTGCTGTCGTATACCAAGCCTGTCTCGCCCGAGCTGATCTATGCACGGCACGAGCGCGGCTTTGCGCTGTGCTCGATGCGTTCGCAGGTGCTCAGCCGCTACTACGTCCAGGTTCCACTGTCCGACAAGGTGGAAGACTGGTCGGACGATCGCTTCTGGGCCGAACTCGCAAGCCGCCTGCCGGCCGACGTGGCGTCCCAGCTCCAGACCGGTGCCTCCATCGAGAAGAGCATCGCCCCGCTGCGCTCCTTCGTGGCCGAGCCGATGCGCTACGGGCGCATGTTCCTGGCGGGGGATGCGGCGCACATCGTGCCGCCCACGGGCGCGCGCGGCCTCAACAGTGCAGCGTCCGACGTGTACTACCTCTACCACGCCTTGCTGGCGCATTACCACGAGGGAGACTCGCGCGGCCTCGATGCCTATTCCGACAAGGCGCTGGCGCGCGTGTGGAAGGGGCAGCGCTTCTCGTGGTGGATGACCAATCTGCTGCATACCTTCCCGGATCACACGTCCTACGAGCAGCGCCTGCAGCAGACCGAGGTCGACTACCTGCTCTCGTCGCAGCACGCGATGGCGTCGCTGGCCGAAAACTACGTCGGCCTGCCGTTCTGACGCGGGGGACGCCTGAACGCAGGGATCGTCTGCCGTTCAGGCGTTCACGTTGGGCACTGCCACGGGCTGGCCGTTGTTCCCTGCGCCGATGCGCTGAATGACCTGAGATCTCAGCCGGATCGCAGCAGGATCCTGATGGGCGTGAACGACGGTCAGGAATCGCACCCATTCGGCGGTGAGGCGGCGCTTCGGCATTGAAGCGAGGCAGTGGCGGGTTGATCGTCGCTTGACGCCAGAGGGCAAGCCGCCGCAGTGGCCGCCCTGCAGGTGGTGTTGGCGCCGTCACGGGCGGCTGCGCAGCAGTCTGGCGCTCTGCGACAGCTGTTCCTCGCAGATCGCGATGCCGGCCCGCTCGAGTTCGCGCTGCAATTCCGCAAGCGCGGCTTCGGTCCGCGGCTCGGCGACCCGCTGCGATGCTTCGCCGGTGACCGTGCCGTCCGGCAACTGCCAGAACTCGACCGAGTATTTTCTGCCGGGGGCGCGATAGCCGCTCGCTGACGCCGGCCCGATCCGGCGCATCGAATCCGGCGCCGGCCAGGTCTGCCCGTTCGCCACGCGCAGCGTCGCGCGCTGGCGTTCGTCGAGCGCTGCCTCGAGTGCCGCGGCCAGCCCCGGCCCCGACGCGGGCGTGTCGGAAATGAGCGCGGCGACTTCGGCTGCCGTCAACGCACGAACGAGCGACAGCGTGCCGTCGCGGCTGCCGGCGCGCACGTCGATCTCGCACTTCGCGGACGGCGGCACCGCCTGCGCCGCCAGCATCCGTGCGCAATCCTGCCCGCTGAGTTTGACCGTCAGATCGCCGCCGTCGGGCGCCCTGCGCAAGCGCACGCGCAAGCCGCGCGCGCGCAGCAGCCGGTCGGGCGTGTCGAAGAACCAGACCGCGTCGGGGGCCGACGCATCGGCGCGCAGGCCCAGGGCGCGTACGACGTCCTGCTGCGGCGAGCACACGCTGATCTGCACTTCGGCACGCGGGCCTTTGGTCGGATCGGCAGCGCCTGCCGGCGCCGCCGCCGTGCCCAGCACGAGCGCCAGCACTGCGGCCGGCAAGAAACCAACGCCCGAATGCACGACTCTCGAGCAAACGCCGGGCCGCGCCAGGCCTTCTTGACCCCCGCGGCGGGCGGGCCGGGCGCAGCCCGACCCTGGGGAGGCTCTCATGGTCAGCATCAGCAGCCCTGTTGCGAACGCCTTCGTCAAACTGCCGCTCCCATCCGCCGACACGGCGCCGCGCGGTGCGCGATCAGCGCGAACCGGCCGCTTCGCGGCGACCCCGGTGCATCGAACCGCGCCCGCCGGGCAACCCCGCCAGCCGCCGAATCAACAGCGATAATCCGCCACCACGCACGCGCATCCCATGCCGCAGCACATTGTCGCCGGATCTGCAAGCGCGGCGCGCGCCGGCACCGATGCGCCGCCGCCGGGCGCCGCTCGAGGCAGCCGGGCGCGGCTGCTGCTGGCCGCGCTGCGGCCATACCGCGGCTGGGTCGCGCTGGTGATGGCGATGATGCTCGTCGAGACATTGATGTCGCTCGCCGGGCCGTGGCCGCTGAAGGTGGTGCTCGACTCGGTGCTCGGCACGCACAAGGCGCCGGCCTGGATCGAGTCCCTGAAGTGGATCGCTATCGACGGCGGCAAGCTCGAGGTCGCCGCGGCGGCGGCGATCGCGGTGCTCGTGATCCAGTTGATCAACTCGGCGGCAACCTACGTCGACAACTACTACACGACCAGCATCAGCCAGTGGGTCGCGCACGACTTCCGGATGCGCGTCTACGAGCACCTGCACCGGCTGTCGCTGGGCTACTACGACACGCACCAGTCGGGATCGATCCTGTCGACGCTGACCGCCGACATCAAGGTGATCCAGGGCTTCGCGTCGTCCGGCGTGCTCTCGATCGTGGTCGACATGCTGACCATCGTCGGCATGCTCGGGCTGATGTTCTGGCTGAACTGGGACTTCGCGCTGATCGCGGTTGCCGTGACGCCGTTCCTGCTGCTGTACGTGTCGCGCTTCAACCGTGCGGTCAAGAACGCGACGCGCGACGTGCGCAAGCGCCAGAGCGACATCGTCTCGGTCGTCGAGCAGGGCCTCGAGGAAATCCGCACCACCAAGGCCTACGGCCGCGAAGATCTCGAGCAGCAGCGGCTGGCCGACGCGAGCCGGGCATCGGTGCAGGCGGCGCTGCGCGCGCGCGTGGCCAAGTCGATGCTCGGCCCGGCGGTCGCGCTCACCGCGGCGGCGTGCACCGCGTACGTGCTGTGGCGCGGCGCGAACCTCGTGATCGCCGGGGCGATGACGATCGGCGGCCTGACGGTGTTCCTGACCTACCTGTCCAAGTTCTTCAAGCCGGTGCAGGACCTGGCCAAGATGAGCAGCACGATCGCGCAGACCCTCATCTCGGTCGAGCGCATCCAGGCGATCCTCGACACCGACGACATCCTGCCGCAGCGCGCCAACGCGCGTGACCCCGGCCGGCTGCGCGGCGAGATCACGTTCGAGCACCTGGCCTTCGCCTACGACCCCAAGGCGCCGGTGCTGCGCGACGTGCACACGACGATCGCGGCCGGGCAGAAGGTCGGCATCGTCGGCCCGACCGGGGGCGGCAAGTCGACGATCGTCAGCATGGTGCCGCGCTTCTACGATCCGGCCGGCGGGCGCGTGCTGATCGACGGCACCGACGTGCGCGACTTCGAACTCGCGGCGCTGCGCGGCAACGTCGGCTTCGTGCTGCAGGAGACGATGCTGTTTCACGGCACGATCCTCGACAACATCGGCTACGGCCGCCCCGGCGCGACCGAGGCCGAAGTCACCGAGGCGGCGCGGCTCGCCAACGCGCACGAGTTCATCGAGCGCATGCCCGACGGCTACAACACGCTGGTCGGCGAGCGCGGCTCGACGCTATCGGGCGGCCAGCGCCAGCGCATCGGCATCGCCCGCGCGATCCTGCGCAACGCGCCGATCCTGATCCTGGACGAGCCGACCGCGGCGCTCGACACCGAATCCGAGAAGCTCGTGATGGACGCGCTCGTGACGCTGATGAAGGGCCGCACCGTGCTGACGATCGCACACCGCCTGTCGACGATCCGCGATGCCGACGTCATCCTCGTGTTGAAGGATGGCGTCGTCGCCGAGCGCGGCACGCACGACGAACTGGTCGCGCTCGGCGGCACCTATGCCGACCTGTACCGCACCCAGGTCGGCGCGACGCCGGCCTGAGCCTGTGAACAAATCCGGCACGTCCGCCCACTTCGCGAGGAAGCCATGTCCCGATCCCTCATCGTGCTGCCCGACGACACGGCGCAGCCGCTGCTCGACGCGATTGCCGCGGCACAGCAATCGATCCGCGTCAAGATGTTCATCTTCACCGACCCGGCGCTGCTCGCCGCCGTGATCGAGGCAAAGCGGCGCGGCGTCACGGTGCGCGTCATGCTCAACCCGGCGCGGCGCAGCGGCGAGGACGAGAACGCGCAGTCGCGCAAGACGCTCGAGGGCGGAGGCGTCGAAGTCAAGGACAGCAACCCCAAGTTCGACCTGACGCACGAGAAGTCGATGGTCGTCGACGATGCGACCGCCTACGTCATGTCGCTGAACTGGGAGACCGAGAACTTCACCCACACCCGCGACTACGCAGTGGTCACCCGCCACAGGCCCGAGGTGGACGAGATCATCGACTGCTTCGAGGCGGACTGGCAGCGCCGCGATTTCGACCCGGGGACGCAGACCCAGCTGATCTGGTGCAACCTGAACGGCCGCAACCGGATTGCCGAGTTCATCGACAGCGCGAAGCACACGCTGTTCCTGCAGAACGAGCGCTACCAGGACGAGGTGATCATCGAGCGGCTGACGCGTGCCGCGCACCGCGGCGTGGCGATCCACGTGCTCGCCCGGCCGGCGCATTCGCTCAAGGCCAAGAAGCTCGTCGAGGGCATCGAGGGGCTGCGCATCCTGGAGGACGTCGGCGCCAAGGTGCACAAGTTGCGCCACCTCAAGCTGCACGCGAAGATGATGCTCGCCGACCACGAGCGCGCCATCGTCGGCTCGATCAACCTCGCGCCCGGCAGCTTCGACACCCGGCGCGAGCTGGCGATCTGCTTCGACAACCCGCATGCGATCAAGCGGATGCGCGAGGTCGTCCATGCGGATTGGGAGAGCTCGCACGCGCTCGACCTCAGCGACGACGCCTTGCTCGCCGACCTGGAAGGGCACGGCAACTCCGGGGCCGCCGAGACGCTGGCACTCAGGCCGCAAAGCGACCGCGACGCCGGCGGCTGACCGCGGCCGGCCACGCAGGCCAGGTCTTCGGTGCCCAGGCGCAGCTTCATCTGCAGCATCACCACGCCCAGGCCCGGGCTGGACGGGCAGCGCGCCCGGGGCCTATGGAGCGCGGATCAACGGGGATCGCGGCTGAGGTGCCGGGGCATTGCCGCTGCGCGCGTCGATCCGCTCGCGCACGGGCCGCGCAGGCGCCGGCCTGCGACGACGGCCAGCGCACCGTCAGCCGCACGGCCCCGCGCCTGAGCTCGATGTGGATCTGGGTCTGGGCATCGGGCAGCGGCTCGGCGGCCGTACCGCGCTCGGCACCGGCCAAGCGGCACGGGCACGAAGCGCATCGGCGGCCCGGCCATCGCCACAGCCGCAGGCTCACGCAAGGGCCCACCGCCGGCGGCCGCAGCGCCCCTGCCGAGCCCTCGACCGATCAGCCGCTTGCGCACCCGATTGGCGTTCAGCCCGTGCGCCAGCGCCACGCCCGACACCGACGCGCCCGGCTGGCGGCATTCGGCGACGACCGCCTCCTTGAGCTGCGGGCTGTGAACCCGACGGGGTCTGTTGCTCTGCATAGGTGTCCACCAAGTCGATCAGGTGGACACCCTCGTTGCAGGCGCGCTCCCTGCCGGCAAGGTGGGATGGCTGGACGCGACCGCGGCACCTGCCGCGGCCCCTGCGGAGCGTTCATTGAAGCGCGGGTCGGGTCTGTGTATCGAAATATCAGCAACACCAGACGGCGTTTCTGCCGACCAAAACCCTGCTCACCAGCGCTCAGGAAGCCTTCGGGAGGTGTGTGCGTATTTCAGCCCATCCCGGACACCGATTTCAGCCGATGCCGGACAGCGTTTCAGACGATCGCGGACAGCGTTTCAGGCTGATCCCGGACAGGGTTTCAGCGTGATCGCGGACAGCGGCGGCGCG
>Ga0209310_1001106_pt1 | contig 21972 bp, 18 predicted proteins | sample AD_UKC030_MetaG_FD_184415 | JGI IMG/M metagenome (GOLD analysis project Ga0209310, IMG submission 184415) | Active sludge microbial communities of municipal wastewater-treating anaerobic digesters from USA - AD_UKC030_MetaG (SPAdes) (version 2) | ecosystem: Engineered > Bioreactor > Anaerobic >...
CGCTTCGTCGCCGCCTGCGCCGGCCTGCCCATCGACGGCCTCGAAGAACCGCTGGCCGACCCCGAACCGGGCCAACTCGCCAGCCTGCAAGCGGCCGCCGTCTTCCCGCTCGCCATCGACGAATCGATCCACCTGCTCGACATACATTTCTTCCGCCACCCGCCGGTGCGCCGCCTCGTCCTCAAGCCAGCGCGCCACGGCGGCCTGCTGGCCAGCACCGAACTCGCCCTGCGCGCCCGCGCCAGCGGCGTCGAAGTCGTCGTCACCTCGGCCCTCGAAAGCGCCTGCGGCATTGCCACCCTCGCCCACCTCGCCGCCGCCGTGGCGCCCGATGCGGTGCACGGGCTGACGACCGGCGACTGGCTTGCCACCGATACCGGCCTATCGCCGCCCGTTGTTGCTGGATGGATGCGATTGCCGAACGGCAACGGGATCGGTTTTGAGCTAGCCGGGGAGCCTTACGGCAGTGCTTCTACATAGAGTTGCAGTTGGTGATCGCCTGTATTTCCACGTATCTGCCTGAACAGTCCTTGGCTTGGCAAGGCGCCAATATCCGAGAGGCATTTTCTTCCAGTCGGAAATGCTGGTTGGTCAGTTGCCCCTCTGTCCGCTTGCACTGTGACGGAGATCAAATCCCGGCAAAATAACCGAGTTGTATACTCAACCATTGTGAAACGGACCGGCATGGTTGATGCCAAGGTGACGGAGTATGAGTGCGAAGCCCTTGTTTTTTAAATCTTCCGACATGGCAAAAAAATTTCCGCTGCACCCCAAACACCCAGAGCGAACCTGCTGGGGATGCGACAAATACTGCTCCGTGAACTCGCTACAGTGCGGCAACGGTTCCGGTCGCACCCAGCACCCGGCCGAAATGCTCGGAGAGGACTGGTACAAGTGGGGGGACTGGGGCATCGATCTGGCCGATGATGAGTCGGCATAGCCCGCAGCTAACGCATGCCGGAATCCGGAGACGATCGCTTATTCTCAATGCGCAGGCAACACCGAAGCGATCATGGCTTCCCTTGCGCCACTCCTTTTGTCGCCATCCCTTCCCGCTCCATGCGTTCGGTCACATCACGCACCATCGCGACCGACCCGAGAACCACTCCTGCCAGATCGACGACCAGGGCAAAACTCATCTCGACATAAAGCTTGCTGCCTGACTTGTGCTGCGCCCGGGTAAGGGTCGGGCGGCCATGCAGTCGCGTCGTACCGCTCGCCATGGCAGCATCGAAACCGCGCCAGTGCGCAGCGCGCAGATGCTCGGGGATGATCAGGTCCAGGCTCTGCCCAATTGCCTCGGCAGCGGCGTAGCCGAACATTGCTGTCGCCGCAGCGTTCCAGCGTTCGATCATGCCTTGCCGGTCGGAATAGATGATGGCATCGGCAGTCTGTTCGACTATCAAATCCCCCAGCAGGGGTACCGGCTGCTTGTTACTGCCCATGGTCACCTCCAATAACCGAGTCCGTCGTTAGCACCTGGCTGGCGGTTTCGCTGCAGGCAATCGCCGGGATCAGTCCTTGCGGATTCCCCAACAGATCCGCCAGCGTATAGCCATCAAGCACCAGGAACAGCGCGTGCAAAGCCTCATCGAGAATGGCGTTCAGATGACAGGCCCCCTGAATCCGGCAGGTAGCGTTGGCACCAAAGCATTCAACCAGCGTGAAATCGTTTTCGGTCTGGCGGATCACATCACCGAGCACAATATTCTTCGGCGCCAGAGCCAGCCGCATCCCACCACCCTTGCCGCGAACCGTCTCGACCAGGCCGCAGCGGCCCAGCTGATGCACGACCTTCATCAGGTGGCTTTCGGAAATGCCATGGCCGGCGGCGATCTCGGCAATCGTCGCCAGTCGGTCCGGCTGCGCGCCAAGGTACATCAGGACGCGCAGACTGTAGTCGGAAAAGGTACTCAGGCGCATATCCGCTTATAAGATATATTTAATATATTGCTTATGGCAAAGAAGCTTGTTAGGATCAAGATCTATTTCATTTATACCTTATGGCAAATGCTCGGCGCAATCCATACCGATCGCCCTGGCTGAAGCAAGAATGTCAAAGCAGCCCGCTACCAGGAAAGTCTTCGAGATCAAGCCGGTCGCCGACCCGGACACCAAGGTCTACCCGCGTTCGATCAGCGGCCCCTACACGCGCTGGCGCTGGGTTTGCGTCTGGCTGACCCAGATCGTCTTCTACGGCCTCTGCTGGGTGCCCTGGCACGGCCGACAGGCGGTGTTGTTCGACATCGACAACCGCAAGTTCTATTTCTTCGACCTCGTTCTCTGGCCGCAGGACACGATCTATCTCGTGCTGCTGATGATTCTCGGGGCGCTGGCGCTGTTCCTGTTCACCGCCGTGGCCGGGCGTCTGTGGTGCGGGTATGCCTGCCCGCAAACCGTCTATACGGAAATCTTCCTGTGGTTCGAGAAAGTCATCGAAGGCGAACGGCCGCAGCGCATCAAACTCGATGCGGCGCCGTGGTCGCCGCGCAAGCTGGCGATCAAGAGCGCCAAGCATGCCACCTGGGGGCTGTTCTCGCTGTGGACCGGGATCACCTTCGTCGGTTACTTCATGCCGATCCGCGAACTGATGCACGACCTGCTCACCCTGTCGCCTGGCGCGTGGGCGGCATTCTGGGTAGTGTTCTACGCCTTCGCCACCTACGGCAATGCCGGTTTCCTGCGCGAGCAGATGTGCCGGCAGATTTGCCCTTACGCCCGTTTCCAGTTCGTAATGTTCGACCCGGATACGCTGATCATTGCCTACGATACCGTGCGCGGAGAATCGCGCGGCGCCCGCGCCAGGGGCAGCGACCCGCGGGCCCTGGGCCTCGGCGATTGCGTGGACTGCGGCATCTGCGTCCAGGTCTGCCCGACCGGAATCGACATCCGCAACGGCCTGCAGAACGAGTGCATCGGCTGTGCCGCCTGCATCGATGCCTGCGACCAGGTGATGGACAAGATGAATTACCCGCGCGGCCTGATCCGCTATTCGACTGAAAACGCGGTCAGCATGCGCTACACGCCAATGGATATCGTGCGTCGGGCCTCCCGGCCGCGGGTGATCATCTATACCGCCATCCTGGTTCTGCTCACGCTGGCGACCGCCTGGTCTCTGGCGACACGCATCCCGCTGAAGGTCAACGTCCTGAAGGATCGCAACGTGCTCTCCCGCGAGGCGGACGACGGCGCGATCGAGAATACGTATCGCCTGCAGATCATGAATACCGGCGACCAGACCCGGACCTTCCGCATCAGCATCACCGGGATTGACGGCATCCGCCTGGCCGGGGACAACGAAGTCACTGTCGCCGGCGGCGAGATCGGCACGCAGACGGCGGTCGTCAGGGCCGATCCCGGGGCGACGGGCAGCGGCGCCACCCCGATCGCATTCGACATCGTGGACGTGGCCGATGCCAGCGTCGCCGTCACCGAACGCTCAAAGTTCTGGATGCCTTAACATGGCCGGTTATTTGCCGTATCGGCCAGTAAGGTCGACATGGTTATCCAGTGAATTTGGGTGCGACGCCACCCTCTCCTTCACGCACCACGCGTACATCAGGGATGACTCGTTGAATTCCTGCCTGGTTTCCAGATCCATCCACCAGACCAGACGACGACTATCCTGGCCAAGATATTTCCACTGCCTCAACTCTCCGCTGCAGAGTTCAACGGAATATATGGTGTTGATATCGAAAGCGATCATCGATCAAGCCGCATGTTATGAGCATGCAGCGATGGTGACTTAGCCATGGCTTTCTGAAAATCCGCCATCCTGCGTAGCCAGAAAGTGCGAGGTACTTTTTGCAGGAGGCGATACGGAATCGACTACCCCAAACCGAGTTGCAGCCGGGAAATGCTGTTGATTTGGATGTCGCGCCCCTGGATGGCGAAGTAACCCTGCTCGCTCAAATCGTGCAGGATGCGGGAAAAATACTCAGGGCTCAGATTCAGCCGCGAGGCAATGACGCCTTTGGGCGCCGACAGCCTGACTACGGCAGATTCGTTGCATGACTCCTGCACTGCCGCTTCGCGCAGCAGGTAGGTCAGCACGCGCGCTGCCCCGGTGTGCAGCGTGTAACTTTCCAGATCGATCATCAGATCATGCAGGCGTCTTGACATGCCGTTCAGCAACTTGTGGGCGAATGCTGGGTTGCGGGCGATGAGATCGAGGATTGCCGTCCTGGCGACCTGCAGCACCAGCGTGTCGCCCAGCGCCTCGGCATACGCGCGGTACGGCTCGTCCAGCAGCAGTTCGGCCTCGCCGAAGCTCCGGCCAGCGTGCAGGATATCGACAACCTTCTCGCTGCCCTGGGTTGACGAAAACGCCACCTTGACCTGGCCATACATCACCACATGCAGGCCAGGACAGGTTTCGCCGGTTCGGAACAGTGTGCCGCACTTTTCGAGAACCAGTGTCTTGCTGGTTTCGGCAAGCTGTTGAATCTCCCCGGCTGGAAGATCCTCGAACAAGGAAATGCGACCCAGATGGGTCTCGATGTGGACAGGCTTCGAGTCGCGCATTGCTGCTCCTGACGGTGGGACGTGGGGGGCGTTGGGCACCCAATGTGCCGCCGCCGGGCAAGCCCGGCTTGATCTGGATCAAATAAATCCGAATGCCCTATGTTGGCCACCACCGAAATAACTAGGTCGTAAGCTGAGCATTCGGCATTGGCGAAAGCGATCGCCAAAGCACCTGGAGAATGCGCTTAACGGGCAGAATCATTGATGCCACGGCCCGTTGTTCAGAGCCACTTCCCCAAGCCCCGCCACCCCGCAGATTTCTTGATCTGCCTTGCCGTTGCCAAGCGCCAGGCTGCTTATAATCCGGGGCTTATGAAGCCTGCCGGATCGCTCGCCCGCCACCTTGCCACCGCCGCCCGGCGTCGGCCGGATGCGCTCGCGCTGAGCTGCGCCGGGCAAAGCTGGACCTTCGCCGAACTGCTCGCCGATGCCGGGGCGCTGGGCGCGGCACTGGCGGGTGGCCAAGGGCCACTCGTCGTCCCCGGCAGCAGCCTTGACCTGGCCCGCCATGCCTACGCATGCAGCCTTGAAAATCGAACTTTCTGGCCGGTCGACCGCGCCCCGAAGGAAGCACCCCCGGGGTGCAAGCGTTCGATCCACTGGACCGGCGAACTTCCGCCATGCGTCGCGCTGATCATTTCAACCAGCGGCAGCGAGGGCGAACCGCGTGGAGTGATGCTAAGCGCCGCCAATCTCGATGCGGCCGCTGCAGCTTCCAACCGCCACCTGCCTGTGCAGGCCGGTGACCTGTGGCTGGCCTGCCTGCCGCTCTACCACATCGGCGGCCAGATGATTCTCTGGCGCTGCGCCCGCGCCGGGGCTGCCGTCCTCTTGCACGACGGTTTCAACGCCGACGCGGTGGCCGCCGATCTGCGCCGCTACCCGGTCACCCATATCTCGCTGGTGCCGGCCATGCTCGCCCGGATGCTGGAAACCGGCGTTGCACCGCCGCCCGGCCTGCGTCACGTGCTGGTCGGTGGCGCCGCGCTTTCCCAGGCGCTGTTCGCCAAGGCAAGCGCTGCAGGCTGGCCGCTCAACCCGAGCTACGGGATGAGCGAAACGGCGGCCCAGGTCGCCACCTGGACGCCGGCCGACGGCCCGTGGCATGAAGGTCTGGTCGGCCGCGCGCTGGGCGCCAACGAATTCGCGCTGGCCGCCGACGGCCGTATCCGCATCCGCGGCCCCCAGGTGATGGCCGGCTATGTCGATGGCGGTGGCGTCGATGCGGACGGCTGGCTGACCACCGGCGACCTCGGGAAAATCGACCCGTTTTCGCGGTTGACCGTCACCGGCCGCGCCGACGACATGCTGATCAGCGGCGGGCGCAACGTGCATCCGCGCGAAGTCGAATCCTGCCTCGCCGCCTGCCCCGGGGTGCACGACGTGGCGGTCACCGGTCTCCCCGATCCGGCCTGGGGCGACCTTGTCGTCGCCCTGGTGGTCGGCGAAGCGAGTCCGGAAAGTCTGCATGACTGGTGCCGGTCACGCTTGCCCGGGGCCGCCCGGCCGCGGCGCATCGTGCACCTGACCAGCCTGCCGCGCAACGCCGCCGGCAAGCTCGAACGTTCGACGCTGCGCCGCCTCGCGCTGGAAGCCGCGGCATGATCAGCAGGCTGCGCCAGCATCTTGCCAGCCCGGACCTGCCCGCTCAGCTGGGCAAACTCGCGGCCGGCGCCCCGGCCTCGGCGCCGGTCAGCCTGACGCTGGAACTCGGGTCACTCACCACCGACTGGCTGACTGCCCTGCCCGCCGACGTGCCGTTCTGGTATCTCGCCCGCCCGACGCACGGCCTCCATCAGCTGGGCATCGGCCACGCCCTGCACGTCGCCAGCGCTGGCGCGAATCGTTTCGCGGCGCTCGACAGCGCTTTCTCTGGCTTTGCCCGCCACTGGCGGCACAATGGCACGCCGCTCGCCTTTTGCGGCTTCGCCTTCGACGAGCACAGCCAGGCGCCGCTGCCCAACGCCCTGCTCGCCATTCCGGCCATCCTTCTCGAATCCCGCGACGGAAATTGTCGAGCAACCCTGAGCGTCCCCGCCGGAAAGATCGACTGCGCACCAGCCCACTGGGCGCAGCTGTTGGCGCGGCCGCTCCCTCTGCATGCCCAGCCCCGGTTACCGCCGGCCGAGCGGACACTGGCCGACCGCGCCTGGGTCGCCCGCGTCAATGCCGCCTTGCGCGACATTGCGGACGGCCGTTTCGCCAAGGTCGTGCTTTGCCGCAACCTGCGTTTCACCGCCGACCGTCCGCTGTGCGCCGGAACGCTGCTCGGGCGGCTGATCGAGCAACAGGCGGCGGGTCTCATCTACGCCCATGGTCATGGCTCGACGGTATTTCTGGGTGCCACGCCGGAACGCCTCGTGCGTCTTGCCGGGCGGCAGATCGCCACGGATGCGCTGGCCGGCACGGCCTGGCCGGGCTCACTGGATATCGAGTCGCCGAAGAACCGGCATGAGCAGTCATTGGTCGTCCGTGCCATCCTGGCGGCCCTCGAATCGGACTGCATTCGCCCGCCCCAGGCGGGACCGGTCGAAGTTCAGTCAGCCGGAAACCTAAGGCACCTGCGTAGTCCGATCACCGGGGAGGCGGCCGCCGGCGTCAGCCTCTTCGACCTGTTGCGTGCCGTGCACCCGACGCCTGCCGTCGGCGGTTTCCCTCGGCCGGCGGCCCTCGACTGGCTGGCCCGCCACGGCGAGCAACGCAGCGCCTGGTACAGCGGCGGCTTAGGGAGCATCACCCCGCAGGGCGACGGGGAATTCTCGGTCGCCCTGCGTTCGGCGCTGATCCGCGGCAGCGATATTGAACTGCAAGCCGGCGCCGGCATCGTTTCCGGCTCCGACGCGCAACTGGAACTGGCCGAGACCGATGCCAAAATCGGCACCTTGCTGGCCGCTTTGTCCGATCAGGCCAAGCGTGCCCACGGCCGCCTCGCCTAGCCCTCCCTGACGCTTTCTGGCAACGAACATTGTCACCAAACGGCAATGAAAACATAACAAAATGACGGGCTTGAAGCATATACTTCAAGAAAAAGAGGAGACTCTGAGATGATCCGTCAAAACTTCAAGCCCCGCTTTCCCGCGGAAGACTACCTGAATCGCGAACTGGGACTGCTCGCTTTCAACCGGCGCGTCCTGGCCCAGGCGCAGGATGAGCGCATGCCCCTGCTCGAGCGCCTGCGCTTTCTGTGCATCGTGTCGAGCAACCTCGACGAATTTTTCGAAATCCGCGTTGCCGGGCTCAAGGAACAAATCAAGGCCAAGGCCCCGGTCACCACCACCGATGGCAAGACGGCCCAGGAAACCTTTCGCCTGGTGGCTGCCGAGGCCCATGCCATCGTCACCGAGCAGTACCGTAATCTGAACGAAGTCATCCTGCCGGCCATGGCGGAACACGGCATCCGTTTCCTGCGCCGCTCGAAGTGGACCGATGCCCAGCGCGAATGGATCCGCAATTATTTCATCCAGGAGATGGTCCCCGTCCTCACCCCGATCGGACTCGACCCCTCACACCCGTTCCCGCGCGTCCTCAACAAGAGCCTCAACTTTGCCGTCGAACTGGAGGGCAAGGATGCCTTCGGGCGCAGCTCGAACGCGGCGATCGTCCAGGCGCCGCGCGTTCTGCCGCGCGTCATCCGGCTGCCGGAGGAACTGGCGGAGTGCGAGTACGGCTTCGTTTTCCTGTCGTCCATCCTGCACGAATTCGTCGGCGAACTGTTCACCGGCATGACCGTGCTCGGCTGCTATCAATTCCGCGCCACGCGCAATTCCGATCTTTTCGTGGACGAGGAAGAGGTCACCAACCTGCGCACCAAGCTGCAGGGCGAACTGCCGCATCGCCATTTCGGCGACGCTGTACGCCTCGAAGTTGCCGAAAACTGTTCGGAATCGATGACCGACTTTCTGCTCTGGCAATTCGGCCTCGACAAAGCCGACCTGTACCGTGTCGAAGGCCCGGTCAATCTGGTGCGCCTGATGCATATCCCGGATTCCGTGGACCGGCCGGACCTGAAATTCTCCGCATTCGTGCCCGGCCTGCCCAAGGCAGTCGGCAAGGGCAGCAATATCTTCGACAGCATCCGGCGCGGCGACATCCTGCTCCATCATCCCTACCAGTCGTTCGCCCCGGTGATCGAGTTCCTCAACCAGGCAGCGCTCGACCCGCAGGTCGTGGCGATCAAGATGACCGTTTATCGTACCGGCACCGACTCGGTTCTGATGCAGTCGCTGATCCGTGCCGCCCAGAATGGCAAGGAAGTCACGGTCGTCGTCGAGTTGATGGCGCGCTTCGACGAGGAAGCCAACATCGGCTGGGCAACCAAACTCGAGGAAGTCGGCGCCCACGTGGTCTACGGCGTGGTCGGCTATAAGACACACGCCAAGGCGCTGCTCATCGTGCGTCGCGAGGAAGGCGGCCTCAAGCGTTACGCCCATCTCGGCACCGGCAACTATCACCCGCGCACCGCCCGCCTTTATTCCGACTTCGGCCTCATGACGGCCAATGAGGAAATCACCTTTGACGTCAGCGAAGTGTTCAAGCAGCTGACTGGGCTGGGCAAGGCGCGCACCCTCAAGCATCTCTGGCAGGCGCCATTTACGCTGCAACCCAACGTCGTTGCGGCAATCCGTGCCGAAGCCGATGCAGCCAGGGCCGGCAAGAAAGCGATGGTCGTCGCCAAGATGAACTCGCTGCTCGAACCGGAAACCATCAACGCCCTGTACGAGGCATCGCAGGCCGGTGTCTCGATCGAACTGATCGTGCGCGGCGTCTGCGGATTGCGCCCCGGGGTGCCGGGCCTGTCGGAAAATATCCGGGTCCGCTCGATCATCGGTCGTTTCCTCGAACACCACCGCGTCTTCTATTTCTTCGACGGCGGCAAGGAAACGGTCTACCTGTCGAGTGCCGACTGGATGGAGCGCAATTTCTTCCGGCGCATCGAACTGGCCTTTCCGATTCTCGACCCCAAGCTGAAGAAGCGCGTCATCAACGAAGGGCTCAAATTCTATCTGGCTGATAATCAGCAATGCTGGGAAATGAACGGCAGCGGCGTTTACCAGCGGCGGCGCGCCACCCGTGCCAAGCCGCGCAGCGCGCAAGGTGAACTGATGGTGACGCTGGGCGGCAGTTGAGGCGCCGCCCGGCAATCAACTCCCATGAACGCCCCTTCCACCGCGCCCAGCTTCGTTCTGGCCCTCGACCAGGGCACGACGAGTTCGCGTGCCACCCTCTTCAACCGCCAGGGTGAGTTGTGCGGCGTAGCCCAGCAGACCTATGCCCAATCCTTCCCGCGCCCCGGCTGGGTCGAGCACGACCCCGACGAAATCTGGAAGACGCAGCTGGCGGTTGCGCGGAGCGTATTGCGCGAGCACAGCATTTCGGCCAGCCAGATTGCCGCCGTCGGCATCACCAACCAGCGCGAAACCACCGTGCTCTGGGATCGCCGGACCGGGCAAGCGATTGCCCCGGCCATCGTCTGGCAGGACCGGCGAACCGCGCCGCTGTGCGAAGCGCTGACCGCCGCCGGCCACGCCGACCTGTTCACCGCGCGCAGCGGCCTGCTCCTCGACCCGTACTTTTCCGGCACCAAGCTGAAATGGCTGCTCGACCACACCCCCGGTGCGCGGGCGCGCGCCGAACGCGGCGAACTCGCTTTCGGCACCATCGACAGCTGGCTCGTCTGGAAACTCACCGGTGGGCGCAGCCATGTCACCGACCCGTCCAATGCATCGCGCACCCTGCTCTTTGACATCCACCGGCGCTGCTGGGATGAACAGCTGCTCGCCCTGCTCGACATTCCGGCCAGCGTGCTGCCGCGCTTGGTCGATAGCAGCGGCTTGATCGACACACTCGATGCCGACATGCTGGGCAACGCTGTTCCGCTGGCCGGCATCGCCGGCGACCAGCAGGCGGCGACTTTCGGCCAGGCCTGCCTGGCCGAGGGGATGGCCAAAAATACCTACGGCACCGGCTGCTTCCTGTTGATGAATACCGGCACGCGGCCGATGGCTTCCAGGCATCGGCTGTTGACCACGATCGGCTGGCAGCGTCAGGAGCGGACAACCTATCTGCTGGAAGGCAGTGTCTTCATGGGCGGCGCCATCGTGCAATGGCTGCGCGACGGTCTGGGCATCATCGATCACGCCCGGGAGATCGGCCCCCTGGCCGCCAGCGTGCCGGACAGTGGCGGCGTCTATCTGGTGCCCGCCCATACCGGCCTCGGCGCGCCCTACTGGGATCCTTACGCGCGCGGCGCCCTGCTCGGCATGACACGCGGCACCGGCCGCGCCCACATTGCGCGCGCCGCGCTGGAAGCCATTGCCTTCCAGAGTGCCGAGGTGCTGCTGGCGATGGAACAGGATGCCGGCCACGCGCTGCGTGAACTGCGGGTCGATGGCGGTGCGGCAAACAACGACCTGCTGCTGCAGTTTCAGGCCGACATTCTCGGCGTTCCCGTCGTGCGCCCGCGCGTCACCGAGACGACGGCGCTCGGCGCCGCCTGGCTGGCCGGCCTCGCCGTCGGCTTCTGGCATGATGAAGCCGAACTGAGCGCGCTCTGGCAGGCCGAGCGCCGCTTTGCACCGGACATGTCCGCCGATCAGCGCGGCTCACTGATAGCCGGCTGGCAGCGCGCCGTACAGCGCTCGTTACGCTGGGCCGAGCCGGAGCACGCTTAGGCCCGGCGCACGCCGACCACCCCGTCGACCTCGTGGATCAGCGCCAGGGTGCGCTGCAACTGCGGCAGGCTGCTGATCTCCACCGTAAAACTCATGTGTGCCTTGCCCTGCTTCGACTGGGTATTGACGCCGATCACATTGAGCTTTTCGCGCGTGAAGATTTCCGAAATATCGCGCAGCAGGCCCTGCCGGTCATGCGCATCAACAACGACATCCGTGGCGAAGACGCCGGTGGTCTGCACCCCCCAGTCGGTTTCGATGACCCGTTCGGGATGTAGCGCAGCCAGGTTGGCAAAATTCGGGCAGTCCATGCGGTGGATCGAAATGCCCTTGCCGCGCGTGACGAAGCCCTGGATTTCGTCCGGCGGCGCCGGCTTGCAGCAACGCGCCAGCTGGGTCAGCAGCTTGTCGATGCCGACGATCAGGATGCCCTGGTTGCCGGCGACCGGCTTGCTCGGCCGGGTTCGCACTTCATCCGGCAGCTGCGCTTCGGCCAGCGGATCGCCGCCGCGCGCAATGGTCTGGAACTGGCGCAGGTTCATTTCGCCGCGCGCCGCAGCAATGTACAAGTCGTCGGCGCGCGAGAAGCCGAGCTTGTGCGCCAGGTCGTCGATATTGGCGCCGGTCTGCCCGGCACGCTGCAGTTCCTTGCCAATGATCGCCCGCCCTTCGGCCAGCGTCTCTTCCAGCGCCAGGTTGGAGAACCACGCACGCACCTTGACCCGCGCGCTCTTGGTGTGGATATAGCCAAGGGCCGGGTTCAACCAGTCGCGAGAGGGGCCGCCATGCTTGGCGGTGACGATCTCGATCCGCTGCCCGGTTTCCAGAGGGGTATTGAGCGGCACCAGCTGGCCGTCGACCTTGGCACCGCGGCAACGGTGGCCGAGGTCGGTGTGCACCCGATAGGCAAAATCGACCGGTGTCGCCCCCTGCGGCAGATCGACGACCTTGCCCTGCGGGGTAATGACGTAGAGCGTCTCGTCGAGCGCCGCCTGCTTGTAGTGGCTGATCCAGTCCGAACTGTCGGCGACTTCGTCTTTCCAGGTCAGCAACTGGCGCAGCCAGGCGATTTTCTCGTCGTACCCGTCCTCGGCGCTGCGCTTGCCGCCCTCCTTGTAGCGCCAGTGCGCGGCGACGCCCAGTTCGGCGTGCTTGTGCATGTCCCAGGTACGGATCTGGATTTCCAGGCTACGGCCATCGGGGCAACGCACTGCAGTATGCAGCGAGCGGTAGAAATTGCCCTTGGGATTCGAAATGTAGTCGTCGAATTCGCGGGAGATTGGCGACCACAGGTTATGCACGATGCCGAGCGCGGTGTAGCAGTCCTTGAGGTCGTCGACGATGATGCGCAGCGCGCGCACGTCATACACCTCGGAAAACTCGACGCCTTTCTTGTGCATCTTGTTCCAGATGCTGTAGATGTGCTTCGGTCGACCGTAAATTTCGGCATTTTTTACGCCGACCGCCGCCAGTTCCTCGCGCACCTTCGCCACCGCATCGGCGATGAACTGCTCGCGCTCGCTGCGTTTCTCGTCGAGCATGCGGGCGATCTTCTTGTAGGTTTCCGGGTGAATGAAGCGGAACGAGAGATCCTCCAGCTCCCACTTCAGTTCCCAGACCCCCAGCCGGTTGGCCAGTGGCGAATATAGCTCCAGTGTCTCGCGCCCCACCTGAACGCACAGGTCGTCCGGATAGGCCGCGTAATAGCGCAGCGTCTGCGTCCGGCTGGCCAGGCGCAGCAGTACGACACGGATATCCTCGACCATGGCCAGCAGCATCTTGCGCAGCACTTCCACCTGCGCCTTCATCTCCGCCGGATTGACCTCGCCGGCCTCGATATTGGCCGCGACAAAACCCTTGGTGATCGGCCGCAGCCGGTTGAGCCGCGAAATGCCGTTGACCAGTTGCGCCGCCGGCACACCGAATCGCGCCTCGATATGCTCGATGCCCCGCTCATCGTGCGCCGGCACGGCAAAGAGCACCGCTGCCATGCGCGACTCGGCGTCGAGCTTGAGGCCGGCGATGATCACCGCCATGCCCAGCGCGTGCGACCAGATGCGCTCGCCGCTCCCCAACACGGCGTCGCCATAAACCTCCCAGGCGTAAGCCACCGCCTCCCTGAGTGCGGTCACCTCTGCCGGTTCAAGACCTTCGCCAAGCGTGGTGAAATATTTGTCGAAATCGCTCTGGGCGGCAACGGAATGAATGACTGAAACCATGGGTCAATTATAAATGGCGCCCGCCGGCAAGCCCAGCGATGTCGATTGCCGGAGCAAGCGCCGGGCGAAGGGAACGGATGGAACTTCAGGGATTTCCCGAGTGGCCGGCCCGGTCGATTTGTGACAAGCTGATGGCCGCGACCGCGTGACATCTTGATCAGCGGCGCAATGCGTGCCTTAATACTCAAGCATCGCGAAAGCTGTTCGACCTCAACCATTGGAGAAGACATGAAAAAACTCAGCGCACTGGCCACTGCTCTCGCCCTTGTCGGCACCCTCGGCGCCGCACCGGCGCAGGCCCAGCAGAAATTCGTCACGATCGGCACCGGCGGTGTCACTGGCGTCTATTACGCGGCCGGCGGCGCCATCTGTCGCCTGATGAACAAGGACCGCGCCAAGCATGGCATCCGCTGCTCGGTCGAGAGCACCGGCGGCTCGGTCTATAACGTCAACACCATCAAGGCCGGCGAACTCGATTTCGGTGTTTCCCAGTCGGACGTCCAGTTCAACGCCATCAAGGGGCTCAACCAGTTCAAGGATGCTGGCGCCAACAGCGAACTGCGCGCCGTATTCGCGCTGCATCCCGAGCCGCTGACCATTGCCTCGCGCAAGGAAGCCAACATCGTCAAGTTCGAGGATTTCAAGGGCAAGCGCTTCAACATCGGCGTTCCCGGCTCCGGCCAGCGTGCCACCATGGAAGTGCTTCTGCCGGCGATCGGCATGAAGAACAGCGATTTCTCGCTGGTTTCCGAACTCAAGCCGGACGAGCACGGCGCCGCCCTGTGCGACAACAAGATCGACGGCTTCGCCTTCGTCGTCGGCCACCCGGCCGCCAACATCCAGGACATCACTACAACCTGTGGCGCCAAGCTGGTCAACGTGACCGGCCCCGGCGTCGACAAGCTGGTTGCCGCCTATCCGTATTACGCGACGGCCACCATTCCGGGCGGCATGTATGCCAACAATCCGGATCCGACCAAGACCTTCGGTGTCGTCGCCAGCATCGTCAGCTCGACCAAGGTGCCGGACGAAACGGTCTACGTACTGGTCAAGTCGGTGTTCGAGAATTTTGACGAATTCAAGAAGCTGCACCCGGCGTTCGCCAACCTCGATCCGAAGACCATGATCAAGGATGGCCTGTCTGCTCCGCTGCACAATGGCGCCGTCAAGTACTACAAGGAAAAGGGCTGGATGTAATCCGGCTTTTTGCAAAAGGGGCGCCAACGTGCTTCGCGCTGTAACGCCCCCGATATCTTTTCCAGCAAGGCGCCAGCGGCGTCTTGCTGCGTTTACACGGATGAAATGATCTCCCGGAGAACCGGCAAATGGCCCGCCCAGAAAAGAAGAACACCGTACACGAACTAACCGATGAACAACTGAAGCAGATCGTCGCCGAAGCCGACACCGGCGGCCGCAAGCCGACCGGCAATACCGCCCGCCTCCTGCTCGCCGTTGCGCTGGCCTGGTCGCTGTTCCAGTTGTGGATCGCCTCGCCACTCCCCTTCTCGCTCGGCATCTTCGTCCTCAACGACACCCAGTCGCGCTCCATCCACCTGGCTTTCGCGATCTTCATGGCCTTTGCCGCCTACCCGGCCCTGAAGCGCTCCCCGCGCGCCTATGTGCCGGTACTGGACTGGGTTCTCGCCGCGGCCGGCGCCTTCTGCGCTGCCTACCTATTCCTGTTTTATGCCGAAATTTCCACCCGGCCCGGCATGCCAACCACGCGCGATCTGGTCGTTGCCGTGGCGGGTCTGATCCTGCTCCTCGAAGCGGCGCGGCGCGCCCTCGGCCTGCCGATGGTGATCCTCGCCGGCTTCTTCCTCGTCTACATTTTCTTCGGCCAGTACATGCCAGAGGTCATCGCCCACCGCGGCGCATCGCTGGCCAAGGGGATGAGTCACCTTTGGCTGACCACCGAAGGTGTCTTCGGCGTGGCGCTCGGCGTCTCATCCAGCTTCATCTTTCTATTCGTCCTGTTCGGCGCCCTGCTCGAAACGGCCGGCGCCGGTAATTATTTCATCAAGGCAGCAATCGCCCTGCTCGGCCACATGAAGGGCGGTCCGGCCAAGGCGGCGGTGGTCGCCTCGGCCAGTACCGGCCTGATTTCCGGTTCGTCGATTGCCAACGTGGTAACCACCGGCACCTTCACCATTCCGCTGATGAAAAGCGTCGGCTACCGCGCCGACAAGGCTGCGGCAGTCGAGGTCGCCTCCTCGGTCAACGGCCAGTTGATGCCGCCCGTGATGGGCGCGGCGGCCTTTCTGATGGTCGAATATGTCGGCATCACCTATATCGAGGTGATGAAACACGCCATCGTCCCGGCGGTGATTTCCTATATCGCACTCTTCTACATCGTCCATCTCGAAGCGCTGAAGATGAACCTGCAGGGCCTGCCGCGCCGCGAGCCGCTGCCTTGGCAGCGCGCCGTGACCAGCACGCTGATGACAATCTCCGGCCTCGTCATCCTGTCCGCGATCATCTACTGGGGCTTCGGCTGGATCAAGGATATCGCCGGCGACGCCGCCTTCATTGTCGTCGGCGCCCTTATGCTGGGTGCTTATGTCGCAATTGTCCGCCTTGCCGCGCGCTACCCCGAACTGCACATGGATCAACCGGGCGAGACGATGGAATACCTGCCCGAAATCGGCCCGACGCTGAAATCCGGGCTGCATTACCTGCTGCCGGTTGCCGCCCTTGTCTGGAACCTGATGGTCGAGCAGCTCTCGCCCGCCCTCTCCGCCTTCTGGGCAACCCTCTTCCTGATCTTCATCCTGGTCACCCAGCGCCCGCTGTTTGCCCACTTCCGGCGCAGCGGCAGTTTCGCACCCGCCCTCCGCCAGGGCTTGCAGGATCTCTTCGACGGCCTGGTCAACGGGGCACGCAACATGATTGGCATCGCCATCGCCACCGCCACTGCCGGCATCATCGTCGGCGCCGTCACGCTGACCGGCGTCGGGCTGGCGATGACCGAACTGGTCGAACTGCTCTCCGGCGGCAACCTGATGATCATGCTGGTTCTGGTTGCGGTGATCAGCCTGATCCTCGGCATGGGACTGCCGACCACGGCCAACTACATCGTGGTGTCGACGCTGATGGCGCCGGTGATCGTCGAGCTCGGTTCGCAGAGCGGCCTGCTCGTGCCGCTGATCGCCGTGCATATGTTCGTTTTCTATTTCGGCCTGATGGCCGACGTCACGCCGCCGGTCGGCCTTGCCTCCTATGCCGCAGCGGGCATCGCCAAGAGCGATCCGATCAAGACCGGGCTGACCGCATTCGGTTACAGCGGACGGACCGCGATCCTGCCCTTCATGTTCATCTTCAACACCCAGTTGCTGCTGATCGGCATCACCGACGCGTTCCACCTGTTCCTCACCGTGGCCAGCGCCACCATCGCCAGCCTGACCTTTGCTGCCGCCACCCAGGGCTGGTTCGTCACGCGCAACCGGATCTACGAGGGGCTGATCCTGCTCCTCGTCACCTTCAGCCTGTTCCGTCCGGAATTCTGGATGGACAAGTTCTACGACCCTTACGACAGGCTCCCCGCATCGCAGTTGATGAAGCAGGTTGAGAGTGCGCCGGCCAATGACAAGCTGCGCGTCTGGGTCAAGGGAATGACGCTCGAGGGCGAAGAAATTTCCAAGGGTGTCCTGCTGCCCCTCGGCAAGCCCGGCAGCGCCCGCGAGCGCCTTGCCGCCATCGGCCTGACCGTAATGACGCTGGGCGACGAGGTGCAGATTGCCGCCGTCCGCTTTGGCACCGTGGGCGAAAAGCTTGGCCTGGAACAGGGTTTCAACTTCACCGAAATCGAACTGCCTGCCAAGAATCGGCCCGACAAGGAATGGATCTTCCTGCCGACCATGCTGCTGCTGGCAGCAGTCTGGTTCATGCAGCGCGCCCGCAAGCGGCGCGAGGAACTACAGGCAGTCGGCAGGTTCTGAAAAACCGAACATCCACGAGGGCGGGTACTCGGCAAACCGAGTACCCGCCCGTATTGTGCCGGCACCTGACGCCAGGGGCCGTTCGGGCATAATCCGCCGACCATGCCGAAAGCCCTGACCAACCCCTACCTGCTGCTGACCCTGACCGTGCTCTTCTGGTCGGGCAACATGGTGCTCGGCCGCGGCATCCGCGCCGACGTGCCGCCGCTGGCGCTCGCCTTCTGGCGCTGGGCGATCGCCTTCCTGCTGGTCCTGCCGCTGGCCTGGCCGCACTTCCGGACGCAGTGGCCGCTGCTCAAACAAGGCTGGAAGCCGGTGCTGATCCTCGGCGTACTCGGCGTCGGCGGCTACAACACCTTCGCCTACATCGCCCTGCAATACACCTCGGCGACCAACGCCGTGCTGCTCAACTCCTTCATCCCGGTCGCCACCATCGCCATTTCCTGGGCCTTTCTCGGCAAGCACCTGCGCCGCCTCGAAGGCCTCGGCGTCCTCGTCTCGCTGTGCGGCGCGTTGACCATCGTCGCCCGTGGCGACCTCGGCGTGCTTACCCACCTCAACCTCAATCTGGGCGACGTCTGGATGCTCGGCGCCGTCCTGGTCTGGGCCATCTACACCGTCGGCCTGGCCTGGCGCCCGGCCGGCGTGCACCCCATGCTGATGCTGGCGGCGATGACCGCCGTCGGCCTCGCCGTCCTCGCCCCGGCCTGGCTGTGGGAGATGGCGCAGGGACGCCACATCAACGTGACCCCCGGTTCTCTGGCCTCGCTCGCCTATGTCGGCATCTTCCCCAGCTTCCTCGGCTACATCTTCTACAACCGCGGCGTCGCCGACATCGGCGCCAACAAGGCCAGCCTGTTCATCCACTTGATGCCGGTGTTCGGCACCATCCTGTCCGCCATCTTCCTGGCGGAAATCCCGCACGGGTATCACTACCTCGGCATCGGCCTGATCTTCACCGGCATCTGGCTGACGATGAGGAAATGATGGGACTTTTCGACTGGTTCGGCGGCAAACAGAAATTCGAGGTACCGGATGCCTTGTGGGCGCAGGCCGTAAGTGCCCTGCCCTTTCTCAACGTGCTTGCGGTCGACGAGAAAAATCGCCTCAAATCGCTGGTCGAGCAATTCCTGGCGGAGAAGGAATTCAGCACCGCCGGCGGCCTCGAACTGAGCGACGAGATCTGCGTCGCCATTGCCGCCCAGGGCTGCCTGCCGATTCTCGAACTCGGTCTCAATGCTTACCGCGACTGGGTCGGCATCGTCGTCTATCCCGACGAATTCGTCGTCCCGCGCCGCGTCGAGGACGAGGACGGCGTCGTGCACGAATACGACGACGTGCTGTCCGGCGAAGCCTGGGAAGGCGGACCGCTGATCATCTCGTGGCACGATGCGCAGATGGCTGGCGCCGGCTACAACGTCGTCATCCACGAATTCGCGCACAAGCTCGACATGCTCAACGGCGAGGCGGACGGCATGCCGGCGCTGCATTCCGGGATGACACCGGACGAATGGGATGCCGTCTTCGTCGCCGCCTACGACGACTTCTGCCGCCGCGTCGACGGCGGCGAGGAAACGATCATCGATCCTTATGCCAGCGATGACCCGGCCGAGTTCTTCGCCGTGCTCTCGGAAAACTTCTTCGAACTGCCCGACGTCGTCGACCGCGAGTACCCGGCCCTCTACGCGCTGCTGCGCAGCTATTACCGTCAGGACCCGCTCAGCCGCCTGACGAAGGCATCGACCGCTCCGAGCACTGCCGCCGGCTGATCGCGGTGCGGCGAGTGGCCGCATTGGGGCAGCTTGAGCAGCGTGACATCCGCCACCTGTTCGGCAATGGCCTCGATCTGGCGCATCGTCGCGTACTCGTCGTCCCCGCCCTGGATCGCCAGCACCGGGCAGCGAATCTGCGGCAGGTATTCCTCGATGTTCCAGTCGCGGAAGGGCGGCGACAGCCAGGTATCGTTCCAGTCGAAGAACACGCGATCGACATCGGCGTGGTAGCGCCCCAGCTTCTGCGGCAGGTCGGTTGCGGTCCACGCCTCGCGAGCAGCCGAAATGCCGGTCAGCGTCACTTCCTCGACAAACTCGTGCGGCGCCATGACGATGGCCCCGAGCGGCACCTCCGGGAAGGCGCCGGCAAAGATCAGCGCGATGCTGCCGCCATCGCTGTGACCGAAGAGCAAGGGCCGTTCGACGCCGAGTTCCGCCAGCAGCGCCGGCAGCGCCTCCAGCGCCTCGCGGTGCATGTAGCGCGGCGTGCGCGCTTCGGCGTAGGGCTGCGAGTGGCCGTAACCGGCGCGCGACCAGACGATCACGCGGCAGCCGGTGACCGCCGCCACGCGCTCGGGAAAATGCCGCCACATGGCGATGCAGCCGAGGCCTTCATGCAGCATCAGAATGGTCGGCAGGCCCTGGCGATGCGCCGGGTAATCGAGGTATTCGAGGCGCAGGCCGTTAACGACGAGATGTTTCATGGTCATGGTGCCAGCAGGAAGTCACGGGCGACGGCGATCTGGTCGTCCGTCAGGAATAGCGGCGCGTGGCCGACCTCGGGAATTTCGACCAGTTTTGCCTGTGGACCGCGCTGCCCCATCTGCTGCCAGGTTTCGCGCGTCAGCAGGTCGGATTCGGCGCCGCGCACGACCAGCGTCGGGCAATGCACGCGCTCGTAGTAGGGCCAGAGGTCGATCGGCTCGCCTGAAAAGGCGGCCTTGAACGGCTCGGAAACACGCGGATCGTAGCGGAAGCGCCAGGTGCCGTCGGCATCGCGGATGACACTGTGCTCGGTCAGGTGCCGCCATTGCTCGTCGTCGAGCCTGCCGAACGGCGCGCTGACGAGACGGATGTAGGCTTCGGCCGCTTCCAGGCTCGGCCAGCGCGGATCGGTGCCAACATAAGAGGCAATGCGTGCGATCGATTCCGGCGTGATTTCGGGCCCGACGTCGCTCAATACCAGCCGTCGTACCGGCGACCCCTCCATGCTGGCCAGCGCGATGCCGATCAGGCCACCCATCGAAATGCCGACCCAGTCCACGCTCTCGACATCGAGGCGGGCGATCAGCGTGACGATATCGGCGACGTAATTGGGAATCACGTAAGCGGCCGGGTCCTTCAGCCAGTCGCTCAGGCCGCGCCCGGCGATGTCCGGGCAGACGACGCGGTAATGCGACGCCATAGCGCGGGCGAGAAAATCGAAATCGCGGCAATTGCGGGTCAGCGCGTGCACGCAGACCAGGACCCGGGAATTTCGCGGATCGCCCCACTCGGTGTAGGCCATGCGATGCAGGCCGGACGGGCCGGCACACTGGACACTGCGCTGTCGATATTCCATATGCTTCCTCCTGGGGGTTCAATGTAGCACCTCGCCGATGACCAATCTATAATGGGTTCCACAATTCAAAGGAGACACGTATGCCGCGCATCCAGGTTGGAGATATTTCCCTGAACTACATCGAGCACGGCAGCGGCGACAACGTCGTGCTCGCCGTCCATGGCAACCTCGGATGCGCCAACTGGCTCGACCTCGCCATGCCGTTGCTGCCCGCGAATATCCGCGTCATTGCCGCCGAGTGGCGTGGCTGTGGCGATTCCGACAAGCCGGAACCGACGCCCGACTACTCGAACTACACGATGGAAATCCATGCGCGCGACCACCTCGCGCTGCTCGACGCGCTGGGCATCGAGAAATGCAATCTTTACGGCCACTCGACCGGCGGCATCATCATCTCGCACATGCTGACCATGGCGCCGGAGCGCTTCGGCAAGGTGCTGATGCTCGACCCGGTCAGCCCGCTCGGCCTGCAGATGAATTCCAGCCAGGTCGGCGTGATCACCGCCATGAAGACCGACCCCGACGTCTGCTTCGCCGGCCTGGCAAGCGCTGCGCCGACCTTGTTTCGCCCCGAGACGATGGTCGCCGGGATGATGCCGCAGTTCGCCGACGCCACCAGTGCCGCGCAGCGTGAGCTGTTCAAGAAGATCATCGAACGCACCCGCGTGCTGTCCGACGGCATCTGGTTCGGCACGCCGCACAACCTGGGCCTCGAATGGGATTCGGGCACACTCGCGAAGCGCATGCCGGAAATGACCCACGAGCACCTGATCCTGTTCGGCAAGATGGATTACTGGATTCCGCGCGAGCACCTCGACGTGATGGCCGAAAAACTGCCCAACGCCAAGCTCGAAATCTTCCCCTACGTCGGCCACTCGATGAACCTCGAACAGCCGCTGCTCTTCGCCCGCGTCTTCGGCGACTACTTCCGCGGCTGACGCGGCACCAGCAACGCCCGTACAAAAAAGAAGGCCGCCCGCGGGCGGCCTTCTTTCCAGGGTAAAGCCGCTTACTTGGCCAGCCCCGCCGGCTTGTCGACTGCCGCCTGCGCCCCGCCACCACCGCCACTGGCACCGGCAATGCCGGGCAGACTGGTGGTGAAGGTGTTGTCGACGAAGGACTTGATCGTGTCCTTGAGCACGTTGGGTGCCTTGAACACGGCGTAATGCGCGGTCGGATCGGGGAAACTGGCAAACACGGCCCCCTCGACGGCCTTCGCTGACTTCCTGGCGTTATCGACGATCAGCCACATGTCGGTATCGACGTGCACCACCAAGGTTCTCGCCT
>Ga0209310_1001107_pt1 | contig 21969 bp, 19 predicted proteins | sample AD_UKC030_MetaG_FD_184415 | JGI IMG/M metagenome (GOLD analysis project Ga0209310, IMG submission 184415) | Active sludge microbial communities of municipal wastewater-treating anaerobic digesters from USA - AD_UKC030_MetaG (SPAdes) (version 2) | ecosystem: Engineered > Bioreactor > Anaerobic >...
CGCCGGTGCTCAAGGATGTCGCGATGACCAAGCGCGGCCTGGTCATCTTCGTCGGTGGCACCGGCACCGGCAAGACGACGTCGCTGGCGGCGCTCGTCGATTACCGCAACGAGAACACCTACGGCCATATCATCACTATCGAGGATCCGATCGAATTTGTGCACGAGCACAAGAACTGCATCGTCACGCAGCGCGAGGTCGGGGTCGATACCGAGGACTGGAAACCGGCGCTGAAAAATACGTTGCGCCAGGCGCCGGACGTCATCATGATGGGTGAAATCCGCGACCGCGACACGATGGACTACGCCATCGCCTTTGCCGAAACAGGTCACCTCTGTTTGGCGACCCTGCACGCCAACAGCTCCAATCAGGCAATCGACCGCATTATCAACTTCTTCCCGGAAGACCGTCGCCATCAGCTGCTGATGGATCTCTCGCTCAACCTGCGTGGCATGATCTCGCAGCGCCTGCTGCCCAAGAAAGACGGCAAGGGCCGTCTGGCGGCGATCGAGGTCATGCTCAACTCGCCCTATATTTCCGACCTGATTTTCAAGGGCGAGGTCGGCGAGATCAAGGAGGCGATGAAGAAATCGCGCGAGCTCGGCATGCAGACCTTCGACCAGGCGCTTTTCGACCTTTACGATGCCGGAAAGATCAGCTACGAGGATGCGCTGCGCAATGCCGACTCGCTGAACGACCTGCGCCTGCAGATCAAGCTGCACGGCAAGGATTCGAAGGATCGCGACCTGACCACCGGCATCGGGCACCTCGATATCGTCTGACCGGTAGCCCCGGCGCGGACATGCGGGGTGCCGTGGGTTAAAATCGCCCTCTCCAGCCATCGCGCCCCGGCCACCCGGGGCGCTTGCTTTTGTTCCCAATGTCCGGCCTCAATCCCCAACAACGCGAAGCGATTCATTACCTGGACGGCCCCTTGCTGGTGCTGGCTGGCGCCGGTTCGGGCAAGACGCGGGTGATCACGCAGAAGATTGCCTATCTGGTGCAGGATTGCGGCTTTCAGCCGCGAAACGTGGCCGCCATCACCTTCACTAACAAGGCGGCGAAGGAAATGCAGGAGCGTATCGGCACGCTGCTGTCGCGGTCGACGGCGGAAGATCTGCAAATTTCGACCTTCCATTCGCTCGGCGTGCGCATCCTGCGCGAAGAGGCCAGGGCGCTCGGCTACAAGCCACGCTTCTCGATTTTCGACTCGGCTGATTGCGCCGGCATCATCGGCGACATTGCCAAGACCGTCGACAAAGGCACGCTGCGCCATCTGCAGTCCATCATTTCCAACTGGAAGAACGCGCTGGTGACGCCCGAAGCAGCTCGCCAGTTCGCCAGCAATGAGCACGAGGCATTGGCCGCTCATGCTTACCTCTCTTACGAGACGACGCTGAAGGCCTATCAGGCGATGGATTTCGACGACCTGATCGGCCTGCCGGTGGTGCTCTTCAGGCAGCATCCGGAAATTGCCGAAAAATGGCAGAACCGCCTGCGCTACCTGCTGGTCGACGAATATCAGGATACCAACGCCTGCCAGTACCAGCTGCTCAAGCTGCTGACCGGCGTCCGCGCCCAATTCACGGCGGTGGGCGACGACGACCAGGCGATCTACGGCTGGCGTGGCGCCGATATCGAGAATCTGAAGAAGCTGCCGAATGAATTTCCGGCGTTGAAGGTCATCAAATTGGAGCAAAATTACCGGTCGACCGTAAGAATCCTCAAAGCCGCCAACAACGTCATATCGCATAATGAAAAACTGTTCGACAAGAAGCTGTGGTCCGAGCTTGGCCACGGCGACCAGATCACCGTAACGGCCTGCAAGGACAACGAGGTCGAGGCGGAAAGTGTGGTGATGAAACTGCAGGCGCACCGCTTCGAGCATCGCGGCAAGTTCCGCGACTACGCCATCCTCTACCGCTCCAACCATCAGGCGCGCGGTTTCGAGCAGCATTTGCGCAACCACAAGATTCCCTACCTGCTGTCCGGCGGCAAGTCTTTTTTCGACAAGGCCGAAGTCAAGGACATCACTGCCTATTTGCGCCTGCTGACCAATGAGGACGACGATCCGGCCTTCATTCGCGCAGCGACGACGCCCAAGCGCGGCATTGGCGCCGCGACGCTGCAGGCGCTCGGCCAGTACGCCGGCGAGCGGCATGTCTCGCTGTTTCACGCGGCGTTTGAGGAAGGCTTCGCGCAGCGCGTGCAGGCCCGGCAACTGGAGCCGCTGCTGGAATTTTGCAACTTCATCAACCGCATCCAGTTCCGCGCCAGCCGCGAGCCGGCGCAGCAGGTGCTGCCCGACCTGCTCGGTGCCATCGATTACGAAACCTACCTTTACGACCAGGAAGAGGAGCGCACCGCCCAGGCGCGCTGGGCCAATGTCTGCGAATTCAACAACTGGCTGAGCAGCCGCGGCGAGGAAGAAGGCAAGACGCTGATCGACCTGACCCAGAGCATCGCGCTGATCAACATGCTGGACAAACAGAGCAACGACGAGGCCGACATGGTCCAGCTATCCACGCTGCACGCCGCCAAGGGGCTGGAGTACAAGCACGTGTTTCTGGTCGGCGTCGAGGAAGGCATCCTGCCGCACCGCGAATCGCTCGACCCGGCCAAGCTCGAAGAAGAGCGGCGGCTGATGTACGTTGGCATCACCCGTGCCCAGCGCTCATTGCATCTGTCCTACTGCGAACGGCGCAAGCAGGCTCGTGAGTTCGTGCCCAGCGAAGCCTCGCGCTTCATTGCCGAGATGGGCAAGGAAGACATTCGCTTCAGCGGCGGCAAGGACGCCGCGCCGCCCGACAAGGCCACCGGCAGCGCCCGGCTCGACGCCATGAAAGCCCTGCTTTCAGGCAACAAACGCTGAACGCGGGCACAAAAAAGGAGGCCGCAGCCTCCCTTGTCGTGGAATGGGTACTGCTTACTTGGCCAGGCCGACCAGATGATCGACCGCACCTTTGATTTCGTCGTCGGACAGATCGGCCGCGCCACCCTTCGGCGGCATCGCGCCCTTGCCGGCGATTGCGGAGGCATAGAGCGCATCGTTACCCAAGGCGATGCGCGGTGCCCAGGCCGCCTTGTCGCCTGTTTTCGGGGCGTCGGCGACGCCGGTGTTGTGGCAGGCGCCGCAAACCGTGTTGAACACTGTGGCGCCGTCTTTCGGGCCGGCGGCAGCGGCCGGGGCGGCCTTGGTCAGCTCGAACTTGGCCACCGGCTGGATGCGGTTCTCGGCCTGGTCGCCATTGCTGGCATCGGCAGCGGATTTGTCGCCCTTGATGGAGAAAGGAACTACAACCGCAATCAGGATAACGGTCACGATGATGCTGACGATCATGATGCCTTTGGAAGAGTATTGCTCGGCCATGCTGATTACCTCGATCCGCAAAAAATATAAGTGCACAATTATAAAACGCCTTGCGTCCAAACCGGAAGGCGGGGCGTTGCCAAAATTGCGGGCATCCGTTTGGGATGCTTTCAGCGGTGAGGCATAAAAAAACCCCGCCAGGCGGCGGGGTTGGAAGTTCTCGAAAAGGGGGAGTTTCGAGAGGAGGGGTTGGAGGTACGAATGCAGTGTAGGTTTTGCTCGCGCCAATGTCTGTCGTGCTTGCGTAGCTTTGTGTAACCAGATGTTGCAGCGCACATGCTGCACTGCGGAATGACAGCCACCGACAAAAAGCCCATGATTGTTTCCGCGTGCCTGAAGAACTGGCACTTCCAGCTTGCGACAACCGAACACCCATGGAGGAGACACCATGCAGAAGTCGCTTCACATCGATCCGGCGAAATGTACCGGATGCCTGCAGTGCGAGATGGCCTGCTCTTACGAGCATACGGGTGCCATCAATCCGTCGAAGTCCCGCATCAAGGTTTTCAATTTCGAACATGAAGGCCGCAAGGTGCCCTACACCTGTACGCAGTGCGCCGATGCCTGGTGCATGAATGCCTGTCCGGTCGATGCCATCGTCATCGATGCCGCGACCGGCGCCAAGGTGGTTCGCGAGGCGACCTGTGTCGGTTGCAAGGTATGCACCATTGCCTGTCCGTTCGGTACGGTTAATTACATGGCTGATGTCGGCAAGGTTCAGAAATGCGACCTGTGCGGAGGCGATCCGAAGTGTGTCACGGCCTGCCCGACCGCTGCCATCACCTATGTCGATGCCGACTGGACCGGGCTGGACCGCATGCGGTCGTGGGCCGCCAAGGCCAATACGGCGCCTGTTGCCGTCGCTGCTTGAGGAGGAGAGATCATGGGATGGAATAGAAAAGTCCTGCGCGTGAACCTCACCGCCGGCACCTGCACACCTGAACCGCTGAACATGGCCTGGGCCAACGATTACCTGGGCTCGCGCGGCTTGGCTTCGAAGTATCTGGTCGAGGAAACCGACCCCAAGGTCGATCCTTTGTCCCCGGAAAACAAGATGATCATGGCGACCGGACCGCTGACCGGCACCATGGCGTCGACTGGCGGGCGCTATGTCGTCGTCACCAAGGGGCCGCTGACCAATGCCATCGCCTGCTCCAATTCGGGCGGCTATTTCGGCGCCGAAATGAAATTCGCCGGCTGGGACATGATCATTTTTGAAGGCAAATCGCCTAAGCCGGTCTATCTCTACCTTGAGAACGACAAGGCCGAACTGCGCGATGCCGCGCACCTGTGGGGCAAGACCTGCTGGGAAACCGAAGAGACGATCAAGGCCACTCACCAGGACCCGCTGATCCGCATTTCGTCAATCGGCGGTGCCGGCGAGAACGGCGTCTATTATGCCGCCATCGTCAATGATCTCCATCGGGCGGCGGGCCGTTCCGGCGTTGGCGCCGTGATGGGCTCGAAGAACCTGAAGGCGGTGGCGATTCGCGGCACGCAGGGGGTTTCGGGGATCAAGGACTTTCCGGCGTTCATGGCGGCAACCACTGCCGGCAAGAAAGTGCTGGCCGAAAACGCGGTGACCAGCCAGGGCTTGCCGACCTATGGCACGCAGGTGCTGATGAATGTTATCAACGAAATGGGCGCCCTGCCGACGCGCAACCACCGCGACGTGCAGTTCGAGGAAGCCGGAAAAATTTCCGGCGAGGCCATGCACGAGAAGCGGCCGACCGATGGCAAGACGCATCTGGTTGCCAATGCCGCGTGCTTCGGGTGCACCATCGCCTGTGGCCGGATTTCGCGCATCGACGAAACTCATTTCAGCGTCAAGAACAGCCCGCAGTACTGGGGCGCCGGCGGCGGTCTCGAATACGAGGCGGCTTGGGCGCTCGGTGCGGCCAACGGCGTTGGCGATCTCGAAGCCCTGCAGTACGCTAATCTGTTGTGCAATGAGCACGGCATGGACCCGATTTCCTTCGGGGCGACGGTCGGCGCGGCGATGGAACTCTACGATCTCGGTATCCTGAGCAAGGAGCAGATCGGCGTCGATGCCCGGTTCGGTTCGGCCGAAGCCTTGTGTAAACTGGTCGAGATGACCGCGCACGGCGAAGGTTTCGGCAAGGAACTGGGTCTCGGCAGCGCCCGCATGTGCGCCAAGTACGGGCGTCCGGAACTGTCGATGAGCGTCAAGGGGCAGGAGTTCCCGGCCTACGATTCGCGCGGTATTCAGGGCATGGGCCTGGCTTACGCCACCTCCAATCGCGGTGCTTGTCACCTGCGTGGTTACACGGTCGCTTCCGAGGTGCTGGGCATTCCGGTCAAGACCGATCCGCTGGTGACCGAGGGCAAGGCCGATCTGGTCAAGGCCTTCCAGGATGCGACCGGGGTCGTCGATTCGGCAGGCATCTGCGTATTCACGACCTTCGCCTGGACGCTGGCCGACATCCAGCCGCAGATTCAGGCGGCCTGCGAAGGCGACTGGTCGATGGACAAACTGGCACTGGTCGGCGAACGGATCTGGAATATGGAGCGCCAGTACAACCTCGCCGCCGGCATGTCGGCAAAGGATGACGACCTGCCGCCACGCCTGAAGAACGAAGCGGCCAAGACCGGCCCGGCCAAGGGCCTGGTCAACGGCATCGACAAGATGCGGCCGGAATACTACAAGGTGCGGGGCTGGACTCCGGAGGGTGTGCCCGAAAGTTCGACGCTCGAACGTCTCGGACTCTAGCGCTACGAAGGAATGCGGGCGGGGTCGCGGCTGTTGTCGCCACCCCGCTTTTTTTCCCAAACGGAGAACAGGCATGAAACACATCATTCTCGGCAATGGTCCGGCCGGTGTCGTCGCTGCGGAAACGCTGCGCCGCGCCGCACCTGCTGACGACATTCTGCTCGTCGGCAATGAGGACGCGCCGCCCTATTCAAGAATGGCGATCCCCTATCTGCTGGAAGGCAATATCGACGAGCGCGGCACCTATCTGCGCAAGGCGGACGACCATTTCACCAAACTACGCATTGCGCAGCGCCGCGGACGGGCCGTTGCGGTCAACAGCGAAAAACGCACGGTTTTGTTCGAAGATGGCCAGTTCGAGAACTACGATCGCCTGCTGATCGCCACCGGGTCGCACCCGGTACGACCGCCGATTCCCGGCATCGACCTGCCGCAGGTGCACACCTGCTGGACACTGGCTGACGCGCGGGCCATCGCCGACCTGGCGCGCCCTGGGGCGCGCGTGGTGCAACTTGGTGCCGGCTTCATCGGCTGCATCATCATGGAATCACTGGTCAAGCGCGGTGTCGAGTTAACCGTGGTCGAGATGGGCGACCGCATGGTGCCGCGCATGATGACCCCCGAGGCCGGCGCGATGATCAAGCGCTGGGTCGAGAAACAGGGCGTGCGCGTGGTGACGAAAGCCGGCGTCGAGCGCATCGAAAATGGCGAAAATTCGCCGTTGACCGTAACACTGTCAACCGGCGATCAAGTCGCTTGCGACCTGCTGATCGTCGCTGCCGGGGTCGCACCCAATGTCGCCTTTCTCGAAGGCACGCCAGTGCATGTCGCCAAGGGCGTGCTGGTCGACGACACGATGCAAACTTCGGTCCCCGGTATCTACGCGGCAGGCGACGTGGCGGAGGCGCCCGATCTGTTCTCCGGCCGCCACCTGGTTGCCGCGATCCAGCCCAATGCCGCCGACCAGGCGCGCATCGCGGCGCTCAACATGGCCGGCGCGGTCGGTAACGGCGCGGCGCGCATGAACGGCGTGCTGGCCATCAACGTGCTCGATTCGCTGGGCATGATCTCGTCGTCGTTCGGCGAGTGGCAGGGCGTCACCGGCGGCGAGGGCGTCGAGCGTGCCGACGAGGCCAACGGCCGCTACATCAGCCTGCAATTCGACGGCGACGTTCTGGTCGGGGCGACGGCAATCGGCCTGACCGAACATGTCGGCGCCCTGCGCGGGCTGATTCAGGGAAGAACCCGGCTCGGGCCGTGGAAGGCGAAGCTGCTGGAAACGCCGACGCGCTTCGTCGAAGCCTTCATCGCCAGCCAGCGACCGAACAGCTGATTCGATGCGGGTTACCGTCAAGCTCTACGCCACGCTCGGCGATTATCTGCCGAGCGGCAGCAAGAACAACCGGGTGGCCGTCGAGGTGCCCGAAGCCGCTGCGGTGAGCGCAGTTCTGGCGCCGTTCGCTTTGCCGGAACGATTGACTCATCTGGTACTGGTCAATGGCGTCTTCGTGCCGCCCGAGGCGCGCGCGACGACGCTGCTCAAGGACGAAGATACGCTGGCAGTCTGGCCGCCGATCGCCGGTGGCTGACGGGCCGTTTCCGTGGAGCGGGAGCGCGGTCCGGTTGATGAGCAACAGCACGCCGGCGGAATTCCGGCGTGCCCTGCGCCATGCTTTCGGCGGCGCGGTCAGCGAGGACGCTTCGGGAGTGCTGGTTGCCGCTGACGGCGCCGTCCTGCATTTCGCGTTGAACAGCGAACAACCACGGCAGGTTGGTGCACTGCAGCTTTTCGTCCTGCGCGTTGAAATAACGACCCGCGAGGGCGACGAAAAGGCCGCTTCCGAACTGCTGACGCGGATCGACCGGGCGACCCAGCGCGGCGGGGGTTAACGCTCGATCCGGTCGATTTCGACGGCGCTTGCCGGTACCTGATAATCCTCTGCCAGCTGGGCTTTTGCGGTGTTCTCGATGTCCTGCCCTTCACCGGCAGCAAAGTGACGGGCACCCGTGTAATTCATCGGAATGCCGGCACGGTCCTGGGTGATTCGATAGTGAATCTTGATGGTCATTGCTGTTCTCTTTTTAGGCTATTGGTTGATCCTGCGGGTGCCAGTATAGCCACAATTGCTGCAATGCAACAATTTTTTGGTCGCCATTCGATCAGCCGCTGGCCGGCGGGTCGAGATAGGTGGCGATGTCGACGCTGTCGATCTGTTCGGGTTTCATGAAGCGCTCGGCATACTCGCGATAGACGCCGCTGCGCAGGAAGAGGTCGAACAGTTCGGGATCGATGTGCTGATCCTTCTTCATGAACGACATGATGCGGATCGCTTCCGAAAGGGTCTTGCCCTTCTTGTAGGGGCGGTCGACGGCGGTCAGCGCCTCGAAGATGTCGGCGATCGCCATCATGCGCGCGACCGGGCTCATCTCGTTCCTGGTCAAGCGGCGCGGGTAACCTGTGCCGTCCATTTTCTCGTGGTGGCCGGCGGCGATTTCCGGAACCTCGCGCAGATGCTTCGGGAATGGCAATTGCTTCAACATGATCAGCGTCTGGACGATGTGCTCGTTGATCTTGTAACGTTCTTCTTCGGACAAGGTACCGCGGGCGACGCTCAGGTTGTACAGTTCCCCCTTGTTATAGAGCACCTCGGGAACCGCCATGCGGAATCCCCACTTGTTGTCGGCCGGCATCAGGTCGCGTGCGCCGCGCTCGAAAATGTGTTCCGGACGGTCGGAGAGCAGCGTTTCGCGCACCGGCAGCGCAGGTGCCGGGGTGCGTGCCTTGCGCTCCCTCTCTTCGTGGGAGATCCCGACCCGGTCGTCGAGCGTTCGGGTCCAGGTCAGCGCGGCGATCTGCCTGAGCCGTTCGAGTTTTTCCGGCGCCATGAATTCGCCGCCCTCGTTGCAGCCGGCGACAAATGCGTAATCGTCATCCAGTTGCGCCAATTTTTCGACCAAAGCACCGCGTGCCGTGGTTTCCGGTTGGCCATCGGCGATGGCCTTCAGGCACTCGATTTCGGCATCAAGCTTTAACACCTCGAAGCGCATGCGGATTTCGTGGATGCGGTCGTACAGGGTTTCGAGTTTGGTCGCCTTGTCGACGACGTATTCCGGCGTCGTCACCTTGCCGCAGTCATGCAGCCAGGCGGCGACGTGCACTGCTTCCCACTCGTCGTCGCCGAGCCGGAAATCCTTGTATGGGCCGCTGGTTTCGACGCAGGCGGCGCGCGCCAGCATCTTCGTCAGTTCCGGTACGCGGGCGCAGTGACCGCCGGTGTAAGGGCTCTTGGCGTCGATGGCGCCGGCGATCAGCTGGATGAAGGCTTCGAAAAGCATCTTCTGGGCCTTGATCAGCTCCTTGCTTTCGAGCGAGACGGCGACCGATCCGGAGAGCGCCGCGATAAAGCTGAGGCGTGCCGGGTCGGTTTCGTCATGACGCAACAGCAGCATGGCGCCGACCAGATTGTGCTGGCGGTTGAGCAGCGGAACGGCGATCGCATCGCTCGCTTCGCAACTTTCGATGATCCGCTCCAGGCCGAGGGTGCGTACGTCGGCGTCGGTCAAACTTGCGGCGTGCGCCGTGCCGGCGCTGAGCGCCGCCGCGAGCAGCGGGCCGGCGCTTGGCGTGGAAACCGCCAAGGCATCGGCCGGCAAAGGCGTTCCATCGGCGTTCAGCGCGGCAGCCGGTACCAACTGGTCAGCATCAGTCAGGTAGAGGATGCCGGCATCGGCATTGGCCGCTGAAAGCGTTTCGGTCAATAGCCGCGGCAGGAGCTTGTCGAAATCGTTTTCGGCCGCGACCGCCATGCTGATCTCGAGAAAGCGGCGGATCGTTCGTTTCATGCTGTCCATGGTCAGCGAAAGTTCATTGACTTCGAGGACCAGCGAGTTCACCTTGATTGGCTGCGAAAATTCGAAACGGCGAATCGCCTCCGCCTCGCCGGCCAGCTGGCGCAGCGGCCCGGAAATGTTGCGTGCCAGAATCCAGGTGATCGGGATCGCCAGCAGGATGACCAGCACCGTGGCGATCAGCGCATTGCGCATCAACTCCTGGGCGGTAGCCATCAGCTCGGCGTCGGGAATTGCCGTGATCAGGAACAGCGGCGCGGCGCCTTCCAGTTTGACCGGGCGCAGTGCGGCATGCCATTTGGCACCGTCGACGCTGAGCGTGAGGTCGCGGCCGCTGGTCTCGTCCACGCTCTGCAGCAGTGGTTCCAGTTGCCCGAGAACCGGAATGCCGAGTTCGCCGAGGCGGGCCAGTCCCGGCTTGTCGTCGGTTATTTTGATGGCCTGCGCAAAATTTTCGTAGGCGATGGTCAGGCCCTGCCGGTTCGCCAGCACCACTTTGCTGCCCGGCGTGACCTTTTGCCTGTCCAGCGTGTCGCCCAGGGTTTCCAGCAGGATGTCGGCGCCGACCACGGCGTCGGCCCGACTGGCGCGATTGGCGAGGGTCATGCCGACCTTGCGGCTTGAGAAGAACAGATAGGGTGCCGTCTTGATCTGCCCGCTGGCAGCCTTTGCTGCGGTGTACCAGCTGCGGGCGCGTGGGTCGTAGGCGATCGCATAGTCGGGCAGGTTGTCGCTGCGCAATTGCTTCAGCGCCGCATCGAAGAAAATAAAGCTGCCGCGCGGCGCATCATCGGTGTGCTCGATGCTCTGCACCATGTAGACAGCCGCGGGCGGAGCGTTGAAGGTTTGGCCTTCGGCCGGGTTGCGGAAACGCCGAACCATGAAGAAATCGCCGTTGGCATAACCGACGTAGAGCGAGGTCAGGGCCGCCGAGTTGTTCAGCGCTTCGCGCATGAAACCAAGATTCTTCAGGCGCTCGGCCAGCGAACCGGCCCGGGAGATGCCGTCGTAACTGAGGAGGCGGACCGCCATTTCGGCCGGGCCGATGAGGTTGGTGAATTCGCCGAGGGTTTCGCGGCTGATGCGGGTATTCAGTTCACCGGCGGTCGCCTGAAGAGTTTTCTGGCTGTTGTTATAACCGAGTCCGCCGATGACGCCGCCGACCAGCAGGATCAGCGCGATGAACAGGGTCGAGATATGAACGTGAAGCGGGAAGCGGCGGGTCATGGCAATGCCTCGGGGGGACCGGATGCTGAATGTTACGCTGTGAACAGCAAGGTATAAACTAAGAACCTGATTCCAAGAAGATTTTGAAGTCATGCAAATGAAAGCCAGCAGCGTCCGTGCTATCTGCCTGCCGGTGACCGGAGTGTCATGAGCGGAATTGCCTTCAATCTCCTGATCGGCGGGGTCGGGCTCTTCCTGCTTGGCATGTTCCTGATGACGGACGGCCTGAAGATGGCCGCCGGGCCGGCACTCGGGCGGGTGCTGACGAGTTCGACGCAGACCCGCCTGCGCGGCCTGTTCTCCGGGCTGGTGGTCACCGCGCTGGTCCAGTCTTCGAGCGCCGTGACGGTCGCCGCCATCGGTTTCGTCAATGCCGGGTTGCTGACTTTCAGCCAGTCGCTCTGGGTTCTCTTCGGCGCCAATGTGGGCACGACAATGACCGGCTGGCTGGTGGCGCTGCTCGGCTTCAGTGTCAAGATCGAGGCGGCGGCGTTGCCGATGATCGGCATCGGCATGGCGCTGCGTCTTTCTGGACCTGATTTGCGGCGCGGCGCGGCGGGCAGCGCGCTGGCAGGGTTCGGCGTGCTTTTTCTCGGTATCGCTTTCCTGCAGCAGGCTTTTCCCGGGGCACAAAACGGCTTTGATCTTACCCTGCTGGTCGGGCATGGTGTTTTGTCGATCGTCGCCTTCGTTCTCGCCGGGCTGTTGCTGACGCTGCTGATGCAGTCGTCGAGCGTCGCGCTGGCGATTGTCCTGACCCTTGCCGAGGCCGGTGCCATTCCGCTGCCCGCGGCCGCGGCGGCGGTCATTGGCGCCAATGTCGGCACAACCGTGACGGCCCTGCTTGCGGCCATCGGCGCCACGCCGAACGCCAAGCGAGCGGCCGCTGCCCACGTTCTTTTCAATGTGCTGACCGGGGTGGTCGCGCTGCTGCTTCTGCCCTTGCTGCTCGGTGCTGTCAATGTGCTGCGCGAGGGTATCGGCCTCGCTTCGTCGCCAGCGGTCAGCCTGGCGCTGTTTCATTCGGTCTTCAACGTGCTTGGCGTAGCGCTGATGTGGCCGGTTGCCGACCATCTGGCCAGGTTTCTTGAGGGGCGCTTTCATACCCGCGACGAGGAAATCGGCAAGCCGCAGTATGTCGACCGCAATGTCGCCTCGGTGCCTGCGTTGGCGGTCGATGCGCTGCGCCGCGAGATCGATCGCGTCGGTGGCATGGCCGTCGGCGGGGTCTGGGCGCGGTTCGGTACGCTGATTGGCGAGGCGGGTCGGCGCGATGAGTCGGCCGGCCTTCCAGCGCTCAATCGCGCGATCGCCGCTTTCGTGACCCAGGTCAGCCGCGGCTCGATGGCGGCGACGACGGCGCAGTTGCTCGCCAAGCTACTGCGTGTTCAGCGCTACTACGAAACCTGCGGCGAACTGGCCGCCGAGGTGGTTGCCGCGCGCGATGCCGTCGCCGATCTCGGGGCGACGCCGCTGCGTGAAGTCATTCAGGATCTCGCCGGTATTGCCGATACGCTGCTGGTCCAGCTCAACCCTGACAACGAACCGTTCGCGCCGCTCGCCGCAGCTCAGGCCGAACATTTCGAAAAGAGCTACCAAACGGTTAAGGACGCCTTGCTGAGCGGCGGCGCGCGCGGCGAGATTTCGATCGGCACGATGGAACAATTGCTGCGCAGCTTCAGCACGCTCCACCGGATCATGGACCAGGCCGCCAAGGCGGCGCGTCTGTTGGCGCAACTGCGCGACGAACCTGCCGATGCGTCGGCAGAAACGGCAGGCTAAGACCTGCTGCCAGCCCCTGATGGTCGATCAAACACAGTCGCGCATCTCGCGAGTTCGTCGCGCGTATTGATGTTCGCGAAGGCCTCAGACTCGTCGTTGAATGGCTCCTCGACGACGTTCAACGTCGAATACCAGCGCTCGAACTTGCGCTCGCCGCTGGCGAGATATTCGTTCAGATGCGGCAACACATCACGTTTGCACAAGCAGAAAACCGGGTGCGGCTGGTCGAAGGTACGGGCGACGGCGATCTCTGCGCCTGTTGCGGTCAACGCCGAAAACAGGCGAAAAACCAGATCGGCCGGCAGAAAAGGCGAATCGCAGGGCACGGTGGCGACCAGTGGGTGACTCGCCGCCGCCAGTGCAGCATGCAGCCCGGCCAGCGGGCCGGCGAAACCGGGGATTTGGTCTGATACGACGCGCTGGCCGAAGGCAGCGTAGCGCCCGCCGTTCTGGTTGGCGTTGATCAGCAATTCGTCGACCTGCGGCGCCAGCCGTTCGACCACCCAATGCACCAGCGGCTTACCGTCCAGTAGTTGCAGGCCCTTATCGACGCCGCCCATGCGCCGGCCGCGGCCGCCGGCCAGGACGACGCCGGTGATTTTATCGCTCATTGTTGGGATTGTACTCTTGGGCCACGCCGGATTTGCCGGGATGCGATCCCTGACGCCAGGTGATTCCGGTAGTATCCTGAAAAGGCCTGACCGCCATCCGCCAGGTCTTGTCGTGTGCGAATCTATGACCCAAACGCTTCTGGAAGCCCTCAACCTGCTGAGCGGCTTCGACCATCGCCTGCTCGAAATCGTCGGACTCTCGCTGCGTGTCAGTCTGACCGCGCTCGCCATCGGCGGATTGCTCGGCTTGCCGCTCGGTGCCTGGCTGGCGGTCGTGAGTTTTCGCGGCCGCGGGGCGCTGATCGTCGCGCTCAATGCGCTGATGGGACTGCCTTCAGTGGTCGTCGGTGTGCTGGTCTATCTTGCGCTGTCGCGCAGCGGGCCGTTGGGCAACTACGGCCTGCTCTTTTCGCCGGCGGCGATGATCGTCGCCCAGAGTACGCTGGTAGTGCCGCTGATCGCAGCGGTGACGCGGCAGATCATCGAGGATGCCTGGCGCGACTACGCGCCCGAACTGTCGCTGATCGGCATCGGGCGCCGGCAGGCGGTGACGCTGTTGCTGGCCGACTGCCGGTTTTCGGTCAGCGTAGCGCTGCTCGCCGGGCTGGGGCGGGCGATGTCGGAAGTGGGCGCGGTGATGATCGTCGGCGGCAACATCGACGGCTATACGCGGGTGATGACGACGGCCATCGCGCTGGAAACCAGCAAGGGCGATCTCGCGCTGTCGATCGCGCTGGGCATTGTCTTGATGACGCTGATTCTTGGCCTTAACGTCGCTGCCCATTTCGTGCGCGGCTGGGCGCAACGGCGGTACGGCTGATGTTTCCGCTGCGCATCGCCGCGTTGCGTTTCGCTCCGGCTGGCCGGGTGGTGCTTGACGGCCTCGATCTGGAGCTTGGCGGCGAGGGTATCAGCGTCATTCTTGGCCCCAATGGCAGCGGCAAGACGGTATTGCTGCGGCTGCTGTCCGGCCTGCTGCCCGCCGATGGCGGTTCGATCATCTGGGGCGACGCGGCGGAACCGGCCGGACGGCTGGCGATGGTTTTCCAGCAACCGATGCTGCTGCGCCTGTCGGTATTCACCAATGTCGAGTTCGCCTTGCGCCCGCAGGCACTGAGCACTGCCGGGCGCAACGCGCGGACCGCCGAGGTTCTTGAGCGGGTCGGGCTGGGGCACCGCGCGCGGGATTCCGCGCGCCTGCTGTCAGGAGGCGAGCGTCAGCGCCTGGCGCTCGCCCGTGCCTGGGCAATGCGCCCGCGCCTGTTGCTGCTCGACGAACCGACGGCCAGTCTCGATCCATCGGCGACCGATGCGGTCGAACGGATTATTCGGGAAATTCGTACCGAGGGCGCCAAGGTGCTGATGACGACGCATAATATCGGTCAGGCGACCCGCCTTGCCGACGACGTGATCTTTCTGGCGGATGGCCGCGTGCAGGAGCACGAAGCGGCCCAACGATTTTTTGCCCGTCCGCAATCGCCGGCGGCGCGGGCCTTCATGCAGGGAGAATTGCCGTGGCGCATCGCCTTCGATCACTGATTTTGGCGGCAGCTTCCTTAACCAACCAGATCAGGTGACACCCATGACCGATACCTCTTCCTGCGTTTCAAATGCCCCCGAAAGCATTGTCCTGTCTGCTGCCGAGGCGCACGACCGGATGGTCGCGGAAGTCGAGCCGATCAGCGGTCGCGAATTTCTGCCGGTGCGCAGTGCGCTCGGGCGCATCCTGGCCGCCGACATCGTCGCGCCGCACGATGTGCCGGCCCATGACAACTCGGCGATGGACGGCTACGCGGTTCGCTTCGACAGTCTTTCCGGCCCGGGCGAGACCAGGCTGAACGTAGTCGGCACGGCATTCGCCGGCAGTGCCTTCTCCGGGCTGGTCGGCAAAGGGCAGGCGGTGCGCATCATGACCGGCGCCGTGCTGCCAGCCGGTGCCGATACGGTGGTGGTGCAGGAAGTGACGCGGGTCGATGGCGATGCCGTCTTCGTTCCCGCCGGCCAGCGCCAGGGCCAGAATACGCGGCGTGCCGGCGAGGATCTGGCACGGGGCGGCGTGGCATTGTCGGCCGGCAAGCGGGTCGGTCCGGCCGAACTCGGTCTGATCGCTTCGCTCGGTATCGCCGAGGTCGAGGTCAGGCGGCGCCTGCGGGTCGCCTTCTTCTCGACCGGCGACGAACTGGCCTCGATCGGCAAGCCATTGGCGCCAGGCGAGGTCTACGACAGCAACCGCTATACGCTGCACGGTCTGCTGACTCGGCTCGGTGCCGACATCATCGACATGGGTGTCGTTCCGGACCAGCCGCAAGTGCTCGAAGCGACCCTCGCCGAGGCCGCCCAGGTCGCCGATGCGATCATTACCACCGGCGGCGTGTCGGTCGGCGAGGCAGATTTTGTCCGCGAAATTCTCGAAAAACTGGGCGAGGTCAAATTCTGGAAACTGAACATCAAGCCCGGGCGGCCGATGGCCTTCGGCAAGGTTGGCAAGGCCTGGTTGTTCGGACTACCCGGCAACCCGGTTGCGGTCATGGTCAGCTACACGCAGTTCGCGCTCGACGCGCTGCTTCGCCTGTCAGGACTCGACCCGTTGCCGGTGCGCCCGTTACTGACCGTTGCGGCCGGCAATGCGATCAGGAAACAGCCAGGTCGCCGGGAATACCTGCGCGGGCAGGTCGTTGCGGTCGACGGCCAGTGGCAGGTAAAAACCATCGGCAACCAGGGGTCTGGGGTGTTGCGTTCGATGTCGGAGGCGAACTGCTTCGTGGTCCTGCCGGAAGATTGCGCCGGCGTGCAGGCTGGCGACAGCGTGCAGGTGCAGTTGTTCGACGGTTTGTAGTGCTCAGTCGGCGACTTCGACCTTGCCGCTGACGGTCGTCGTCACCAAGGTTTCGCCCGCTTCCAGCGGCATCGGCGGTGCCGCATCGGCCGCCATCGCGCGGCTGGCGCGCATGACCGGCATCGGCGGCATCTGGCCGCTCTGCTGGATGCTCAGGTGGCGAATCTTGTACGGCTTGCCGAGCACCTCGGCGACCACCGCGGCGCGCTGGCGAAAGGCGGCAATCGCCTCGCGCGTCGCTTCGTTCTCGACCTTCTGGCGCGTTTCGGGCGTCGGCAACTGGCTGACGCCGCTGACCGCCAGCCGCATCTGCTGCAGCTCGCCGAGCAGTTCGGAAACCGCTGCCATATCGCGCGACTCGAGAATCAGCTCCGAGTGGATGCGCCAGCTGTCGATCTTCTGGTTCTGGCCATAGACCGGGAAGGTGCTCTGGCGGCCGCTCTTCACCGAAACGCCCGGTTTCGCCTTGATGACTTTGAGCCCTTCGGCAATTTCCTGATTGACACGGCGCGCCAGTTCGGCCGGGTTGCTGCCGCTGGCTTCGGCGAAGATGGTGGCGCGCACCATGTCGTTGGCCGCCGGGCGGCTCGCCTCGGCGGTCAGGTCGATGGTGGTGGCGCCGGCGGTCGTGTACAGCAGCATGCCGGTCAGTAGTGCGAAGCAGGTTTTGCGCATGATGTTCAGGTCTCGCTGGTGTGTTCTTGCAGTTCGCAGACGATGCGTTCGCAATGGGCGATGTGGCGCATCGCCACGGTGTTGACCGACCAGTAGCCGATGCCGGCGGCGACGATCTGCCCGGCAATCGGCACCAGGCGCGCGGTTTCCATCGTCGTCAGACGCAGGCCGACGACGCGAACGATGCGCCCGATCAGCAACGGCGTCGTCAAGTGCGCGGCGAGCGTGCCGCCGGCGCTCGCCAGCAGACGATAGACCAGTGCCTGGCGCTGGCTGGAAAGCCTGCCGATCTGCGCCTCGCTGAGACCGAAATGTTCGTTGATGCGCTTGATCATCCGGGTCATCAAGGCCAAGTCGGTCGCCAGATCGATGCCGGGCACCGGAATCAGCGAAGTCGCCGCCGCGAGCGCGGCCCGCCGCCGTGCTATGGCGCGGCACTCCTTACGCAGCGCGGCGATCAGGCTACGTTCGGGTTCCGCAACCCAGGCGGCATCGACGGTGGCGGCGGTCATTGTGCCGGGCCGGTCATTCAGGAATTCCCGGACTGGCCGCCGCCGCGCACCTTGCCGACGATGAACAGCAGCAGGATGGCGACGACCACCGAGGCGATGAAGCCGGCACCCTCGCCCGCCTGGTACCAGCCGAGGAACTGGCCGATGACGCCGGCGAGGAAGGAACCGGCGATGCCGAGCAGGATGGTGGCGATGAAGCCCATGTTCTCCTTGCCGGGGTGGAGGAATTTGGCGAGCACGCCGATGACGAAGCCAAGCACGATGGTCCAGAAAATTCCGCCCATGGTTTGAATCCTCCTCGAAGCAACGAAAGGCACCCGCCGCGCGGGTAAGGCTTGCATGTTAACGCGTGTCGTGCCACGAAAGTTGGCAGTGCCGCCAAAAAATGATCCGTACTTCGCAGGGGGGGGCGGACGGCGGGCAGTCAGGTGGCGTCGTGGCCCCCGGCCGTCCGCGATTGCCGCCGCCACAACGCCGGCGGAACGCCCTCCCAGCGGGCAAAGGCCCGGTTGAAGGCGGTCACGTCGGAATAGCCGAGCAGCGAGGCGATGTACTCGATGCTGCTGCGGGTGTCGCACAGCAACTGGCGCGCGGTCTGGTGGCGGGCTTCGGCGTAAAGCTCGCGAAAGCTGGTGCCGCTGTCCTTGAGGCGGCGATTCAAGGTGCGCTGATGCATCGAGAAATGCCGGGCCAGTTCATCGAGAGTGCAACGCTGGCTGCCGAGCAGGGAGAGCAGGGCCTGGTAGGATTTTTCGCGGAAATCCTGGTTGGAATAGCGCCGCATGTCCTCGATGTGCTGCAGGAGGTGCTGGCGCAATGCCGGATCGGCCTGTTGCACCGGCCTGGCCAGCCAAGCGGTGGGAAAGAGGACCGCGTTGTGCGGGGCGTTGAAGCGCAGCGGGGCCTGAAAGAAGAAGCGGCGATAGGCGCCGAGGTCGGCGGGCATGTCGTGGCGGAAGCAGACTTCGAGAGGCTGCCATTCCGGGCCGCAAAGGCCACGCATGATGTTCCACATGATCGCCACGGCGCCATCGCCGATCTGGTCCGTCCCTTCGATGCGCAAGTCATAGATCGTGTAACCGAACAGCGTGGTTTCATCGCCGACCTCGATGAAGGCCGTCGCTCCCCGGTCGTGCAGGTCGAGGTTGCTGGTGACTTCGGTGAGCGCCGTCACGACGTCCGGCGCGTGCCGGAGCAGAAAGCCCGGGGCGCCGAGCGTCGAGGCATTGCCGCGCTGCCCGACCAGGAGTCCGAAGTAGGCGCAGCCGGTGGCGCGTACGCTGGCCGTGACGATGCGCCCCATCAGCTCATAGGGGAGTGGGTTTTCGGGATTGTGAAAATACTCCTCGGCCAGTCCGAATGGCTTCAGCAGCGGCCCGGGCGCCACGCCGAATTCACGGAGCAGGTCCGGCAGCACGGATATCGGCGCGATCCGAATTTCCCCTTTTTGCGGTAAGGGGAACTTGGGAATTTTCCTGTCAGCCATTTTTCGGTCGTCTGCTTTTTATTGATGTCGTGAATTGTCAATTATTTGTCGGAAATTGTCATTCAATGAAGCCTGCATGCGACATAGAATGCTTTTGAGTCATTCGCTTGGCCGTCTTGCTGGCGGCAATGCGGTCAGCCCGCGGTCAGACGCATTGCCGATACTTCATGCAGCGACGCAATCCAGTTAATTCGTAATCCACAGGGGGTGGGGATGAAGACACGATTTTCCATGGTGGCACTGGCCGGGGCGCTGTTGCTGCCCGCCCTTGGTGCCCAGGCGCAAACTGCCGCCGAGGCGGACGGCTGGAAGTTTTCGGTCATGCCCTATCTGTGGCTGCCCGCGGTCGACGGCAAGTTCAACTTCGGCCCGCCGCCGGTGAACGGTGGCAGCGCCAACGTCGAACTCGATGCCGGCAACTATCTCGACAGCCTGGATTTCGCCGGCATAGTCAGCGGCACCGCGCGCAAGGGGCGCTGGGTGATCGGCACCGACCTGATCTACCTGCATTTCTCCAACACGGAGAGCAAGGTCGCCAGCGTCGATCTCAATCCCGGCAGCGGGCCGATCAATATTTCCACTTCCGCGCTCAACGCTGGCGCCAGCGCCGACCTCAAGGGCACGGTGTGGACCATGGCCGGTGGCTACGCGCTGGTCCAGGAGCCGAAGGCGAACTTCGAGGTGATCGGCGGTTTCCGCTACCTCGGCCTCGACGTCAAGAGCGACTGGCAGCTCACGGCCGCAGTGACGGGCACCGGGCCGCTCGGCCGCACCGCCACCTTCGGGCGTTCCGGCAGCGCCGATAAAAGGGAAAACATCTGGGCCGGCATCGTCGGCGCCCGCGGGCGCTTCAATTTCGGCGAGAGCGACTGGTTCGCCAACGGCTACGTTGATGTCGGCGGCGGCTCCTCGACCTTCACATGGCAGGGCGTGGCCGGGGTCGGCTATGCCTTCAAGTGGGGCGACGTCATTCTCGACTACCGCTATCTCTATTACAGCCAGGACGACGGCAAGCTCATCGACAACCTGAGCTTCGGTGGCCTGGCGCTCGGCGCCAACTTCCGGTTCTGAGCGGTTTGGGGATGCCGGCGATGAGCGCCTGGCATCCCGAGTTGTGCCCCTAAAGAAATGCAAAAGGAGAGCAAGAAATGCGAATAAGCACCCTGACTTCGATTTCCTGGGCTGCGGCACTGTTGACCGCAGCAGTTTCCGGTCCCGCCATGGCGCAGCAAGTCACCGGCACCCTGGGCTCGCCCAGCGCCACGACGACGGTCAGCAACCGGCAGTTGCCGCCGCCCGATCCGAAGTTCGGCGGGGTGATCAAAAACGATGCGCTGAGCTCGAAGGCATGGTGGGCGCCGCGCATCGTGCCGCCGAAGAGCGCGCCGAACGTGCTGCTGATCATCACCGATGACGCTGGTTTCGGTGTACCCAGCACCTTCGGCGGCGTCATCCCGACGCCGACGATGGACCGCATCGCCAATGAAGGCCTGCGCTACAACCGCGTGTTCTCCACCGCGCTGTGCTCGCCGACGCGCGCCGCGCTGATCACCGGGCGCAACCACCACTCGGCAGGTTTCGGCGTGATCTCCGAGCAATCGACCGGCTTCCCCGGATACAACAGCATTATCGGCAAGGACAAGGCGACCATCGGCCGCATGCTGGTCGACAATGGCTACAGCACTGCCTGGTTCGGCAAGGACCACAACGTGCCGGCGTTCCAGGCCAGCCAGGCAGGTCCCTTCGACCAGTGGCCGAGCGGCATGGGCTTCGAGTACTTCTACGGCTTCGTCGGCGGCGACGCCAACCAGTGGGAACCGAACCTGTTCCGCAACACGACGCAGATCTATCCCTTCCTCGGCAAGCCGCCGGGCACGTGGAACCTCGTCACCGCGATGGCTGACGACGCTATCGACTACATGACGCGGATCCACCAGACCGATCCGAACAAGCCGATCTTCATCAAGTACGCGCCGGGCGCCACGCACGCGCCGCATCACCCGACCAAGGAGTGGGTCGACAAGATCAGCGCGATGAAGCTGTTTGATGGCGGCTACGAGAAGTTGCGCGAGACGATCTTCGCGAACCAGAAGAAGCTCGGCCTGGTTCCCGCGGACGCCAAGCTCACGCCTTGGCCCAGTGAGATGCTGAAGCCCTGGGATCAACTCACCGCCGACGAGAAGAAGCTCTTCATCCGTCAAGTCGAGGTCTTCGCCGCCTACGCCGCCTACAGCGACAACGAGATCGGCCGTGTCATCCAGCACTTCCAGGACCTCGGCAAGCTCGACAACACGCTGGTCATCTACATCAACGGCGACAACGGCACCAGCGCCGAAGGCGGGCCGATGGGCACGCCGAACGAAGTCGCGTTCTTCAACGGCGTCGGGGACTTGCCGGCCGAGGTGCAGCTGAAATGGTACGACGTCTGGGGCACCGAGCAGACCTACAACCACATGTCGGCCGGTTGGTCGTGGGCCTTCGACACGCCGTTCGACTGGTTCAAGCAGAACGCCTCGCGGCTTGGCGGCATCAACCAGAACATGGTGGTGTCGTGGCCGGCACGCATCAAGGACAAGGGTGCCCTGCGCGAGCAGTTCGTGCACGTCATCGACGTCGTGCCGACCATCCTCGAGGCGGCGGGCCTCAAGGCGCCGGAGATGGTGGATGGCATCAAGCAGGCGCCGATCGAGGGCACCAGCTTCGCCTACACCTTCGACCCGGCCAACGCCAAGGCGGCATCGCGGCACAAGACCCAATACTTCGAGATGATGGGCCAGTGGGCGCTCTATGACGACGGCTGGCTCCTCAGCACCAAGGCCAACCGCGCGCCGTGGCAAGCCTTTGGCGCGGCCAACCCCGATCCGCTGAACAACCAGGTGTTCCAGCTCTA
>Ga0209310_1001115_pt1 | contig 21835 bp, 14 predicted proteins | sample AD_UKC030_MetaG_FD_184415 | JGI IMG/M metagenome (GOLD analysis project Ga0209310, IMG submission 184415) | Active sludge microbial communities of municipal wastewater-treating anaerobic digesters from USA - AD_UKC030_MetaG (SPAdes) (version 2) | ecosystem: Engineered > Bioreactor > Anaerobic >...
GGTACAGGCTGTGCCGGACGGTGTCCAGATTCCTGGACAGATAAGGCCCTTCGCGCAAGCTGAACCGCATCATCAAGTTGTAGAGGCCGTACATCGCCCCGCGATCATCGAAGCCGCACACGGCGACCGTATTGCCGGCGACCATGATTTGATAGTCTTTGGCGGCTTTCAGTTGATCGCCGCAGCCGGGCAACTTGTCGCGGGCCGCCGCGACGATGACCTGCCGGCGGTTGCGCCAATCACCGAGCCGCGCCGGGCGGTTCACCACGACCTGCGTCTGCATCGCGTCCTTCAGGTAACGCTGAAGCTCCTCGCTCGCGGTGACCAAGGGGGGCGAGGCATCGGCTGGAATCTCGATGCTCCAGCCGGCGCCGATTTCGATCTCATCCGCGCGCGGATGCGTGTGGGGATCTCGGGGGCGGGGAGGCAGGCCCTCGGTATGCTGGCGGAGAAAATCGTAGGACTCTTCCACGTCGAGCAGTGGAAGTACGGTGGCTTCGAACTGCTTGGAGGAGACCTGTCCTCGGGCAGTCCCGGTGATGACCAGGCTGAGAAGGAGGATCGAAATCCGAACACAGCCGCTGAAAGACGTTTTCATGGCAGATCCTCGGTGAAGCGGTCGAGCGAGCTATTGAGAAATCGAGGCAGCAGCCGAGGCGACGGCATGGCGCTGAGCGAGCCCGTCGCCGACGCCGATCATCATGACCGAGACGACGAGCATCACGATTCCCAGCCACAGGCAGAAACGAGTCCGGGAGTCGACCAGTTTCCACTCCTTGAGCAGTAACCCCCACAGGTTGCCGAAGATGATGATCGCGGCCATGAAGATGCTCCAACTGGCGAAGCTGTACTGGCCCATCTTCGTCGCCCCGGTGCCATAGCCGAAGTATTGCCCGTACCACATCAGCCCGCTGATGAGGGCGAGGAAGTAGTTGAGAAAAAGCGTGCTTCGAGGCCGCACGACATAGTCGCCGAAACGTTTGTTCTTCGCAGTCACGATCATCGTGGAGATGAAGTTGGTCGTGAATCCGCCCGCCAACGCCAGCACCAGGATGGGCATGTTCTTGAAGACCTCCTGCGTGCCGGAGCGGACGGCCTCGGCGGCGATCGGCTTTCCGGCCGTGAAGGCCAGCGCCATGCTGGCGCTCATGATGCCGCCGAACACGGCGAAGGTGAGGCCCTTGACCAGGGCGAAATCCTTGATCGACTCCTTCTTCTGCTCGTCGGTGAGCCGCTGCTCCTTGAGTACGCCCGCATAGCCGCACAAGGCGATGCCGGCCAGGCATACCAGGAACCCCAGCAGCACAACGGCACCCGGAACCGTGGAGATCAGGAGGGCGAGCTTTCGGTCGAGCATGGCAGGAACCAGTGTGCCGACAATCGCGCAGACGCCGAGCGAGATCGATTGACCGAGCGATAGCCCGAGGTAGCGCAGGGCCAGTCCGCACATCAGGCCGCCGAAGCCCCACAGAGCGCCGAACACGTATGCCCCAAGCAGGCTGCTCGCGCTGCTGGCGCGGAGAATGGCGGCCAGATTCGGCGTGGTCAGCCCCCCCCCAACCGCAGGCATGATCACCCAGGCGACGAACCCGAGCGTGATCCAATAGGTTTCCCAAGACCAGTTCTTGATCTTGTGCGAGGGGACATAGAAGCTGGCCGCGGAAAGCCCGCCGAGCGAAAGCAGGAGGGTTCCGATGATCTGTTCCATGTGGTTACCTTCCCGTGTCGTTCACCTTCAACCGGTCGAGTCGCGCAGCCTACGTTCGCGTAAAGCGCGTACTCACGGTGACGCTCATTTCCGTATTGGGCCGGATGGTGGCGGGGCATCCCCCCGCGGCTTCAATCTCCATGAAATGGGCCGTATCAGAGTAGACGCTGTAGCGAACGCCTTTCTCGCCCGGCGATACGTCGGGCGACGCGTCGCGGATGTCGATATAGGACTGGCCCGCCGGAAGCGGACCGGCCTTGCGCCGCACCACCAAGCCGCGGCGCGGGTCGCGAAACTCGATCCACGGGGTCTTGGCATCGATGGCAATCTGGTAGCGCTGCGAGCCGTCCGTCCGCGTACGGCACAACGGCCCGCTCCACGTGCGCTGGCCGTCGCTTGGGGCGTCGTAGAGGTCCCAGACCGACGCTTGTTGCGCGGCGGGAAACACCACCTCACAGCCCGGTCCGCAATCGAACTGGCAAAGGGTCCAGGGGGCCAACAGGCAGTCGGCCCGCCGCAGCGGCGCCCGGCTGATACAGGTAATGCTCTCCACGACGCGCACCGTGACCGATCGTTGCCCGCGAGCGATGGCGATGTGCCGTTTGAAGAGGGCGGGCACGCCAAATCCACGGTTGTTCACGAGATCGACTTCCGCACAAATCGAGACGCGCGCGGCCGCGGCCTTGGTGATCCGATAGCGGGCCGCGCACAGCCCTGGCGACACCCGCCACGCGCCTGTGCAATACTGGTATCCCAAGGTCGTCCCCTCGGGCGCAGGCCACAGACCGTCACCGCCCGGGTTGAGATACCTTTCGCGCGTGCTTTGGCCCTCGATTGCTTCCGGATTGACGCGGTTGAGGACTTCGCCATCGAGGACGGCGAACCAACGGCCTTCCACGTGGAGTGCAACGACGACCCCCGCGTCGGCATCGCCCACCAGGTGGGCCGGTCGGCCAGCCTTGGCCAATGCCCTCAGTAGGCGTGATACTCTCATGAGTACTCCGCCGCCAGCTCCTTGGCGGTGACGAACCGGCCGCCCCGCTCTTTGAACAGGGTGCACACGCGGTCGAGTTGCTTGAGAGCCTTCGGGCCGCAATTCTTGACAATAAACGGCAGCGGCCTCACGCTGCTTTCCCCGAAGTCGAGCGCCCCCTGCGGCATCGGATGAAACTCCCACGGATGGAGGTAGAAACAAACGACCGGCCGCTTCCCGCGCGTCTGAACATACTCAATGAAGCGGTCGGCCTTTTGCATCAGAAACTCCGCTGACTCGGTTCGGAAGACGGGCCATTGGTCGCGATCGCGCTGATACGGATCGTTGCTCTCCATGCTGAGGTCGCAGAAATTGGGGATTTCCACGATCCGCATCCGGCCCGGCCGCGTCCAGTCCTTTGCCGACGGGTGATAGGGCACGAACGGCTTCTGGTAGAAGTACAACGGGAAAGAGGCGTCGGCCAGATAGCCCAGCTTCTCCAACACGTTGAGCACCTTGGTGCTGCCCCAGAGGCGAGGGCAGCGGAAGCTCGTGGGCCGGACGCCGCTCACTTCACGCACGATCCGTGTGGCCTCGCGCAACCGGCCTTCCACCTCCGACGGCAAGATGGGCCAGTTGTTGGGCAGGGGGAAGATCGGATCGCCCAGGGTCTCGTGATAGAGTCCGTGACAACCCGTTTCGTGGCCGGCGTCTCGGACACGGTGGACCATGTCGGGATTGCTCTCCGCCGCATGGCCCGTCCAGAAGAACGTCGCCCGGACACCGTGCTTGTCGAGCAGTTCCAGCAGGCGCGGCGTGCCGCGTTTCACGCCTTCGTAAAAGGGCGTGAAGGACCCGATGTCGGTTTCCATGTCGAACCCGAAGACAACGTCGAAAGCGTGGTCCGCGAATCCGGGCGATGTCGTGCGAGGCTTCGTCTTCTTCATGCGGGTTGATCCTCAATAGGGATTCCTTTGGCTCAACGTGGTTCTTCACACTACACCCCGATCTCGAAGATCTTGCCGATCGGTTGTGACAGCAGCTCAGCGCGGTCTTTGCGAATCACAATACCCGTCTCCCAACGAATGCCGAATTCTCGGGTCGAGACGAAGGTGTCGACCTGGAACGTCATGTTTTCCGCGAGTCGGTAGTTCGAAATGCTCTCCATCCACGGCGATTCAACCTCGATCAGTCCCGTCCCGTGACAGGGGCCGTACAAGTAGTTGTCATAGTACCCGCGTTTCTTGAAGAGCTCGATGTATTGCCTGGCGACGTCGGCCGCCACAACTCCCGCCTTCAACTGGTCATAGGTCCAGAGGTGGGCCGCCAAGCCGAAATCGACGATTTCCTTCTTGCGGCCAGTCAGGCGGCCCATGCTGATGGGCATGCCGATGCTGGGCGAGTAGCCGTCCACTTTGGCGGACAGATTCAACTGAACGATATCGCCCTTCTGAATCTCTCGATACGTGGATCGGGAAATCGCGTGGCGAGTGGACTTCTCGCTGAACACGTACATGGGAAGCCCCTCGTACTCCGCCCCGTTTTCATAGATGGTCTTCTGGGCGATTCCCACCAACTGCAATTCCGTCATGCCGGGCTGAATGTGACGAATGACCTCCTGCGTGGCGATTTCGGTGATCCGCAGGCCCTCACGAATGCAGGCGATCTCGTTTTCGGACTTGATGCTGCGCAGCGCGACCATCACGTCGTCGGCGCGTACGATCTCCGCCTCGGGATAGCACTCCTTCAAGCCGGCCAGTTGAATAGGATTGCTGACCAGGTATCCGCCGACACCGATCTTCAACCGCTTGCCATGGACGCCGATCGACTTGAACACGTCGGTGAACGTCGACGCCTGCAGTTCCGGGTAGGCGGGATCCGCGGATTCCCGATACTCCATCAACTGAAAGATGTTCTGAATCATGCTCCGGTCGGAGGAGTACTTCAGACTCTCCGGGCCCACCATGAGCGCCGCTTTGCCCAGAGGACTGATGGCCACACCCGCCGTCTCGAACAGCGGCCAGAAGTTGGAGAAGTAGCGCACATTCGCGTAATCCGCTTCGTTCGAATTGGCCACGAGGACGTCGAGGCCGCGCTGCTGGATGAGCGCTGCCGCTTTCTGGATACGTTGTTGGTATTCCGCTTCGGGAATGCACACGCGCTGCTCCATACTGTTCTCTCCTATCGATTGTGACTTGCTCCCAAGCATGGTACCACCTGATATGTTAGTCCGTCGAGTCCGAGAGTGGCCTTGGTGTCGGTCTTCTTCTCGGTGCTTTGTGGTTGGAACTTCGAAGCCGGAGGCTCGGAGGGTGCGGCCAGGACGTCTTGGTCGAACCGGCTGAATGAAAGGTGCCAGCTCGGGCACCCACTCGTCTGCTGGCACTGAGTTCCACGATCCTATTTGGTTTGCCTGATTTGACAGCATTGCTCCACGTCGGTTCTCGATAGCTTACGACGACGGATTTCGTACGACGCCTCATTCCGCCGCGGGTAGTACTCGGACCGCTCGATCCGCTCAGCCAGCGAATGCCAATGGCGGTTCCAGATCACCGAGCCAATCCATTGGCTGCCTTCGCCTCCTCGGCATCGGTGAGTCTCCTCCGCAAGACTTGTCAGCGGCCGACCTGCCGAACCGGTCGGCGATCATCTGCAGGTACGCGTAGTCCTCCATGCCCTCGCGGATATTCTTCAGGCGAATCGTCGTAGCCGGAGCCTGGAAGCCCGCCTCCATGCCGGGACAGAACAGCATCCCTTCCCAGCCCAAACAACGTTGTTCGTACGGGATCCCTTGAACTCGACGATCCCCAGGTCCGGCCTGGTCCAGTGGATGCCATCCCTGCTCTCGGCGTAGCACACCACCTGCGGGTGGGTCTCCGCCGAGGTCTTCTCGTCATCGTGGGGGCCTCGGTAGTACATCCGGCAGACCTCGCCGTCCTGGAACACGGTATGGTAGGCGCAGACGTTACCCTCCCACGGATGATCGTGAACGATGGCCAGTTCACGGGGGGGCGGGGAGTGCAGCTTCAACGAAGCCCTGTTCATGCTCTCGATCCGGGCATCGTCGACGAACAGTTCGAGCCGCGATCCGACACGTAGCGGCTCAGCCGCTTGAGCGCACAAGGCGAAACCGCCGGCCAGAAGCACCGCGAGAAAGGCTGAAGTCTTCATCAGTTCTCCTTGCTCTTCAGCAGCGTCACGGAGTAGACCGCCGCACGCTCTAGGTGCAGGCGGAGCAGGTACTTGCCCGCAGCCAGATCGCCAAGCTTACGGTCTTTCCAGGTCACGGAATGCCGAAGCGAATCACCCCTGATCGGCAGGCAGTCGTCCCGGGTGAACCCACGGACTCGTTTTCCGTCCTCAGTCAACAGTTCGACCCATGCAAACCCTGCAGAAGCGTCAGCGTTGACCAGAATCCCTCCGCATCCAACGAGATCGATGGGCTTCAGGGTGACCTGGCCGAGGTACTCCAGAGGCTTTCGCAGCGTCGGTTGATCGCTGTGTTCGACAGGGCGGATTCCGGCGAATCGGTCGCGCGGGATCGAGGCGACGGCGATCCCGCTCCCGAGATCGCAGTCGTCCCCCCCCGTGGCACCTTGAGAGTACGCTCCGTAGTAGAAGCGGATCTCCTCCTCGAGGACAACCGGTGTCGAACTGGTAAAAATGGAGCCGCTGTCAAAGGCATTGCCCGTCGCGCGGGCCAGCACGAATGTGCGACGGAAAGGACGATCCCAGCGCAGGCCGTCGCGGCTGGTCGCCATCTCGATGTCGATGACGCCGCCGCCTTTCGCGCGGTCGAGGATCTGGATGAGCGAGAAGTACACATCCTCGTATAGGAACACCGGTGCGGTGTGGAACTCCACCCACGGAGAGTCGAGATCGTCGGGAGTGAGGACGAGCTGCGGCTTGGACCAGTGAACGAAGTCCTTGCTCTCGGTCCGACCCATGCCGTGTTTGAAATACATCCCGCCGTCGGGCCCGTCGAACCACATCTTGCCGTAGATGGCGAACACACCCCGTTTGGTGTCTCGAAAGACGTCCACTGCATCTGACATCGACAGTGGGACATCCCAGTCACGGCCAGCCTCGTCGGAGAATGGCACCCGCGCTCCGAAGTCACCGTAGGATACACGAAGCAACGGCATTTCAGGGTGCTTCGTCCAATGCACGCCGTCGGGCGAAAACGCGACATGCAGGCCCGGGTACTCTTTTCCGCTGCTCCTGCCGAAGTCAAAGAACGCCATCTTGTACCGTTTGGCGGGATCGGGATCGGCCGGATCGACGATCACGGAATTTGCATACCGGACGGATGTGCCGCCTGCGCCGATCAGCACGATGTTGGTCTTCCTGATGTCGTTGAACGGGAAAAGGCCCAGTTCCGGCTTGGTGAAGTGGATGCCGTCTTTGGACTCGGCGTAGCACACCACACAGGCGTGCGTGCGTTGGGTGGCGCGATTGCCCGAGAACGCCTGGTACCAGAGCTGATACAGGCCGGTCTCGGGGTTCCGGTAAACGCTCATCCACGCGATGGCGACCTCCCACGGCTTGTCGCACCTGATGAGTGGATTCGCGTGGTGCCGCGTGAACGGCCGTACTTCCCGCCGGGTCCCAGAACGATAGAGAACATCCGCGTCATCGACGAGGAGAATCGTGCGGGCCGAACCACTCGCGGGGTGATCCTGCGCCCGAGCAGCATACCAGGGTGTCGCGCAGGTTGCGGCCAGAATGAGTATCTCCGTCGCGTGCAAGCGCATCGGTGCCTCCTCAGGGGTCTAGCAAGCTGATCGTACCAACCAGGTAGAGGTCAGGATGGTGCCCAAAGGCCTCACCGTCGATCACCGCGCCGCCGGTTTCGCCGCCTGCAAGGTAGATGCGGTCGCTGCGGACGATGGTCATTGGGGTATTGTTGTTGAGCGGCAGTGGGTCCGCGGTGCCGAAGAGGCCCGTCTGAACATCATAGACGAACACGTCACTGAAGTAGGCTTTGTCGGGATAGTGGCGGGTCGGTTTGCCATACGGGGGGCGAACCGTGCCGTCGGGGTTCTCGATCCTCGGGTATTGGTAGCCGCCCACGAGGATAATCCACCGGCCGCGATATGCGATCTCACCCACGGTGAAGAAGTTGCCACTGGATATGGGCAGGTCGCGCAAGCGCGTCCACACGTCGACCGTCGGGTCATACATCCAGTTATCGACAACGGTGGAGTAGCCTCCGGGCGCCAATTTATTGTCGTCGCCACCCGCGCCGCCAAAAACGTAGATCTTGCCATCGACGACGGCCATACCAGGCGTGAAGCGTGGCGTGCCCGGACAGTCCGCCCGCCGTCGCCATCCGGCACTCAGATCCCGGGTATCGAGCATGAGCAGCTTCGCCCCGAGGCGCAGCCGGTGACCCGCGCGGTCGGTATGTGTGTAGAATTTCTCGGAATCGTAGTCGGCGCCGCCGAAAAGGTAGATCTTGGATCCGATGGCACATGTCCCGGACCAGACCGCCGGAGCGGGCAGTTCCGGTAGACTCGTCTCCCAGACCCACTCATCTCGCTTCTTCGAGAGCCGATAGCCATCGCGATATGTGAACGGAGCCGTATAGTTGATCCCGCCCCAGCAGTAGAGGGCCTCATCGACGACGATCCCGGCGAGGGCCTGCCGCTCGATCGCCGGCAGGTCAGGCAGCGACACCCAACTCGCCTGAGGGTCCTTCAGGTTCAGCGCCCACCCCTTCTTCAGGAACCCTCGCGGGTACTTGCCCGGCTTGCCGGGAACAGCATCCTTGTCTCGACCGGCGCAGAATCCACCCACCAGGATCAATCGGTCGTCGATGATCCCGATCGCGCTATCCTGCACACCCTGCGGCAGGGAGGTTCCCTTCTTCCAGGCAATCCGCAGCATCGAACGAAGCTCCGACTGTGGTTGCGTGTCGGCTGGCTTGGTCTGGGCAATCGTGGTTTCTGACATGAAGATGAGGGCCAAGCCGATGCGGAGTGAGCTCATTGAATCCTCCGGCCCAGGGAGCCGCGACCTTGAAACCACTGCGAAACTGCGTTTGCACACACATCGCCGACGGAACCCGCCCGCGGCTCACTTCGGCTCCTGAATCGTCCCGACCAAGTACAAGTCCGGATGGTGACCAAAAGCGTCGCCTTCGATTTCGCAACCACCGGTCTCGCCGCCAATCAGATGAACCCGATTGTCTTCGACCACCGTCATGGGAAGATTGTTGTTGAGCGGCAACGGGTCCGCCGTGCCGAACTCGCCTGTCCGCGTGTCGTAGACCAGGATGTCACTGTAGTAGCTCTTGTTCTTGTAGTGCTTGAAGGGCCGTCCGTAAGGATCTCGCACGCTTCCGTCCGGATTCATGACCTTGTCGTAGGGGTTGCCCCCGACGAGCAGAATGTACCGGTCGGCGAAGACAATACGTCCACTCGGGAAGTTCCCGCTCGCAATCGGGAGATCGCGGATCCGGCTCCATTCCCGTGAAGTCGGATCGTACGTCCAGTTGTCCACAACAGTGCAGTAGGATTTCGTTCGATTGTCGTTCCCAGTTGCGCCGCCGATGACGTAGATCTTCCCTTTCACCGCCGCCATCGCTGCAATCCACCGGGGCGTCCCCGGACATGGGTCGAGTTCCCTCCACCCGGCCTTGAGGTCGGCGGTGTCAATTACCAGGAGTCGAGTCCCCTGATGCTTCACCGAGCCCGTTCGATCGGTGGACGTGAAGAAGGTGCCGTCGTTCAGGTCAGCGTCGTAGTCGCAGCCTCCGCAAACGTGGATTCTCGTGCCGATGGTGCAGATCCCGCTCGAGGCAGCCGGCGAGGGCAGGTCGGGCAGGGAATCCCATACCCATTTGCCGGCACGCAGGGAAAGACGATACCCGTCCTTGTAGCAGTAAGGCTTCGAGTAGCTGAAGCCGCCCCACCCATAGAGTGTCCCATCCACTACAGCGGCGAACAACTCCTGCCTTGGCTCGCCCGGGAAATCCGGAAAGGACTTCCACCCTTGCCCCGGCCGGGCGAGGTTGAGCCCCCATGTTTTCTTCAGAAAACCACGCGGATATGCGGCGTCCTTCCCAGGGACTCCCTTCTGCCCGCTACAGAACCCGCCAACTGTTATCAGCGAGGAGCCAACGATGCCCCCGTCGCTGTCCTGGAAACCCTGAGGCAGGTCAGGGCCTTTCCTCCAGGAGATCTTCAGCATCGAGCGCAGTGATTCCTGGGATTGCGGCGCAAAGGAAGGCGAGGCAGGATCAGCCGGCAACGCCGCCGTCGCCGCGCAACCGATCAGGGTTACACAAATCAAGTTGCGCATCCGAACCTGCAACGACATGTGGATTTCCTCCGATTCCCGGGCAACAGGTCTCCCTGGCAATGAACGCCTCGTATTCCTTCCCGCGCGGCAGCAGACAGGCTACCGCTGAGGACTGAGGACGCGGGAGAAGGCCCCAAAGCAGGAACGGCTGCTGGAGCAGGCCGTCGCGACGCGGCCATCCACCGAGCTTCCGGGACGCACCTCGACTGCAACCGCAGGCCTTCTCAAGGCCGAAGCCGCTTGACCTTCGGGGTGAGCGGCACTCCGGCCACAGAGTGCCCGCCAACGCGCATCGCCGTGCCGCTCCAGTGCGTGTCGAGCACCCACTCGTTGGTGCTATTGATGCGCGAGTTTCTCAACCAACTCGTGTGGCCATCAAGGTAGCCGACATTCGCTCCGTCACATGCTGCCTTTGAAGAGGATGTGAAGTAATTGGTGTACGAGGGGTATTCGGCATTGTTGGTCCGATCCGAAGCGCGGCCGTGGTTGAAAACGTACTGTGTCAAATGGGTGATGGTCGGCCCGTTCGCAGAATACTCATCCTGAACAATAGGCACGGAGGAAGGTGGTCCTCCGGCCATCCAATCCGCCTTTGGGGCCCAGGGCTTGTCCGTCGACGTACCCTGGAAAACGCACGTCGAGTTGTAATACATCATGACCTGGGCGCCCATGTACCCGGCCGATCGAGCCTTCTCGATGTTGACGGGATCTTCGAGCCGCGGGCCCCCGTTAGCCGGGCAGCTGAAAACCTCCATCTGGTTTCCGATGTAGCGTTTCATGATGGTCCGCAGGTCGTAGTCGCCTCGGCCGCCGGGATCGTAGGTTGCCAGAACCGTATCGATCCACCAGGAGCGGCCGTTGTTGTAGGACTGGGTGGCGCTGCGCGGCATGAGCCCGCGATAGTCCTGGCCGTACATGAAACAAGCGACGAGATGCTGGTGCATGTTGGATGCGCAAGTGACCGTTTTGGTCTGTTCGCGAGCCCGAACCAGCGAAGGGATCAGGACGGTGATCAGCAAAGCGATGACGGCTACGACAACCAGCACCTCAATCAGTGTGAATGCCTGCAGTCTGGTGCATCTGCCTGAATGAGGCCACCCCATGTCATCATCCTCCTCTGGGTCGGCCGAAGTGTTATACTACCCATAATAAGGTAGCCGGCTGCCACTGTGTTGTCAAGGCCCGAAGAAGAGCAGCTGTTCTTCGTTTTCTCGGCGAATTGGCCTGCTATTCTCGGAATCTGGCGGCCGCGCCTTGACACAAGCCGCCGTCAGTGCTGTAATAGGCACAAGAACGGGTGGCGAGAAGCCCTCCCGGTGCTGTCGATTCACATCTCAGTTTCGGTTTGGGTGATGCGTATCGAGCACGCCACCTCGGCGAGCGGTAGCAAGAGCGAAGAAGAAGCCGCGATGCGCGAAGAGGCCCTCAGCGATGTGCTTGACGTGGGTCCGGTGGCCATGCGGATGGTCCGGCAGCTTCGTCGACAGGTATTGGCCGGCGGACTGAAAGCCGGTGCGGAGTTGCCGTCTGTCCGGGAGTTGGCCCGCGTGAGCGGCTCAGGCGTGGTCAGCGCCCACCGTGCCCTGCAGCGGATCGAAAGCGAAGGCTGGGCCAGCCGGGGTGGCGGCCGGCGACTGCGGATCAGCCAAGACGCGGTTCGCTTGGCCGAGGCCCAGCTTCGCCAAGAACCACCGACGCGCATCTTCTGGCTAAGCCCCTCCCGTGTTCGTCTCAGCTCAGAAATGGCCGTCAACACCATCTCGGAAGGTCTTTTTCGCGTCTTCCCGGGTTGTTCACCTCACTTTCTCTACGTCGATCTGTCCGTGGGATTCGGCTCGGTGGAGCAGTTGATCCGCCAGAACACAGAACTGCCCTGCGAGGTCGGCTATGTCCTGGCAGGCATGCCCCCGGCCTTTAAGCGACTGTTTGCTACCTACGAACTACCCTGTGTCGTCCCCGGCTACGTCGAGCCGGGTGTGGGCCTGCCTTGCGTTTGCGAGGACATGGTGACGGTCGGCCGGATGGCCGGTGAGTTGCTGTGCCGTAGCGGGCGAGTTGTGGCCCTTTGCCATCAAGAACTGATCGGGGCCGAGGTATTCCTGGTGGAAGGGGTCCAGGAAGCCGCCAGGACCATGGGGGTACGTGCACCCGGCGCCGCCGAGTTCTACTATCATCTCCTACCTGATGTGGCCGACTATGCCCGGGCTATTGACCTGCTGCTCGATCAGAACGACGGCTCGCTTGGCATCCTGGCGGTCCAGCCTGAGTTCGCAATGTTGGCGTTGCAGGCCGCCGCCCGGCGTCACATACGTATTCCCGAGCAGGTGCAGGTCGTTGCCTTGCACCATCATCCGATGTACTCCTTCGTCTATCCGGCGATTTCCTCGATCGGACCCTATTCGCTGGTTGAGCTAGGTCGCCGGTGCGCGGAAATGCTGGCCGAATCGATGGGCGGGCGACCCAAGGTCGCGCCTCGGGAGATCATCCGGTCTACGCTCATTGAGCGGGAATCAACGCTGCCGCGGACCACAGGCGTCCAGCGGGCGGCGAGTTGAACAAACGATGCACCCGTACCGTGCGGGTTTGAACCATGTCTTCGTACTTGGAGGTGGCAAGATGACACTGTACGCGCCTTGGCGCGCCATCGTTTTCGTGTGTGCCGTCCTGGCTTGTAGTTCCCTGGCGCTGGCCGCCCCGCTCAATGACACGTGTACGGGGGCACTCGCCGTATCCGACGGCACGATCTCGTCCACGACCAGCGGTGCCAGTTCAGACGGGGGAGCCTCGTGCGGCAACTCCGCAGGCAGCTCCGACGTGTGGTACCTGTACACCGCCGCCTGCACCGGTAACGTTACTTTCGATACCTGCGGGTCCTCCGTGGACACCGTGTTGTCGCTCTACCCCGGTGACGCACTCGGCCCGACCACCGTCTTCCAGGATGGATTCGAAGGTGATCTCCCCGCCGACGGGCTCACCAACCCCGCTCATTGGACGGTCCTGCTGGATAGCGCCGCCGGGACTCGCGTCGGCGTGGTGAACCAGGCCTCCGCCGGCTTCGCCGCCGCCGAGGGCAGCAACTTCCTTCGGCTTGTCCATGATGGCAACGACAACGCCCGCGTGTACGCCAGCCTCGTCGGGACCGGTCCTGCCATAACGGACGGCGCGGTTACAGGTACGTTCTCGGCCTACATTCCCAGCACGGGCAAGAATGCCCTGTATGCCAACTACTGGCACGCGAGCGACAACAATCCCGGCGGCAACTCGGAAACCTGGTTCGATCTGGCCACCTACAGTTGGTGGCTCCAGGATGTCGGCGGGCCGGCGATTCCGGGCATTCAGCCCAACCAGGGCGTCATCGCCGCCTACAGTAACGGGGCTTGGACGCTGCTGGGGCTGTTCGACCTGGATGGCTGGCGGCAGGTGACTTTCGTCTACGACCTCGATGCACCCGCCACCACGCGCTGCATGGTGACCGTGGAGACGGGGAAGAGAACTGACCAGAGCCCCGCCGGCACGATCACTTTCGGAACCTGGCTGAACAAGAACAACAGTGTGACCGGCTTCACTTTTGCGTCACACGCTGGCGACGCCATTCAATACGTGGACGCGGTGTCGTTCTCCAAGCCGGGCAGTTGCCCCGGCACCGCAGCCAACGAGCTTGCCTGCAACGACAACTGCGGAGGCTCGCCTTGCGGCGGTTCCAGTTCCTGCCTGACCCGGCCCTTAAGCTTCGGCGAGAAGGTCCTGGTTCGCGTGGCTGGCGCCAATGGAGCAGCCGGCGACTTCATCCTCCACATCGCTTGTTCTCCCACCGGCGTGCCAGCCAACGATACCTGCACCAGCGCTACCGAGATTGGTACGGGGACGCTCAACGGGACCACGCTTGGGGCCAACAGCGACGGTTTCTCCGATTGCGGCGGCGCCGGTAGCCCGGACGTCTGGTATCAGTTCACCGCTGCCGCCACCGGCACGCTCAAAGTGGACACCTGCGGCTCGACCTTTGACACCGTAGTCTCGCTCCACGACGTGTCTTCGACGCTCTTCACGGACGCTTTCGAGGGCTTGACTCCCGGGGCGACGAACCCCGACAACGGCATCGCCCCCGGCTACTGGAACACCATCGAGAACCAGGATCTCGACGGTCCGGGCAACAGCTCCAAGTACGATGTCGAGGTCACCAACGCGGCCTCGCCCGGAGCCGCCCAGGGCAGCCAGTACCTGCGATTCCACAAGCCGATTGGGGAGTACACAATCGCGGTAGCCAATTTTGCCTCGGTGCCGCAGGGAGGCCAAATCCAGGCCGATCTGACCCTGTACGTGGACTCGGCGGGCGGGACCCAGACCGGTGGAGACGGCACCCACGTCCAGTTGGATTTCACCAGCTCCCCTAACGGCGGATTCGGCCCGTCGCGCACCTTCCTGGGCTTTGCCTTCCCTGGCGGCGACTTGGCCGCCATCGTGGACAACACCGGCTGGCAGCCCGGCCAATTGGCCGTGGTTGCCTACAACGGCAATTGGATTAACGTCAAGAGCGGTGGGGCCAACATGTTCATCCCTGCCGACCAATGGCTCACCGTGCACCTCGACTACACCGTTGGCACCTCCTACACCGTGACCGTGAACGGTGTGACCTCTGATCCCGTTGGCCAGTTGTCTTCCCATGCCGGCACAGTTACCGGCCTGGAGATGCGCAGCAACGTCGGCAACCGGGAGTCGCTCTTCTACGTGGACGCTCTCTCGGTCAACCGGATGGACGCCGGCTGCCCCGGCAGCCTGATCTGCAACGATGAGTGCAGCGGAGGAGCCTGTGGCGGGCCAGCTTCATGTCTCTCGGCGCCGCTCCAGGCTGGTGAGAGTCGGTTGATCCGTGTCGCCGGGACCACCTCGGCCGCCAAAGGTGCGTTCACCTTGAATGTCGCCTTTGAGCCGCCGGTCATTCCACCTGTGCCGGCCAATGATGCCTGCGCCACCGCGATCGTTCTGACAGATGGCACGACCCATGGCACTACCTTGGGCGCCACCCGCGACGGCACGGCCTCATGTGGAGACTCCACTGCCAGTCCGGATGTTTGGTACAAGTACACCGCAACCGGCAACGGTACTCTCTTCCTGAACACCTGTACCACTGGTTTTGACAGCGTCCTGTCGGTGGTCAGCGGTTGCGGCGGGGCCGAACTGGCTGCCGCGTGCAGTGACGATTGTGGCGGCAGCCCTTGCGGCAAGACCGGGTCTTGCCTGTCGGTGCCGGTGACATCGGGGACTACGTACCTGGTTCGCGTGGCGGGCTTCCGTGGAGCGAACGGTGATTTCGACCTCGCCGCGATGTTCGTGCCCAGTATCACCAACGACACCTGCGAGACCGCTCAAACGGTCTCACTTGGCACGACTTCCGGTACGACCATCCTGGCCGCGGTTGACGGTGATTCGTCCTGCGGGAGTTCCGCGTCCAGCCCGGACGTCTTCTACACGTTCACTCCCGACGCGACGGGCAACTATACGCTCAGCGTCTGCCCGAAGACCACCTTTACCCCGGTGCTCTCAGTTCACTCGGCCTGTCCGGCGAGTCTCGGCAATGAGTTGGCTTGCAGCGCAAGTGCGAGCGGTGCGTTCCTCGTCGTTTCGCTGACGGCCTCGACCAGTTGCATCATCCGGGTGTCCGGCGCCAATGGTTCCTCGGGCAACTTCGACCTGAACATCGCGGCCGGCGGTGGCATGCCAGCCCTGCCGCTCGCCGAGAGTTTCGAAGCCGCTACCGTCGGCTCCGCTGCGGGTTGGGAGACGGGTTATCCGACCATCTCCTCCTCTGCCTGTGGGGCCTCGCCGGTGGCGGTCGTCGATACGGAGGCCAGCCCCAACGGCGGCGGCTCGAAGAGCCTGCACTGGCTGGAACCCGGCGGCGGCCCGAGAAGCAGCCTCATCCGCCGATGGCAACCGCTGCCCAGCAGCACAACAGCTAAGCTACATGTCGCGTGTGATCTCAAGGTGGTACAGCACACGACCCGCGGCCTCGGCTTCGTCGTCTCAGGGTGGGATGCGAGCAACACGATCAGCCTCAACGTGTATGCCGTGCGGTTCGACTCCGACACGAGCGACGGTCTCTCCATCGGCTGGAACTACCTGGATAACGGGTCCTGGAACAACTTCATTCCCGTTTCCGACCCCAGCCAGGTAATCGGCCACTGGTTCCATTACGACGCCTTGATCGACGTCGGCGCGAGGACAGTCGATCTGACCATTGCCCGGCTGGACAACCAGCTTTCCGGCCACATTGTGGGCAGCTTCCAGACCGACCCGGGCGTCAACCCGCTGGATGCTGACTTGGCCAACTACCAGGGAATTGGCATTTTTCAGTCCAACCCGGCGGCGACCAGCGAGTTACTCATGGACAACGTGGTCGCGGAACTGGCCGACAGCTGCCCGCGACCGTTCGCCGACACCGATCGCGACGGGGATGTGGACCAGGTAGACTTCGGCATCTTCCAGACGTGCTTCACCGGCTCGGCCGGCGGAGTGACGCCCGAGTGCCAGTGCTTCGATCGCAACCAGAGCAACGCGATCGACCTCGCGGACCTGAACAAGTTCATCGCGTGCTTCAGCGGGCCGACGGTCCCGGCCAACCCGGCGTGCGCGAATTGAGGGAACAAGGCGTAGACAGTCTCTGGAGGATAATGGGAGGAGGTGCAGTGCATAGAAGAAGTAGCGGCTCCTCGGGGAACGCTGGAGTGGCTGTGGCGACGTGTGTCGCCGAGGCGTCGCCGGAACCTCCAGCAGGAGGCGGGCGAATGAAACCCCCACTTCGACGTCGAGGCAGGGATGGCCACGGTCCGGGCGGCCCGTGATCAGCGGTACAGCCCGTGTGGATGTGGTCCGGGAAGTGTCGGCGAATGCAAAGGAGGTGGCCAAGAAGAGCGTCGTGGTTCGTCGTTCGATCACAAGTGCTTGTGGTCAGTTAACGCTTTTGGAGGATCAAAGAATGCGGTTTTCAGGTTTTGCGGTACTTGCCGCCTCGATGGTCGGATTGTTCTTGTCTCCCGCGGGCGGGACGGAGATTCTGTGGAACAATGTGGTTCTCGTCTCGGACAATTTCGATACCACGGCCGGCGGGGGCAACGACACCCTCGGGGCTCAACCCCTGGCGGACGTGGGCGCGTGGATCTCCAACGACACTACGGTCAACAACGTTGTGACCAACGCCAGCGCGCCGGGGGCACAGCAAGGCGACGCCTATCTGCGACTTGCGCACGATGGTACCGCGACCGGCGCGGCGCAGCTTAAGGCTAATTTCGCTCCTATCACCACAGCGGGCGATACGTTCACGTGGCGGTCGCGCGTGTATTTCACGGGCGGCGGGCACGATGACGACTATCAGTTCTCCGCCCGCACGACCGGGACGGGAGGTTTCCCCGACGATTACGTCTTCCTGACAACAATCCGGGGAGGCGTCGTCAACGCATACGACGGAAGCGGGTACGTGCCTACCTCGACCAAGATTCTGCCAGACCGGTGGACGACGTGGGAAATCTCCTACACCCGAGGGGCCAACACCTTTTCGTGGCTGGTGAACGGCGTCGGCGATACCGCCGCGCCGGCGATGCCGGGCGCGGCGGATCGGGACATCGGGTTCGCGATGTTCTGGGGCAACTACACCTCCAGTCAGGACGGTGGCTTCCCGGTTTACCTGGACGCCGTTCCCGAACCCGCTTCGATCGTTCTTCTGGTGTTGGGCGGCCTTGGCCTGCTTGTCACGCGGCGAGGGACCTGAGGCCCCCCATTCTGCCGCAGGCTACGGCTCAGTATTGACCCGCTAGCCTGCCGTGATGAACCGCGAGCAGGATCGGCGGAGCCATCAGCGGCCACCGTCGATCCTGCTGCGCGGACTCGGTTCGCGGAGGAAGTCTGCGCATGAGTTCATTCACGACAGGGCGAGGTCATAGTCTATCTACTTCTGCGGCTCCGGTCATCCTGGTTGCCGCGACGGTGCTACCGGCGACAACTTCAGCGGCTCCCCCGAACGATGGCTGCGCCAGCCCCACGATCATCTCCGATGGTTCGACCAGCGGCACAACCCTCGGGGCAACCTCGGACGGCAACGCCTCTTGCGGCGACTCCGCAGACAGCCCCGACGTCTGGTTCCTGTACACCGCCACCTGCAACGGTCAGGTGAGATTCGACGCATGCGGGGCGGGTTTTGACACGGTGCTATCCCTCCACACTTGTACGGGCACTGAGCAGGGTGGCCGCCAAACCGTATGTCGACCCCTCAAAGGGGTTGCTCCCCCAATCAGTCCATCGAGGCTCGATCATGAGACGACGACGAATAGCTGTTCTGTTTGGCGTGCAGGTGATTGTGCTGAGTGCGGTGTCCGCCCGGGCCGTGGACCTGGTGGGCAAAGACCGGATGTTCATTCGCTTCACGAATGTTCGAGCGGACCAGGTGGGCATCCTCGTGCGACTGAACATTGTCCCCAACCACGAGCAGCCGTTCAGTTGGACCGGCAAGACGATCTACGTCGGTCGCGACGGCGAAGGGGAGAAGCCCCACCTCACACGTTTCGTCCCGCCAGGGGAGACCACGCCCTGGATTGACGTGGGGCAGTACATGAACAAGCAAGGCGAGCGCAGTTGGGCAACATACCTCTCGCCGTTCTTGTGCGGAGTGATGACCGAACCTCGCGCCGACGGACTTTTCATCTTGGCCGAGGTGGCGCAGGGACCAGGGACGAAGGTGGTTCGTCGGCTGGAGGTGAGGAAGCCGGAATTGCCTGCTCAGCCCGCCCAGCGGGAGTATCCCTGGTTGCTGGGATACAGCGTGTGGAACGGAAGCGGCCCGCTTCTCCCGACACTGGGGTTACTGGTACCCGCACAACCGGATATCTGTCCGCGCGTCTACACGCTGGAGGAAGCCCTGCGGGCACAACTCGAGGTCGTCAGAGACTTCCCCGACGTGGGCCGATTACCCACCCAGATCGTCTTCAAGACGCAGGATCATCCGGAAGTCTATCGTGCCCTGGGCTACAGCCGACCCGCACCTGGTCGATGCCCTTCACGAAAATGAACTGAGGAGAGGGGGGATGTAGTAGCCGCAGGTGATGCCATGGAAAGAGCAGTGTTTTATGCGATGTGCATGGTCCTCCTCTGCCGGCCAAGCGGTAGTTCTGCCGAGGAGACGGTTCCGCCGCGGGGTAATGCTCGAGCCGCGATCGTGAGCCGGCATTTCCCCAATCGCGTGCACGAGTTCGTCTGGCGAAACTGGAGCGCTGTCGAGCCGGCAAAGCTGGCGAAAATTCTGGGTACGTCAGTGGAAAACGTAACCGTGGTAGCAGAATCGATGGGGCTGCCGCGCGCGGCAACGGTTCCACCTGAGATGAAGACGAGAGGTTACGTCACTCTGATCCGTCGGAATTGGCACCTCCTGCCCTACGAACAACTCCTGGAGCTTCTGGAGATGACGCCGGAGCGACTGGCCTTCACCCTGCGCGAGGAGGACTTCTTGTGGATCAAGCTGGGGCAATTGAAACCGAACTGTGAGCCGCTCCGTTACCATCCGCCGGACGAGGCAGCGCGACGGCGCGCGGACGAGATTCGTCGTCTGGTCGAGAATGAGTTCGGCGAGGAGATCCATCGCCCGGCTGAACCGCGTTTCGGTTTCGTTCGGCGACTCAGCACCCCGCTCCCCTCCTTCGCCCCGCCAAAACCTGGGGACGATCGGCCCGTTTCCCTGCGGCTTGTGTATTCCTATCTTGCCGTGTATGGCGATCCGCTTTTGAACCCCCAGTTGGACCCCTATCCTGACGGCTTTCTGGACCGGCTCGCCGCCGTCGGGGTCAACGGCGTCTGGCTGCACGCGGTCTTGCGCGACTTAGCGCCCGGCGGGACAGTATTTCCCGAGTTTGGACGCAACCACGAGCGGCGTTTGGCCAATCTTGCGGGATTAGTGGAGCGGGCCAAGAAGCGCGGCATCGGCGTGTATCTCTACATGAATGAGCCACGGGCGATGCCTGCACCCTTCTTCAAGAACCGCCGCGAGATAGGCGGCGTTCGGGAAGGCGAATTCACCGCTCTTTGCACTTCACATCCGGCGGTACGCCAATGGATGGGTGAGGCACTTGCACACGTGTTTCGTCAGGTGCCCGACTTGGGTGGGGTGTACGCCATCACAGCATCAGAGAACCTGACCAATTGTGCTTCTCATGGCCAATGGCGCTCCTGTGAGCAGTGCAAGGCGCGCAGCGAGGCGGACATCATCGCCGAGGTTGCCGCCGTGATCGAAGAGGGAGTCCACCGCTCCAGCCCCAAGGCCAACGTAATCCTGTCGGACTGGGGCTGGAAGAGCCACGGAGACGCGCCGGACATCATCGCCCGTTTGCCGAGGTCGGCTTGGCTGATGTCGGTCAGTGAATGGTCCAAGTCGTTCGAGCGGGGCGGAGTAGAGACTAAGGTCGGCGAATACTCGATCTCCGTCGTCGGACCGGGGCCGCGGGCGCTCCGGCATTGGGCGGCCGCCACCCAGGCCGGGCTCAAAACGGCGGCCGAGATCCAGTTCAACAACACGTGCGAAATTGCCAGCGTGCCCTATCTCCCGGTTATGGACTTGGTGGCCGAGCATCTCCACAATCTGGCGTCCGTCCGACTTGACGGAATGCTGATAGGCTGGACGATGGGCGGGCATCCTTCACCCAACTTCCAGCTCGCCAACCGATTTAACCGCACACCGCCGCCAAACGTCGACACGGTCTTGGATGCGTTGGCCCGAGAGCGGTTTGGCCCCGAGGGAGGCCCTCATGCACGTAAGGCATGGACGCTCATGAGCGATGCCTTTCGTCAGTATCCGTTCCACACCAGCGTGGTATACACCTCTCCTGTTCAGTATGGTCCCGCGAATGCGATGTATCCGTCGAAGACCGACTACAAGGCGACCATGTGGGGATTTCCTTACGACGATCTCGACAGTTGGCGCGGCCCGTACCCGCCAGAAGTGTTCGCCGCACAGTTCGAGAGCATTGCGGAGGGCTGGCGCCCGGGCATTTCCGCGATGCAAATGGCTGCAGAGAAGGCGCCGCCGGCTCGGCGCGACGAGGCTCAAGCGGACCTTCGATTCACCCAGGCGGCGGCCATTCATTTCAAATCGGTCGGCAACCAATCGCGCTTTGTCCTTGCCCGTGACGCACTTGCCAAATCCCCAGACACCCTGCCGCCTGAACAGCGTCGCAATCTCCACGCCGAAATCGCACGATGCCTGGAATCCGAGATCGTCCTGGCCCGCCAACTCTTTGTGCTTGTACGGGAGGATTCGCGGATCGGGTTTGAACCTTCGTGTCAGTACTTCTACTTGCCGCTGGACATGGTGGAGAAGGTGATCAATTGCCGCTGGTTGTTGGCATACTTTAAAGGATGACTGCCGGTGGTTGGGCCGTGTAAAATCCACGGCCACCCACGGCGGTGCCATCTCGGCCACGTCTGTACTTGGCAATGGCTCTGCGTGCCGGTTGTGGCTGCCTCGTGCGAACATACCGGCGCCAAGAAGATGGGCCGGTACAGCTTCGCCAGTTGGAGCATCTTCATGGCCGCGATCATCATCTTCGGCAACCTGTCGGGGTTACTGCTCAAGGAGTGGAAACTGGTCGACTCCCGGACTCGTTTCTGCCTGTGGCTGGGAATCGTGATGCTCGTCGTCTCGGTCATGATGATCGGCGTCGGCGACGGGCTCGCTCAGCGCCATGCCGTCGCCGTGTGCGGCTTCGATGATCGCGGGGCGATGTACGGCCTCTACAACTTGATGATGCGGTTCAGCTTGCGCGAAGGGCCTTATCTGTCCAGGAATCTGGACACCGTCCGGCACAGCCTGTACC
>Ga0209310_1001117_pt1 | contig 21808 bp, 25 predicted proteins | sample AD_UKC030_MetaG_FD_184415 | JGI IMG/M metagenome (GOLD analysis project Ga0209310, IMG submission 184415) | Active sludge microbial communities of municipal wastewater-treating anaerobic digesters from USA - AD_UKC030_MetaG (SPAdes) (version 2) | ecosystem: Engineered > Bioreactor > Anaerobic >...
ATTCAGGCCACTCCCCACCATACATTTTTACCGGTTTTATGTATCCTTGAATACAGCAGTCTTTGATTTTCCAAACATGTAAAGTTTTGACCGACAAATCGTTTATTACCCCAAGGCAAACCGCTCATAGTGGACGACTGGAGGTTGTCCCGGAAAATTCAACCGGAGAGAAGCAGTATCGCGATCACACCCCCCTCTCCTTTCCGCTGGCATAATTCACACCGTACCTGACATTTAGGTCGTATCTCTCTGGTATTAGCTGAGCGTATCGAAAAATGGGAAAAAACAAAACGAGGTTATGAAACACATGAAAATTGGCGTCATCCTGCTGGCACTGCTGCTGGCAGCGATGGCGATGGTACCTGTGGTATCTGCTGCTGACAGACAGATGTATGCCGTTGACTGGAGCAGGGTTGCACCGACCCAGCCGGTTGCAGAGAAGGATCTTCTTACTATCATTACTTCCGAAAATGTTTATGCAACGGCATTATCCATAAATGATTCTGAATTCGTTGCGATTCCTGCCTTGGATTCCAGCGAGACGGCAGTCGCCATTGATAAGGGACCGGGATATATTGTGAAAGGGGTTGTTGATGATTCCGATGCCGTAACCGTGATCAGGCTGCCACGGAAGATGTACGACAACTTCGCACGCGACTATAAAGACGGCATGGTCATGATCCCGAAAGAATTCGTTGCGCATTACCGGAGCATTGCCGATTTTGAGAAGAAAAGTGCTGACCTGAAGGCTGCAATCGAGAAAAGCTATGCGGGTAATTATACGAACACTGAACCTACCATTGCGGATCTCCAACCCCAAGGCACCCGTGCACCTTATACCCGGTACCAGCGGTGGCAGGTATTCTCGTCCGATCCCTCCGGGAGACAAACGATCTACCTTACAGGGAAGATCAATCCTTCAACATTCTCGCGGACTGGTTCCGGGACCATCTTCTGTGAAGAGCGCGAGATCCACCTGAACCGCTATGATCCCGATAATGACGGTATCGATGTTATCGAACTGGTTGTTGCGGCTTATACGCCTACTTACCCCTCGGGATCTCCAAGCAACCTGAACCTATACCCAGTCATCTACAACGGGGATATCAACGGCAATCCGATCTATCTCGGGTACATCCCGGTATCCACGACATCACTGCCCCACAGCTACAACTATTATGTCCAGCTCAGCGTAGGAAGCAGCTCAACTACATACGATATCTGGATCCAGGACACGGTCTCTCAAGCATGGCTTGGTCACTATACGTATACGGACAGCGTGAGTCCGAGCAGGTACATCAGGGACGTGCGGGTCTCCGCTGAGTTCACAACAGTCAATTCGCCGAGCACATTCAACATCCGTACCAACCCAATCACTGATGAATGGATCAAGGTCTCCGGCGATTCTAACTGGCATGCACCTTCGTATGCATTCAGCTTCCAGCGTCTGATTGAGAACCATCCCGGGCAGATGCTTTATGTTAGCACGACCGGATCATTCTCAGGCAACGGACAGCTGGTAACAACATCCACGATCCAGGGAACGACACCGTAACCTAGGGATAAAGGAAAAATGCCACAAATCTCTCCATTTTTTATAGTTGCTGTGATTCTTCTCGCTCTGGTAGCCTTCGTAGTTGTCTTGGATCCACTTGCAGAAAAGGCCCCGGCATTTTCCCCGCAGCCCGGAATCACTAGTATCAGAACCGATTTCGTGGCGCCGCATGATACCGATACAAACATTCGGAAAATGATCGGTATCATTTCCGTGTCCGGCCAAAGTATGAATACTACAATCAGGTTCAAAGGATCGACAGCATTACCAGCGGGATCTAGTATCCTGTACGAGATTTGGCCAGCGGATATCTCGACCCGTAAAAAGACCGGCGAGGTTGACGGGATTTCCGGTCGGGTCACAGTACTAACTGAAAATGGAACTTCATTCTGGTTACTCGTGATCGATCCGTCTTCCTGGCACACAGGTATGTATATCATCAATGCATGGCCGGAAGAGACTGACCCACGGTATGGGGACAGAAAGACCTTTGCCATACCCATCAACAGAACCGTCGCACAAGGTACCGGTATCGATTCCGGCAATGGTGAAATCCTGCTGTTTGAGATGGAACCATCAGCAACTCCGGCCGGCATCGTTGTGGTTACACCGGCTGCAACACCGGTTGCTGATAATGCTGAAATCACGGTCAATCCTATCTCGATGTATCCGGTCGGTAAAACGATCACCATCAGCGGGACAACAACATTGCCGGCTGGAGAAGTGCTGGACATAGCCTGGATAAAAGAGCCCTTCCATACAACAAAATGCGACCCTGATACATTCTGCGGTGCTGGCACTTATGCAACAAATGTCACAGCCGGAGAAGATGGGAATGTTTGGTCGTTTACCATGAATACATCGGGATTCACCGAAGGTGGATATGATATATGGGTGATTACAAAGAACCTCCCGAACACGTCCGTGCATACGAGCCTGTACCTCCGGAAAGCTTAAAACCCTTATCCTATCATGTCATCCAGACATTCACATGATTAGTTTTCCGGGACAGGTAAAGTTTTGACCGACAAATCGTTTATAATCCGGGAATAAACCGTTCACTGGGGACGGCCGGAGGTTGTCCCGGAAACACAGATAGCGGGGGGTTCAGCTGCGCTGCATACTATTTGAACCCCTGCATATCCGCAGGTTATCGTCAGTTTTGGTTTGTTAATAACGGAATTGATCCAATACACCGAGCGGATGCTGTTGAAAAAAAACGAAAGGAGATGAAAAAGAATGCAACTACGCAACATAAGCATCATCCTGCTGGCACTGCTGCTGGCGGCGATTGCGATGATACCAATGGTGAGTGCCATAAGTGAAACGGATAATGTAATAATACTTGACGTGGACCAGGTAATCCTGCCGCAATTGCAGTTTAACGCGTCGCAGCAGAAAATTTCCCTCAGTGATGAGTTAAAACTCACGGGCCAAGTCGACGCATCGACAACAACACAATCCTTCGTATCTCAAAAAGATGGAAAATCCGGAATAATCCCCCAGGGCGCGATTATTCACCATTCAGATAAGGGTGTGACAACGGTGTTTGATTCCCAAGGAAAACAACTATTTGCCGCAAAGGATGCCGATGCGGGATTGGTGTTTACACCTTCGGGATACAAACCCGCAACTTTTGTCAATGAAATCCCGGATGGATCGTTTGTGGATGTCAAAGGGAGCACCATATATGTGTCATACGATGGAAAACTGATATTGACAATTATCGATGAAAATAAAAACAAGGCGACAACGGCAAAGACCGGCACCCTTGCCTATAACCCAACATGGCGGGAAGAATATATTGAAGGCGCACAGAGCGCTGCATTGAGTAATATCGGCCAGTTTACAGCTAACTGGAATGTTCCGGCAAGCCCGCGGTATCTGTATGTTAATCCATCCAATCCAACCCAACGGTCCCAACTTGCGATCTGGAATGGTATTACCACCAATGATGAATCCTACCTAGTCCAGCCGGTTCTTGAATGGGCATGGAAAGACAGGGCAAGCAGTCCGGAACCCGGACAGGTCTGGACTGGGGCTTCCTGGTTTGCCTATCCTGGTTCATCATCCACACTCCACTCAACCCGGATCAGCGGAATATCCCCGGGAGATAACATCGAAGGAAATATGTTGTTCAATCACTTCAATAACTACTGGACGATCACATTCAGGGACACTACACGGAACATCCAGACTACCTACATGACGAGCCAGAATGCCATGCCAAATACGAATGTAAAAATCCAGATCTATCTTGAAACAGCAAACCGTGCCTCGATTCCGAACAATAATTACATGTGTGGTGATTCCACGTTCAGGAATTTCTATCTGGTGAATACCAATGGACAGAATGTCATGCCCGGTACAGTCGGGAGCGGAGTTAATTCGGTATGGACAAATCTTCCTGGACTGAGTGTCGGAAACTCATGGCCAAGCCGGATTATCCTTAATACCGCCAATTGATGGAAATCCTATGACCTTTTTTTCCCCAATGAAGAACCGGTTTGGTTTAATTGCAGTTACGGGTCTTATCTGGCTGTCACTTTTCAGCACTGTCAGTGGTTTATCGCCACACCCCTTGCCGGATACGCCGTACGATGAAGATCTGTCCGACAGGGTAATTACGCTTGATCCCGTGGGGAACCATACAACAGGAGACGTTTTCACGATTCATGGCGTCACATCCCTTCCTGCCGGGCGAAAACTTATTGTTAGTATGCATCTGGGGGGCTGCAGGGTGGGTTACTGTATCAGGTCAGAGCATCTGGGCTACACAGTTGTGGTCAACGGGAGCCCGGGCATGAACACTTGGAGTTATCAATTGAATACCACCGGTTTCTGGACCGTTGACTACGATGGGGATAGGTGGGCGTATGATATTAGTATCGAGGATTATCAATTTGTCACGGTTAATGTTGAGGAGACAATATACCTGTTCAACCAATCCGAATCTGCCTCAGTCCCAAACAATCCTGATCTGCGTAAACCCGGGTCCGGGATGACACATCCCACACCCACGATAATCGGCCAAGTGAATGCCACGGCTGGACAAACTGCACCGGTACCCGTTCTCATCCCGATTGTTGCACTGGGGATCATGGGAATGATACTGTTCCGGATTAAAAACGGGTGATGGGATAAAAGCATAAACTCAGGCTATCTATCAATTTTCATCCGGCCCTGCTGAATTTAATACCTGTTACGAGAGATCCACGGGATCTTTTGGACATGTAAAGTTTTAACCGACAAATCGTTTATTACCCAAGGTTAAACCGCTCAGTGTGAACAGCCGGAGGTTGTCCCGGATAACCCAACCGGAGAGGAAACACTATTGCTATCATATCCACCCTCTCCTTTCTGCTGGTATAACTCACACCGTACTTGACAAATAGGTCGTATCTTTCTGCTATTGGCGGAGCTTATCGAGAAATGAGAAAAAGCAAAACGAGGTTATCAAAACATGAAACACATGAAAATCAGCATCATCCTGCTGGCACTGCTGCTGGCGGCGATGGCGATTGTACCGATGGTAAGTGCAAAAGATACAATTGACATGAAAAAAATCGAGACACCAGAACTTCAATCCGACAGCTCTTTGAAAAATTCAATCATTACTGGTCCTTTGAGTACCCAACCAGCGAAAGATGAGTATGCGATTCCTGAGGGATCAATTATTTATCATTCCGATAACGGGATAACAAAAATATTCGATGCAAAGGGTAAACAAGTCTTGATTGCATCTGATGAGACTGCAGCAAAAATATCGACACCAAACGGACTTCAGCCAGCGACCCATGTCCATGCAGTCCCTCAGGGTGCACGTATTCTTGATTCGCCCTTTGATAAGAGCAAGACTTATGTCCTGACCGAAAATGGAGATCTTATCCTGACCATCATCAATAATGATACCAAGGAGGGATCTCAGGTCTTACGCGCCTCAACTATCTATGGCAGTAACTGGCTTGCATGGGCTTATAAAACCGTCAGTCAGATCAGTTATCTTCGTTCCCGATGGTATACTCCGACCCCCCCTTCAACCAGCGGCGGGACGCCGGGTTTTGCCCTTGCCATTTTCAATGGACTTGAAAACTCTGCTACTATTATGCAACCGGTATTACAATGGAACTATGGTCTGAATAACCCGGTCTGGAAAATATCATCATGGAGATACACGAGCCCAAGCAGTTATTATTACAGCCCGATGCTGAGTGTGAATCAGGGGGACCAGATTGAGGGAACGCTTCAGTACACAACAGTTGGTGGGCAAACCGGCTGGAGGGTCACAACAAGCGATCTCACGAAGGGAACATCCACATATTATTTCTCTAACGCCATCCCCACGAATACCAACCTGGAAATCGTAAACGCACTGGAACAGGCCCAGGGACAGAATTCAAATCCCTATCATATGTGCGGGGATATTGTATTCAACAATGTCAATATTCCTTCAGTAACGCTGTATAAAGGGTCTATATCAGCATCCGGATGGAGCGGACTGTATAATGTCTGGTTCAGCCCGAATCCGACACAGGTTACCCTGGATACTCCGTGAAGGTAGAGAAAGGGGAAGGCATTCGGCGATCCGAATGGACAGCCCCCCTTTCTTTTTATTTTTTTGGGGACACAGTATTCATACAGTTCTGAACAACAAAGAAAGAGGGATAATTCTTTTCGGAAAAGAAAAGAACTCTGAAACAATTTCGAAGGTCGTTACACCATGGCATCAGGCAGGAGAGATGAGGTATTCATCATTATTGCACTCCTTTTTATAACCGTTCCCGCAGGAGCGGTAATGAAGGAAAATACATCAACCATGATCTCCAATTCATCAGGTATTGGAGGATCGCCTGTTCAGACACCGGACTGGATCACCATTGACAACCTTCCGATTGGAACATATACAACGGGAGATTCTTTTATTGTCTCAGGAAAGACCGGCTTTCCGGTAGGTTACGAGATAATTTTTGGGGCGTATCTATCCGGGTTTCACACGGGTACTCTCGATAGTCAGCTACCCAAATATTCCGGATCAACTCTTGTGACTGAAGGAACTGCCGGGCAAAACCGGTGGTCTTTAATTATCAACACAACACAGTTCGAAAAAACCTTAAGAAATCAAACGGTAATCCGGGCTGATGCCATTGCCGGGGAGTATACCCTGTCCATCGATTCCCAGTCTATCAGGCTGCCCGGCAGAACGATCCATTACCAGTACCCGTTTACCCTTGTTGAGAGAAATACCTCAATAGAATCAGTTACAATACCGACTCATGCCGATCAAATAACAAATCCGCCATTATCGCGAAGGGCAACACCGGCACCCAGTATGACAACTCTTCCCGTTATGGCACTAGGAATTCTTGGATTCCTGCTTTTGCGAAAGCAGGAGTAATTTTGAATATTTATGGAAATCATTTCTAATCCAAGCCATGTACGGACCAATCCTTAATATGTCCGGATTGAGGGATCCTGTCGGCTCTTTTTCGGTTGCTGCATGGAGTGTCTGTTATATCCTCGGCGCGTTCTGTCACAAAGCCCGGATATGTCAAGTTTTAACCGACAAATCGTTTATAATCCGGGAATAAACCGTTCACTGGGGACGGCCGGAGGTTGTCCCGGATAACCCAACCGGAGAGGAAACACTATCGCTATCATATCCACCCTCTCCTTTCCGCTGGCATAATTCACACCGTACCTGACATTTAGGTCGTGTCTTTCTGCTATTAGCGGAGCGTATCGAGAAAATGAAAAAACGAAACGAGGTTATGAAAACATGAAACACATGAAACTTAGCGTCGTCCTGCTGGCACTGCTGCTGGCAGCGATGGCGATGGTACCGATGGTGAGCGCAGGAGATTTTGCATCACCGGTAAGTACGAGCAGTCCAAAAACCGGAATGGTTACACCGGTCTTTGACGATTCGGAAATCGTTCTGAAAGAACCGGTAAATGAATCAGAAATTGTATCATTTGTCTTTTCAGAAAATCTATTGAATAGCCGGAAAGGTATTTCTAATACAGTATCCATCACGATTCCCCGGTCTCAACTGATGAAAATTAAGCTGGATACTGGATCAGGAATTGAAGTATATATGGACCAGGGTATTGAAAAAACCGAACGTGTTGCCCTTCTCCAGCTTCCCAGAGAATTATTTGAACAGGAAAATAAGGCAACATCTGATCAAATTACCCTCGATTATCCCCTCACGTATTATTCATTCTACCCATCCATGGCTGAGCTAACAAAAGCAACCGAACAAAGAAAAGCAGAAAGGATCGCAAAACAGCAGCATGAGGTTGTTAAAAATGTGAAAAAGGAAATTGCTCCTGCGACAATGGGTACACTGGCATCAACACTATATGCTGAATGGGACTTATGGAAAAGGTCATCCACCAGTTATACGCCGGTTGCGTTGCGTGGCGATATGAAGCCGGATACATTCTCCAATAGTGGCCAGAGCACGGCAAATTATCATGAGACTGAGATCCATCTCAACAGAGCTAATGATGTTGTTGAACTCCTTTTATGGTATTGTGATGACGGCCACATCTGGTTGTCCGCTCCGATCTATGATGAAGGCGTTCTGAAATGGGGCACTGGTGGAACCGGAATGAAATGGATCGATGTATCGTCGAAAAGCCGGGTGAACTATGAGTTCTATGTAAATGCCAACGGCCAGTACAGTATCAACTTCTACCATACGGGCACCGGCATATGGTATAACTTCAACTATAATGACAGTGACAATCCCTCGACATACATTAATCGTATCGTCCCGTCAACTGAACTGACAACCGATACCGTTTCGAAATCATTTGACACCATCACGAACACTATGAATGCATATAACACGAAAGATTCGGGAAGTTCAAGCTGGATTGGAACATGCCAGCGGTTCTCGCATGACTATTTCACTGGAAATGCCAATTATGTCCTGCTGAATGGATATAAGATAGGAGATACCATCTATTCCTATCACAGGGCAGCTAATTCCCAATCCTAATTTTTTGGAGGTTGAATGATCTCAGCTCAGCAATCTTTCCGGCTGATCGCGGCAGGAATAGCATTGTGTTTTTGTATAATTGCCATCGTCCCGGCGACGATGCCGGAAGAAAACGCGCCGGGTTTTGCACCAACACCGGTGGCATCCGATCTGGCAATGATAAAAAAAGTCTATGCTCCCGGTGAAGTAATCCCGATCACTCTGACAATACGAAACCATGATAAAAACCCTCTTGATGTTTCCGGAATTCCTCCTGAAGTAACCATCAGTATCCGGAAAAACGGTTGGGAGAAAGGGATTGTCCGGAGAATTCCGGGAGGTCGCGATCATTCTGTTATCGAGCCACGAACTGAAAAATCGTGGACCGTAATCTGGGACCAGAAAGATGAACATGGTATGATTGTGAAACCAGGTGTTTACTATCTTACTTTGAATGCATCAGGTCATTACTCCTATGGGGAGGTCATTATCCTGCCACCCGAGGGTGTACAAATTGGCACCCTGTCACTTGACAAACAGAGCACCGATTATGGTATCACAACGGAGTTTCAATCACTAATCCTGGATAAAGAGGGGAGCCATATTTCAGCCCTGATCATTCCTGCCCTGAGATCGGGGTCTCGTAATCCGGCTCCGGGTTTTTCTCAAGTATCTGCAGAATACCGGATTGATGACGGCCCAGCGATGAACTTCAGGGATTTTTTTATCAGGAGTCAAGGTAATGACACTTACGAAATTACCTGGCAGATGTCTCCGGTTCCCTGCAATGCGGAAAAACTGCAAGTATCTATTACAAAATTTGATCCGTACCAGGGGAACTGGAATGCTTCCATAAATCTTGATTCCATGACAACCTGTATACTTGCAAACGGAACTCTTTACTCCCGCAGTAATTTCAGCAGCTCATATGGGCAGATGCAGACTCCTGTGAACCAGTCACCCATCTTCCAGATGGTACCGGTTTTGGCATTGGTTTTTTATTTCCTAATATTTACCAAAAGGAAAAATCGGAGACTATGAGATCCACGGGCCTTGTACCATACGGCTCCTCGACACACGCAATCTGGTACGGGATGCTGAACACGCTCGGCATCTTCGATTTGTCGGCGCTTACCGATATCGAGCGGCTGACCTATGCCGAGAAGCGGCATTACTTCTGGTTCGGCGAGGTGGAGATGGCCGCGGAACTGGCCGGGATGATTGCAGTCCCGCTCGGGATCTCTATGGCAGGCCGGGCGGAGATCGCCATCGGGTTCATCGGTGGTGCGGTCCTCTTCCTGCCGCTCTTCGTCTTCCTGCCGAAGCTGCTCCAGCGGGCGATGAAGGCAGATGTCGATGTGGTTATCGAGGCGTTCGGGAAGAACGAGCAGGTGAAGAAAGTCTTCTGGACCTTCTTCATCGGGGTGGCCGGGTTGGTAATGGCCCGGGTTGTGGACCCGGCGACGGCGCAGCAGATTGTCGGGATGATTACGGGAATGGGGGGATGAAGCCGGGGGATCCATTAATCTTAGTAATTTTTAGAATCGTTCTTTTTGAAACCTTTTTGAGATTATGTTACAACCACATTAAAAATTTTTATGCTGTTATAATTTCATAGGGGCGTTAAATTTTCATTCGACGTGTATTTAGCGAAAACCGTAATCGAACGATCTGCATCTTACGATTATATATGATCTTAAGTATAAACTCAAAAGTGTAGGACGGGGTTCACCGTACCTGATAAGTTTGATGAACCTCGCCTGCCCGTAGGCATGAGAACATTATCTTCTGTAATAATGAAGTTTTGGGATCGTGCCTCTGTAATCTCTCTTGAAAAAGAACGGAGGTTATGAAAACATGAACATACGAAAAATAGGCGTCGTCCTGCTGGCACTGCTGCTGGCAGGGATGACGATGGTACCGATGGTGAGTGCCGGTGACTCCGAAACGACAACAGCAATCGCGGATAAGGAAATTCAGGCAATTTTTGATTCCGCATCGGTTTTTGAAACCCTGCCGTCATCATTAAGTCCTGAAATAGAAAGCACCTATCTTGAACAGTACGTCAGTCCCGCCCGTAAAGCGATCGACCTGATGAAATCAAAAAAATATTCCAGCGATCAGATAACTGCGATGTTAAAAAAGAACGGTTATGGATGGGATCCATCTACGGGATCATGCTGGAAAGGACGTGAGCCGACGCCAGAAGAACAAAAAATGCTCGACAAATACCGCGGCTCTGGTTATTCACCATTCTCCAAATCATTAAATGGCAGCAGCCAGTCTGGCAACAGCATTACAGCATTAAGAGAACAGGGAGCGACAATGAATCTCTTTGACGAGAATACGTATTTCGGTATTAATTATAACCTAGCTCCCGGGGATATGGCAATAAGCTGGTCCGGAACCCAATTCCATGTCGTGACTACCCACGTCGGGAAAGTGAAACCCAATGGACAGGATGACTGGACAGAGAGCGGGGTTATACGGTCCGTGAATAATCTTGACCGGCAATTCTTCACATATGATAATGATGAAGGAGAGTATCGATTCCATGGGACCACCAGTGCATCTGTTTCAACAAGTTACAGAATTTATGTGACGAATACCTATGAATCCGGAGGATATCTCTATCATATCATGATTGGTGGTTCATGGGTTAGGGACGGACATCTTTATTACCGGCAGCAAAAATATAATTGTGCTAATGAGATCTGGGCTGATGGAACCAATCCGTTCTCGCACGATTCAACCAGTTCCGTATTCCAGAATGAATATTTGTTTAAGAGTTCAGGAATCCAGTACTGGGGGAACTCCCTGGCAACTATCACGACTTGGAGTTCGGATGATCCACCATACGAAAGCCATGCCATGAACGGAAATGCGTGGAGATTTACAACCTGGGCATAACATGAAGAACAAATCAATCCTCTTTCTCATTTTTTCCGTGCTTGTTATTTTCGCATTTCTTACTGGATGCACCCGGTCACAGGGAACCACTAATCCAAATCCTCCGGAAAATAAAACCGCTGTTGCGATCGGTGTTGCTCTCAACAGTTCTTCGGTCAGGACATATCTTACCGAACCATGGATAATTACCGATGTCAACTTTAATGCAACGACAACTATTGCCGGAGGTGGGGAGGAAGTGACCTTTCATTCACCCGATGTGATCATTACTATGAAATCGAGGATTCTTCACGTGTATGTGGATTTAGATAATAAGTCAGTCATTAATATCTGGAACACCCCGAGGAGGGTGCCATATCCGTGAAAACGCGGGATAATTTTTTACCATGAATCATCCCTTGTGGTTTCCGACATATCCAGTTATACATTATCTTAATATCATTATAATGGATACTGGAGTGGGGCAATAAATGATATGACCCAGGGCGGAAGTTCAACACTATTCCTCACATCCTCGCAGTCATCCGCATTATCCTACCAGAACCTGCAGCCATATCTCGTACTCGAAGGATGGGTTCCGCAATATTTACCGGGACTGAATTCACGATATATTTGCGGAGATGTACCTTTCAACGGTTTCATCATTGAGAATACCAACGGTGCCAATGTCCGTCCATCAACAATTACCGGTTTTGTCAATAACCAGTTCTGGAGTCCGTTTACCTATGGTCTGTCTGTGAATACCGCGTCCTGGCCGACAAGTGTTACCCTGAACACTGAAAATTAATAAAACCAGCGATATTTTTTAATGTAACAACAGTATGAATTAGTCAGAGGACATTGTAAGGTGATCAGATGAGAATATATTATAAGGTTTATTTTTTATTTCTGGTTTCTTTCCTCATATTGCCTATGCATATACTCGCATTAGATGACCAGAATAGTTCTATGAACAGCACAATGGGAAACCTGACGAGACCCTCCTTAATCATCGATAAGATCTCGGTTCACTGTGTTAATGAAACCTTCAACGTAACCGGGACGACAAATCTTCCAACCGGAACAAGATTGCGGGTTACGGTATACCGTGGGAGTTTTAATCCGGGTATCCCACCCCAGCGGAATCCCTGGTATGATGCACTGAAAAAAGAGATCCGTGTGGTCAACGATTCACAACAGGGCAATATCTGGATATACACTCTGAATACCTCAGGATCATACCCGGATGAATATATTGTCACGGTTGAACCGTATATCGGTATTGATGTGAACGCAACCGCGATTTTTAATCTCAATCAAACATGCGAAAACGGTAGTAATGCCGTGATACAAAAAAGCACCCCACATCCCGTTCAAAGCAATCCGGAACCCACAACAGGTAAGCCAGCACAGACTTCCGCTGCGGTTCCTGTTATTATTCCCCTGATTGCTATCGGGGGATTTGGATTATTCCGGCTTCTGTTGGTAAGGTATGATAAAAAATGATTCGTCTTTTTTACCGGGGGTCCCTACCATCAGGCCCCATCAAGAGATGATCCGAAGATCCAATCGGTGCCCTATCTTTTCTATGCAACAATTTCCTAGGACTGGACGAACCATTACGCAAAACAAGCCGGTTGCAGAGCAGTGCGAGTAAGGCAAAGTCGTACGCTCCCCTCTCGGGATCTTCCTGACGAGCCGGACTGACATGAGCCTGGCATTCATCGGTGCTGCGGTCCTGTTCCAAAACTGATCCAGCGGGCGATGAAGGCGGACACGGCTGCCGCGATCGAGGCGTTCGGGAAGAACGAGCAGGTGAAGAAAGTCTTCTGGACCTTCTTCATCGGGATGGCCGGGCTGATCCTGGCCCGGGTTGTTGACCCGGCGACAGCGAAGCAGGTGGTGGGGCTGATTACGGGGATGGGGGCGTGATATGGATACCTCACCCCTTTGCTTTTTTTAAATCCGGCTTTTATTAAGAAATCTGTCGGAATAATTACAACATCATTAAAAATTTTAATGTGGTTATAATTTCGTAATGCCTTTAAAATTTCATTCGACGTAAATTTTACGAAAACCGTTATCGAACAATTGGCATCTAATGATTTTATATGATCGTAAGAATAACCAAGAAGTCGTAGGACGGGGTTCACCTTGCATCGAAACTGAGATGAACCTCGCCTGCCCGTAGGCATGAGACAATTATCTTCTGCAATAATGAAGTTTTGGTTCATGCCTCTGTGATTTCTAAAAACGAGGTTATGAAAACATGAAACACATGAAAATCAGCGTCATCCTGTTGGCACTATTGCTGGCAGCGATGGCAATGGTACCGATGGTGAGTGCGCAGGAAAAAATCCTTCAACCTGTCAGTAAGGGAGATCTTGTCGATAAAGCCAATCTATCGGCAATGACTCCCCCGCTCTTATTAAAACTTGGTTCTCAGGGGTTTTCCGAAGAAAAGATTGCACAGTACCTTCTTACTATGGAAAGTTCCCGGCAGGAAGGATGGACTGATGAAGATAATGAAAAAGCAATAAGTTACCTAAAAAAAATACCGCCAGACTAATATCGATGAACTAGGTCTGCGATATCAGGAGGTCCAGAAAGATGGGCGAATGGTAATTGATGAAGCGAATTATAACGGCATCAACGGTTATATGAGACCAGGAAATCTCGAAGTATCCAGTTTAGGAACCGAAGCTCATTATTTCACAAGCCATCTTGGATATGGAGGACGATGGATCGAAGTGGGAGTTGCAAGATTCAATTTTGATCCTTCGCGGTATATTGTATATACCTATGACAGTGGACGTCCTGCCGGTCAGGAATGGAAAACCTGGGGGACAACGAATCCAAACGTGAATCATCATTTCTTGATTTATATCTACCCCACCAATGATGGATCTGGTTATCCCTACGCAATCTGGTGGGATGATACCGTTATAGATACGGGCCATACACCTTATTATTGGAATAACCCTGATGAGAGCCACGAGTTCTTCGCGGCGAATGTTAATAATTTCCAAACCTGTTATCAGGGATATTTCGAGAATTCATTCTTATACAAAAAAGTAGGAAACAATGTAAATGCATATTGGTGGAATGGGAATTTACCTGAAACTACCCATGCATACAGCATGTCTCCAGTAATGTACTATCGATATATTCCTTGGGGATCCAGTTCATACAAGATGACAACTTGGATCAACTAGTATCGGGTATTTTAATGTCCGAAGATGTGATAATAAGAAAAAAATCCTTTTTATTTACTTTCACTATTCCTGTTTTTTTCATCCTGTTTCTGATCTTAACAAGTGGATGTTTGGATAATAACAAAATCAGCGAGCGTGATGCGGTCAGTATTGCATTGAATAACAGTCAAATACATCATCTGATAAATAACAATGAATTTAAAATCACTGATATTGGTTCAGGTATTATCACAAGCGGGGATGGAAAACGCGAAGAAGTTTATGAGGTTACGATTCGAGTGCAGAATAGTTCTACAGAAAGGATTATTGTTTTTGTGAATTATTATGGCGAGATTGTCATGGTTGATTCACCCTACACAGCAAAGGTTCCGGATTCTTTGATTCACAGAATCAACGGAACCCCGGTTCAGGGTTCTATGTAACTTCTGCAACAGAAACCTTCAGGACAGTTAACGGTTCGGTCATTACCATAACAAAATTGAACGCCACCGGTGAGAACTGGATTGACAGCGAGCGGGGATTTTTAGTGAAATCATCATATGGTATTGACAAGAAATACAACACAGACCTGACGGAAGCATATAAGTCACTGGGCTTTAAAACACTGAAACGAGAGATCCCGGTAAAAATTACTCAGGTAATTGAACTGGACGAAAAACACTGACCGGAATATCCGCTATTACAACCGGAAGGAAACGAGTTGATACGCTGCACGATGATATGCCGAAGGTAGCCCGGGCACGTCAAACAGGGTTGTTATTGGCAGTACAGGAAATTTTTTGCAGGGGGGATCGTTCTTTTTAAGTAACTATTCAGCTCTCTCCAGACGAACAAACCGGCAGATCAAAATACTAAGAGCCTGTCAATAAATCATAGATGGCAGTCAACCATGAAGGGATTCTGGAATAATGCAGAACCAATCCGGAGCCATAGTCGACATCATAGAACGGCAGGATCGGATAATCCCCCAACTCACTGAGATGATAGTACAGAGAATCATGAACAGGGAATCGCTGGAATCCCTCGCCCTATTACACTATTTTTGCATAAACTCCGTCGCTTGGCATGAAAGGAATCATCATCTTCTCAGGAAAATATTCAACCTCGCGTCGGGAAAGATGAAAAATTATAGGGAGGGAATGTGGCTTATACTTGGGCACCGTGGAGGCACTTATCGGTGCAATCTACCTCGGCCGTAACAGTTCGATCCCTGTCGAAAAGAAATGTATATCGAAAATAATCGCACTCGAATTAAGTGAAATGGAAGGGAAATTTCGTCTTTTTAAAAAATCCTCCTATTTAACTATACTTCGTTAGAGGGCCTGAAACGGGGTGGAGAATTCCCAAGGTAAAATAGGCCCTATACGGGCTCCTTTTACCTTCCCGATATCTAGTGTTAAACCAAAAAAAATCGGAAAACACTCCTTTTTCTTTCCTGTGGAGAATATGCCCTATAATCGCTCCGTTTGCCAAAATACGGCAGAATTGCATCTCGTATAAACGCCACCAAAGGCCCTTAAATCGCGCCGTTTTTTGCCACCTATTTTACCCCATCCGGAGCCCGAAAAGGCCACCGGAACGCGATTATGAAGGCCGGTTTTTCCGACGGAGTTTTCAAAATATAGGGGGAAACTGGGGAATTGGTCGGGAAAACTGAGATTTCACGAATCCGGAAGGAAACATGTATCTCCGCATTTCTTAAAGGGATTGACTTTGTCCTTAATATCTCCCTTTTTGGCAATCAAAACAAAGTATTGGAGAAAAAAGGAGGGAATTTATTTCTTCTTCATTTTTTTCTGCCGTTTGAGGAGTCTTACTTTCACTTCATCAAGATTTTCAGGCAGCCACTGATGACGCTCTTTTGTGTAGTCCCCGCTACCAGTTTCATAACTCTGGATAAATCGTGCCATATCAACCGGGCCCAGTGTCTTTGCGAGTGCACTGATGCCCTCTTTGCGTATTTCACTGATTGTTTTCATCTGATGACACCTCCATGAGCCAGTGTACCGGATTATCCACCCGAGCGGTAATGAAAGCGTTTTTCCGGGCAGTAGTAATAATCGTATTGTCGGTTGTGAGAAAAATAGTTTTGCCGATATGTGCGCACGCAAGGTGAAGTGAGTCATAGAGTTTGAGACCGGCTTTCTGATAGATCGATGCTTGTCTGAATACTGCATCATCGAGTTCAACATATTCACTGATGAGGGTGAGCTTCTGCTCCACCGTTAACCGTCTCTCGACATCCGGAATGAGGGATACTTCATCGTCAATAACAACGCTCCCGATAAGCTCCCAGTCACGGGTACACCGGTCAAGGATTGCCAATATTGCCTCGGTCTCCAACCGGATTTTTTTGTTCTGCTGGTCATCAAATGGCCGGCACAGGCAGCACACATCGAGATAGACTCTCACATACATCTCCCGATTCACCGTTCTTCTCCTGCCTCAATAAATGATTCTATTCATACAGGGCAGATATTCTTGCGGCGATGCTGGCCGGGATGATTGCCGTCCCGCTCGGAATCTCTATGGCGGGCCGGACAGAGATCTCACTTGCTTTCATCAGGGGGGGGCCGTCCTGTTCCTGCCGAAGCTTATCCAGCAGGCGATGAAGGCGGACACGGCTGCCGCAATCGAGGCCTTCGGGAAAAATGAGCAGGTGAAGAAAGTCTTCTGGACCTTCTTCATCTCGATGGCCGGGCTGGTCCTGGCTCGGATCGTGGATCCTGCGACAGCTCAGCAGGTGGTTGGGCTTATTACGGGGATGGGATTAAGTAACTGAGGTGGAATTGGTGTCAAGTATTGGAATCCTGACTACAAATGCCACCTTGTTCGTAGTACTCACGGTTCACGATATAGCCGGAGGCGTGAGATTCACAATGCATTCAGCCTCACATCTGAAAGAGGTCTTGAGAAAGTCGGAATTATGAGTTCGCTCCTTAGCCGGATCCAACAGAAAGACCCACCCGGATACTTGGTTCGGACGTGGCCCATTGGTGATACAATTGTTCACTCCGTAAATCATCGTCAAGTGATACATATGGTTGAGGAATCCACAACACCAGAAGTTCATGCACCCCCTCCTCCTTCGGAACAAAAATGTTGGCACGTACAGCTATTTTTTCCCCGGCACTCAGATTGAAAAATGCCACATTCTCTTTCGTATTCATCGCCAGCGGTACCTGGTAGTAATCGAGCAAAGGAACAATAGCGACCGAAACCGGGTAGTTTTTATCCGCTGCGATATTAATGGAATAATCATAGGTTTTCTGCGGATTCACGTGATCGGAAAATAAAGCCTTGTTATCGCAGGATTTTGTTGTCAGGAGCAATCCATCGTTAAGGACATACCCGGATCCGCAGGATTGGATCGGGCCAATATATTTTATCACAGGCGGCGGAGAATATTGTGTTGCATTCCCTACTAAGATATTTATTCTTCGGCTCCCGAGGAGTGCCTGATCCGTACTAAGCCTGAACGAATCATTGAGTGAATGTTGATTCGGGTTCATGACCAAGAACAGTTCGAAATCATGAGTCCCGTTTTCCATTGGGGGTACCTTAAATCTGAAGGAGGATTCTTCGAAGGGAGCCATATGAATCGTATGGTGAAGCTTCAAAATTGAATCGTTAAACTCAAAAGGGATCTGCTGGTAATCCAGAAGACCGAAGATGAGAAATTCATTACTTTTTGTCATCTGGTTGCTTACCCACAAGTACTCTTCAAGAGACTCGTTCTGACCGATTTTTCTTAGCGCTGTTGATGGTGTTTCATTCTGTCCAGCAGAGTTGGGAAAAATTTTTATTCCAAAACTTTCCGTTACCTGATCCTTGTTGTATGTCGTCGAATAAACCGTATCATTGCCGGATGTATTTTGTGTCATAGCCCATAACGGGGGTTTTGGAGAGATCAGGATCCCGGATATCGCTAGAATCACGAGAATACCAATCAAGCCAAAAAGAGTCACAACGGTACACAGCTTCAATATTTTCATATATCCCCCATATGGTTAAAAATAATTAGGTTAAGGAATCGGTTGTAACCGGATACCAGGAAGTATAGCCCGATAGTTCGAACGTGTGGTCAGATTGTGCGGTCCAAGTTCCCCCAGTATACCAGTTAGAGTACTGATAATTCACTTGTGCATCAGCAGAATTGTACTTCGTCTGGGTCTGGTCGTTGTAGAGTGAACCATCTCTCCAGACTCGTTCCCTTAACGCGATTTTGTTGATATCATACGCGGATCCGGAACCTGTTCTCGAACGAGAATATGCATCGCAGTACACGGGGCTTGCCGACCACCAGTTTCTCCAGAGATCGGTATATGCACTCCAGTGTGGTGCCTCGGTAATTGCTAATGTCGAGAGATTGGATTTTTTCACTGCCGTCTTCATCTTCAACATTCCACCGACTCCGATATCCTTTTCAGGATCGGCTCCGGTCCACTTTGCCCCTTCCGCAGGGGACAAATGTTGCGTGATTACGCCGGAATCACTGCTTTCCGGACTCACAGCACTCACCATAGGTGTTAACGCTAACGCTGCTAGCATAATGCGAGCAGCATGACGCTCCATTTGAATACTTTCATTGTCTCATTTCCTCCGTTTTTCGATACGCTCCGCTCGGCATATGAGGAGTCGAAGTATGAACTGAGTTGCTCTCACGCCGACGGGCGTTGTTCGGGGTCCCAATGGATTGACTGGGATAGTGGCTGGGGCCCCGGGAAACCAATATGGTATTCACGCAAAGGTCTCAGCTGGTTGTCGATATATGATTTCTGTCCACATCCTCCAACTGCCAGTTGGATTTTGTGGACAGAAAAAATAAGCAATGTTTCCCGAAAGCAATCTTCCATGTCAAAAAGACTGGGAGTTGTTGCGATGATGCTCCTATTGATAGCATCGTTCGCAGTAGTATCGGCAAGTGAAAACAGTGCTTTTGTCAAAGGTGGCGGGTACGTTATCGAACCGGGTCACAGTACCGGCATGAATTCAATCAGTCCAATGTTAATCTCCTCGTCGATCACTCAGGGCAGGACAAACTGGCACACGAAATCCGTATCATCCTACATAACTTCACTGAACGTGGATCTGAACTGGGGGAATCCATCGAACTCACTCCGCTTGAAAATCTATTCACCAGATGGCTATACCTTCGGCCCCTATTATGACAGCTTTGATGGCTCAAATAACGGCCGCATTAATTTTTACATCAACAACGCCAATGGAATTGCAAAAGGAACTTGGTACTATGAGGTGTATGGCGATCACGTTTCGGGAACACAAACATATTCCCTCTAAAATGCGATGTACCGTTGAATGAAACATTCATCAATTGTCTTTCTTTTTTTACTGATTATGGCAGTCAATGTAATTGTAGTTCATGGAGAGTATTCAGTAGATCCATATCCTCTCCAGAACGGGGTATCTGATTCTCTCGGAACTGACAATATAATCTCATTTTTTGAACTTCCGCTCTGGATCCAGCTCGCCTGGATTATCAGTTTTTTTCTTGCAATTTGCGGTGCGATCAAATTTGGTTCTGTCATAATTGGGAAAGTAAAAATCAAATTACAGAACAAAAATCGTACAACCATTCTCGATTATATAGGGAATAATCCTGGCTGTACCCTTGCGGACCTTTCAAAAAATACCGGAGTTAACCGGGGAACCGCTAAATATCATTTTTACCTGCTTCTTATCGAAAAAAAAGTTGTCCGGAAAAAAGATGGGAAAATGAGCTACTTATTTACCAACGGCGGTATGCATTTGGAAAGAAAACGTGTACACGGATATATCATGAATCCTACAAAGCGGGAGATACTCAATATGATCCTCAACCGGCCTGGGATCAGTAATAAGGAGATTGCAGCGACACTACAGTTTGACCCAAGCACTACCCACTGGCATCTCCAGCAGTTTCTTGAAGAGAAGATGATCGTTTCTCATTGGGATGGAAGGAATACAAATTATGTTCTCATCCCAGATGTGGAAAATATTCTAAGAGAATAACAGAAATAGTAGTACTACTAATTTTTTCAAACTTATACCGAGAAACACACTATTACGGGGATGGGGGGATACCCCCATTTTTCCCCGTCGATGACCCTCAAAAATGGGGTAAAATCCCCTCAGGAAAAATAAGCCCTATACGGGCTCCTTTTACCTTCCCGATATCTAGTGTTAAACCAAAAAAAAATCGGAAAACACTCCTTTTTCTTTCCTGTGGAGAATAAGCCCTATAATTGCTCCGTTTGCCAAAATACGGCAGAATTGCACCTCGTATAACCGCTACCAAAGGCCCTTAAATCGAGCCGGTTTTTGCCACCTATTTTACCCCATCCGGGTCCTGAAAACGCCACCGGAACGCGAATATGAAGGTCATTTTCTTCGACGGAGGTTTTTAAAAATAGGGGAAACGGGGTAAATCGGCAGGGAACAGGGTATTTCCTGCAGGTCGGATCCGACCTAACTCCCCATTTTCCCGGCACGTACCACGTGAGCCCCCATCTTTGCGGGCAGGTCCGGGTTGAACTCGTTCACCCCGCGACTCAGGAACGGGGGAATGCCGGTAATCTTTCTCCGACTCCAGGGATATGTTGAAAACTTTTTTAGAAATCGCGGTATGCCTGTTTCCGGTAGTCGATTTCGAGAACATGAATGATCAGGATGTCGTCGTGGATTGAGAGAAGGGCACGGACGTCTCTCCGGACCCGGAGGGAGTACACCGGATATTCCGGGTTCGACGCCTTCATCTTTTTTATAAACTGATACGGGTCTTTTTTGATGTTCTGAATCGTTCTCACAACGTTGCGGGCAATCTCCGGTGGCAGTTTTTCCAGGTCCCGGTCTGCACGATGAGTATACTTCACCCGGTACAGACTCATTCAACACCGTATTTCTTCCTGATATCCTTTTCAGAAATCAGGTTTCCTTTTTTGATATCGTCGAGCCCTTCTTCCAGCCCTTTGATGGCTTCTGCACTGAGCGGTTCATCATCAACGGAGAGATTCACCAGGCGCTCGATAACGTCGTTGTATGATTCCTTCGGGTTCCGTTTCAGGTTGTTCAGCTGGGTTTTGAGATCTTCCCGGATGTAAATGGAACTTGCTGCCTGCATAGTAATACCTATAGGTGGCTATAGGTATAAAACCAGCTATCGGT
>Ga0209310_1001118_pt1 | contig 21802 bp, 16 predicted proteins | sample AD_UKC030_MetaG_FD_184415 | JGI IMG/M metagenome (GOLD analysis project Ga0209310, IMG submission 184415) | Active sludge microbial communities of municipal wastewater-treating anaerobic digesters from USA - AD_UKC030_MetaG (SPAdes) (version 2) | ecosystem: Engineered > Bioreactor > Anaerobic >...
CAGAAGGCGTACACCTTGGCGCAGGCATAGGGACTGCGCGGGTAAAACGGCGTCGTTTCCTTCTGAGGCACCTCCCGGACCTTGCCAAACATCTCGCTGGATGAGGCCTGATAAAACCTGGGTTTTATGTTGCTTTCTCGGATGGCCTCCAATAATCGCACTGTCCCGGTGGCCGTCACGTCCGTCGTATACTCGGGACTGTCAAAGCTGACCCGGACATGGCTTTGGGCGGCAAGATTGTAGACCTCCTCGGGCTGGATGCGGCCGATGAGACCGGCCAGGCCGCTGGCATCACTGAGATCGCCGTAATGCAACATCAGGCGGTTATGCGGGGCATGGGGATCGGCGTAAATGGGATCCAGGCGTCCGGTGTTAAAGGTGCTCGCCCGTCGGATGATGCCATGGACTTCATACCCCTTGGACAAAAGGAGTTCAGCCAGGTAGGAGCCGTCTTGTCCGGTAATTCCCGTGATTAAAGCCTTTTTTGCCATTGGTGATCGCCTCCGATGGTGTCCTCCGATTCTTCTCCTGCTCCGATTCCTAAAAAGCCGCTCGAGGAATTAAACCGTCGAGCGGCTTGCAGCAAACCTTGTGAGCCGAAGACTACTTGTCTTCCGGAATCCTCATCCCATAAAACGAACGGTAAATAAAGACGAGGGCGACGGCGAACAGCACTGAGCCAATCGCGATCTTGGCCTCCTTGTTCGTCATGGCCACGGCAATTTCAACCGCGAGCAGGCCGAATAACGTGGTGAACTTGATGATCGGATTCATGGCCACCGACGACGTGTCTTTGAAGGGATCGCCCACGGTGTCGCCGACGACACTGGCGGCGTGGAGATCGGTCCCCTTGGCTCTCAAGTCCACTTCCACAATCTTCTTGGCGTTATCCCAGGCCCCGCCGGCGTTGGCCATGAAGATGGCCTGGAACAATCCGAAGAACGCAATGCTAATCAGGTAAGCGATAAAGAAGTAGGGATTGAAGAACGCCAAGGCCAGGGAGAGACAGAAGATGGCGACAAAGATGTTGATCATGCCTTTCTGCGCGTAAATGGTGCAGATTTTCACCACTTCCTTGCTGTCTTTGATGGAGGCCGTCTTGGCGTCCAGGCGTATGTTTTCTTTGATGTAGACGACCGCGCGGTAGGCTCCGGTGACCACGGCCTGCGTGGAAGCTCCGGTGAACCAATAGATGACCGCACCCCCCATCAGAAAGCCCAGCACGATCTCAGGCCGGACCAGGCTCAGCATTTGAATCACCTGGCCGTTGGCGATGCTGTTGTTGAGCAGCAGGATGATGCCGAAGATCATCGTGGTCGCTCCCACGACGGCGGTGCCGATGAGAACCGGCTTGGCTGTGGCTTTGAATGTGTTGCCGGCGCCATCATTTCGTTCGAGGTTGTGTTTGGCCTTCTCGAAGTCGGGCTTGAAGCCAAACTTCTTCTCGATCTCCGATTTCACGTTGGGCACGGATTCAATCTGGCTCAGCTCGTAAACCGATTGGGCGTTGTCCGACACCGGTCCGAAGCTGTCGACCGCGATCGTGACCGGGCCCATGCCCAGGAAGCCGAAGGCGACCAGGCCAAAGGCGAAAATGGGCGCGGCGAAGTCGATGCCGGCCGGCATGATGGTCTTCAGGGCCTCATGACCCGCCAGCACGGCGGCAACCAGCATCAAGACCAGCATGAGCAGCCCTTCCCAAAACGCGGAGAAATTTCCCGCGACGAAACCCGACAGGATGTTCAACGAGGGCCCGCCTTGTTTCGACGCCGTGACCACTTCCTTGACGTGCCGTGAATGAGTGCTCGTGAATATCTTGGTGAACTCGGGAATCAGCGCGCCGGCGATTGTGCCGCAGGAAATGATCACCGAAAGCACCCACCAAAGATCCCCATGAATGAGGTCGCTCTTGGGCAATACGAGCTTGCTGGCGATGAAGGTCACCCCGATCGAGATAATCGAGGTAATCCAGATCAGCGAGGTCAACGGCAGTTCGGGATTGAAGTCCTTGGCCCGGCTGAGCTTTGCGGTGAAAACTCGGTCATTGATGAAGTAAGCCACCAGCGAAGTCACAATCATCAAAATGCGCATCACGAAGATCCACACCACCAGCTGCGCGCACAACGGGCCGACTCCCAGGGTCAGCGCCAGAAATGTAATCAAAGCCACGCCGGTCACGCCGTAAGTCTCAAAACCGTCGGCGGTCGGTCCCACGCTGTCGCCCGCATTGTCGCCCGTGCAATCCGCGATCACGCCCGGATTCTTCGGGTCGTCCTCGGGCAGTTTGAAAACGATCTTCATGAGATCCGATCCAATATCGGCAATCTTTGTAAAGATGCCGCCGCAGATGCGCAGCGCGCTGGCGCCAAGAGATTCTCCGATGGCAAAGCCGATAAAGCAGGGGCCGGTGAGGTCGGAGGGTAGGAAGATCAAAATGCAGATCATGAAGAACAACTCCACCGTGATCAGGAGCAGACCTACGCTCATGCCGGAGCGCATGGGAATCACCAGGGGAGCCCAGGGCAGACCGGTCAAAGCGGCAAAGGCCGATCGTGAATTCGCCTGGGTGTTAATCCGCATGCCGAACCAGGCCACCATGTAGGAGCCGAGAATGCCCAGAATCGAAGCCATGAGAATCAACACCACTTTTCCCATCCCCATGTGCTGCAGAAACGCAAAATAATAAACAATGCACAGCCCAATCAGAATCCAAAGAACAGCCAGAAACTTGCCCTGTTGCACCAAATAGCTCTTGCAGGTTTCCCAAATGATGTTGGAAACATTGCGCATGGAATCGTGCACCGGCAGATTCTTGGTCTGATAATACTGAAAGATGCCAAACACAAGCCCAATCGCGCAAACCAGGATGCCGATGAGCATTAAAGTGTAGCCGGAGGCCCCCCCAAGCAATGGGAACGACACCGAACGTAAATCAGGTAGCTTAAGCTCGGCTTCACTCGCTAAAGCCGCCCATCCGCCCGCCATGAAAAGGACCCAACATAACAATCCCCAATAACGTGTTCTACTCCGCAACATAATGGTCTCGATAATTAGAATTTCTCAGTTTCGATCGATTGGGTATCAGCCCAAGTCAAAATTTGACCCCTCGGGACTATTGAAAGTCATCTTCCGTGTCAAGCCCAATCCCCCCAGTCTGGGATGGCTCCCCGGGGAATCCCCCCGAAAGTAATTATTGTTACTCTTTCCCCATAAGTAAGATACATTAAAGAAAGACCCGCCCACACCTCGGGGTTGATCTTCGATCACTTTTTTATTTCCGGAAGCCGGCGGATCTTGAGCTGGCGGAACCAAACTTCCCCGCCATGGTCCTGAAGCAAGATGTGAGCTCGGATTTTCTCGCCGAATCCGGGAACGCCTTTGAATTTGCTCTTCGCAATCGCCGCCTTCAATTCGGGACTTTCCAGTTCAAAGGCTAGAACCCGCTGACCATTGAGCCAATGCTCAACGTGTTTTCCTTGCACGATAATCCGAGATTGATTGAATTGACCGTCGATTTTTATGTCGGCGTTCGAGGGGGCGAGGAGATCGTAAGCGGCGGCGGTGCTGTGTATGCCGGGCGCTTCGTTTCGGGCCGTCCTTCCGCGGGTTTGATCCCAGAGCTGGTATTCGATACCCACGGCTTGGGAACGATCCTCGGTGATGAGGTATTTGATGCCGCTGTTGGCGCCCGGGCCCAGTCTCCATTCAAAGGACAGTTCAAAATTCTCATATTGCTCGACCGTCACAAGATCGCCGCCGCCGCCGTCCTTCTGGTGTTTCAGACAACCATCCTCAACAACCCAGCCTTTGGCCGGAAAAGATTTCTGACGAAAACCTCGCCAGCCCGCGGTAGTCTCGCCTTGAAATAACCACTGCCATTCCTCGGCGGCTTTCTCTTGGGAGGCCTGCGGTGAAGTCGTCATCTCAGATCCTCCCCATAGAAATACCAATATAAGTATCCAGCGCATGCCTTGGATTATGCATAAGCCGGATCCAAAGGAAAGCCCTCGGTGCTTCCCGGACCTTTCAAGCCATCATGATCCGTAACCTCTCTGGCCTTGGATTAGCCGTCCAAGAAACGGGCTTTTACCCAGCACCTCTTCCGGTGATCCCGCGGCTGTGACCCGGCCGGATTCCATCACCAGGACCGCCTGGGCCAAAAGGATATTCGTTGGACGATGCGTGACAATCATCGTGGTGCGTCCCTGAACCAGACGCTGCAAACTCTCGAGAACCAATTGTTCGCTTTCCACATCGAGGGTGCTGGTGGGTTCATCCAAAAGCAGAATCGGCGCATTCTTGAGAAAGGCACGGGCGAGGCTGATTCTTTGCTTTTCCCCGGCGCTCAAACGCAGGGCGCCGTCTCCGATGGGGGTTTCGTATTCTTGGGGCAAAGACCGTATGAACGCGTCGGCATGGGCGGCCTTGGCGGCTTTCTGTATTTGGTCCAAGTCAGCCTGCGGGAATCCCAGGGCGAGGTTCTCCTGAACGGTCGCCGGAATAATGATTGGCTCCTGCATGACATGCGTCACCCGCGTCCGCCATTCCCGGAGGGGGTAATCGTTCAGGTCGACGCCATCGATCAGAATCCGTCCGGCATCGGGATCAAAAAATCGCGCTAACAAAGCCAGCAAGGTGCTCTTGCCCGCACCGCTTTGCCCGACGATGGCCAGGCATTGCTTAGGTTCCAAGACGAAACTGACCTCACGCAGCACTGGCCGGTCCTGCTCGTAGGCGAAACTCACGCGATCCAGCTTCAACCGGCCTTGGATTCCCTTTTGCGGTGCCGGAAGGACAACGGGCGCCTTGGGGCCTCGAACGTCCGCACACCGATCTATCGATCCCTGAGCGAGTTCCTGAGTTTCCAATGGCGCATCCAGAAGTTCAAACACGCGACGAACCCCTGTGATGGCCTCCGACGCGGTTGCGCCGACGCGTGAAAGCTGATTCAGCGGGTCGAAAAACTGGCTGAGGTATGCAAGAAAAACAAGCAGTTCACCGAGGGACAGATCTCCTCTCCACACCAGACGGCCGCCCACCCACAGAATGCCGGCCGAGCCCAGACCAAAAACTATTCCGATCAAACCCAAGTAACCGACTTCCCATCGGTGCTGAGTCAGGCGTCGATTCAGCGCCTCGTCCGCATGGCCTGCGAACCGGTTGGTCTGGCGCTCCTCCTGCGTGTAACTTCGGATCAAGGGCAGGGCCTCGATCGCCTGCTGGATGAAGGCGGTCACCCGGCTGTCGGCTTGGTGAGCTTCGCGGCTTGTCTGCGCCATTTGACGCCCAAAAAAACGCATGACCAACCCGAGCATCGGAACGGTCAACAGCGCAACCACTGTTAGACCGGGACTCAGCCGGGCCATCACGATGCTCATCAACGCCAGGCTCAGGGCGCCAGACAGCAAGCCCATGAATCCCTGTTGAAACAAGGTCTGAAATGCGTAGGTATCCCAGCTGGCCCGGTAGATCACGTCGCCTTGCCGCGTGTTCTGAAAAAAGCGCAGGGAAGTAAACTGGAGGCGCTGGAAGACCTCTGTCCGCACACGGGCGAGCCCTCGCAATCCGATCTTGATAACGAGAATGTTTTGCAGCGCCCCAATCCCCCCCTGGAAACCGTGCAGCAGGAGCAACGTCCCGCAGAGCAGCACCAGGATTGTTTCCCGGCTGTGCTGGCCCTGCCAGGTCGCCAGCCATTCCGGCGCCGGACGATCCGATAAAACATGGTCCACTGCCAGCGCCAGCGGCCAGGGCTTTAGCAATCCAGCGCCCAGCTGAAATCCCAGCAAAACCAATGAGACCATCAGCCACGGCAGGTCTGCCCGAAAATAGGCTCCCACACGTAAAAATTGCCGCATCACCGTGATATCCTTATCTGTTTTGCGCGGCTCAGACCAGCGCGGAAATCGGCCCAATCTTCTTTCAGACCGGCTCGATGGATTCGCACCATTGAGAAGCGGCCCAAATTTTGGATGGCCCCGAGGTTGTACGGAGTGTAGGGAATTGCTTATTCCCCTGTCCCAAGAGGTTGCATCAGTTTTTTGACCATTAACTGTACTCCCCTGAGGTGCTTTGTCCACAAAAGGGACAGCGTCAGCGCGGGAAATCCGCAAAATCGCACGTAAATGGCGTCGGCATGACTGTTGCTAACGCTTCCCATCGAACATGAAAATGCTGTCTTGTACCTGCCGCCGGATTGTGTTTTTGACCCACTATTTCCGCTCTATTTGCCTGGAAACAAACCGCTCTCTTCTGGCGCTGCTCATGTTGAGTTCAACGTTTGGATCTTACGCCGCCCCCCAGAGGATGGAGGAAAATCTCTCCCTGGCGTTGCCTGTCGTCGGCGCTTATCAATTGCGGCTTTTGACACCTGCTTTGCTCGAACTCACCCTGGTGACAACAAAGGCTCCGGATCCTGCCGTTCTATCCGAGTGGGACTTTGTGAATGCCTCCAACCAACTGCTGGCTCCTCAGCCCGACCGTTTCCAGGTTCAGGCCGACGGGAAAATCCTCGAGGTCACAGCGGTCGGTTTCAAACGGCGACCGCTTTATGCGCCTCTTAAGATCCGGGACCTGCGAATTGGCAATTACCTGTATTTGCAGTTGGCCCAGCCTGTCTCGGATGGCGCGTTTGTCCGTGTGTTGAATCCCGACGCCACCCTTTGGTGTTCGGAAACCGATTACTCGGTGCAGGCGGATCCACTTCGTTTCAGCCCTGCGATTCATGTCCATCAGGAAGGTTATCAACCGTTGTGGACCAAGAAAGCCATGATCGGTTATTACCTGGGCAGCCTGGGCGAACTGACAATCCCCGCCACCAGTTTTTGCCTCGTCCGGGTCGAAACCAGCGAGGTCGTTTTCCAAGGCCAGCTGGCCGCTCGCATTGATACGGGTTACACCTACACGGAAACACCTTACCAAAAAGTCATGGAGGCTGATTTCAGCGAATTTGAGACGCCGGGCGAATATCGGTTGTGGGTGCCGGGTCTGGGGGCATCGAGTCCTTTTCTGATTTCCGAGGGGGTGGGAGCGATGATGGCGCGGACCTACGCTTTGGGATTGTATCACCAGCGATGCGGCACGGCCAACGCACTGCCCTACACCCGCCATGTCCACGGGCCTTGCCATACCGAACCGGCCCAGGTGCCGACGATGGCGTTCACCGCCGTCCAGAACTTTCTGGCGTCGATGACAGGGGATTACAAGGCCAGCCAGGTCAATTCGGTGCAGTTGAAGAACGTGGAGGCCAGTTTATATCCGTATGTGAGGCAGGGGGCGGTGGACGTGAGCGGGGGGCATCATGACGCGGGGGATTACAGCAAGTATACGATCAACAGCGCCGGGATGAGTCATGCGTTGCTCTTTGCGGTGGACGCGCTGCCGGGGGTGGTCGAGCTGGACAATTTGGGGGTGCCCGAGAGCGGGGACGGGGTGTCTGATGTCCTCCAGGAGGCCAAGTGGGAGTTGGATTTTCTGCTCAAGCTCCAGGACGAGGACGGGGGGTTTTACTTTTTGGTTTATCCCAGGGAGCGCAAGTATGAGGACAACGTGCTGCCCGATCAGGGGGACCCCCAGGTGGTTTATCCGAAGAACACGGCGGCCAGTGCGGCGGCGGTGGGGGCGCTGGCCGAGGCGGGCTCCTCGCCGGCGATGAAGCGGCATTATCCGGAGGCGGCGCGGCGGTATTTGGAGGCGGCGCAGCGGGGGTGGGCCTTTTTGGAGGGGGCGATAGCGACGCACGGGCGAACGGGGGCCTATCAGAAGCTGACCCATTACGGGAACGTGTTTGCCGACCAGGACGAGCTGGCGTGGGCGGCGGCGGCGCTGTATGCGGCCACGGGGGACAAGCGTTTTGAGGCCGATCTGAAGGGGCATTATGATCCGGCCGATCGGCTGACGCGGCGATGGACCTGGTGGCGGTTGTTCGAGGGGTATGGGTGCGCGGCGCGGACCTACGCCTTTGCGGCGCGGACCGGGCGTTTGGGGGCCGAAGAACTGGACCCGGATTATCGGGCGCGGTGCGAAGCGGAGGTGGTGGCGGCGGCCTCCGACGCGTATCGACGGGCGCGGGATAACGCGTATGGGACCAGCTTTCCGTTGGAAGACAAACGTTTTCGGAGCGCGGGCTGGTATTTTTCCAGCGAGCGGGCCTTTGACCTGGTGGTGGGCTATCAGCTGGAGGCTCGGGCGGAGTGGCGGGAGGCGGTGTTGAGCAATTTGAACTACGAGTGGGGCTGTAATCCGGTCAACGTCTGCTATGTGACCGGGGCCGGATGGAAGCGGGCGCGGGAGGTGGTGCATCAGTATGCGCAGAACGACCGCCGGGGGCTGCCGCCCTCGGGGTTGCCGCAGGGGAACATCCAGGGGGGCTTTGCGTATGTGGATCGGTATCAGAAAGAACTGGGGGCGCTGGTGTATCCGGGCGACGGGGCGACCCTCAATCCGTATCCGTATTATGACCGGTGGGGCGACGCCTTCAATACCTCGACCGAATTCGTCATTGTCGATCAGGCCCGCGCCCTGGCCGTCTCAAGCTGGCTCATGGGACAAGGGAGTTTGAAAAATCAACCGTGGAAACCATCGGTTGGACGATTGACAGGGGTTCCATGCCATATCGAGGCGGGCCAGGAGGTGGTTTCGAAGCTGGAAGTTGAAGACTTGAACCTGGAAGAGGCAAGGCTGATTTGGGAAACTCGAGGCCAGGAACCGGTTGCCGGCATGTCATTGACAACAAAACCAAATCCAGGAGAGCAATGGATTGAAGTTGAGGCGACTTGGCCGGACGGCAGACGGGTTTTTGCAGCCGGAGAGTATACCGTCACCGTTGATTCCGGGGATCGCGCCGTGTTGCGTGTTCGGCGCACTGACGAAGGGAGGGTTTGTCTGCATGTTTGCGGGCCCCTGGAGCCCGCTTATGTCATCGAAGGCTCGAAGGACCTGAAGGATTGGATTTCAGTGCCGGGATTGATTCCTGTTGGACCTGACAGTTTCGAGGTTGACATCACGGATTCGCCTTTTCAGTTTTTCAGGTTGGCATTCGAGGGCCCCTCAGGGTCATAAATCGTCCTTGTCAGTTTGAGGGTCACGGCATTATTTTCCGGCCTTGTGGAAGTCATTATTAGACCGGATGCGGATGCGGCGGCCTTGATGGTATCAAAGGTCATTGCGCATGATTTGCGGGCCAACCCTCACCTTGTGATGGGACTGGCCACAGGCAGGACTATGGAACGGGTTTATCGATGGCTGGTCCGGTCGCACCGAGAGAAGAAGCTCGATTTTTCCCTTTGCACCACTTTCAATCTGGACGAATACGTGGGGCTTCCCGCCGAAGATCGGAATTCGTACCGTTATTACATGAACCATCACCTGTTCCACAAGGTGAATATCGATCTTCGGAACACGTATCTGCCAGATGGCATGGCTGCGGATCTTGAAGCCGAGTGCCGCCGTTACGAGGAACTCATCCATCGGTTTAACGGCATTGATCTCCAGTTGCTTGGAATCGGCCGCGATGGTCACATTGGATTCAACGAGCCGCTTTCGGCCTTGCGTTCGCGGACGCGAGTCAAGGCCCTGATGCCGACGACTCTGGCCCAAAACGCCGAGTTCTTTGGCGGACCGGATCGTGTTCCGCGGCGGGCGATCACGATGGGGGTGGGAACTGTGCTGGAAGCGCGCCGCTGCCTGTTGTTGGCCACGGGAATCCAAAAGGCTGAAATTGTTGCCCGGGCTGTGGAGGGCCCCATCACATCCATGATCTCCGCAACCTCTCTGCAACTGCATCCCCGATGCACGGTCATCGTGGACGAGGCCGCAGCGAGCCGGTTGAGCGGGACCGATTATTACCGGTGGGTATTCGACAACGAACCGGAGTGGCAGGACTATCGGTAATGGCCAAGGCGATTCGGCCGCCCGGGCTTGCTGGATCCGATAACCGTCCGCATGCTCCCAGCCCAGCGCCCGAACCGCGCGCAAGACGTCGGTTGCGCGACAGAAAAATGCGCAGCTGCGAAATTTTTTGTCGCGCCATGCGCGGAGCGATTTTCACCGGACGGGCCTGTTGTGATTTATGAATGCGGTTCAGATCCCAAAACCCGAAAAGGTCTTCACGGTTGATCACCTCGAAGTGCGGGTTTATGCGACCGATGATGAGTTGGCCCTGGCGGCCGCCTGGGAGGCGGGACACTGGTTGCGGGAATGCCTGGCTTGCCAGGGCAACGTGGCAGCCATCCTTGGAGCCGCAACCTCCCAAATCAAGTTTTTAAAACAGTTGACGACGCGCGAGGATGTTGATTGGAGCCGGATCAACCTGTTTCACATGGACGAATACCTCGGGATCAGCGGGGATCATTCGGCCAGTTTCCGGCGTTTCATACGGGAACGAGTGGCCGAGCCGCTGAAGTCCAGGCACGTGCATTATTTGGAGGGCGACACGACACAGCCGTTGGAGGAGTGCGAGCGATACGGACGCCTGCTGAAGGCCCAGCCGATCGATCTATGCTGTCTGGGCATTGGCGAGAACGGCCATCTGGCGTTTAATGATCCCGCGGTGGCCGACTTTGGGGATCGTCGGACGGTCAAGATTGTCAAACTGGACCTGAAATGCCGCATGCAGCAGGTGGGAGAAGGCTGTTTTCCGCATCTTCCGGCGGTGCCCCAATACGCCTTTACATTAACAATTCCCGCGCTTTGCTCGGCCCGAAAAATGGTCTGTGTGGCGCCTGAGAAACGGAAGGCCCCAGCGGTTAGGGATGCCTTGCAGGGTCCCATCGATCCGAGCTGCCCGGCCTCGGTGCTGCGACGTCAATCACACGCCGTCCTGTGTCTCGACGCTGATTCGGCCAGCCTGCTGGCGTGATCGCCCTCGATCCAGAGCGCGAGACCGGTCAATTAGGATCTCGACAGCTCGATAGCGTTTTGTTACAGGACATTCACAATCTTCAAGGAGAATGCTGATGATGACGAACCAAAGAATGCTGAGGATCATAGCATGGACAGCATCGGTCTTGATGGCGGTCATTCCGCGCCTGGCCGGTCAGAACGGGATCGAGGCCGAGGCACCGGACCCGGGGAGCTTGTTGGATCAGCAGGAGCGGCAGGTTGATCGGGAGAATTTTCGCCGGATCTACCAGGCCATTCAGGGCTATCGAAAGGATCATCAAGGGCAGCCGCCTGATTGGCTTTCCGATCTGGTGCCGGGTTATCTGGGCGACACCAACTGCCTCATGTCCCCTACCCACAAACGCCTCGGAGAGGTGAGCCAATACTTCATCCCCGATCCCAAGCTGCCGACTTCCTACAACTACGAATTCAATGCCACACCGGCGTCTCGTTTTATTGAGAACCCAGGCCAAAACGCGGGAACGATGAAAGACTGGAAAACGCGACAGATGGAGGTTTTTGGCTCGGCGGTGCCGTTGGTGCGATATCTGCATCCAACAGAGAATCGGGCCCTGAATCTGGCCTGGTCCGGGGAAATTTATGAAACCCAGATCGGCTGGGAAACCCATACCAATACGCTGGCCTTGGTTGGAAAGGATCTGGCTGAAGGCAGGCTTAAGCCCTTTCCGATTGCCACCAACCTGCTGGTCCGCGTGGTGGATTCCGGACGGGCAAAGGAAATCCAGGGCGCCGAATTAACGGCCGTGATCAACACCGACCGCGGCTGGTTTCCGCTCCAAAAACAGGTGAGCGACAACCGGGGTCAGAGTCTGATTCCGCTGCCTCGGATCTTGATCGCCAGCGTCCATATTGCCGTAACAGCCCAGGGCTATCTTTCCCAGCAAACAACCCTGTCGAATTTCGAGAAAGCGGCGCCCTCCAGCTACACGTTTGAATTGTCCAAAGGCATCCAAATAAGCGGCACGGTGGCAGACACCAACGGGCGCCCCGTTTCTGGAGCCGTCGTCGTAATCCCATCCTCTCCGTTCCGCACCGAAACCGACGTCAACGGTCATTGGGTGTTGGACGGTTTGCCGGTCGGTTTCCGCAACTTCAGCGTTACGGTGACCCATCCTGATTTTCGCACGGAGCGGGTGAGGGCCTCGGAGAGCGGGATGCGGGTGGTGTTGCACCCGCGGACGATCTTTCAGGGTACGGTGATCGATGCGGCAACCGGGCAGGGCATTCGCAAGTTCAAGATCACCCGAGGGGAGGAACTCTTCCGCGGCGTTCGATGGCACACTCGCAAAGGTTACGATAATGCGCGCGGCAGGTTTACCCTCAAATTTGACGAGGATACGCCCCGGTTCCTGTTGTTCGAGGCGGAGGGTTACGAGCCAACTTACCACGACTGCACGGCGCTGCCAGATTCTGGGACGGCCCTTGAAATCAAACTCGCCAAGGCCACCGCGGTTTCAGGACAAGTCGTGGATCGCGATGGCAAGCCTGTTCCAGGGGCACAGGTGGCGGTGATCGACCAGTTCTCGGAGGTGACACTGGGAGACGGCCAGTTGCTGGGAGATCCGGAGAAGATTGCGACGTTGGGAAATGACGGCCGCTTCCAGATGCTGCTGCCGCCCCGGGCCTATGCACTGGTCGTCGCACACCCGGAGGGATACGCCGAGGCTTCCTGCGATGATGTCCGCCGCTCAGGCAAAATCGTTCTGCAACCGTGGAGTCTGGTGAAAGGACGGCTGGCTTTCGCGGTGGAACAACCTTTTCCGAGTTTGGTTATGCTTAGCCGGGGCTTTGCGCTCCCCGAACTTTATCGTGGGCCCTGCCAAGGCCGCCTGGCCTGGGATTTCAACACTTTTGTCCGCGAGGGAGTGCGCGGCGGCCAGAGCTTTGAATGGCCACGAATTACACCGGGGACCGGAGTCTGCTGGAAAGCCTGCTTTGTGAATCTCACGGAATGGTCGCCTGAGAACATCGTCTTCACCGGAATTCCATTCAAAGCGAAGGAATCCACCCCAGCTGAAGTTCTTTGGGAAAAAGGATTCCGATTGAAGAGCCGGTTTGTCTCTTCCCAGCCCCAGCAATGGAACACCCTTATGGGATTTCTCTTGGACAAATCGGATGCCGCTTCCGTCGCCAAAAGTCCTGCCATGGCCTTTACGCTGACTCAAGAGGGCGCTTTCTGCGTGGATGGGATTTCCCTGCAATTCAAAGCACTGGAACTGAGGCTCTTTCGCCCGCCAGTGATGATGGGACGCGTGACGGTCAACGAACCGGCCAGCCTGCCCAATACCCCTGCGGGGCGAGAAATCGATCAGCTTGAACTCGTCCCGGTGACTCCGGTCGCATCCGGTCAGGATGCCCCCCATTTCGAGCTCCCGGCATGCACCGGAACCGGATCGGTGCGTCTATCCGATTTCAAGGGCCATTATGTTCTGCTGGAGTTTTGGTCTTCGTGGGCCCAGCCGGGATTGGCCTCAGCCGACTTGATCCAGTCGGTAATAGGAAACGCCGGTTCGAAGGGATCGCTGGTTGTCGTCGGCATTAACCTGGACGAGGACAAAGAAACGGCCCGACGATGCATTGAACTCTTTGGGATGCATTGGCCTCAGGCATGGCTGGGGCCCTGGTGGATGACAGATCTGCCCGCACGTTACGGTATCGATAGCCTGCCATCGGCATGTTTGGTTAGTCCACAAAGCCGGTTAATGGCGGTCAACCTCGGTCGAGCAGATCTAAGGGAGACCTTGAAGAAACAGCTTAGGCCTGAGTGAACACTAATGAAGGCAGGCTTAAAACGAAGCACCTGTTACGCGCGGATTCGGGGATGGGATCTTGGCTTTTCAAGGTTCATAAACGGGAGTATGCTCTATCGGATGCCGGAACTTGAAGGCCCATACCCAGCGTATTTGGGATTGACCGCGACCGGTGAACTCGCCCGTCGAGCCGTTCAGGCGGCCGGACTTCTGAACGAATGCCATGCCTGTCCCCGCGCCTGCGGATCCAATCGCACCCACGATTCAAGAGGGGATTGCGGTGTGGGACGCGACATCGTTTTGGCAAGTTACGGACCGCATCATGGGGAAGAGGACTGCCTGAAGGGATGGCGGGGATCGGGGACCGTGTTTCTTGCGGGGTGCAATCTGCGCTGTGTTTTCTGCCAGAACTGGGACATTAGCCACGAAGTCCGGGGCCAGCCGGTAACCTCCGTAAAGCTGGCCGAGGTGATGGTGCGATTGCAGGAACTTGGATGCCACAACATCAACTGGGTTAGTCCCTCCCATGTGGTGCCCCAACTGCTCGAAGCCCTGGTCATCGCCGTCGAGCGCGGCTTATCCCTTCCGATCGTCTACAACTCCGGCGGTTATGATTCGGTCGAGACCTTGAAACTGCTCGAGGGCATCGTCGATATTTACATGCCGGATTTCAAGTTCTGGGATCCCGCGGTGGCGGAACGGCTCTGCGGTGTGCGCCTCTATCCGGAGGTGGCCCGCAACGCGCTGCGTGAAATGCATCGGCAGGTTGGGGACCTGACGATTGACCCCCAGGGACTGGCCCGCCGGGGTTTATTGGTCCGGCACCTGGTCTTGCCGAATGATATGGCCGGCACCGCAGCCATCGCCCATTGGATTGCCAGCGAACTCTCGCCGCATACCTACATCAACCTCATGGACCAGTACCATCCCTCCGGAAATATGCTAAGGCGTGAGCCACCCCCACCATTCCATGATTTGGGCCGGTCGGTTGACGCAAGCGAGTTCGATGCGGCTATGGATGCGGTCCTGGCGGCCGGCCTGCACCGGCTGGATCATCGACAGCCGGTTCGACGCGGCTGGTTTCATTAAACATTCGCTTCAGCTCTGGGGAAGCTCCCTCCTTTTCCTTGCGCCAATGGGTGGTTCTTCATCCTCCGAAAATGCTGGCATTTTTCCGGGTTCCCTTGAACAATTGGCCCAATTCAAAACCAGCTCTATGAATAACCATTCGCATTCCACGAACCTTTCCAAAGATGTAAGCCGCCGGATTTTCATCCGGCGCTCCTCGCTAGCGATGGCGGGCGCCGCAGCCGTGGTTCACTTTCCCCAGGTCATCACAAGCCATGCCGCCCCCGATGATCCTATCCGGGTCGGGGTGATTGGGTGTGGAGGCCGCGGAACAGGAGCGGCCCTGAATGTCCTCCGGGCCGCCACCAAAGTGGTTTATCCCGACAAAGGGTATCACACCGAAGACGCGGTCGGCGGCCCTGTCGAAGCAAAGAATGTCACGATTGTCGCCCTGGCCGATCTATTCCCGGATCGTCTGGCCAGTTGTCGATCGAACCTGAAAAAGGTGGGCATCAATCTTGCCGATGACCATTGCTTCACCGGTTTTGAGGCCTACAAACAGCTTCTGGCCCTACCCGATGTCAATTATATTATTCATGCGACTCCACCCCATTTCCGTCCGCGGCATGTCAAGGCGGCCATCGAGGCTGGCAAACACGTGTTCCTCGAAAAACCGGCCGCCGTCGACGGTCCCGGCGTCCAGATACTGTTCGAAGCCGGCGAATTGGCTCAGCAGAAAGGCCTGGGCATCGTGGCTGGAACCCAGAGACGCCACCAGGGGAATTATGTTGAGACCATCAAGCGGATCCAGGAGGGTGCGATCGGCGAATTGATGACAGGTCTGGCCTATTGGAACGGGGGCGAAATCTGGGTCGTCGAGCGTCAGCCGGGCTGGAGCGACATGGAATGGCAATGCCGAAACTGGAACTATTTCACCTGGCTGGGCGGCGATTGCATCGTGGAACAGCACCTCCATAGCATCGATGTCATCAATTGGGTCATGAACGCGCATCCCGTCAAAGCCACCAGCCTGGGCGGACGCCAGGTTCGCGTGGATCCCATTTACGGCAATGTTTACGATCACTTCGCGACGGAATTCGAATACGAGGATGGGCGCCGCATGTTCAGCCAGTGCCGCCAGATCAACAATTGCACGAATAATGTCAGCGAGCTCGTCGTCGGAACCCAAGGCAACGCCAATTGTGCCGGCCAGATCTATCCCAAGGGCGGATCGGAGTGGCGTTATTCCAAAAAATACCTGAATCCCTACGAACAGGAACACCTGGACCTTATCAACAGCATTCGCGAAGGCAAACCCTTGAACGAGGCCAAGGCAATCGCTGAAAGCACCTTGACCGCCATCATGGGCCGGGTCTCGGCGTATACCGGCCAGACGGTGACCTGGGATCAAGTGCTCAATTCAAAGGAAGACCTGAGCCCGGCAAAGTATGAGTTCGGATCGCTGCCCTTCGCGCCCGTGGCGATGCCTGGCAAGACCAAGTTCGCTTGAGATTCAATCGGTTGCGGCGTGGATTTTGGCTTGCAATCGGGCCAAACCATGTCAGGTTATGCCGGTCTTAGATTTGAATCTTCCATTCCAGGAAGTCTGGTGAATCCTCAGGTGAACCGAGTTCAGTGATGATTTGAAACCCGATTGTCGGGAACAGTCCGGAAGAAAGAATTCAGTCTTAGTGAGTCATCAATGAGCAATACGAAGCTGTTTGTAGGCAATCTATCCTTTGAAACCAGTGAGATGGAATTGCAGGATCTGTTTGCCGCCTGCGGTCCGGTTACCGAGGTCAATATTATCACCGATCGAGTCACTCAGCGGCCGCGCGGATTCGCGTTTGTGACCATGGCCACTCCCGAAGGTGCGCAAGCCGCCATTCAGCAATTGGCCGGTAAAAACGTGAACGGCCGCGAACTGACCGTCAACGAAGCCCGGCCTCGTGAAGAACGGGGCGGTTTTGGCGGTGGCGGTGGCGGTGGCGGCCGGGGACCTCGGCGTGATCGCTCCCGTTATTAATACAATGAAAGTTCAGCCGGATAAAGCCTTTGCGCTTTGTCCGGCTTTCTGGATCCATGAAAGAGTCTAAGTTTGCGAGTTGTTTCTTTCAGAAGGAGGGCCATTGAGCGAGCAACCCATTGAAGTCGAAGGCACTATCACATCGGTTCTGCCGGGAACCATGTTTCGTGTCACCATCGATAGCAATCAACACGAGGTGCTGGCTCATATTTCAGGCAAAATGCGAAAACACTGGGTCCGCCTGACCGTCGGAGATCGCGTCAGAATGGAAATGTCCCCTTACGACCTCACCAAAGCCCGCATCACCTATCGCCTGAAGTAAAGTCCCGCACAGTCCGCCTTCTCTCCTGTTTTCCTGTCCTGCCTTCTGGTCCTGGTCTTTCATCTATAACCCAACAAAAGACCTGTCCCTTAGTCGTACCATTTTAGTGTCGTAACGACACGGCTTGCATTCCCAGGATGACCCCGGTTAAATGCGGGCCATGCAGTGGTCGAAAATCACCCTGGTGGGGGTCGGTTTGCTGGGAGGATCCCTCGGTATGGCCATTCGCCAGCGTGGTCTGGCCGGCCGAGTCACGGGATTCGCCCGTCGCGAGACGACGGTTGAGGAGAGTCTGAGGATGGGAGCGGTGGATGACGCTACAACTGACTTGTCATCAGCGGTTAAGGATGCAGGATTAGTTGTGTTTTGCACTCCGGTCGAGCAGATGCGTTCTCTGGCGGAGCGGATGTTGCCGGCACTGAAACCGGGCGCCTTGGTGACCGATGTCGGCAGCGTGAAACGGGAGGTTGTCGAGGCGCTTGAGCCGTTGCTGCGAAGCGCAGGCTGTAACTTTATCGGCAGTCATCCCATGGCGGGGGCTGAGAAAACCGGGGTGAGCGCCGCACGGGCCGATTTATTTGAAAAGGCGGTTTGCGTGTTGACTCCGACGGCGACGACTTCGGCTGACGCGGTCCTGCAAGCAACAGATCTTTGGGCCGCTGTCGGCGGGAAACCAATGATCCTGCCAGTAGACCTTCATGATGAACTGGTCAGCCGTTCCAGTCATTTGGTGCATTTGACCGCTGCGGCCTTGGCTCGTTTCGTATTGGATCCGGCCCATCCCAAGGAGCAGGCGCAGCTTTGTGCGACAGGATTTCGGGACACGACCCGCGTCGCTTCAGGTTCACCCGAGATGTGGCGTGATATCATCATGGCGAACCGCGAAAATCTGAGGCGCGCCCTGAAATCCCTCAGCGCTGAACTCGCCAATCTGGAAGCTGCGCTGGGCCGGGCGGACACGGCTTATATCAACGATTACCTTTCTCAGGCCAAGCATCAACGGGATGCCTGGTGCGGACAGAACTTGTCTCCCGAATAAAAAAACAACGTTGATCATGTCCCTGCCTGGCGTCATTGAGATTCTCCCTTTGCGCGATCCTGTCCAAGCGGACCTCACCATTCCCGGCTCCAAAAGCATCACGAATCGGGCCTTGGTCCTCGCAGCGCTTGCTCGGGGCCGGACCGTGTTGTCGGGAGCGCTCTGGAGCGAGGACACCCAGGTGATGGTTGAGAACCTGCGACTTCTCGGAATGACGGTTGAGCTCACGCCGGATCCCGAAGACGTGTGCAATCGCACGATTACGGTGGAACGAACCGGAGGCGGGATGCCGCAGGGAGGAACCGAAAGATCGCCTCTGGACTTATACGTGGGCAATGCCGGCACCGCGGCGCGTTTTCTGGCGGCCTTGGTTTGCCTGGGTGCGGGTGTTTTCCGACTGCACGGCACCGCTCGAATGCACGAGCGTCCACAGTCCGGCTTGTTTGATGCTCTCCGCCAATTGGGTTATCGGATCGAAGCCGTTGGCGATCGTCTGCCGGCCGTCATCCATGGAACCGGTCCGCGTCCGGGCCGGTGCGCTATCGGTTTGAAGCAAAGCTCGCAGTTTGCTTCCGCCCTCCTCCTCAGCGGAACGATGGGTGGATGGCAAGTCCAGGTCCTGGAGGATGACAGCGAGGAATCGTCCTATGTGCATATGACCCGGGAACTTTGCCGTGTGTTTCCGCAATCCGGCGGTCGGTTTCAGATTGAACCGGACGCCTCGAGCGCCAGTTACTTCTGGGCGGCTGCCGCGATGGTTCCCGGCGGACCGGGCCTGGCGGTTTCCCCCGTGGATTCCAGCCGATTTCCCGTGCCCATCGGTTCCTCGGAAATCACCATCCGACACTGGCCGAACTCCGGCTGGCAGATTGACTCCCGATTCCCCGCCTTTCTGCCGCTCCCCACCGAGCTTTCCCGGGCACGAGATCTTGGAGACAGCATCATGACGGCGATGGTTTTGGCTCCGCTGAGCCCCCATCCAGTCCGGTTCACCGACTTGGGCCGTTTAAGAGTCCAGGAATGCGAGCGGGTTCGGGCGATGCGAACCGAGTTGATTCGCTGTGGCGCCCGGGTCCAGGAACAAGGCGATGTGCTGGAGGTTTTTCCCTCTTCCCTGGCAGGAACCTTGATCGAGACGTATAACGATCATCGCGTGGCCATGGCCTTTTCGGTGTTGGGCCTGAGGGTGCCTGGCCTTAAAATCAGAAATCCGGACTGTGTGAAAAAGACTTTTCCCAATTTTTATCGGAAGCTCGTCGCCCCGCCTCCCCACGGTCTGGGAGCGGTCGTTCGTGATCCGAAAACAAACCGGCTCTTGACGGAAACCGAGCTGATGGCCGAATGATTATTGGCTCATGAATGTTCCCCTTGTCATCGCAATTGATGGAACCAGCGCCAGCGGAAAAAGCACCAACGCCCGGATTGTCGCGCGGACCCTGGGCTATATTTATGTCGACACGGGCGCCATGTACCGCACGCTGGCCTGGTATTGCCTGAAGCAAAAGGTCGATGTCGATGATACCAGGGCTGTCGCCGCCCTCTGCCGCCGATGGAAAACCGAGCTGGTCTGCGTCGATGGACAGGTGCGGCTCCTGGTGGATGGAGTCTATCCCGAAAAGGAAATCCGAACCGCCGAAACCAGCGCGGCCGTCCCCCGGGTTGCCGCCATTCCCAAGGTCCGGGCGTGGATGAAAAAAGTTCAACGCCAATGCATTCGTTTTGGCAACCTGGTTATGGAAGGACGAGACATCGGCACCAACATCTTCCCCGAAACTGAGTTCAAGTTTTACCTCGACGCCTCCTTGTCCGAGCGGTCCCGCCGACGCGCCGCAGATGGCGTCAAGGAAAACCTCGCCGAACGGGACCAACGCGACAGCGAGCGCGCCGCCGCGCCCTTAATGATTCCTCTCGGGGCCACGGTGATCAACAACTCGGGCATGACCTCCGAGGAAACCAGCGCGCGGATCATCGCGGAAATCCGCCGCCGCCTCGACGGTGTTGCGGATTCTGGACCGAGCCTATGATGAATCTTTCCTATCGCATCGGTTGGATCGGATTTCGCCTCCTGTTCCGATGCTATTTTCGCTACCGAATCTACAACGCCGAACGCGTCCCGGCCGAGGGCGCCGTGCTGCTGGCCAGCAATCACTCCAGCTTCCTGGATCCTCCCTTGATTGGCTCCTGCACCCCCCGCGCCATTCATTACCTGGCCCGGGACACCCTGTTTCGCATTCCGGGATTCGCCCAGGTGTTGCGCTCGTGGAATACGGTCCCCGTCGATCGCGAAGGCGGCGGGCCTGCGGGGCTTAAAACCATGCTGGATCTCCTCCAAAACGGGGCCGCCGTCATCGTGTTTCCAGAAGGCACTCGTTCCCGCAATGGCAACCTGCAGCCCGCCCGGTCCGGCATCGGTTTTCTCACCGTCAAGTCCAACGCCCCCGTCCTGCCGATCCGTGTGTTTGGCACCTACGAAGCCTTCGGTCGACACCTGCGGTTTCCCAGGCCCAGACCGGTCGCCGTGAAATTCGGGATGCCTCTCAACTTGAATTCCTTGCGGGACGAGGCCGCCCGCTGCCCCAAATCTCGTCTCAAGGAGATCTACCAGGAAATCGCAGTCGAAGTGATGAAGGGCATTGCGGCCCTGGAACCCCGCTCAGACGCCCACAATCTCTCTTCCGGAAATGATCCTCAATCGGTACCTTAACCTGATTCGCCTATGCACGCCATTCGTCCAGCTCGATTGGAAAACGCACTGGCCATGCCGGCGGAATACGCCCAGTTTGGCTTGGTTTATTCTGAACCCGATTTGCCCTCAGCCGTCGTGGCGGCTTTCGTTCGTCTCGGTCTCGAGTCTCAGGACAAGATCGTGTTCCTGATGCCCGAAGGCACCCTCGCTAGTCTCCGCCACCCCATGAGTACGCGGGGAATTGATCTTACCCGCCTTCAGCGCTCCGGTCATGTCCAGGTCCTTGATCCCGAACGAATCGCAGCCCCCTCCAAAGCCATCCAAACCGACGTCTTCCTTCAGCAGTCCCACGAGTTGATGCATGCGATCGCGGCCAGTTCCCCCCATCACATACGACTGATAGGCGATCCGAACGCCCTGCTCGCAGGATCAAACGACGCTGCATCCCAGGCCACGCTCCGATCCGCCATGGAGGGTTTTCTGCGTGAACGATCCGTCGCCGCCCTTTGGCTCATCGATCGGGATCGTCTCAATCCATCCCAGACTGAGGCCGTCATCCAGGCCTGTCCCTGGCTAATCTACGAAGGATCCCTTTGCCGCAATTACTTTCACTTGCCTTCCGAATCGAGCGGATCCTCAAAAAACCCGTGGAGAGACATCGACAAAAAATTGGCGTTGCTCCTGGAATATGAGCAAGAGCGCACCCGTCTGGCAGAATCCAACCAGGAACTCGAACGAGCCAACCAACTGCTGCTGCTGGAGGTCCGCGAACGAAAACAGATGCAGGCCGAACAAGAGGCTGCGCAGGCGAAAGGGATTCGATCTCACTTCCAGCTGACCCTCTGTTCCAAGTGCAAGAGGGTTCGCGACGAAAAAAACAAATGGCATCCGCTTGAAGAATTCCTCAAGGAATACTCCGAATCGCGATTAAGCCACGGACTTTGCCCGGAGTGCAGCCAGGATCTATTTCCTAATCGCCCGAGCTAATGGATCATCAATCTCTTATGAG
>Ga0209310_1001120_pt1 | contig 21754 bp, 14 predicted proteins | sample AD_UKC030_MetaG_FD_184415 | JGI IMG/M metagenome (GOLD analysis project Ga0209310, IMG submission 184415) | Active sludge microbial communities of municipal wastewater-treating anaerobic digesters from USA - AD_UKC030_MetaG (SPAdes) (version 2) | ecosystem: Engineered > Bioreactor > Anaerobic >...
TGTCCTTGGGCGTGTCGGCGTTCGTGCGGACCTTGAGGGTGCGGATCTCGTCGCACCAGGAGAGGAGGGTCTTGAACTCCTTGGTCTGCTCGGGCTTCTTGAGGGGGAGGGCGCCGGCGAAGACCTCGCCGGTGGTGCCGTTGAGGGTCACCTCGTCGCCCTCGCGGAGGATCTTGGTCCCGATCTTCACCGACCGGGTCTTCTCGTCGATGTCGAGGGCCTCGCAGCCGACGATGCAGCACTTGCCCCAGCCGCGGGCCACGACGGCCGCGTGGGAGGTCTTGCCGCCGGTGGCGGTGAGGATGCCCTGGGCCGCGTACATGCCGCCGACGTCCTCGGGACTGGTCTCGCGGCGGATGAGGATGACCTTCTCGCCGAGCTCGACGCGCTTCTCGGCCTCGGCGGCCGTGAAAACGAGCTTGCCGGCGGCGGCGCCGGGGACGGCGTCGATGCCCGTGGCGAGCTTCAGCTCCTTGAGCCTGGCCGGACCGACGGCGGCCATGTCGATGACGGGGTAGAAGACGCCCTCGATCTGCTCGGGGGTGATGCGGGAGATGGCCTCGGCCTTGGTGATCAGGCCCTCGGAGACCATGTCGACCGCGATCTTGAAGGCGGCGGAGGGAAGGCGCTTGCCGGTGCGGCACTGGAGCATGTAGAGCTTCTCGTCCTCGATGGTGAACTCGAGGTCCTGCATCTCCTTGAAGTTCTTCTCGAGGGTCTTGCGGACCTGGCAGAGCTGCTTGTAGGCCTTGGGCAGCTTGGTCTCGAGCTCGGCGAGCTTCATCGGGGTGCGGATGCCGGCCACGACATCTTCGCCCTGGGCGTTGATCAGGCAGTCCCCGTAGAAGACGTTCTCGCCGGAATTGGGATCGCGGGTGAAGCAGACGCCCGTGCCGGAGGAGTCGCCCTTGTTGCCGAAGACCATCTGGACGACGTTGACGGCCGTGCCCTTGAGGTCGGTGATCTTCTCGACGCGGCGGTAGGTGACCGACTTCTCGGCCTCCCAGGAGTTGAAGACCGCGTCGATGGCGCCCCAGAGCTGCTCGACGGGGTCCTGGGGGAAGGCTTGGCCCTTCTTGGCCTTGTAGAAGTTCTTGAAAAGCTCGCAGAGCTCCTTGAGGTCGGAGGCCTTGAGGTCGGTGTCGTTCTTGACGCCGAGGCGCTTCTTCATGTCGGAGAGCATCTCCTCCATGGGCTCCTTGGACAGGCCCATGGCGGTGGTGGAGTACATCTGGATGAAGCGGCGGTAGGAGTCGTAGGCGAAGCGGGGGTTGCCGGTCTTGGCGGCGAGGCCCTCGACGGACTTGTCGTTCAGGCCGAGGTTGAGGATGGTCTCGAGCATGCCGGGCATGGAGCGGGCGGCGCCGGAGCGGACGGAGACGAGGAGGGGGTCCGCGGGATCGCCGAGCTTCTTGCCGACCGTCTTCTCGAGCTTGGCCAGGGCGAGCTTCACCTCGTCGACGATGGCCTTGGGGAGCTTGCGGCCGGCCTTGTAGTACTCCTCGCAGGCGGGGATGCCGATCGTGAAGCCGGCGGGGACGGGGAGGCCGATCTTGGTCATCTCCATGAGCCCGGAGCCCTTTCCGCCGAGGATGTCCTTGCTGGTGACGCTGGTCTCGGCGACGCCGCCGCCGAATTGATAGACGAATTTTGCCTTGGCCATCTGGGTTTATTCCTCCGTAGGTATAGGGGTCGATTGATACTCGGTAAAGCTACAGGAAAGGCGGGGGACTGTCAAGGAATGGGGCTTTCAGGGCCCTACAGATTAAGGACGAGGCTGATGACGGTGAGGTCCGCTCCGGGCATGAGGTTGACCAGTGACTCGAACTTAACGTTCACCTTCTCGCAGGCCTCCGAGAGGTAGGAGAGGTAGTACAGGCCGAGCTCGGTGTTGGCCTCGCTCTCGGGCAGCTCCTTGTAGAAGTCCTGGAGGCTCTTCTTCTTGAGGTCGGCGTTCTTCCGTTCGTCGAAAGTCTCCTTGACGGCCTGGTACTCGGATTCCTTGCTGTAGAGGGTGAAGTGGAGCCGCCCCTGGGTCCCCACGGAGGCCTCGCGGGAGCCGATCTTCCAGGAGAGGTAGACCAGCTCCCCCTTGCGCTCGAGGCTGTCGATTACCTGGCGGCGGATGTTCGGGTCGAAGAGCACGGCGTTCATGTCCACGGCGCCCTTGAAGACCTCCTTGGCCTCGCGCTTCAAATTGGAGTTCTCCGCGTTCATCGCGAGCTCCATGATCATCAGCGAGACGTACTCGGCGATCTTGGACTTCTCCATGTACTCCGCCAGGGCGGTGCGGAGGTCCTTGACGAGCTGCTCGTAGCCGTCGGAGCCCTTGAACTTGGCGATGATGAACCAGGTGAAGGGCCGGAGGTTGTTGAGGAATTTCTCGGAGAGGAGGAGCTGGATGTTCTTCTCCTCGGGAAGCAGGGCGGAGTTCTTGCTGATGTAGGCGACCATGGGGGAGAGTATCTCCTGCTTGATGGCCTGGAGCTCGCGCTCCTTCTCGCGCAGGGTGCTCTGGAGGAAGGCGTCGTTGATATGGGTCTTCTCGTCGATGATGTTGGCCGGATTGAGGCGGTTCCACTTCTTGATGGCGTCGCTCGAGAGGACCCGGGCGAAGATGTAGCTGTCGTACTGGCGGTAGAGCATCGAGTAGACGACGAGCTTGGAGAGGTCCATGACCTCCTGCCGGGCGGACATGAACTCGCTCTTCGATATCTCCACCTTGGAAACGTAGTCGACGAGCATCATGCGTTGGAGCGAGGCCGGCGTGAACGTATCGAGGACGATGCCGTACTCCTCCACGCGGTCGGCGAGCTTGAAGCGCTTGAGATTCTTGCCCTTGCGCATGAAGAAGCTCGTGCCCTCCTCGGTCAGCACGAGCTTGACCGGCAGGTCGATGACGCTCTTTCTCTCTTGCATCCCTCGCCCTTCGCTCAATTCGCGGCCGTCGGGCCGCACGAGATCGGAGTATATTTCATTATCGGCAGGCGGTAAACAGTATTGACGAAGGCTTTTGAGCCCTCCTATGCTCGAGCGGTGAAACGAAGCCTCGCGGGCGCCCTCGCCCTCGCGCTCGCGGCGGCCGCGCTGCCCCTCGTCGCCTCGACCTACGAGGAGCACCTGGCCGCCATCGCGGGCCTCGGGCCCCGACTGGAAAACGGCCCCGGCGAGGCCGCAGCCTTGGCCTACCTCGAGCTTTCCCTCCAAAAGGCGGGTATCCCCTTCTCCTCCTCCGATTTCTCCCAGGCCAAGGGAGGCTATTCCCGCTCCCGCATCCTCGAGATCATCGTGCCGGGGTCCCGACGGGACGAGCTGGTCCTCGTCGCCCCCATAGGCTCCTGGCAGGACGCGGTTTCAGGCGGGCCAGGGGCGGCGAGCCTCGCCTTCCTCCTCTCCGAGGCGGAGCGATGGCGGGAAGCGCCCCAAAAGCCGCCGGTCTCCCTGCGCCTCGTCTTCCTCGGCGCGGAGCGGAGGGGCAGGGCCTCGGACGGGGAGGAAGCCTCCCTCGGCTCGGCCACCTGGATAGGCTCCCACGCCGACTCGACCCCGCGCGCCTTGCTCTACCTCAGCCTCGACCCTGGCCTGGCCGGGCTCGCCTTGGGCAACGCGGGGCGCGGCTCCGTATCCCCCCTGTGGTACTTCGACCGGGCTCAGGGCGCCCTCGGGGCGGCCGGCTTGGACGCCCGGGTAGAGGCCCAGCGCCTCCAGCTCTATCGCCTCGGCCTCGCCGACCGCTATGGTCCCGAAGCCCCCTACCTGGCGGCCGGAATACCGGCGGCTTCCCTGCGGAGCCTCCCCGACCTCGGCGCGATGCCGAGCATGGAGGGAGGGCCGGGCGAGGGGAAGCGCCTCGCCCTCTTCGTGGATTCCATCATGCGATCCAGCGAGGGGGGCTTCCCCGAATCCTGGGACAGGCATTACCTCATTTTCAAAGCCGGCCGCCTGAACCTGACCTTCCGCGAAGGATCCTACGTCTCCTTCCTCATCGCCTTCGGGACGGCGGCCGCCGCCCTCTATCTCTACCTGACGGTGATCAGGCGCTCGCGGGCCAAGGCCTTCCTCGCGCGCCTCCCCCAGGCCCTCGGCCAATCCCTCCTCCTCTACGCCCTCCTCGCCCTCGTCTACCTCGCCGGCGCCGCGATAGCCCGCTTCGACGCCCTGGCCCTCGGCTCGAGCGAGGCCTGGAAGCTCGCGCCCCGGGTCTTCGCGGCCGCCCGCCTCCTTTCCTCGCTCCTTCTTTTCCTCTCCCTCGTCTCGGCCCTCGCGGGGCGCCGCAGCCTGTCCGCCAATCCCTTCTTCTACGAGTTCGCCTCGCTGGTCTGCCTGGGCGTCGACCTCCTTTTCTTCGTCGCCGTCAACCTTCCCCTCTCCTTCCCCTTCCTCTGGGCCCTGGTCTTCGTGGCGGCATCGCTCGCGACCAAGAAAAGCTGGGCCAGCCTCGGGGCCCTGGCCTTCATGTACGCTCCCGCCCTCGTCCTGGCCGCCGACCTCGCCGCCGATCCGGTCTACGCGCTCTACCAGCGGATCGTGGCACCCGGACCGGCGGGAGCCTTCCTCCTGGCCGCCCTGAGCCTCCCTTTCTTCGCCTTCAACCTGAGCCCCCTCATGTTCTACGCGCCGCGGGGCTCCATGGGCCGAAGGCGGTCCGCGGCGGCCTTCCTGGCGATGGCGGCCTTCGTCGAGATCGGCGCCCTCGCCTACGCGAGCGCGAGGGCGGCGCGCGTTTCGCGCGAGGGATTCTCCATCTCGGAGAGCGTCGATCAGGACCAGGGGAGCTTCGAGGCGCGCCTCGAAGCGATCTCCCGGATCGGGACGGGCAGCATCTCGCGGGGGCCGGTATCGCTGGACTACGCCGCCTCGGGGGGGCTCTGCGTCCTCCGCGGCGTGGATACCCTCAGGCGGGTCTCCATCACCCAATCGAGCCGGCCCTTCCTCGACCGCGCGAACCTCGAGCTGCGCCTCTCCTTCGCGCGGCCGCCCAGCTCGCTCCGGCTCTACCTCAGGGGTTCAGGCGAGCTGGGCATCTACGACTGCGGCCTGCCCTACCGCGTGGCCCTGGACGGCGGCTCGGCGGAGATATTCGCCCCGGTCAACCCGGGGAGGGAGCTCTCCTTCCCGATCACGGTGCCCCTCGGCTTCTCGGCCGAGCTCGAGGTAGAGGCGGAGTACCTCGAGCCCCTCCTTCCCTACGCCTTCCCCGACGGCTCCTCGCCCGCGCCAGGCCGATTCGTGGTGCGGGCGCGATCACGCGTCGCCGGGGCGGAGTGATCATGGAGCGGAGGATATTCCACGTCGACCTCGACGCCTTCTTCGCCTCGGTCGAGCAGCATGACGATCCCGGCCTCGCCGGGAAGCCGGTCATCGTGGGAGCTGCCCCGGGGCATCGGGGAGTCGTCTCGACCTGCTCCTACGAGGCCCGCGCCTTCGGGATCCATTCGGCCATGCCGGTCTCCGAGGCCTTCCGCCGCTGCCCGGGCGGCGTCTTCCTCCCGGTCCGGATGGGCCGCTACGCCGAGGTCTCCGAACGCATCATGTCCCTCCTCGGGAGCTTCAGCCCCGACCTCAGGCAGATGTCGGTCGACGAGGCCTTCCTCGACATGACGGGCACGGAGAAGCTTTGGGGGCCCGCGCCCGAGGCCGCGGCCGCGATGAAGGCCAAGATCAGGGAGGAGACGGGCCTGGGCATCTCGATAGGGGTCGCCTCGAACCACTACGTCGCGAAGATCGCCTCGGGGCTGCGCAAGCCCGACGGCCTGGTAGTCGTGGAGCCCGGCGGGGAGGAGGCTTTCATGCTCGGCCTCCCCCTCGGCAAGCTCTGGGGCGCCGGCGAGAAGACCCAGGAGCGCTTCCGGGAGCTCGGCATACTCTCGCTGGCCCAGCTCGCCGCCATCGGCAGGGAGGCCCTCCGCTCCCTCTTCGGAAGGGCGGGAGGGGATTTCCTCTACGAGGCCTCGCGCGGCCGGGACGTCGGCATGTTCGGGGGGGAGCCGGCATCCCGCTCGATGAGCGCGGAGACCACCTTCGAGCGGGACCTCTCCGATCGGGAGAGCCTCGAGTCCGTCCTCCTCGGCCTCGCCGACGAGCTCCTGTACCGCCTCTGGTCCGAGGGCTCGCGCTCGAGGACGGTCGTCCTCAAGCTCCGGCTCCACGATTTCACGACCCTCAGCCGCAGGAGCAAGAGGCGCTCCTTCATACAGACGGCCGACGAGGCCTTCCGGGAGGCCCTTGACCTCCTGGACAAGGCCTGGGACGGGAGCCAGGCGGTGCGGCTCATAGGCCTCGGCCTCGCCGATCTCGAGAGCGGCTCCGGCTCGGGCCAGGGCGAGCTCTTCCCCGAGGGCGACGAGAAGCGGCGCCGAGCCCAGGAGGCCGTCTTCGAGATAGAGCGAAAAGGGCTCGGGCAGGTTAGGCGAGCGCGGCTCATGGACAAGGACGAGCGCGGCAGGAGCCGCTCATGAGCGCTATTCCTTGGCCAGGGCTTCCCTGATCCGCGGGACCGCGGCCTCGATGGCGGGGGAGAGCGCCTCCCGGACCCGGCGGAAGCCGTCGGCGACCGCCGCTTCCCTGGTCCCGCCCTGGCCCTTGATCGGGTCGAGAGGTAGGGCGTAGACCACCGTCCCGTCGGCCCGCACGAGCCTGAAGCTGGCCTTTACCGCCGCGGTGAAGATGTTGTATTTCTTCCCCCCGAGCTCCATCTGCCGCAGGTCCGCGGCCTCGACGAGGACGAAGGCCGTGTAGGGCGCCTCGGCGCCGAGCGAGGCGAGGGCGGCGGCGTCCCCGCCGAAGGCGAGCCGGAAGGCCTCGGGGGCGAGCTTGCCGTTGAAGGGAGCGAGCTGGAGGCCGGCCGGCTTGAGCGCCGCGATGGCCGCGTCCACCGCCTGGGGATTGTCGCTCGCGCCGAGCTCCGAGCTCTCGAGGGCGAGGACGCGGGCGAGGTTGGCCGGAGGCAGGTAGGCGAAGTCGCGGAAGACGCTGCGGAACGCGTAGGTCTTGCCGCGGGAGCGGAAGAGGGGATAGGCGCGGACGAGGGCTTCCTTCCCCGGCTCGTCGATCTTGGCGATCGTGGTATTGGCCTTGCCGTAGGCGTCGGTCGTCACGAGCTGGACGAGGGAGCCCGAGTTCGCGGCGAACTCGAAGTAGATCGGGGCGTCGGGAACGGGCGACTTTCCCGATCCGAAGCTCTCGAAGAGGTAGACCGAAGGCTCGAGGGATCCGGGCTTGCCGGCCCTCCTCGTGCCTCCGGCCATCTGGGCTCCCCTGGGATCCATCCATTCCCCCGAGGGCTCGAGGCTGAGCCTCCCGCCGATGCGGGCCAGCTCGGCGGCGGCGCGTTCAGCGCGCGCGGCGGCCTGGGGCGAGCGGCCCTCCTCGTAGATGGCGATGACGGCGATATAGGCCCTGATGGCCTCGGCGAGATGGTTGGAGTCGGCGGACTCCGCGGCCTTGGCGAGGAGGGCGTCGATCTCGGCGGAGGGATCGGGGGCGAGGGCGGGGAGGACCGGCGCCCCGATCGAAGGCTCGGGCTGGGCCGGGAGGGGCGCCGGAGCGCCCGGGGCGGCCAGATCCGGGGGAGGCATCGAGGAGGCGCAGGACAGGAGGGAAGCCGCGACGGCGAAGAGGAGGAAGCCCGCGCGACGGCCTTTCAGTTTCCCCATACGATCTCCCATTCGACGGCGCGCTCGCTCTCGATGAGGGCGGCCGTCGTGTTGGCATACTCGGCCCGCGATCCCTTCACCGAGGAGCTACCCGAGTCCGCGCCGGGCGAGAGGCTGGCGGCGAGCGGCCCGGGCGGGAAGGAGAGGGCGATGTCGACCCGATACGCGGCGAAGGCGAGCGACACGAGCCGGGCGAGGTCGGGATCAAGGGCCGCGCCGCCCTTGGCCAGGACGAGGCGGAGGCTCCGCCTCCCCCCCTGCTCCGAGTATATCGCGCGCTTGCCCGAGGGGTCCAGGAAGGCGGCGAGGGCAGCCGGGTCCTCGAAGGAGACCCGCGCGCGGACCGAGATATCCTCGTCGCGATCCTCGCGGGCGTAGGAGGAGAGGCTCAGGCCGGGTATCTCGGTGACCGCCCGCTCGAAATCCTCGCGGGCGTAGGAGACCGGGAGGATCCGCCTGTCGGCGGAGAGGGAGGCGATGGGCGAGGCCATCCGGGAGACGAGGAGCTGGAGCTCGAGGCTGCCCGAGCCGTCGGCCTCGAAGCTGGCTTCGGCCTTGGCCCCCACGCAGGAGCATAGGAGGGCCGAGGCGAGGCCGAGCGCGGCGGCCGCGAGGATAGAGGTCTTCAAAAGAGCTCCGTATGGATCTGCGAGTCGTGGAGCCGCAGGTCGTAGGAAGACTCGACGAAATCGAGGGCCTTGCGCATGACCTCCTCGCCGTGCTCGCGGGAGTTCGAGACGAGGGCCGCTCCGAGATGGGCGAAGCGCAGGGAGTCGAGGAGGTCCACCTCGGCGCAGGAGAGGCGGAACTTGGAGCGGAGGCGATCCTTGATGGCGAGGACCACGCGGCGCTTGTCCTTGAGGGAGGTCGATTCGGGAAGCTCGACGATGAGCTGGAGCATCGAGACCGCCATCATCCGGTGGCCCCGGCGCCCCGGGCGGGGATCGGCTCGGTCCGGGCGGCCGCGGCTTCCCGCGGCCTCGCGCTTATTCCTTCCATAACTGATGCTTTGATAGTATCATAGCGGCCGCAGATGGTAAAGGAAAGCCGACCGAGGCGATGGCGCGCGACCGCCTTCCTCGCCCTATCGCTCTGCGCGCCGGCCGCCTCGATGGCCGAGAGCCCGGTCTCCCTGCCGGCGGAGGCCCCGGCCAGCCTCTTCGCCGTGGAGCTCGGCGGGGCCGACGCGGAGCTCTTCATCAAGGGCTCCTGGGAGGCGAGCCTCAGCGCCCAGGCAGCCCTCGAGCTCGACCAGGAGAGCGGGGCCGGACTGTCCACGATCCAGCCATTCCTTTTTTCCCAGACCCCCGACCTCTTCCTCTCCTTCCTCCTCTTCGACCACTACTTCGTCGAGGCCAAGGTCGTCGACGAGGTCTCCCAGGCCCGCTACGCCTTCGGCTATCGCGGGGACGAGGGCGACCTCGTCCAGGAAGTCCGCGCGGGCAACGACGGCATCTCCTTCTTCGAGCTCCCCTTCATCTCCTTCGGGGAGGGCTCCTATCGATCCTTCGGCGCGGCGGCGAAGTTCAGCTCGGAGGGCTTCGAGGGCAGGGCCATGATCCGCTACGACCAGGCCTCGCGCTCGACCAAGCGCTTCAAGGGAGGCTCCGAGCTCAGCGAGACCGTCATAGCGGCATATAGCTTCATCCGAGGACGGTGGTTCTACGCTCCGAGCCTCCCGGCCTCCAACCTCGTCCTCTACGCGGTGAGCGCATCCGGCTCGTACGGAGGAAACGACGGCAAGAAGTACCGAAAGCTCGAGAGCGGGGAGTATTCCTACTCCGCGGCTACCGGCTTCATCTCCCTCTACCGCGCCTCCGATACCCAGGTCGTAGCGGCCTACGACGGCTCGTCGGGGAGCGTGGCGATAGGCGGAACCTCCTGCGTCATCCTCTACGATCCCGACGACTTGGCCAGCCCCTACCAGCAGGTCCTCTGCCGCTACTCGACGAGCGCCGACCCCGACGAAGCGGAAGCCTATGTCCGCGACGCCGCCTCGGGCTTGAAGGACGACGGCTACGAGGTCGCTATCGACGGTTCCGGCTACGCGGAGCTGACGAGGAGCGGGTCCGAGGCGAGCCCCTTGAGCCCGAGCTACGCCCAGCCCTTCTACGGGGATACGGCCGCGGCCATAGACTGGATCTACACGACCGACCTCTCCTCGGACGATGCCGACGAGAGCTACGCCCCCGTCTCCAGCCGGGAGATCGTCATCGAGACCACGAGCTCGGTCAGCTCGATGACGATCGACTCGGACTACCTACCCGGCACGGTCGAGGTGACCCGCGACGGGGTGGCCGACTACGCCTTCACCGTCGACCCCGCGACGTACCGGGTGACCCTCGCCTCTCCCCCGGGCACCTACGAGGTCATCGCCATCTCCTACCTGCGCGAAAGCTCGGAGCGCAAGAACGGGAGCCTCGCCGCCGGCCTCGGCGGCCTGTGGAGCCTCGGCGAGGGGAGGAGCGCCTGGGCCGCCCTCGGCCTGCGCTGGTCGGTCCCGGGAGTCGGCTACGGAGCCTACGAGTCGGCCAATCCCGGCTCCCTGACCCTGACCGGCGGCGAGCGCGATACCGAGGGCGGCTTCACCCATCGCGCCGCCCTCGCCGCCTCCTACAGCAAGGAGGAGACCTCGGACCGCTACCGCATCGAGGGCATGGAAAGCTCGGGCTCCTACGGAACCTCCTTCAGGCCCGAGGACGCCTCGAGCCTCCCCGCCGGCTTCTACGCAGTCGAGAGCTCGGACTCCCTCCTCGAGGAGGGCTTCCCCGACCTCGTCGCCAACTTCCATCGCGACGAGAGCAGCCAGCAGGCCCTCAAGATGATCGCGACCGAGGCCGGCTGGGATGCCGCCCTCATCAAGGTAGTCTCGAGCCCGAGCTACGCGAGCTTCCGCTCCTTCTCCTTCTTCCTGCTGACGAGCGCGGCCACTCCCGGCAGCAGCCTGAGCCTCGCCCTCGACGAGGGGATCAGCGGGGGGGCGGCGGCGGTCAGGGTCGAGGTACCCCTCGACGCGCTCAGCCCGGGCGCCTGGCAGCGCATCGTCGTGAAGTACGGCGACACGAGGATCTACCTCCAGGAGAAGGAGGAGGGGGAGCTCGCGAGCATCGGCAACCTCGTATCGGCCTTCGACCCGACGAGCGACGCCTCGCGGATCAGGCTCGAGGTGACGGGAGCGGCGAGCGGCCAAGCGGTCTGGGTGGACGAGCTCGTCCTCGAGGATTCGGTCGGCCGCGAGGCCCTCCTCTTCCAGGGCGAGCTCGCCTACACGGAGCCTACGATCAAGCTCGGCGAAGGCGGCCTTCCCCTCCTCCAGGGCCTCGACCTCAAGGCCGACCTCTCGGCGGGCCTCCACGAGGACTCCTACGCCTCGGGCGGGGGCTCCCTCGCGACGACCCTCGGCCCCCTCGGCCTCAGGCTCAAGGCCCGGGGCTCGGCGAGCGCGGGCGGGGACTCCGCCTTCTCGGGCGGCCACGAGCTCCGCCTCCCGGCCCAGGCCTTTCCCCTCAGGCTCGCCGACTCCTTCGACTTCGATCCCGAGACGGGAGCCTTCGGCAAGGAGGAGGGCATCGAGCTGGCGGCGGGGGAGGCCATTTCCCTCGGGCTGGGGCAGCAGGCTTCCTGGAGCCCCGCGACCGCGGCGGCGGATGGGACCCTCGAGCAGGAATGGTCCGGGAGCCTCGCGGCCTTTAACGGGCTCCTGAGCCTCAAGGCGAGCGGCTTCAACAAGTCCCGGCCCGAGGAGGGCCCCGATCTCGGCGGCGCCCCCTACGCGGGGGCCTGGGCGGAAAGCTTCGCCTATGTTTTGCCGGCCTTCGAGGAAGAGTCCACGCGGCGGAAGGCCAGCCTCGCCCTCTCGGCCCAGGCCCGTCCCGGGGCCGAGTTCCTCTCGGCCTCCGTTGCGATCGTCGCCGAGCCCTCCCTTTCCGGCGGGGGCATCAGGAGGAACGACCTGGCGGCCAAGCTCTCCCTGCCCCTGCGCTTCGGCGAGCTCTCCCTCTCTCCCTACTACAAGCGGAGCTGGAGCGACAAGCGCTCCGGGAGCGCGGGAAGCCTCTCCGGCGACCTGGATATGGCCTTCGTTGATATCGGCGGCCTCGAGCCCCTCTTCTCCCCGGCCCTCTTCCTCGACCTCGCTTCTTCCGAGGCCGCTTCCTCCTTCGAGGGGGCGATCGATCGGGACGAGATCGAGTCGGCGAGCTTCGCGCCCGAGACGGGACTGGTCCTCTCGCGGGGTTTCGGCTCCTACTGGTACGACCTCATCCTCCCCGCGAGCCTCTCCTGCGCCTTCCGCCGCGAGCTCTCCCTCTCGGGCGACAGCCTGACGAGGGCGGGGGTCTGGGAGGCCACGGCCCGATCGGGAGCGATCAACCTCTTCGGGACCCAGGGAGCCTACCCCTCCACCGATCGCTTCGACGGGGACGAGTACCAGTCCGTCATCCAGGCCAGCCTGCGCAGCGTCGAGGGCGAGTCGGCCCCCCGGCTGAAGATCCAGGCCCAGCACCTCGTCTCCCTCCTCGCGGGAGCCTCCGATAGGCTCAACGCCGAGAACCAGATCTACGTCTCGACCATCCCCTCCAAGCGCGAATGGTCCGAGAGCCTTTCCCTCGAGATCAGCAGGAGGGCGGATCGGCACTGGCTCCTCGACCTCTATCGCCTCGTCCTGGCGAGGTCCCGCGGCCCCGAGGATGGGGGCGCGCCGGCCTCGGCCGAAGGATCGTCGGGGGAAGGCGGCGCCGAGGAGAAGGCGGGCGGGAAGCTCTCCCTGGTCTCGGCCTATCTCGAGGAGCTGAAGAAGGGAAGCCCCGTCGCCCGCAACACCGCCGGCATCGATATCGGCCTCAGCCGCGTCGTGACGGACGAGGAGTCGCCGCCCCTCTCCTGGACCTTCGAGGAGTACTACGAGGGCAAGCTCACCCTGCCCGAGCGGCTCACCCTCAAGGCGCGGGCCACCCTCTCGCAGGCCCGCGACGGCGAGGAGGATATCCTCAGCTTCGGCGGGGAGCTCTCCCTGGGGCTCACCATATCATTCTAGTTCCGCGCCGCGCGCGCCGCGCTCAGCCGCGCGGCGCGGCCCTATCCTTGACAGCCCTCGCCGGCCGCGTCTATTGTTCCTAGCTATGAAACGCCGCCTCATCACCTCGGCCTTGCCCTACGTCAACAACGTCCCCCACCTGGGGAACCTCATACAGGTCCTCTCCGCCGACGTCTTCGCCCGCTTCTGCCGCCTCCGCGGCTACGAGACGATGTACGTCTGCGGCACCGACGAGTACGGGACGGCCACCGAGACCAAGGCCCTCGAAGAGGGCGTGACTCCCCGCGAGCTCTGCGACCGCTTCCACGCCATACACCGCGATATCTACTCCTGGTTCGGCATCGCCTTCGACAAGTTCGGCCGGACCTCGACCGAGCGCCAGACCGAGATCGTCCAGTCCATCTTCAAGGACCTCGACGCGGCCGGCTACGTGAAGAGCCAGACCATCGAGCAGCTCTACTGCGATCACTGCGGCCGCTTCCTCGCCGACCGCTACGTCAGGGGCGTCTGCCCGAGCTGCGGCTACGACGGGGCCCGCGGCGACCAGTGCGAGAGCTGCGGCAAGCTCCTCGACCCCACCGAGCTCAGGGAGCCGAAGTGCTCGACCTGCGGCGCCACGCCCCGCCCCAAGAGCACCACGCACCTGTACATAGACCTCCCCGCGATCAAGCCCAAGCTCGAGGCCTGGATGCGCAAGGCGAGCGTGGAGGGCTTCTGGGCCAACAACGCCGTGCAGATGACCCAGGCCTGGATCCGCGACGGCCTCAAGGAGCGGGCCATCACCCGCGACCTCAAGTGGGGCATCCCCGTGCCCAAGGCCGGCTACGAGGACAAGGTCTTCTACGTCTGGTTCGACGCCCCCATCGGCTACGTCTCCATCACCGCCTGCGCGGGCGACGAGCGGGGCTTCGACTGGAAGCGCTGGTGGCAGCGGCCCGAGGAGGTCGAGCTCTACCAGTTCATCGGCAAGGACAACATCCCCTTCCACACGGTCATCTTCCCCTCGAGCCTCCTGGGCTCGGGGAAGGCCTGGACCATGCTCCACCACATGTCCTCGACCGAGTATCTCAACTACGAGTCGGGCAAGTTCTCCAAGTCCAAGGGCGTCGGCGTCTTCGGCACGGACGCCGTCGAGTCGGGCATACCAGCTGACGTCTGGCGCTTCTACATCTTCTGGAACCGCCCCGAGAAGGGCGATTCCCTCTTCACCTGGGCCGACTTCCAGGAGAAGGTCAACGGCGAGCTCATCGGCAACCTCGGCAACCTCGCCAACCGGACCCTCACCTTCGTCAGCCGCTACTACGAGGGGACCATACCCGGCGGCGCGGTGGACGAGGGCTTCTGGGCCCAGGCCCGGGCCATCGAGGATCGGGTCGCCGCCCACCTCGAGCGGGCCGAGCTCCGCGACGCCTTCCGCGCCTGCTTCGAGCTCGCCGACCTCGCCAACAAGCGCTTCCAGGACGGCGAGCCCTGGAAGACCCGCGTGAGCGACCCCTCCAAGGCGGCCTGCCTCATCCGCGACCTCGCCTACGTCCTGCGCGACCTAGCCGTCATGGTCCATCCCTACCTGCCCCAGGCCTCCGAGCGCCTCGCCTCCTTCCTCGGCAAGTCCTTCTCGGGACCGGGAGCCCTGTCCTGGGCCGACGTGGGGAAGCTCGAGGGCCTCGAGAAGGTGGTCAAGACCGAGGTGCTCTTCTCGAAGCTCGAGGACGATCGGGTGTCCGAGCTCCGCGAGCGCTACGCGGGATCGCAGAAAGAGCGCGCCGAGCGGGAGGCCAAGTCCGAGGCTCCCGCCAAGGTTGCTGCGGCCCCGAAGGCCCCCGGGGCCGAGGCCGCCGCGCCCGCGCCGTCTCCCGCATCGCATAACGCGCCGCCAGCCGAGCCGAAGCCGATTCCCTACGCCGGCCTGCCGGTCGAGGAGCGCTTCGCCCGGCTCGTCGATCTCCGCGTCGCCAAGATCGTCAAGGTCGAGCGTCACCCCAAGGCGGACAAGCTCTACATCGAGACCCTGGACGACGGCTCGGGGACCGAGCGCGTCATCGTCTCCGGCCTCGTACCCTTCTACAAGGAGGAGGAGCTCCTGGGCAAATCGATCGTCCTCGTGAACAACCTCAAGCCCGCCAAGCTCCGCGGCATCGAGTCGCGGGGCATGCTCCTCGCGGCCTCGAGGAAGGTCGAGGGGGAAGGCGGAGCCATGGTCAAGGAGACGGTCGAGGTCCTCGACGCCGGCCAGGCCGCCCCCGGCAGCCGCGTACTCCTCGAGGGGCAGGACGAGTCCATCGCCCCGCAGGCTGAAATAGACGTCGATAGCTTCTTCTCGGTGCCCATCAGGGCCGAGGGGGCGAGCGCGATGATAGGCGCGAAGCGCCTTCTCGCGGGCGGCTCTCCCTTCCGCTTCGCCAAGGTGGATCGGGGCGAGGTGGGCTGAGGCCCCGCGTGCGTCTGAACCTGCGCCCCGGCTCGGCCATCGATTGCGACCGGGCCGAGGGCTTCCTCCAATCCGGCTTCTGGGGACGCTTCAAGTCCGAGTTCGGCTGGAGGCCGCGGCACTATCTCCTCCAGGCCGAGGGCCGGGCCGAAACCCCCCTCCTCGTCCTCGAGCGCTCCCTCGGAGCTGGCCTGGGCTTCTCCTACGTCCCCCACGGTCCCGAGCTCGACCTTCCCGGGGAGGAGCGGAGCGTCTTCCTCGACGAGCTCTCCCGGGCCCTCCGGCCGAGCCTCGGGGCCTCCTCCCTCTTCATCCGCTTCGATCCTCCCTGGTACCTCCTCGAGCCTCGCCGCCCGGAGGGCGAAGGCGGCGAGCCGCGCGACGACGGACTAGCCCGTCCACGGCTCGGCTCGCCCCTGCGCCGAGCGGCGGCGGACATCCAGCCTCCCGACACTGTCCTCCTCGACCTCCGGCCGACGGAGGACGAGCTCCTCGCGGCCATGAAGCCTAAGTGGCGCTACAACATCCGCCTGGCCGAGAAGAAGGGCGTGCGGGTGGCGGAGGAGGGGGCGGCGGCCCTCGAGCTGTTCTACCGGCTCTACGAGGAGACCGCGGCCAGGGACCGCATCGCCCTCCATCCGCGGCGCTACTACGAGCGGCTCTTCTCCCTCGCCGAGGGTTTCCCCGCCTCCGAGGAAGGCTCGCGGCCCGAGCTCCGGCTCTGGGTGGCGCGCAGCGAGGGCCAGGCCATAGCCGCCATCGTGACCCTGTTCAGGGGCGCTCGCGCGGTCTACCTCTACGGGGCCTCCTCCGATCAGAAGAGGAACCTCATGCCGGCATACGCCCTCCAGTGGGCGGCCTTGCGCGCGGCCAAGGCCTCGGGCTGCGCGGAGTACGATTTCTACGGCATCCCGCCCACCGAGGATCCGGCCCATCCCATGGCGGGGCTGTACCGCTTCAAGACGGGCTTCGGCGGCTCGATCGCCCATCGCGCCGGCTCCTGGGACCGTCCCCTGCGGCCGGCGCTCTACGCGGCCTTCAGGGCCGCCGAGGCGGCGAGGACCTGGTACTTCAAGGACTTCCGCAAGCGCTCCTCGCCGCCGGCCACTCCCGCGGGGCCCGGAGGGAATCCCCGGGCGAGTTCAGAGCGGGGCGAGGGCGCCTAGCCCGGCCCTCACGCCTCCTCGCCGAAGGCGAGCCCCTCGAAGACCTGGAGCTCGGCCTCGGGGCTCCTCCAGGATCCGGCCGGCAAGCCCGCCTTGCGGCAGAGCTCCTCGAGGAGCCGGTCCCGGTCCCAGCCCTGCTCGGTCGCCACCTGGGGAAGGAAGACTCCTGAGCGCGGACCCTTCGTGATCAGGACGCCATGCCGTCCTACCGCGATCTCGCTCGCCGAGGCGATCCGCCGCAGGGGGGAAAGGACCGTGATCTCGATGTCGATCGAGCCGAGCTCCTCGGGCTCGAGCCGGGGGAAGCGGGGATCCTCGAAGGCCGCGGCCCGCGCCATGTCGCGCACCGTCTCGAACAGGGGGGCGGGCGAGGTCATCCGGCCGATGCAGCCGCGGAGGGAACCGCGCTCGCGTAGGGTCACGAAAGCCCCGCAGGGGTAGTCGAGGCGCTCCGCTTCCGGGGGCCAGCTGGGCCTGCGCGCCTCGAGGTTCGAGGCTATGGACTCCCGCGCGGTGGCGAGGAGGGCGGCGCGGCCTGCCGCGTCTAGCTCGAGGTGCATGGGCCATCCTCGCCGCCGGGGCGGACGAACGCGGCGGCGAGATACTCCACCAGGCGCTCGTCCCCGGACTGCCGCGCGGCGGAGGAGTCGTGGCGGCCGAGGATGAGCCCTTCGAGTCCTGCGGCCAAGGGCGAGGCGAAGAAGGAGGCGAGGCAGTGGCCGCTGCAGGCGGGGGCCTCGGCGAGGGAGCCCGCCTCCAGGGCGGCCTCGCCGTCGAGGCGGCGGACGGCCTCGGCGAGGAGGCTCCCCTGCCGGCGCACGAGCTCCTCGTCGGCGCCCGAGGAGAGGTCGGCGGAGAGGACGACGAGGCTATCCTCCGCCAGGCCGCCGAAGACGATGCCGAGGGCAGAGGCGAGGGACTTGATGAGGGCCTGGCCCGGCTTCCCGACGACGAGGGGCACGAGGCTGGCCTCGGGGAAGAGGAGGCGCATGAAGGGCAGCTGCACCTCGACGCCGTGCTCCTCGAAATGGGGGATGTCGTTCACCGAGAAGAGGGTGCCGCAGTCGCGCAGCTCCTCCACGAGCGCGGTATCCACGCGGACCATGCCGAGGGGAGTCGCGAAGGCCTCGGCCTCGGGGAGGTAGACCAGGGACTCCTCGGCCCGATGGTAGGGAGCGAGGACGAGGACCCGCTTGACGGCCCGGGCCGATGCCGACTTCCAGGCGAGGGCGGCGAGGTCCCCGGAGTACTCGAGCCCGGCGTGGGGGGAGACGATGGCGTAGGCGCCGCGGGTCGAGGGCCTGGCCCGATCGAGGAGGGAAGCTATCCGGGCCTCGAGCTCGGCGGGTTCCTCCGGATAGAAGATTCCGGCGACCGTCGCTTCCCGCAGCTTGGCGTTTCCGCTATCCTCGATCATATATCCTAGTATACGCCGCGGCGGTGCGCGATCAAGTACGCGGGCCGCGGGGAGGTGGTCGGAGTGCGCGTCCTCCTGGTCGACGATGAAAGAAGGCTGACCGGCTCCCTCGTCGAGTATCTCGCAGCGGAGGGCATCGAGGCGGCGGAGGCTTCGGACGGGCTCGAGGGCAAGCGCCTCCTCGAGGAGTCTCCCTTCGACGCCCTCGTCACCGACCTCCGCATGCCCAAGCTCGACGGCCTCGGGCTCCTGCGCTGGGTTCGGGAGGAGGGCCCGGCCCTGCCGGTGATCGTGATCTCCGCCCACGGCGAGGTCCGCGACGCCGTGGAGGCGATGCGCAACGGGGCCTACGACTACCTCGTCAAGCCCTTCGACCCGGACGAGCTGGCCATGAAGCTGCGCAAGGCGGTGTCGGAGCGGCGCTCCGCGGACCGCCTCGCCGCCGGGGCCTCGCGCTACGGGGAGGGGCGGAGCCTCGTGGGAGAGAGCCCGGCGATCAAGGCGGCCCTGCGCCTCCTTTCGAAGGCCGCGCCCTCGCCCTCGACGGTCCTCGTCACCGGGGAGAGCGGCACGGGCAAGGAGGTGGCGGCCCGCCTCATCCACGAGCTCTCGGGCCGGGAAGGCCCCTTCGTCCCCGTCAACCTCGGCGCCCTCCCGGAGCAGCTCGTCGAGAGCGAGCTCTTCGGCTACGAGAAGGGCGCATTCACCGGGGCCGAGGCCAGGAAGGCCGGGCTCTTTGAGGCCGCCAACCGGGGAACCCTCTTCCTGGACGAGATCGGCGAGCTTCCCCTCCACCTCCAGGTCAAGCTCCTCCGCGCGATCCAGGACCGCAAGGTCCTCCGCGTCGGGGCCGTCAAGGGGCTCCCCGTCGACGTGCGCCTCGTCGCGGCGACGAATCGCGACCTCGAGGCCGAGGTACGCTCGGGCCGCTTCAGGGAGGACCTGTACTACCGCGTCAACGTCATACGCCTCGAGATGCCACCCCTGCGCGAGCGCTCGGGCGACGCGTCCATCCTGGCCGGCTACTTCCTCCGCAAGCTCTCCGCCGAGCTCGGGCGCCGGGTCGAGGGCATATCGCCCGCCGCCCTCGAGCTCCTCGAGTCCTATCCCTTCCCCGGCAACGTGCGCGAGCTCGAGAACGCGATCGAGCGGGCCTTGATCCTCTCCGAGGGACCGCGCCTCGAGCCGCGGGATTTCCACTTCTTCGGGAGCCCGCAGGGCAATCGCCAGGGGGGCTCGCGGCCCCAAGCCGAGGAAGGGCCAGCGACCTTGGCCGAGCTCGAGCGCCGCGCCGTGGCGGCGGCCCTCGAGCGCAACGCCTACCATCGCGAGCATACCGCGGCCGAGCTCGGCATCACCCGCCGGACCCTCCTGAACAAGATCAACGAGTACGGGATCGAGGTGCCGGGGGCCTAGGCCGGCGACCCGAACTCAGGAGGGGGAGCCGCAGGCGCCGAGGAAGGTCTCCGCGTCCTCGCGCGAGAAGAAGACGAGCCAGGTCTCCCGGGGCAGGGCGGACCCCTCGAGGAAGCGGGCGATGGCGGCGTAGGCGACGCGGGCGGCCTCGGCCTTGGGGTAGCCGTAGACCCCCGTCGAGACGGCGGGGAAGGCGATCCGCTCGAGGCCGCGGGCCGCGGCCAGGGCGAGGCTCTCGAGGTAGCAGGAGGCGAGGAGCTCGGCCTCGCCCCGCGAGCCGCCGCGCCAGACGGGTCCGACCGTGTGGATCACCGCCTTGACGCCGAGCCGGCCGGCGCCGGTAAGGGCAGCCCGGCCCGCCGGGAGGCCATCCTTCCACTCGCTCGCGCGCAGGCGCCTGCACTCCTCGAGGATACCGTCGCCCCCCGCCCGGTGGATGGCCCCGTCGACTCCTCCCCCGCCCATGAGGCTCGAGTTGGCCGCGTTGACGATGGCGTCGCCCGAGAAGCGGGTAATATCGCCGACGGCGACGATGACGCGCCCGGCGCAGAGTTCCCGGATACTCTCCATGCGAGCCTCCTCTGGTTCACGGCGTTTCTGGAAGCAGTATGCAGTCCTCGGGCGCGACGCGGAAGGCGACGCGCTCCCCGACCCGGGGCCGCAGGCCGACGGGAGCCTCGAGCTCGATCTCGAGCCTCGCCGGGCCCCCCCTCGCCCTGGATGCTTCCGCGGGAAGGGCCGGCGTGGGCCCCGGCTCGCAGGCGAGGCTGATGCGGCGGAAGCGGCCGCCGAAGACCGAGCCGAGGACGGTGGCCCGCGCGACGTTGTCGCCTCCCGTCTCGAGCCCAACGAAGCGCGGGGCCTCGGCGGGGAAGAAGAGGGAGCAGGCCGCGGCTCCCTCGGCGGGGCCGGCGCAGAGGAAGTCCCCGAAGCCGCAGCGGGCCTTGTAGGCGGCCCCGATGGCCTCGACCGAGGAGGGCCTGATGACCGGCCCCCGGCCGAGGAAGCGGGCCCCGTATGCCGTGGCCGGCCGGGCGTAGAGCTCCTCGGGCGAGCCCTCCTCGACGATCCGCCCCCTCCCCATGAGGAAGATGCGGTCAGCCACGGCGAGGGCCTCCTCGACGTCGTGGGTGACGTGGAGGGCCATGACCGAGGCGGCGCGGAGCCGTTCGGCGATACCGACGCGCAGGCGTCGGCGGAGGGAGGCGTCGAGGGAGGAGAGGGGCTCGTCGAGGAGGACCAGGCGGGGGCTCGCCGCGAGGGTCCGGGCGAGGGCTACCCGCTGCTGTTCCCCTCCGGAGAGGGAGGCGGGGTTCCTGCCGAGGAGGCCGCCTATCTCCATGGAGGCGGCGAGGGAGGCGACGAGCCTGGCGCGATCGGCGCGCGCGAGGCCGGCCCTTCGCGGCCCGTACTCGATGTTGCGCGCGACGCTCATGCCGGGGAAGAGGGCGAAGTCCTGGAAGACGAGGCCGACGCCCCGCTTCTCCGGGGGAAGGCCGGAAAGCTCGCGGCCGTCGAGTCGGATCGATCCCCGGTCGGGACGTTCGAGCCCCGCCAGGAGCCGAAGCAGGGTGGACTTCCCGCAGCCCGAGGGGCCGAGGAGGGCGGCGATCTCCCCGTCGCGGAGGCGGAAGCCGGCCTCGAGCTCGAAGTCGGGCCAGGCCTTGGCCAGGGCCTCGACCTCAAGCACGGCTGCCCCTCCCTTCCTTCGCCGCGAAGGCCGTCGCGGTCAGGGCCGCGAGGACGAGGCCTGCCGCGCAGGCCTCGGGGAACCGATGCGCGGAAGTTAGGCGATAGAGATACACGGGGATCGTCTCGAAGCCGCCCTGGCCGAGGGCCAAGGCGGCGTTCATCTCCCCGGCCGAGGCGGCGAAGGCGAAGGCCAGGGCCGAGAGGAGGGATGGAGCTATGGCGCGGAGCTCGAGGGCGGCGGCGGCGAGGCGGCCCGCGCCGAGGGTCCTCGCGGCCTCGGCCGGGGAGGCCTCGAGGGTCGAAAGGGCGGCGGCGAGGGAGCGGAGGACGTAAGGCATGGCGCAGAGGGCCTGGACCAGGGGGATGAGGGCCGAGTCCCCGCGGGGGAGGATCAGGGACCAGCCGAGGGAGGCCACGATGCCGGAGACGGCCAAGGGCAGGGAGGCGAGGGCCTTGGCGGCGCCGCCGGCCCTGCGGAGGGCGAAGGCCCCCGCGGCCCCGAAAAAGGCCGCCGCGAGGGCGGCGGGGATCGCGGTGAGGGCCGTGGCACGGAGGGCGGCCAAGAAGGGCGAGGATGCCGCCGAGGATCCCGGGAGGCCCGAGAAGAGGCGGGCGAAGTTGCCGAGGCCGGGCCTGCCCGGGCCGAGGGGCCCCGAGCGGACGGTGAAGGCCTGGGCGGCCAGGGAGAGCATGGGGCCGAGGAAGAAGACCGCGAGGAAGAGGGCGTAGGCGAGGAGGGCGAGGAGGGCGGCGCCGCGGGGGCGCCGGAGCTCGACCGGATTCCCCGCCGATGGGGCCCGGGCGCTGCCGGAAGCCGCGCTCCGCTCGCAGAGGGCGAGGAGGCCGACGGCGCCGAGGGCTATCGCCGTCTCGACCAGGGCCACGAGGGCCGCGCCCCGGGCGTCGGCCTCGATGCGCGAGCGGCGGTAGACCTCGACCTCCATC
>Ga0209310_1001123_pt1 | contig 21713 bp, 17 predicted proteins | sample AD_UKC030_MetaG_FD_184415 | JGI IMG/M metagenome (GOLD analysis project Ga0209310, IMG submission 184415) | Active sludge microbial communities of municipal wastewater-treating anaerobic digesters from USA - AD_UKC030_MetaG (SPAdes) (version 2) | ecosystem: Engineered > Bioreactor > Anaerobic >...
CTTGCCGACCAGTTGCCGACACGCCTCGCCAGCCTCCTGATCAACGAGGTCACGCCCCGCTATGTGAGCAGTTTCGTGTCTACCGTGCGTGGCCCGGACCATCCCATGTACCTGGCCGGTGCCCACCTCAAGGCTTTCTACCCGCTTGGCCTGGTGATGGATGGTGTGGGTCTGAACGTCTCGGGCTTCCGCCACGGCGACGATTTGTGGGTGACCATCGTTTCCTGCCGCAAGATGCTGCCCGACCCGCAGCGCCTTGGCCGCGCACTGGCCGCCAACCTCGATACGCTGGCCCGGGCCGTGAATGCGGCGCGCGAGACTGCGCAGCCCCTGCCCACGGGCGCGGCTGCCAAACCCGGCGCCAGGCCGCGCACGCGGGCGCCGGCAAGGCGCACGGCAGCTCCTGCCAGCAGGATCGCCCCCGACACGGCAAGCGCCCGACGCGGCAAGCCGGCTGCCCCGACACAGCACTGACCGACAAGATAACGAGACCAAGGAGACATCAATGAAGCATCTTTCCGGAGTAGATAACCTGTTCCTGGCCCTGGAACGGCCGGACGAGCATCTGCACGTCGCCTGCCTGTCCATCTACGACCCGTCCACGGCACCCGGCGGCAAGGTGCGCTTCAAGGCGATCCTCAACCATTTCGCCAGCCGCATGCATCAATGGAAGCAGTTTCGCCGCAGGCTGGTCGCGGTGCCGCTTGGCCTCGACCGGCCGCACTGGATCGACGAGCCGGAAATCGACCTCGAATACCACGTCCGTCATATCGCGCTGCCCTACCCGGGTGACTGGCGCCAGCTGATGATCCAGGTGGCGCGCATCCATTCGCGCCCGCTCGACATGACCAAGCCGCTCTGGGAGGCTTACGTCATCGAGGGCCTGGACAACATTCCCGGCGTGCCGCGCGGCGGCTTTGCACTCTATGTAAAAATCCATCATGCTGCGATCGACGGCGAAGCCGGTGCCCAACTGGTACGCGCCCTGCATTCCCTGACCGCCGAGCCCGATGCAGGCGATGAGGCAGCCAGTCCGACATTGATGGCCGACCGTGAGCCAACCAGCATCGAACTCTATGCCCGCGCGCTCAGCAACCGCACCCACCAGGTCGTCGATGCATCGAAGCTGATCCTGTCGCTGGGCGCCCGCCTGGTCGGCGCTGGCAAAGACATCCTGATCAGCGGCCGCGCAATCGAAACGGGAAAGGACCTGATCGCCCGGGCCGTCGCTGCGGCGAGCATGAAAGGCGGAGGCGGCGGCAAAGGCGTAATGAGCGGCATCAAACCGCGTACACGCTTCGACCACCCGTTGTCGCCGCATCGCGTCGTCGATGCCATCGGCCTGCCGCTCGATGATTTCGCCAAAATCCGGGCAGCCGTCGATAACGTCACGGTCAACGACATTTTCCTGGCCACGGTCGGCGGCGCGCTACGCAAATATCTCGAGGCCAGGAATGAACTGCCCGAAAAATCCATCGTGGCCATGGTGCCGATGTCCACGCGCGGCGAAGCCAAGGACATCGACGCAGGGAACCAGTTATCGATGAGCGCGGTGCCACTCGCCTCGGACATCGCCGATCCACTTGAGCGCCTGCGCGCCGTGCGGCGCGGCAGTGGCAAGAGCAAGGCGATGAGCAATGCCCTGGGCAAGGATCTCCCGGGCCGGCTGATCAACATCCTCCCGGCCGCCGTGACCAAGCTGCTGCTGACCAAGGGGCTGATGTCGCTGGCCAATATCACCGTCTCGAATGTGCGCGGTCCGAACGTCCCTCTTTACCTGGCCGGTGCCCGGTTGCAATCCTTCCTGCCGGTGTCGGCCGTTTTCTCCGGCCTCGGCCTCAACGTGACCGGCTTCAGCTACAACGGTACCCTTTGGGTCTGCGCCGTCAGCTGCCGCAAGATCATGCCCGACCCCGCTTTCTTCGCCGAATGCCTGCAGGAAAGCTTCGCCGAACTGCTGGCAGCGGCAACCGATATCGCACCAGGCCCCGAGGTGCTGCCGTCCACTGCCCCGGCAAAAGTGTCCAGACCGGCCAGAAAGCGGCCGCAGAAGGGCGATGCTTCCCCCGCACCCGGCGCAGCCCAGCCCCGACGCCGCCAGGTACCGGCCAAGCCGGCAGCGGACACCGCTTCCGCGACTGCCGAGTCGCCCGTCGCTAGCGCCGAAACGGCAGCCGCACCACGCAAATCACGCAAGCCGCGCAAGAAGGCCGTCGCGGCAAGCACCGGCGGCGAGGCCGCGCCCTGACCGCCCCCCGCCTTGTGACCCGGGGAAAGCGCTGAATGGGGGATTCATTCGCACCGCTGATCGTCCAGCCGCCCTACTTTCGCTTCATCGAGCGGCAGCTGGAAAAGCCGGTGATCGCCGCCATCGAACTGCTCCTGCGCATGACCATCAAGCGCATCAAGCCGGGCGGGGTCAGCGTGGACGGCATGCGCCGGGTCACCGCGACGCTGGACACGCGTCTGGGGCGGGTCGACAAGGCAGTGACCCTCACCCCCGAGCAGTGCGACCAGGTTCCGGCCGAGTGGCTGGACGTAAAGGGAAGCCGGGCGCAGCGGGTGATTCTCTACCTGCACGGCGGTGCCTTTGCCTTCCGTTTACCCCGGATGCAGACCGCACTGATCGGTCGCTGGTGCCACGCGCTCGGCGCCCGGGCGCTGATGCCGCGCTACCGGCTGGCACCCGAACACCCGTTTCCCGCCGGCACGGACGACTGCCTCGCCGCCTATCGCTGGCTGCTCGACCGTTGCGGCGACGCCCGCCGGATCGTGATTGCCGGTGATTCAGCCGGGGGCAACCTGACCCTGGTGACCCTGCTGCGCGCCCGCGACGCCGGCCTGCCAATGCCTGCCGCCGCCGTCTGCCTGTCGCCGGCCATCGATTTTTCGCTGAGCGGGCGCAGCGCCGTCGTCAACGAAGGTGCCGATCCGATCTTCACCACCAAGCTGCTGCGCTGGTTCGGCGACATGTACCTGAGCGAACCCGAGCTTTATACGAACCCGCTGGTTTCGCCGTTGACCGGCGACTTCACAGGATTGCCGCCGCTCCTCTTCCAGGTCGGGACGAAGGAAATGCTGCTCGACGATTCGACGCGTGCGGCTGCAAAGGCGTATGCCTCGGGCGTTACCGTTCAGCTCGACGTTTTCGCGGGCATGCCACACGTTTTTCAGGCGATTCCGCAGTACGCGGAAACGAAGATTGCCGATGCGAACGTCTTTGAATTCATCGCCAGGCATGCGGACTGGGGGCTGGGCGACGGCGCCTGACCGGCCATTTCCCGAACGTTCGCGGTCGACCGCAAAAAACACCCGAAAATCAGTTTTGCCAGCCCGCTTGACGCTCGACGAAGCGGACGATGCTGTCGAGCGCCGCTCCCGACTGCGGCAGTTTGCTCATGGCCTGAAAGACATGTGGCATGTCCTGCCACAATTCGACCTCAACCAGGCCCCCTTGCGCGTGGATGCGCTCGGCGACGCGCAGCGCTTCATCGCGCAGCATCTCCGTGTTGCTGGCTTGCAGGAAAACCGGTGGCATCCCCGTGAAATCGCCGAAGAGCGGCGAAGCGTCGTGTTTGAGCATCTGCTCGGGACGCAGGTAATAGGGACGCAGCGCCTGGCAGGCCGCCAGCGTGAACATCGGGTCACGCTGCTGGTTGATGATCAGGCTGCGGCTGCTCAACGTAAAGTCGACTAACGGCGACAGCGCGACGGCACAGGCCGGCAGCGGCAGTCCGGCCGCCTTCAGCCGGTGCAGTGTGGCGAGCGTCAGGTTGCCGCCGGCGGAGTCGCCGGCGATCACCACATTCCGCGCGTTGACGCCCTGCGCCAGCAACCACGCGTAAGCCGCAAGACAATCGTCCGGGCCGGCCGGATACGGGTGCTCCGGCGCCAGGCGATAATCGACCATCAGGGCGCGCGCCCCCAGCCGGTGGCACCAGCGGGCGACCATCGTCCCATGGATCAGCGGAAAGCGGAACATCCATGCGCCGCCGTGCAGATAGAAAATTACGCGATCGGGGCGTGACTCGGGCAGGTCGATCCATTCGGCGGTGACCCCATTGCAGGTCACCGGGGTCCGCCGCATTGCCGGGTCGGGCCGGGCCAGGCGTTTATCCATCCTGGCCTGCATGGCACGCAACTGGCCGATGTCGGCGTCCATCGTGAACGAACGCTTGACCGCAAGACGAAACACCAGGTTGAGCCAGGCGCGGCGCAACGGTGCGCCCCGATGGCTGATCAATCGGGCATAAGACGGCAGGCCTTCGCCATCGGGAACAGGATGATTCATTGCAGGATCGCCAGAGTGGGTATCGGCATTCGTAAGCCGGCGAAACATCCGTCCTCAACAAAGAGGGCTCGGAAATGAAAAATGGGCACTTTCTTGGAGAAAGTGCCCAGCTTCATATCTGAATGGCGCGCCCGGAGCGATTCGAACGCCCGACCCTCTGGTTCGTAGCCAGATACTCTATCCAACTGAGCTACGGGCGCGCTGTCAGAGCCGCGCATTATACGGATGGAGGCGTAGAATGCAACCCCCGCATTTCATTTGCCGCGATGACCACCACGACCATTCACATGCCAAGGTACCCGGAATGCTGGACCCTCATGCGGTTCGTGTGCCAGCGGGCGGGTGTTCATCCTCGAATTGCTGGTCAAGGTGGGTGACGTCATCGAGCGGGACGAGAACATCCTGTCGCTGGAAACCGGCAAGGTCGCGCTGGATATCCCTTCCCCCGAGGCCGGCCGGGTCGTGGCAATTCATGTCACAGAGGGCGATACGGTTGATGAAGGGGCGCCCCTGGTAACGCTGGAATCAGCCTGACCAAACCGCTGTCAATGCAAGTTGCGCCGGTGATTGCCGCAGGCGGACCGCCCTTCGCGGGATCGCCCATGGCAGACTGACCACGCTGCCAGGAGTGCAGTCCGGGTCCGGAAAGCAATGCGCCAGCAAGGACGAGTCCGGGCAAAAGGTAACGCTGGTTCATTGAAGACTCCTTTGATGAGCGAACCAAACGTCCATTGCGAGGATCGTGCCAGAAAGCCTTTGCACATACGAATCAGGACGTTACCGAGCACCCGGCCGGCCGGGATGGCCCTGGAGGTCGCCCTCCGGCGACACCCGGTTGTGGTCGACCGGAAAAACACCCTGATTTCAGTGCAGGCTGGGCGTCATCGTTCGCCGGTGACGTTGCCATCGCTGCGGAACATCGCTGGCGTCAGGTCGTATTTCTGCAGCAGGCGGTAGAACTCGGTCCGGTTGCGCTCGGCGAGACGCGCCGCGTCGGCGACGCTGCCGTCGGTCAGCTTGAGCAACTGGACCAGGTAATTGCGCTCGAAACGCTGCTTGGCTTCGCTGTAGCTGAGCGCCTCCATGGTCGGCACGCGCAGGGCGCGCTGGACAAGCGCCAGGGGAATCAACGGAGTTGAAGTCAAGGCGCAGCTTTGTTCGACGACATTGTAGAGCTGGCGCACATTGCCCGGCCATGCAGCCGTCGCCAGCGCTTCCAGCGCCTCCGGCGCAAAGCCGCTGATCGGCTTGCCGTATTTGTCGGCTACCAACTGGACAAAATGGGCAGCGAGCACGGGAATGTCCTCGCGCCGCTCGTCGAGCCGGGGCAGCATCAGCGAGACGACATCCAGCCGGTAGTAGAGATCTTCCCGGAACAGGCCCTGCGCCATAGCTGCCTCGAGGTCGCGATGGGTCGCTGAAATGAGTCGGACGTCGACCGGCTCGGCGCGGGTTGCACCGACCGGCCGCACAACGCGCTCCTGAAGCACGCGCAACAACTTGACCTGCAGCGCCAGCGGCATGTCGCCGATTTCATCGAGAAACAGCGTGCCGCCGTTGGCCGCCTGAACCAGTCCGACACGCGCATTTCCGGCCCCGGTAAAGGCGCCCTTGACATGGCCGAACAGCTCGGATTCCAGCAGTTGTTCGGGAATGGCACCGCAATTGATGGCAACAAAGGGGCCTTTGGCGCGCGGACTGGCGCGATGGATGCCCCGCGCCAGCACCTCCTTGCCCGTACCGCTCTCGCCGCGGATCAGGATGCTCGCGTCGGAAGCGGCCACCATGCCGGCCTCGGCCACGAGTTCAGCCATGCGGCTGCTGCGAAAGACCATGTCTGACCAGGCTGATCCAGCGCTATCGATCGCACTGCCCGCAGCCTCATCCGCGGCGCTGCCCGCCGAGAGCTGCAGCGCCTGATCGATTTTTTCGAGCAGAACCTGACTGTCGAAGGGTTTGGTCAGGTAACCGAAAACGCCTCTGGATGTGGCGTCGACCGCATCGGGAATATTGCCGTGGGCGGTCAGCAGGATCACCGGCAAGGTTGGCCGCGTCGTGCGGATTTCCTCGAACAGGGCCAGCCCGTCACGGCCGGGCAAGCGTACATCGCTGACTACAACGCGCGGCGGGTCAACCGCTATACGCGCCAGCCCCTCTTCGGCCGACGCGGCCTGCGTGATACGAAAACCGCGCGCCCGCAGGCGCATGGTCAGGAGACGAAGGATGTCGGGATCGTCATCGACCACGAGGACATGGGCACCGGCGCTGGCTGATTCGGTAATCATCGTCCGCCACCCGGAGCGTGCGGGCGTCCGGCACCGGGCCGCTGCGGCAAGGTGCGCTCGATATCCGCCAGGCTGTCGAGCTTGCCCTGCAACTCAGCCGCTTTGCTCTCCAACTCCGCAGCCTTGCCCTGCAATTCAAGCGCCCTGCGCTGCGCCTCCTTGAGCTGCTGTCCCTGGCGGTCGAGCTGCATGTGGAGTTTCTGGCGCTCAGCATAATTGTCGAGCAACAGGTACGCAAGCGGGTGCAGGCTGACAGCAGCGGGATCGGACGATTTGAGGACGGCGTCCAGCATGGTTATGGCACGGCTTAGGTCCTGCGGTCCGCGCGGGTATCCGAGCAGCATTGCGAGACGGATCTGGGTTTCAGGCGTCACTGGTTGGGCCATGAGTTGCTGGCGCTCGCGGCCCATTTCCTGAGGTGTCATCCGATGCAAGGCCTGGCTGTAGGCTGCGGTTTCCTGCAAATCGACCGCCCGCAAAACCACTCCGTCACCAGGCGGCAGGGACGCACATGCCGACAGGAGGAGCGCACAACCAATTGGAAAAAGGCGCACCATGAGCCTGCCGGAATATCCGCGACCGATCTGCTTATTTCGCATCCGGCATATCCACAAGAAAATGGGCGCCACGCGTGCCGGGCAGTAGCTTGACTCGCCCGCGCATGGCGCGCACCAGCTCGCGCACAATGGACAGTCCCACGCCGCTCCCCTGGCGTGGCGCCGGTGCGGCGCGCCGCCCCTGAACAAACGGTTCGAAAATACGTTCGGCATCCTCGCTGGCGACGCCCGGACCCTGATCCAGGCACTCCAGCGTAAAGCGACCTTGACCATGCGTTGCCCGCAGGAAAATCACCCCCCCCTCCGGGCTGAAATCGATCGCATTGGACAGCAGGTTATCGGCAACCACTGCCATCTTTTCTAAGTCGAGCATGATGAATTCCTTGCCTGCCTCGATCCGGACCTCAAGTTGTCGAGCCTGGATCTGCAGTTCGCGCCGGCGAACTACAACATCGAGCAACTCGCGCAGGGCCACCGGTTGCAGTTGGAGTTTCCGGGCACCGGAAGCCGCCGCGTTGAGACTGAGCAGACCTTCGATCTGGCGCTGCAAACTGACGACATTATGCTGCAGTATCTCGACCACCTCGCGCTGAGCTTCTTCCAGGGGGCCGGGAACCTCCTCATGCAACAGCGCAACACCTTCGCGCAACGCGGTCAGCGGAGTCTTGAGTTCATGCGATACGTGGCGCAAAGCGCGCTCACGGTCGCTCTCTAGTTCGGCCAGCCGCTGGCGTAGCCAATCAAGGCGTCGGCCTAGCTGACGGAGGTCGTCCGGTCCATTGACAGCGACCACCTCTTCAAAGCGTTTTTCGCCAAGGCGGGTGATGGCCTGCTCCAGCTGGCGAATCGGGCGCACCAACCACCACCCCATCGCCATGGCTACCAGCAGGGAGCCGGCAAAGGCGATGAATATCTGCATACCGAGCCGCAGACGATAGACCTCCAGCTGATCGATGAGCAGACTGTTCTGCACCTTGATCCAATCCTGCCCCGAGCGCCTGACTTCATCGTTGAGCTCACCAAGGCGCGCCAGACGTACCGTCAACTCGTCCCTGATCACCTTTTTCTCAACACCTTCGCGCAGCGATTCGGCAACGTCATGCCAAGCACCGAGCATCGGCTGTAGTGGTGCAATGGTGAAGGCATTGAGGCGACCGACCACAGTCAGGGCAAGCGCCAGATTCTCATCGAAACGTTCACGGAAAGCGGGCTCCTCCAGAACCAGCGACTGGCGGGCACTACGTTCCACATCCACGGTCCGTTCCGCCAATTCCTGGATCAACGCCGCAACCTGCAAGGCCGTTTCGCCGCGCTGGCGACTCTGCTCTACCAACCCTTCGATGACCAGCCAACTTCGCACTGCTGCCCCGCCGAGCAGCAGTACGATCAGGATGAAGCCGCAAAGCATTCCCTGACGGAACGAAAAACGAATCATGCTTCTGAATTGTCGAGAAAACGGGAGTGTACAACGCATTAGCACGAACGACGCATTGTGCCTTGATCCGGACAGGCGCAATTTAAGCGGCAATTGAAGAAATATTTATTTGTTAACTCAACCAATTAGAACATTTGTCTCTTTTTGGCGACAAGTCATTATTGTGGATATTCAGCACTTAAAGCACGAAGCCATAATTAGGTGTCGCCAAAACGCGACATTCTGCGTTTAATTCCCTCAAAATATTCGCATGGCGAATTATTATCATCATGATTTAAATAACTTATTTTATCCATGGCACGCTTATCGCTTTGGTTGGGTTATGTTTTTCGATTCACTACTCAACAGAAGGAAATTTCATGTTCAACAAACCCAGCTTTCCGCCCCGCAACGAAGCAATTCAGCGCAAGGATGCGCGCAACATCCTCAACCCGTCACCCATCAGCCCTTCGCTGGCGAGCGATCATCCCAGCGTTGCCCAGACTCCTGCCTTGCAGGCAGTGACCCCGCCCGCCCCTGAAGCCGTGTCGAACGAAGCGGTATCGGGGTCACGGCTGATCGTCGGACCGGATGTCAAGCTGAAAGGCGCAGAAATTCTCGATTGCGACACGCTGGTCGTCGAAGGACGCGTCGAAGCCACCATGGACAGCCGCGTAATCCGAATTGCCGATCAGGGCGCCTACTCTGGAACCGTCAGCATTGACATCGCAGAAATCCATGGCAGTTTCGACGGCGAGCTGACTGCCCGCTCGCAACTGATCATCCACTCCACCGGCCGGGTCAGCGGCAAGATTCGCTATGGCAAATTGGTTATCGATGAAGGCGGGGAATTGCGGGGTGACGTCAACACGCTGAATTCGGACAATGCATCCCACTCCAAATCGCGTATCGAATCGACGCCTGCTCTTGCTAAAATTGCAGGATAATCAACTAATTCCAAACATTTATTGCTTCCAAGATTCGCCCATGCATCAGACTGCCACCCGAACCCATGTCGAACAACCCGTGCGCACTCCTTCTCCCGCCAAGGCTGCGAGGAGCGTGCGACATCTCGGAAAGGTTCCCGTTGATCTTGCCGACCTGGCGATCATGCCGGCAGTAACTCACCAGCAGCGTATGGCATCCATCAACCTGGTGCGCCGGATGTATGCCCGGCGCGGATACCAGACCGGGTTCACCGACAACCCGCTGGACGACTCAAACCGGATCGCCCTGATCGCCTGGCAGGACGCCCGGCCGGTGGCAACCCTTGCCCTCGGCCGTGATTCCCACACCGGGCTTCTCGCCGAAATGCTCTATCCGGAGGAAATCGCCCGGTTGCGCCAGCCGAATCGGGTCATTTGCGAACTTTCGCGGCTTGCCGTGGACCCCGACTACAGTTCTCTTGAATTGTTAAGAACACTGTTCGACAAGGCCCACGGTTACGGCCGGACTTTTTTTGGGGCCACGGACGTCGTAGTCGAAGTCAACCCGCGCCATGCCAGATACTATGTTCGCGAATGCGGCTTCAGACAAATAGGCGGTATTCGCCAATGCCCGCGGGTCGAAGCCCCGGCGGTACTGCTACATCGCAGCCTGAGAGTCTTTCCCGCACCCCACTCAGGCGTACCACCGGTTCATTAGGGAGCCTCTGGGTCATTTCCGGTATCGGATGAGACTGGTCAAGCGACGTGAAGCCTCGTACACTTGTGCTTTTAGTCCACCGGAAGACCCCCATGAATATCCGCGTCCCACGGGCCATCGGCATCGCTGCACTGACACTTGCCGCATTGCTGGCGAGCACCTCCGCGCTGGCCGACAAGGGCGACAAGGATGACAAGGGCGGCAAACATGGCCACGGCAACAAGCATGAACAGCGCGACGACGACAGGCGCCACGATGACAGCCGCTACGACAGTCGCTATGACCGCAACTATGACCGCCGTTACGACGATCGGCGCGACGACGTCTCGATCCAGCTCTATTTCGGCAACAACGACCGCCGGATCGTCAGCGAATACTACGCGCCGGAATTTCGCGCCGGCCATTGCCCGCCGGGGCTGGCCAAGAAGGGGAACGGCTGCATGCCGCCCGGTCAGGCCAAGAAATGGCACAAGGGCCGCCCGTTGCCGCAGGGCATCGCCTATTACGATCTGCCACCCGATCTGGTTTATCGCATGCCGCCCCCGCCGCGCGGGCATCGCTACGTCCGCGTCGGTTCCGACATCCTGCTGCTGTCGATCGGTTCCGGCATCGTCGTCGATGCGATGATCAACATCGGCGGCTACTGATCTCCGACTTTCACCACAAAACCCACAGTTACAGGCAGGCTCAATGGCTCAATATGTAATGTCGATGCTGCGCGTCAGCAAGATCGTGCCGCCCAAGCGGCAGATCATCAAGGATATTTCCCTTTCCTTCTTCCCCGGCGCCAAGATCGGCCTGCTCGGCCTGAACGGCTCGGGCAAATCGACCGTGCTCAAGATCATGGCCGGCGTGGACAAGGAATACGACGGCGAGGTGCAGCACCTGGCCGGCGTATCGATCGGCTACCTGCCGCAGGAACCGCAGCTTGATGCCGCCAAGACCGTGCGCGAGGAAGTCGAATCGGCGCTCGGCGAAGTCATGCAGGCCCAGGCCAAGCTTGACGAGGTTTACGCCGCCTACGCCGACCCGGAAGCCGATTTCGACAAGCTGGCCGAGGAACAGGCTCGCCTGGAGGCGATCATCGCCTCCGCCGGCGCCGACACCGAAGCCCAGATGGAACTGGCCGCCGACGCGCTACGCCTGCCGCCATGGGAAGCGAAAATCGGCAATCTCTCCGGCGGTGAAAAGCGCCGTGTCGCGCTGTGCAAGCTGCTGCTCGCCCGGCCGGACATGCTGTTGCTCGACGAGCCGACCAACCACCTCGACGCCGAATCGGTCGAATGGCTGGAACAATTCCTCGTCCGCTTCCCGGGCACCGTCGTCGCCGTCACCCACGACCGCTACTTCCTCGACAATGCCGCCGAATGGATTCTCGAACTCGACCGCGGCCACGGCATTCCGTGGAAGGGCAATTACTCCAGTTGGCTGGAACAGAAGGAAGCCCGTCTGGAAACCGAATCGAAGCAGATCGACGCCCACATGAAGGCGATGAAGCAGGAACTGGAGTGGGTGCGCAGCAACCCCAAGGCCCGCCAGGCCAAATCCAAGTCCCGTCTGGCCCGCTTCGAGGAAATGTCTAGCGTCGAATACCAGAAGCGCAACGAGACGCAGGAAATCTTCATTCCGGTCGGTGAGCGCCTGGGCGACAAGGTCATCGAGTTCAACGGCGTCACCAAGTCCTTCGGCGACAAGCTGCTGATGGACAACCTGAGTTTCAACGTTCCGGCCGGCGCCATCGTCGGCATCATCGGCCCCAACGGTGCCGGCAAATCGACCCTATTCAAGATGATCACCGGCCAGCAGCAGCCGGATTCCGGCGAAGTCATCATCGGTCCGACGGTCAAGATGGCCTACGTCGACCAGTCGCGCGACTGCCTCGATGGCAGCAAGACGGTGTTCGAGGAACTGGCCCAGGGCAGCGATGTGCTGCAGATCGGCAAGTTTGAAATGCCTTCGCGCGCCTACATCGGCCGCTTCAACTTCAAGGGCGCCGACCAGGGCAAGCAGGTCGGCAATCTTTCCGGCGGTGAACGTGGGCGGCTCCACCTAGCCAAGACACTGATGGCCGGCGGCAACGTGCTGCTGCTCGACGAACCGTCGAACGACCTCGACGTCGAGACCCTGCGCGCGCTGGAAGATGCCCTGCTCGAATTTCCCGGCTGCGCGCTGGTCATCTCGCATGACCGCTGGTTCCTCGACCGGATCTGTACCCATATCCTCGCCGCCGAAGGTGATTCGCAGTGGAATTTCTTTACCGGCAACTTCCAGGAGTACGAGGAAGACAAGAAGAAGCGCCTGGGTGAGGAAGGCGCCAAGCCGAAGCGGATTCGCTACAAGCCGATCACCCGCTGATTTTTGGCCACTTTTTGCGGTCGACCGCGACAGGCCATGCAAAACGGGCGCCGTTGCGGCGCCCGTTCTTCTTTTGCGCCCCGCCGATGCGAGGCACTAAAACATTGATCAGTGCTTCAGGTTGGCGGAGAAGACAGCCTTGGTCTTTTCGGAAAACTGGAATTCGTTGAAGGCGCGGCTGATTTCGGCTTCGTTGCGACCGTCGGAATGGTCTTCGAAGTTGATACCGATGACCTTGCCGTTGGCGGCCAGTGTCTGGAAGGCATAACGCCAGCGTTGTGCTTCAGCCAGCCGCTCGCGCAACTCGGCTTCGTTGGAAATTGTGATGCCTGCCTTTTTCAGGGAATCCAGGAATTGTTCGAAGGATTCGTTGCTCAAGCTACCCATTTGTCTCTCCGTATGTTGTGCGGTGTTGGATCACCATGAGCCTAATAACGACACACGATGGATTCGGTTGACACGAAAGTTGCGGTCCGTGAAATGCGATAATCGCGGCCTATGAAAAAGCAGAACCCACCCGCCGCGATCCCGGAAATCCGTCCCGGGCAGTCCATCCAACTGCTCAAGGAACTGCATATCCTGACCCGCGACGGCAAGCTCAACCAGGACACCCGGCGCAAGCTCAAACAGGTCTATCACCTCTACCAGTTCATCGAACCGCTGCTGGACGGCGCCGAGACGCTGGTCGACCACGGGGCCGGCAAGTCCTATCTCGGTTTCATCCTCTACGATCTTTATTTCAAGGAGCGTGCCAGCGGCGAGATTATCGGAATCGAAACGCGCGCCGAACTCGTCGAAAAATCGCGCGAACTGGCCGCCCGGCTTGGCTTTGAGCGCATGCGCTTCCTCGCCTGCACGGTCGAGGATTCGCTGACTGCGGCAGAGTTGCCAGCCCAGGTCGATGTCGTGACAGCGCTACACGCCTGCAACACCGCCACCGACGATGCCATCCGTTTCGCCCTGACCAAGAATGCCCACCATATCGTCCTCGTCCCTTGCTGTCAGGCCGAAGTCGCCACCACGATGCGTGCCAGAAAGAACGAGTCACTGGGCAAGACCCCGCTGTCCGAACTTTGGCGACACCCGATCCACACCCGCGAGCTCGGCAGCCACCTGACCAACGTCCTGCGCTGCCTGCTGCTCGAGTCACACGGCTACGACGTCACGGTCACCGAACTGGTCGGCTGGGAACATTCGATGAAAAACGAGCTGATCATCGCTTCGAAGCGCGGCAATCCCCGCAAAAATGCCCGCGAACGCGCCGAAGCCATCCTGCGCGAGTTCAATCTCGACGAACTTGCCCCGCGTTTCACGTACTAAGGCGCCATGACCCGCATTCAACACCCTCTCGAACTGCTCGCGCCGGCCAAGAACGCCGATTTCGGCATTGAAGCCATCAAGCACGGCGCCGACGCCGTCTACATCGGAGGCTCGGCTTTTGGTGCCCGTTACGGCGCCGGCAACGATGTCGGCGAAATCAAACGCCTCTGCGATTTTGCCCATCGCTACCGGGCCAAGGTCTTTGTCGCGCTCAACACCATCCTGCGCGACGACGAGCTTGAAGACAGCCGCCAACTCGCCTGGCAGCTTTACGAAGCCGGCGCCGACGCGCTGATTATCCAGGACATGGGTTTGCTCGAACTGGACCTGCCGCCCATCCAACTCCACGCCAGCACGCAAACCGACAATCGCAACGCCGACAAGGTGAAGTTTCTCGAAGATATTGGCTTCTCGCAGGTCGTTCTGGCGCGCGAATGCAGCTTAAACGAAATTATCAAGATTGCTTCGCAAACAAATGTTTCATTGGAATATTTTGTTCACGGCGCGCTCTGTGTTGCGTTCAGCGGCCAGTGCTACATCAGCCAGGCCCACACCGGCCGTAGCGCCAATCGCGGCGAGTGTTCGCAGGCCTGCCGCCTGCCCTACACGCTGGTCGACGACAAGGGCAAGACGATCACCGAGAACCAGCACCTGTTGTCGATGAAGGACAACAACCAGACCGACAATATGCTCGAACTGGCCCGGGCCGGCGTCTCCTCCTTCAAGATTGAGGGACGACTCAAGGATCTCAGCTACGTCAAGAACATCACGGCGCACTACCGCCAACTGCTCGACGACATCATCGCCGCCAACCCCGAATTCAGCCGCGCCTCCAGCGGCCGCAGCACGTTCACCTTCGTTCCGCAGCCGGACAAGACCTTCAACCGCGGCTACACCGACTATTTCGCTAACGACCGTCAGGACGACATCGGCGCCTTCGATTCGCCGGCCTTCGTCGGCGAGTTGATCGGCGAGGTGGCTGAAATCGGCGACAGCTGGCTCGTGGTCAATACCGACCAGACCTTCCATAACGGCGACGGCGTCTGCTTCCACGACGCGCACGGCGAAGTCGCCGGCATGCGCATCAACCGCGTCGAAGGCAACAAATTCTTTCCCGCCGAGATGCCGGAAGACCTCACCGAAGGCGCCACCCTCTTCCGCAACCGCGACCAGGAATTCGAACGCTCTTTGAAAAAGGAATCGGCCGACCGCCGCGTTTCGGTCAAGCCGGTGCTGACCGAAACCGAAGACGGCTTCGCGCTGACCCTCACCGACGAGGATGGCGTGACTGTTACGGTCAACCGGAAAAATGGGCCAAAATCGGAATGGCAACTGGCCCAGAATCCCGAGCCGGCGATGGCCAAACTCAAGGAAAACCTCGGCAAATTCGGCAACACCATGTTCGTCGCCGAGCCGGTTGAGTTGAAACTGATCCAACCATGGTTCATGCCGGTCAGCGCCATCAATGCCCTGCGTCGCGAGGCCACTGAAGCGCTTGAAGCCGCCCGTATCGCCAGCCACCCGCGCCCGCCGCGCGCCACGCCGGCCGCCAACCCGGTGCCCTACCCGCAGGAAGAACTGACCTACCTCGGCAACGTCTTCAACGCCAAGGCCCGCCAGTTCTACGAGAAACACGGCGTCAAGCTGATCGAGGAAGCCTACGAGGCCGGCAATGAAAAAGGCATGGTCTCGCTCATGATCACCCGCCACTGCCTGCGTTACAGCTTCAATCTGTGCCCGAAAGAGGTCAAACACCTGAAGCCGGACCCGATGACGCTGGTCAACGGCAACGAAAAGCTGATCCTCAAATTCGACTGCAAGGCCTGCGAAATGCACGTCGTCGGGAAGATGAAGAAAGGCGTGAAACTGAATTTGGGGATGGCCAGGCCGGGGGCTGGCTGCTAAACCAGCTTCCAACGCGGTGAAAGTCCACATCCAGTTTCCGTCAATGCGTATTCACGACCCGTTGCCGTCATTCGCTGTCGCCGTAGGTCAAGGGCAGGTTTCTGAGTCGAGCAGTCGCACAGTATCCCAAGTCACCGACACTTGGTCGGCCTTTGCCGCCGTTGGCTGATCGTTCAATGACAGTCAGCAGTTTGGCAGTAAGCTGCCGTCGGGGCACACCTCACGGCGACCGGCGGCTATCTACTCCCGCAAATACGTGCTCGCGACCCCGAGCGGCCCTTGCTGACTCGCCTCGCTACGGCCCCAATCGCCTTGCTGCTGTCTTTCCTTACCTCAGTTTCCGAACGGTAGGTAACGAGTTGGAGCTGACTCTTTGTAGAACTGGTACGTGGAGCTAAGGAGCAACTGATCAACGAGGCGGGCGTATGCAATTCGCGAATCCACGGTTGCACTCGTGTCGAATAGCGGGTAGGTTCCCGGACGTCCAGTTCATCGCAGCGCCGTGAGGTGAAAAGCATTTACGGACAAATCGCGATAATTTCCCGGAGCCCGCACCTATTTCCATCTGGCGGTCCCGGCGTACCGGTTGAGACCATGCAGTGAGTACCAAGAAAATAGACCGAGTCCGGTCCCAAGCCAGCTCGCCGCCCGAAGGCGAACTTGGCCGACGCCGGCCTAAGCTTCTACTGGTCGGCCTCGCGCTCGCCACCCTCACCGCCATTGCCCTGTTCGCCATCTTGCGCCCCGCGCCACCGGCGGTCGGCAACGGTGGCGCCGTAACACACAGAGCAGCCCCTGCCGTTGCATACGTGGCCGACGCCACCTGCGTCGGCTGCCATGCGCAAGCCGGCGAGCGCTGGCGCGGCTCCCACCACGACCAGGCCATGGCGCATGTCGGCCCGGACAGCGTGCGCGGTGACTTCGCCGACGCCGTGATGCGCCAGGGCAAGCAGCGCTGGCGCTTCCACCGGGCCGACGGGCGCTATTACGTCGACGCCCCCGGCGAAAACGGCAGTTCCCGTCAGTACGAAATCAAATACACCTTCGGCGTCGACCCGCTCCAGCAATACCTCGTCGAATTTCCCGGCGGCCGCCTGCAGGCCCTGCCGGTGGCCTGGGATACCCGCCGCCAGCGCTGGTTTCACCTCTATCCCGATAGCCGCGCCGGCACCGGCGACCCAATGCACTGGACGGGCCGCTACCAGAACTGGAACCTGATGTGCGCGGAATGCCACAGCACCAACCTGCGCAAGGGCTACGATGCCACCGCCGACACCTACGCCACGCGCTGGGATGAAATCAACGTCGGCTGCCAGTCCTGCCACGGCCCAGGCGCTGCCCACCAGTCCTGGGCGGATGCAAAACGCGACGGCAAGCCAGCGCCTTCAGGTGCTGAAAAGGCCTATGGCCTCGTCGTCGATTTCCGCGCTGGCGATTCCCGCTTCCAGGTGGACCAGTGCGGTGCCTGCCATTCCCGCCGCCAACGCCTCTCCGACGGCGGCCAGCTCGGCGCCCATTTCCTCGACAACTTCCGCCCCGAACTCCTGCGTGCCGGGCTCTACCACCCCGATGGCCAACAACTCGACGAGGTCTATGTTTACGGCTCCATGCTGCAGAGCCGGATGTACCAGCAGGGCGTGCGCTGCACCGACTGCCACGACGCCCACAGCCTCAAGCTCAAGGCCGAAGGCAACGGCGTCTGCCTGCAATGCCACAACCCGGCCGGCAACCCGCGCTTTCCGACACTCAGGAAAGCGGACTACGACACGCCAGCCCACCACCACCACGCCGCCGGCAGCACCGGCGCCGAATGCAAAACCTGCCATATGCCGGAAAAGAACTACATGGTCGTCCACGCCCGGCCCGACCACAGCTTCCGCATTCCGCGCCCGGACCTCTCGCAAAAGCTCGGCACCCCCAACGCGTGTAACCAGTGCCACGCCAACAAAAGTCCGGCCTGGGCGGCGGAAGCCGTTGCCCGCTGGTACGGCCCGGAACGGCGCCAGGAGCCGGGCTTCGCGGCCACCTTCGCAGCCGCCCGCGCCGGGCGCCGCGAAGCCTTGCCCGGCCTGCTCGCCCTGCTGCGCGATCCGGCACAGCCGGCCATCGTCCGCGCCACTGCCACCGAGCACCTGCCCCCCACGCAACCTGAGGCCCGCATCGCACTGAGCGAAGCACTCAACGACAGCGATGCCCTGGTCCGCGCCTATGCCGTCCTCGCCCTTGCCGAGCTGCCGCCGGCCGAACGAGCGCCGCTCCTCGTCCCGTGTCTGCGCGACCCGATCCGCCTCGTGCGCATCAACGCCGCCCAGGCGCTCGCCGCGCTCCCCCCCGGCACGCTCGCCGGCGCCGACCAGACCGCCTTCGACCGGGCCTACCGCGAATATCTCGATGCCCAGGCCGCGATGGCCGACATGCCCGCCACCCAACTCAACCTGGCCGGCGTCCATGCCCAGCGCGGCGACGACCCCGCCGCCCGCGAGGCCTATGCACGCGCCCTGCGCATGGACCCCGACTTCGGCGCCGGACGCAACGCTTACGCCGGCTACCTGGCTACGCGGGGCGACACTGCCGCCGCCGAAGCCACCCTGCGCGCCGGCCTGGAGCGCAATCCCGGCGACGCCGAGCTGCGCTACAGCCTGGCGCTGCTGCTCGCCGAGTCCGGCCAGTTGCCCGCCGCCATTCGCGAACTGCATGAGGCCGCCCGACGCGCGCCGGACAATCCGCGCATCGCCTACAACCTCGGCCTCGCCCTGATGCAGGCCGGCCGTCTGCGTGACGCCGAAGCCCCGCTCGCCAAGGCAGCGCGCCTCGACACGCAGGAAGGCGCCTACGCCTATGCCCTGGCGCTGCTGCTGTTCCAGCAGCAACGGCCCAAGGCCGCCCTTCCGCACGCCGAACGCGCGCTTGCCCTCAACCCCGACGACCGTGCGGCACAACAGTTGCTGCTGGCCATTCGCCGCGGTCGACCGTGAAAAATGGCCGAATTCCAGATCCCGATCGTCCATCCTTCCCGAACTCCGATGCCGTGGCTCGCGTCATCGTGAGTCCGGTATCGGCCGGGCACGGAGTGCCGGCGCCATGAGCCCCTGGATCGAGTCGTCCATCCCTTTCGTGGCCATCTTCGTCATGCTGATCGTCGGCACGGATCTGCGTCTCGCAGATTTTCAGCGCGTTCGCCGTTACCCGGTGCTCGTCCCCGGTATTGTCTGCATGCAGTGGGTGTTGCTGATCGGCATCGCCGGACTCGTCGGGCGCCTGCTCGACCTGCCACCCGGCATGACCGGCGGCGCCATCCTGCTTGCCGCAGCGCCGGTGGCAGCCATGTCCGGCTTCTACACCCAACTGGCCGGCGGGCACCTGGCGCTGGCGGTCACGGTAGCGGCAGTGTCGAATCTGCTGGCGCCGATCGTCACGCCCGTCGCCGCTTCGCTTGGCTTCTGGCTCTTCCTCGACAGCGACAAGGCAATGGAACTCCCCATGCTCAAGGTCGCGTTGCAAGCCATCGTCGGCTTGCTGTTGCCGTTGCTGGCCGGGATGCTGCTCCGCCACTGCGCACCGCGCTGGGTCGCGCGCTGGCGCGGTTCGCTGCAGGGGATAGCCATTGGCGCGGTGATCGCACTGCTGGGGGCGGTCATCATTGACCAGCGCGAAGCGATTCGTGAGCAATTCGTGCTTCTGTTCGGCGTCTCGCTGCTGTTCACGCTGGCGACGCTAGCCGCAGGATGGGCTGTCCTCAGACTGCCGGCCTGTTCCACCGAGGACCGGCACGGGCTGCTCTGGGGATTCCCGGCACGCAACGTAGCCGTCGCCACCCTCGCGGCAACTTCGGTTCTGGGAAAGGCGGCCGTCGTGACCTTCATCGCCGTCCTGTTCGCCACGCAACTGACGTTGCTGTTGTCGCTTGCGCTGTGGCTCCGCAAGCGTGCCAGATCTTCATCCGGCAGCGTTTGAGCCGTCACCGGACCATCGACGGCCAATTTCCGATCAGCCGCCGGGTGACCCTGGCTGACCTGAACGGGCGCAGTGTTCCGCGATTGTCGCTTCCATCGGCACGACGACCTCGGCTTCGACTGCACGGATCTCGCTCATGAAGGCCAGCGTAGCGGGGGCGAGCGAGCGATTTTTCAGGTACAGGAAGCCGTAGTTGGCCTGAAAATGCGGGCCAGTCATTGGCAGAATCGAGATCCGGTCGGCCAGAAGGTCGACATCGAACATCTTCAACGTCCCCACGGCCAGCGCGTCGCTGCTAACCAAAAGTTCGGGAACATGCATCGACACATCGAGGTTGACCGCCGGCACGAAGTCGCCATTGGCCGGATCGATCGAACCGGCGGCGTCGACCGGTCCCGGGAAATGGTTCGCAATGCGCGCCGGTATCCGTGTCCCGACCCAGGGGAACGCCAATGCCTGGGCCCACGATGCCGGCCCGCGCCCCATCAGCGGATGATCGGTACGGCAGAACAGATAGCCGCGATGCCGGCCGACCGGTTCGGTCGTCAATGCCTCTTCATCCGCGAGATCGCCGATTTCTGCAATGCCCAGGTCTACGGTGCGGGAGAGCACCTGCTGAGCGACCTCGCGCCACCCGGCGACATGCACCGTGACACGGAGCTTCGGATACCTGGCGGACAGGCGGGCAATGGCGAGGCCGCCCGAGATGATGCTCGGATAGGGGCCGAGCGCGACCTTGAGCGAACCGCCGCCGCATCCGGCCAGCAGGTCGATCTCGCGCCGCATATCCTCTTCCACGGTGAGCAGCTGGTTGCTTCGTTCCAGCACAATCTCGCCGAAAGGCGTCAGGATGATCGCCCCGCGGTTCCGTTCGAGGAGCGCCACGCCCAGTTCCCCCTCCAGCGCCTGGATGCTCTTGCTCAGCGCCGGTTGCGAGATGCTCAGAGCACTAGCGGCACGGCCGAAATTGCCATGCTCGACCAGTGTGCGTAAATGGAGAAGACGGCGGGGCGTGATCATAACCAAAAGGTTTTCATGAAATGAAAATTCATCATTATCATTTTATTTTTATCCCTCCTAGAATGCTATTGTTCTGTTCCTAAGGGCACCCCGCATCCGGCAAGCCGCTCGCGGTATCAGGAACGGTTACCTGCCTGGCCGGGCGGCCATTGCAGGTTTCAATATTGTAGGACTACTTCATTTTGCGAGGGGACATATGAATCGTTCACACCCTATCGTCCGTATGCTCGGCATCGCGCTGGCATCTTCGGCTCTGGCGGCTGCAGGAATCTCGTCGGCACAGGCGCAAGCCAGCCAGACGCCCAAGCAACCCAACATCATCCTGATTCTGTCCGACGATTTCGGCTATGGAGACGCCGGGGCCTATGGCGGTGGTGCAGGGCGCGGCATGCCGACCCCGAGCCTTGATCGGCTCTCCAAGGAAGGGATGACCTTCTACTCGTTCTACGCACAACCGAGCTGCACGCCGGGCCGAGCCGCCGTTCAGACGGGGCGCATCCCGAACCGCAGCGGCATGACCACCGTGGCCTTCCAGGGTCAGGGCGGCGGGCTGCCCAAGGCGGAATGGACGCTGGCTTCCGTGCTCAAGCAAGGGGGCTACCAAACCTTCTTCACCGGGAAGTGGCACTTGGGTGAAGCCGATTACGCCTTGCCCACGGCGCAGGGCTACGACGAAATGAAATATGTCGGGCTCTACCATCTGAATGCTTACACCTACGCTGACCCGACCTGGTTCCCCGACATGGATCCGAAGTTGCGTGCCATGTTCCAGCAAGTCACGAAGGGCGCATTGTCCGGCACGGCGGGCGGCAAGGTGACCGAAGACTTCAAGATCAACGGTCAGTACGTCAACACCCCGGACAAGGGCGTGGTCGGCATTCCGTACTTCGACGAATATGTCGAGAAGGCGGCTGTGGAGTATCTGGACAAGGCGGCCAAATCGAGCAAACCGTTCTTCATGAGCGTGA
>Ga0209310_1001130_pt1 | contig 21633 bp, 18 predicted proteins | sample AD_UKC030_MetaG_FD_184415 | JGI IMG/M metagenome (GOLD analysis project Ga0209310, IMG submission 184415) | Active sludge microbial communities of municipal wastewater-treating anaerobic digesters from USA - AD_UKC030_MetaG (SPAdes) (version 2) | ecosystem: Engineered > Bioreactor > Anaerobic >...
CTGGTGGCCGTGGCAAGGGCGGTGGCGTCAAGGTCGCAACATCGCTGGAAAAAGTGCGTGAGTACGCCGGCCAGATTCTCGGCATGCAGCTGATCACGCACCAGACCGGCCCGGAAGGCCAGAAGGTCCGTCACCTGCTGATCGAAGAAGGCGCCGACATCAAGCACGAGTACTACGTTGCCGCGCTGACCGATCGCGCAACCCAGTCCGTCGCCATCATGGCTTCGTACGAAGGCGGCATGGACATCGAGGAAGTTGCCCACAAGACCCCGGAAAAGATCGTCAAGGTTTTCGTTAACCCGCTGGTCGGCCTGACCGACGAGCAGGCCCTGACCCTGGCCAAGGGCATGGGCATGAACGAAGCCTCGATTCCGCAGTGTGTCGACACCTTGAAGAAGCTGTACACCTGCTACATGGAAACGGATGCTTCGCTGGCCGAGATCAACCCGCTGATCCACGAAGGCGACGGCACTGTCAAGGCGCTCGACGCCAAGTTCAACTTCGACTCCAATGCCCTCTACCGTCAGGAAGAGATCGTCGCCATGCGCGACCTGGACGAAGAAGATCCGGATGAAGTCGAAGCATCACAATTCGATCTCGCTTACATCTCTCTCGACGGCAACATCGGCTGTCTGGTGAACGGTGCCGGCCTGGCCATGGCCACGATGGACACCATCAAGCTGTTCGGCGCCGAGCCGGCCAACTTCCTCGACGTCGGCGGTGGCGCGACGACCGAGAAGGTCACCGAAGCTTTCAAGATCATGCTCAAGAACCCCAAGGTCAAGGGCATCCTGGTCAACATCTTCGGCGGCATCATGAAGTGCGACACCATCGCCACCGGCGTGGTTGCTGCGGCACGTGAAACCCACCTCTCCGTGCCGCTCGTCGTGCGCATGAAGGGTACCAACGAAGAGATGGGCAAACAGATCCTCAAGGATTCCGGTCTGCCGATCATTTCTGCCGATTCCATGGCCGAAGCCGCCACCAAGATCGTTGCTGCGGTCAAGTAAGGAGCTATTGAATGTCCATTTTCATCAATAAAGACACCAAGATCATCACCCAGGGCATCACCGGCAAGACCGGTCAGTTCCACACGGAAAAGTGCCAGGAATACGCGAATGGCAAGAACTGCTTTGTCGCAGGCGTGAACCCCAAGAAGGCTGGCGAAAGCATCTTCAACATCCCCATCTTCGGCTCCGTCAAGGAAGCTGCACAGCAGACCGGCGCCACCGTTTCCGTCATCTACGTGCCGCCCCCGGGTGCTGCCGCCGCGATCTGGGAAGCCGTTGAAGCCGACCTCGATCTGGCCATCTGCATCACCGAAGGCATCCCTGTTCGCGACATGCTGATCCTGCGCAACAAGATGAAAGAAAAGGAAGCCAAGGGCGGCAAGAAGACCCTGCTGCTCGGCCCGAACTGCCCCGGCCTGATTACCCCGGATGAAGTGAAGATCGGCATCATGCCGGGTCACATCCACCGCAAGGGTCGTATCGGCGTCGTTTCCCGTTCCGGCACGTTGACCTACGAAGCAGTTGGCCAGCTGACCGAAATCGGTCTCGGCCAGTCGTCTGCCGTCGGTATCGGCGGTGACCCGATCAACGGTCTGAAGCACATCGATGTCATGAAGGCTTTCAACGACGATCCGGACACCGACGCCGTCATCATGATCGGCGAAATCGGCGGTCCGGACGAAGCCGAAGCCGCGATGTGGTGCAAGGCCAACATGAAGAAGCCGATCGTCGGCTTCATCGCCGGCGTCACCGCGCCGGCCGGCAAGCGCATGGGCCACGCTGGCGCCCTGATCTCCGGCGGTGCCGACACGGCCGATGCCAAGCTCGCCATCATGGAAGAGTGTGGCTTCACCGTGACGCGCAATCCGTCCGAAATGGCCAAGCTGCTCAAGGCCTTGCTGTAAAATTCGAGCTTAGCTCAACTAAAAAGGCGGGCCGCGTGTCCGCCTTTTTTTTGCCTGGTATTCATGGAACTCGATCTCACTTCCAGCATCTTCTGGATCGCCGTCGGCCAGATCATCCTGATCGACATCGTGCTGTCCGGCGACAACGCCGTGGTCATCGCGCTCGCATGCCGCAACCTGTCGCCGGAGCAGCGCAAGACCGGCATCTTCTGGGGCGTCGCCGGGGCCGTCAGCCTGCGCGTCGTGCTCACCGTCTTCGCCGCGCTGGTCATGAATCTGCCGTGGCTCAAGGCCATCGGCGGTGTCCTGCTGGTCTGGATCGCCGTCAAGCTGATGCTGCCGGAGGACGAGGAGGGCCATGACATCGAGCCGTCGGCGCATTTGTGGGGCGCGGTCAAGACCATCGTCGTCGCCGATTTCGTCATGAGTCTTGACAATGTAATCGCCGTTGCCGGTGCGGCGCACGGTAGCCTGGCGCTTTTGCTGTTCGGGCTGGCGGTCAGCATTCCGCTGATCGTCTGGTCGAGCCAGCTGATCCTGCGCTGGATGGAGCGCTGGCCGTGGATCGTGCTGCTCGGTGCAGGTCTGCTTGGCTATGTCGCCGGCCAGATGATCTTCACCGACCCCGGTGTCATCGGCCTGCTGCCGCCGCTGCCCGAGTGGTCGGCCAAGGCGGCGGGGGCGGTCGGCGCGTTGCTGGTTGTCATCGTCGGGCGCTGGCTGGAGCAGCGCATCCTTGCCCGACAGGATGTCACCATCGTTTAGGGAGCAAAGCCATGGCGCTCTTTCTCACGGAAAACGACGTAAAACAGGTGTTGACCGCAACCATGGCGCTGGAGGCGGTCGAATCGGCGCATCGTGACCTGGCGCTTGGCCTCGCGCAGGATACGCCGCGCGCCCGCACCCGGCTGCCGCAAACGGTGCTGCACATTCTCCAGGGGGCGCTGCCGGCGCAGGGCGTGCTTGGCTACAAGGCCTACACCAGCAACCGCAGCGGCAACCGCTTTCTCGTGCATCTGTTCGACGCGGCGACTGGGAGATTGTTGGCCCTCATCGAGGCCGACTACATGGGCATGATCCGTACCGGTGCCGCGAGCGGTGTGGCGGCAAAATGGTTGGCGCGCCAAGATGCGAAAGTGGCAGGAATTTTCGGCGCCGGCTGGCAGGCCGAGGGGCATGTGCGTGCCATTTGCGCCGCCTTGCCGCTGGAACGTGTCAAGGTCTGCAGCCGACGAGCCGACAAGCTTGCCGTATTTTGCGGGCGCATGAGCGAAGCGACAGGTGTTGCCGTGGTGCCGGCGAGTGCCGAGGAAGCCGTCCGCGACAGCGATCTGATCGGAACTGTTACCACGGCCGCCCAGCCCTTGTTCGAGGCCGAGTGGCTGGCGCCCGGCACGCACATCAACGCGGCCGGGTCGAACGCGCTGATTCGTCAGGAGCTTTCTGAAGCGACCCTGAAGCAGGCCGCTCTGATCGCAGTCGATGCCGTGCCGACTGCGCTGGCTGAGGCCGGCGATTTGCTGCCGCTGCTCGAAAAGGGACGATTGCATGCTCGCCAGTTGGTCGAACTTGGCGACATCATCGTCGGCAAGCACAAAGGGCGGGTGTCCGCCGATCAGATCACTATTTTTGAATCGCAAGGCATGGCCATCCAGGATATTGCAGTCGCGCTACGTGTGCTGAAGGCTGCCCGGGAGGCCGGCCTGGGTATCGAGTTGCCGCTGAAATGAGAGATTCGTCACGGATGCGGACGGCAAGTACTGGCATGATTGCCTTACTTTCCAGTTGATCGGGCACCGAATCTATGCCACTGAATGAAGCCCTCGCCATGGCCGCTCGCACCGACCCCGGGAAGATGCGTGCCAACAACGAGGACGCCGTTTTCTGCGATGCCAGCCTGGGCCTCGCGATTCTCGCTGACGGCATGGGTGGCTACAACGCAGGCGAAGTGGCCAGCGGCATGGCGACCACGCTATTGGCGGAAAGTCTCGGCCGCGTAATGAGCGAGGTCGCGGCGCAGCCTCCTGGCGATACGGGCCTACGCAGTATTCATCTGCAACTCTGGGAGTTGATCGACGACGCCAACGCCGAGATCTATTGTGCCGCCCAGAGCGACTTTCGGTGTTTTGGCATGGGTACCACGCTGGTCGTCGCCTGGTTCTACGACAATTGTCTGACCGTGGCGCACATCGGTGATTCCCGTCTTTATCGGTTGCGGGGAGATGGGCTGGAGCAGATCACCCGTGATCATTCGCTCTTACAAGAACAGCTCGACAGTGGCATGATTAGCCCTGCGCAAGCACGGGCTTTCCATGCGCGAAATCTGGTTACTCGTGCAGTGGGGGTCGAGCCCGGCGTCGAGCCGGAGATTCAGGAGGTCGATGCACTGGTGGGCGACTTATTCCTGCTCTGCTCGGACGGCCTGAGCGACATGGTGGACGATGGGGAAATTGCCCGGATGTTGCGCGAGTATGGAGACGACCCGGCGATTGCCGCCGACCGTCTGGTGGAGATGGCGAACGACAATGGTGGGCGAGACAACGTTTCGGTAGTTGTAGTCAAGGTACGGGGGGCGTTCCCGGCTGCAACCGGCAAATGGCAGAAACTTCTCTCGCGTTTCGGGCAAGACAGGTAAGGCACGATGGCAAGACTGATACTTTCGATGGACGGGCTGGTGCTTAAGGAAATCCTGCTGAACAAGGAAAGGATTGCCATCGGCCGCAAGGCGCATAACGACATCCAGATCGACAATCTGGCCATCTCCGGGGACCATGCCGCCGTCGTGACTATCCTTAACGATTCTTTTCTGGAAGATCTGAACAGCACGAACGGCACGCTGGTCAATGGACAGCCGATCAAGAAGCACGTGCTGAAGAACAATGACATCATCGAGTTGGGCAAATACAAGCTGAAGTACATGACCGAAGCGACGGTTGCCGACAACGAAGCCGCCTTGCGTGCGACCGGAATTCCCACGTATCAGGAACCAGAGCGTACGTTTTCCGATACCCAGATACTGATTCCACGCCCGCCGGCGCCCGAGCCAGAGCCGTTGGCAACGGTGGCGATCCGCTTGCTGACCGGCCCCAATGCCGGCAAGTCCCTCGAGCTGACCAAAGCGCTGACGACCCTGGGCAAACCGGGCGTTCAGATCGCCGTCATTGCCCGGCGTCCGGCAGGTGTTTTCCTGACTCATGTCGAAGGTGCGGCTTTCCCCAACGTAAACGGAAAAGCGATTGACGGTGCGGCCTACGCGCTACGCAACAAGGATGTGGTCGAAATTGCCGGGATCCGCATGGAGCTGACCATCAGGCCATGATGTGGGGGGCTGTCCGGCATGCCGTCCAAACCCGGGCACAGACGATCAACCAACGAAGAATACATGACGATCAAACTGAGGGTTCTCGGCTGCAGTGGTGGTATCGGCGGGGCGCATCTGCGCACCACCGCGCTGCTCGTTGATGACGATATACTGATTGACGCCGGTACCGGGCTCGGCGATCTGAGTATCGACGAGTTAGCGCGTATCGACCATGTGTTCCTGACCCACACCCATCTTGACCATATTGCCTGTCTGCCACTGATGATCGACTCGGTGGCTGACCGGCGCGACCGGCCGATTACCGTTTATGGTACCCGCGCCGTCCTCAACATTCTCAAAGCCCATATTCTCAACTGGCTGGTCTGGCCCGATTTTTCCGAAGTGCCTACGGCCGATAGCCCCTTCCTGCGTTACCAAGAAATTGAGATTCTGCAACCGCTAAGCATTGCCGGGCGCAGTTTCACGCCTCTCCCTGTCGATCACACCATTCCTGCCGTGGGTTATCGGATCGATTCCGGCACGGGTAGCCTGGTCTTTTCCGGCGACACCGGCCCGTGCGATCCATTCTGGGTTGCAGTAAATGCCATCGGCAACCTGCGTCATCTGATCGTCGAATGTGCGTTTCCCGATCGCGAAGAGCGCCTCGCGGCACTCTCCAAGCATCTGTGTCCCAGTTTGCTGGCATCGGAATTGCATAAACTTGAACGACAATGTGAAATTCATATAACGCACCTGAAACCCGGACAGATGGAGCTGACCATGGCGGAAATTGAACACTGCCTGAGCAGATTCAAGCCGCAAATGTTGTACAACCATCAGATTCTGGAGTTCTGAGCGGGCGGCGAGGCTCTGCTCCATCGGCAATAGACAGGAAACAACTTGGGAACGCTTGACGATCTCTTCCGCCGTTTTGAATATCTCAACGACATCGGCGCGTCGCTTTCCAACGAACGCGATCTGAATCGCCTGCTGGAAAAGATCGTTCTAGCCGCCAAATCGATCACCCGGGCCGACGGCGGCACCCTTTATCTTCTGTCGGACGATAAACGCAGCCTGCATTTCGAGATCGTCAGCACAGATTCGCTGAAGATTGCCTTCGGCGGCACCAGCGGCAACCCGGTCTCCGGCAATTTTTCCGATTTGCCGCTCTACCGCGAGGACGGATCGCCGAACGACACGATGATTGCTGCCTATAGTGCGATTTCCGGCGAAACGGTCAACATTGCCGACGCCTATGTCGCCAAGGGCTTCGATTTCTCCGGCACGCGCAAGTTCGACGAGCGTACCGGGTACCGTTCCCAATCCTTCCTCGCCGTACCGATGCGCGACCACGAGGGCGAAGTTATCGGTGTGTTGCAACTGATCAATGCCACGATGCCGGCCCATAATGTCGTCGTTCCCTTTTCAGAGGCCGACCAGCGCCTTGCTGAATCGCTCGCCTCGCAAGCCGCCATCGCGCTGACCAACCGGCAACTGGTGCGCCAGCTCGAAGTCCTGTTCGAGTCGTTCATCCAGTTGATCAACTCCGCAATTGACGACAAATCGCCCTATACCGGCGAACATTGCCAGCGCGTGCCCGAACTGACCATGATGCTTGCCGAGGCGGCTCATCAAACCACCGAAGGACCGCTCGCCGACTTTCAGCTCACAGACCGTGACCGCTATGAACTGCGCATCGCTGCGCTGCTGCACGATTGCGGCAAGGTTACGACGCCGGTGCACGTGGTCGACAAAGCGACCAAGCTGCAAACCATCTTTGACCGCATTGAATTGATCGATACCCGCTTCGAGGTCGTTCGCCGCGACGCCGAGATCCGCATGTTGCGGCAGATTGCCGATGGCGTGCCTAAAGAACTGGCGGAAGCCGAGTTCCGTGAAATCGAGGCAAAAATCGTGGTCGACCGCAACAGCCTGCATAAATCCAATATCGGTAGCGAACGCATGAGCGATGCCGACGTAGAGCGCGTTCACGCCATCTCAGCCCGCTATCGCTGGCGAAACCAGGATGCTGTCGAGTGCGAATTCCTCTCCGCCGACGAACTTGCCAACCTTACCATCCGTGCCGGCACGCTGACCCAGAACGAACGCGAGATCATCAACCACCACATCGACGCCACGATCAAGATGCTCGAACAGCTACCGTGGCCGAAGCACCTCAAGAACGTACCCGAATACGCTGGTGGCCACCACGAGCGGATGGATGGCAAAGGCTACCCGCGCGGCCTCACGCGCGAACAAATGAGCTGGCAAGCCCGCATGATGGCCATCGCCGACATCTTCGAGGCCCTCACCGCCGGCGACCGCCCCTACAAGCAGGCCATGACCCTGTCGCAGGCGCTGGAAATCCTGGAAAAATTCCGGCTGAACGGGCACATCGACCCGGATTTGCATGATGTGTTCGTTTACAGCGAGGTATTCCGGAAGTACGCCTCGGTCTTCCTCGAACCAGAGCAGGTGGATTACTGAATATTATGTTTTGCCTTCGATTGCACTTGGTGCTATTGAGAAAACTTTCCATTTGCGCCAGTGGTATGTGACGAAATTTGGCAGTTTGCGCTTATCGCGACTGTTGGCGTGTTGGCTGAATTCAAGAGAGTTTCGACTATCGCAACGTGGCCCCCACGCTTCGCAATACCTGGCATGAATTATGTTAGAGTATGCACAGCGGTTTCCCGCTTCTTTCGCAAAAAAGGAGATTCAAATGAAACGTGTTCAACAAGGCTTTACCCTGATCGAACTGATGATCGTCGTGGCGATCGTCGGCATTCTGGCTGCCATCGCGCTGCCGGCCTATCAAGACTATCTGGTTCGTTCTCGCGTCTCGGAAGGTCTGGCGCGCGGCGCTGAAGCCAAGACTTCCGTCGCCGAGTTCTTGGCGTCTACTGGCCGTTTTGGTTCCGCCGTTTCTGCAGGCTTCAATTCGGCGGCAGCCGGGTTGGTGCGTTCGGTGACATGTACTGGTACCGGCACTGGTGGAGCTTGTGGCCGACTCGCGGTAACCATGTCTGCTAATGCTGCTGGTCAGCCGCTGGCAGCCTTGGGTACCAACAACGTTTTGACTCTGTCATCCACTTCCACGACCAATGGCATTATCGTTTGGCGTTGCGGCGGAACGGGTACGACGATCAACTCGCGCTTCCGGCCTGGTAGCTGCAAGTAAGCGGATAAGTGGTTAGCTGCAGGCCCCGGGTAACCGGGGCTTTTTCTTTTGATCTTGCTTGTCGGTCTGGGCTTCGCATGTCGTCTTCAACCCGTTCGCATTTCCTGTTGCTGTTATTGGTGCTAGTGGCGGGCTTTGGCATCTATTGGCCGGGCTTGTCGGGGAGTTTCGCTTTTGACGACCATGGCGCGCTGGTTTTCAATGAAGGCGTGCAGATCACCTCGCTGTCTCTCGAAGAATTGAGGCGCGGTGCCTGGTCTTACGCGCAAGCGGGGCCGCTCGGGCGCCCGCTGGCTATGCTTACGTTTGCGCTGGACCACGTTTTTCATGGTCTGGATCCGTTCTATTACAAGCTGGAAAATGTGCTGATCCATCTTATAAACGGTTGTCTGGTGTGGGTATTTACACGCCATGTCGGCCGCCTGATCTTGAAGGCGGTGCCGGCCAAGGAAGGTGACGCGCTGGACGGCATTGCGCTTTTTGTGGCAGCGGTCTGGGTGCTGCACCCACTGTGTATGACGTCGGTGCTCTATGTCGTACAGCGGATGACCAGCCTGTCAGCGACATTCACGTTGCTGGGGCTGCTCGGCTACCTTCATTTCCGGGCGAAGGGCGTTGCCAGCCGGCGCGGAGGCCATTTCGTTTTGGCATTGGGTCTGTTGGGCCTATTCACCGCCTTGTCGGTCTATACCAAGGAAAGCGGTGTTTTGACCGTAGGCTACGCCTGGCTCCTCGAATGGATCGTCATCCGGCCGTTGGCGCCGAAAACAGGGCTGGAGAGGGCTTGGGCGTGGGTGTGGCAAGGCATCCCTCTGCTGTTGATGCTGTACGTCATCTATTTTTTGCTCAGCCACCCCGGCTGGCTGGAGCAGGAGGTTCCTTCACGAAACTTCAATGCGCTGGAGCGACTGCAGACTGAGCTTCGGGTATTGGTGTTTTATCTGCGCCAGATCGTTTTTCCCCAAAGCCATCTTTTTGGGCTCTACCACGATGATTTTGTGATTTCGCGCGGCTGGCTGACACCGGTCACGACGCTGTGGGCGGCGATATTTCATGTCGCGTTGATCATTGTGGCCGTTGCGCGTGTTCGCTCCTGGCCGGTATTCGCGCTTGGGGTGACGTGGTTCTACATGGGGCATACGCTGGAGTCGAGTGTCTTTGCGCTGGAAATAGTGCATGAGCACCGCAACTACCTGGCCATGTGGGGCGTGTTGTTCGCCTTGTCTTACCTGTTCCATACTGCGCTGAACTCGTTTCCAAGAATACGAATTCTTGTGGCGGTGATCACGATTGCCGCAGTCTCGAGCGTCACGCTCAACCGGGCGCATATGATGGGCGACGGGTTGTTCTACCCGCTTCACGAGGCGCGCCTGCACCCGGAGTCGGCAAGGGCAAACTACGATTCCGCTTCAACTCTGATCGGTGTCGTGCGTCGCGATCCTTCGCGATTTGACGAACTGGCACCGCAAATCCATCAATATCTTCAGGCATCGCAAAATGCGGATCCGGACGCGCTGGCGCCGTTGCTTGGCAAGGTGACGATGGCAGCGTTGGAAGGACGGCAAGATTCGCAGGCCTTGGCCGAATTCGAGCGACGTTTACGCTATGGTGTTCCGCCGAATGCCATCTACATGATCGTCATTGCCCTGATGGAACTTGCGGAGCAGGATTCTCAATCCTTTAATTTCGATCATCTCGAACCGCTTCTGCAAGCAGCAATCGATAATCAAAAATTGCAAGGGACTTCACGCGCTGCGGTACTGGCCAACTTTGCCATGTTGCGAGCGAGCGTCCGGGGGGACAACGCGGGCGCCCAGCGGCTCTTGCTGGAAGCGCTCGAAGTTACGCCAAGTGCCTCCCAGATTCGGCTAAATTATGCAAATCTCCTTGCCATTGACCGGCAATACGAGGAGGCTCTTCGTCAATTAAGCTTGGCAAGAGCATCGGACACTTTTGGATACAATCGCAAGCTCGCGAACGAAATTGAAAAAATGATAGAAGGGCAGTCGCAGAGTACGGATCATGTTATCGATAATAATTCCGGCAAAAAATGAAAGCGCAGCGCTCGGTCTGTTTCTGGAAAGCTTGCGGGGACAGTTCCAGGCTGCGGAAATCATCGTTGTCGATGACGGCTCCGGCGATCAAACTTCGGAAATCGCAATTGCTGCTGGTTGTCGGGTTGTTCGGCACCCCTATTCCAAGGGCAACGGGGCGGCGATAAAGACCGGCGCGCGGCATGCCAGCGGCGACATACTGGTGTTCATGGACGGCGATGGGCAGCATCGGCCGGAAGACATTGCCCGATTGCTCGCAAAGCTGGATGAAGGCTACGACATGGTTGTCGGCGCCCGAGTGTCGCGCAAGTCGCAGGCCGGTCTGCATCGCGCAGCAGCCAATGGTTTATACAACCGCTTCGCTTCGTGGATGACAGGGCACGAGGTGCTGGATCTGACTTCGGGTTTTCGGGCTGTCAAGGCCAGCTTGTTCAAACGTTTTCTCTATTTGTTGCCCAATGGGTTTTCTTACCCGACGACCATCACGATGTCGTTTTTTCGCTCCGGGTATTCGGTGGCTTACGAGCCGATCGAAGTCGATAAGCGTATCGGCAAGAGCCATATCCGCCTCTGGCGCGACGGGGTACGCTTTCTGCTGATCATCTTCAAGATCGGCACGTTGTTCTCTCCGCTCAAGCTTTTCCTGCCGATCAGTTTGGCATTTTTCCTAACCGGGTGCGGCTATTATCTTTATACCTACCTCAGTAGCGGAAGGTTTACCAACATGTCGGCGCTGCTGTTTATTACGTCCGTGCTTGTCTTCCTCATCGGTTTGGTATCCGAACAGATCACGTCGTTGATGTATCGTGATCGTGAAGATTAGGCCTCCGCAGGCTGTTGACCGCAGCCATGCCTAGCACTTTGATCGGGCAACGGCCCAGATTGCTCTTCGTTACCCGGAATTTCCCGCCGCTGACAGGGGGCATGGAAAGATTGAATCATCAGGCTTTCCTGGCGCTGGGCAAGGCGTATTCGCTGGCCTTGTGCGGCCCGCAGGGCGCCAAAGCCTTTACGCCGGATTCGCTATCGGTACGGGAAGCATCTCCCGCGCCGCTTTCCAGGTTTCTGGTCGAGTTTCAATGGGCGTCCTTTTGCTTGGCGCGCGGTTTCCGGCCGCAGATTGTCTATGCGGGCAGCGGCCTGGCGGCGCCGGCGGCGTTGATGGCGGCACGTAGCGTGGGGGCGAAGACGGTCTGCTTTCTGCATGGCCTTGATATTGTTGCCGATCACGCGCTTTATCGCCGACTGTTCTTGCCGGCGATACGGCGAGTCGACCATGTTCTGGTCAACAGCCGTCATACTGCCGGCCTGGCGCAGGTTGCCGGTGTGGCGACCGGTAAGATTGAGATCGTCAACCCGGGTGTCGAACTTCCTGACTGGTCTGCTCGCATCAAGGCCAGGCAAAGTTTTCGCATGCGCCTTGAACTTGGAGATCGCCCGCTACTGCTTGCTGCAGGGCGACTGACCCAACGCAAAGGGCTGGCCGAATTCATTCGTTACGCCCTGCCGGAAATTCAGCGGCGAATGCCGGACGTGTTGCTTCTGATCATCGGCAGCGAAGCAACGAGTGCGTTAAAGCATCGGGGCGGAATTGAAGCGGGTATTCGCGCCGCCATTGATGAGATGGGCTTGGCTGCGAATGTCCGCCTGCTTGGGGCGTCCGACGATGCCAGCCTGAGCGAGGCCTATTTTTCTGCTGATGCGATGGTTTTTCCGGTGCTCGATCTGCCCGGTGACGTTGAGGGGTTTGGCATGGTAGCGGTTGAGGCCGCAGCGCATGGCTTGCCAACAGTGGCATTTGCCGTGGGCGGCGTGCCGGATGCGGTGGTGAATGGTGAATCCGGCTGGTTGGTGCCCTCAGGAGATTACTTGCGTATGGTTCAACAGTGCCTGAGCCTGCTTGAACCCCGCGGCCAGGATGTATGGGGCGGGCGCTGCCGCCGCCATGCCGCGCATTTTACGTGGGATATTTTTGGCAAGCAGTTGCGGGAGGCGGTGGGCAGTGCATTTCCGAGCCTTTGATTCTGCGGACATGCTTGGTCTGAATTGACGTTGACCGCGAGAGATAGTCAACGTTGTGGTATCCGCTATGACCAAATGGATTGCTGATCGATGAACAAACCAATCGTTGGATTGACACTTAATTTCCGCGATGCGACTCGGACGTATCGCTGCGTTGAGTCACTTCTCGGCGCAGGTGCTGAACACGTCGTGGTTTGGGATAACTCCGATGATGAAGGCGCGAGCGCGCGCAGTCTAGCTGCATACCTGCTGGGTTGTGAAAAGGTCACCTTGTTGGTGAGCCCGGCGAACCTTGGGTTCGCCGCTGCGGTCAATCGTGGAATCGACTGGATAAAGGCACATTTCGGCGACGTGTGGGTAGCGTTGATCAACAACGATGCGGAATTCTTGCCTGGCTCATTGGACTCGTTATCCAAGGCATTGCTGAATCAACCAGAGGCGTTTCTAGCATGTCCAAATATTGACAATGGAGGGCGAATAACAGGCCCGACCTACTATCAGCGGTGGTTCGGAATTCTCTCCTCGAAAAAAATGCCGGGTAGCGCACCCCATGCGAGCGGATGCGCGATGTTGATTGCTGTAGATCGGATTGACCAAGCTCTTTTTGACGAGTCATTCTTCATGTATGGCGAAGATGCGGAGTTGGGTTGGCGCATGGCGCGCTACGGAAAGGCATTCGTTCATGTGCCACAGGTATTGGTGTGCCATGAGGGAAGCGCTTCAAGTGGTATGGGAAGCGAATTTTATGAGTCACGCATGGTCGCGGCCCACATACTTCTTGTTCGCAAACTGGCCGCAGGCAAATGGGATCATGCTGCCCTGTTGCTCGGACGCTTGGTGGCTCTACCTTGCCGCGGAATTGTACGCGCTTGGCGCTATCGAAGTACTCGACCCTTGCGTGCTTTGATGCTTGGTTGGCGATTGGCAAATGGAAACGATCCCCTGCTCATGCGAGCGCAGGCGCTGGACTCCAGTCAAGTTCATGCCTTCTTGTCGTGTGATTCAAAAGCGATCGAGAAAAACTCTAGCCGATCCATTTAAAAAGAACCTTCTTTATATAGATTAGCTTTAGGGCTACCGTAGCGATAACAAACGAGTAGATCGAGATATTTTTGTCTATTATAGATCGCTGAATCATTCTGCGCATAAATGAGTTTTTCATATCTCGATTATGCAAATCGATCTTGAAATATCTGTTGCTTATGCGAGGCCCCTCGCGTAAATCGATAAGTCTAATACTGTTCTTCCAAATCAGATAGGGCAATATCAACTGATCGCGTTTTGCACCACCGCAGTATTCAGTCCACCACTCATTCATCAGCGATACCACGGTTTCATCAAGATGCCTTCTAAGTATTACATTATTTTCGGTAAGGCCGAAGTTCTCTGGGAAACCGAGTTCCTTGTAGCGGCAGAGCAGTTGAAGAACGGTCTCCTCGTCAGCCTTTCCATGCTCGATACAGGCAAGCCCCTCGTCATAGAGGCAATGCCGATCCGGATGCATCGGAATAGCAATTGTTCCATTATCTAAATATTTGTTGAAAAGCGGAGTTGGGTCTTTGATTAATTTGATATTCGCATCGATATACAAACTACGCTTATATTTTCCAAGGTATTCGTGAGGAAGCATCTTGTAGCGCCGGTTTAGCGTGGTGAAGGACTCATTGTTACAAGGTACAAACTCGATCTGCCAGCCTTCAGGAATACTGTCGGGGTTGTCCGTGAAACATACAAAGTCGCAATTCCAGCCAGGATCAACAGGGCCAAGCGTGTCATAGCTGCCAAATAGCGCCGTATAAACTACAATGTCGTGAAATTTATTCATCCAAAAATGTAGCCAAGGTCAATAGCGCCCAGATTCGCTCAGTGTTTTCCCGCTGACTTGATTGATGCTCTCTCCAGATTCGTTTAATCATCGGTACATCAAAAAATTCTGAATCAGCCGGTATTTTATCTATTAGGTTTTCCGCCCATGGTCGCAATTCTTTTCTGAGCCATCCGGATATCGGAATGGAGAACCCCATTTTTGGTCTGTCCACGAGTTGTTTTGGCACATGGCGATACAGCACTTCGCGCAAGATTCTTTTTCCGCGCGCATGTTGCAGTTTGTATTCCAGCGGCAAGCTATAGGCAAATTCAATAATTCGGTGATCCAACAGTGGGGCGCGTGCCTCTAAACTATTGGCCATGGAGGCGCGGTCGACTTTGACCAAGATATCATCCGGTAAATACGTACCGGCATCCCAAAGTGCTGCGGTGGTAGCGGCATCGGTTAGGACAGGGAAATCCAGCATCCTTACGCCTTGCTGCTCGGTCAGCGGCACAACACCTTGCCGGTACCTATCCATCCAATAACGATTAAGCATTTGAGCGTTCGTTTGACGCCAAGCGTTAATAAGCGAATCCGCACTTCTTAACGTCCTCGCTATTCTTGGATTGCTGGCCAGCGGCGAAAACGCAGTGAATACTGCTTTCCAAGGCAACTTGCCGAGTTGTTTTGTCCGCCAAAGTTTTTGGTAGAACGCATATTGCGGATAGCCTAGAAAAAACTCATCTCCACCGTCACCAGATAATGCTACTGTCACCTGTTGCTTGGCCAGTTGGCTAACAAGATAGGTGGGGATTTGGGAACTGTCGGCAAACGGTTCGTCCCAGATTTCAGACAAATGCGGGATCAAGTCTAGCGCGTGGTACGGTTGGACGATGTGCTTAATATGATTAGTACCCAAGTGCCTTGCCACGGCTTCCGCGTGGTGCGATTCGTCCATCCGGGAATCGGGCATGCCGATAGAAAAGGTAGTGACCTTTGAGGTGGTCGCCGTCTGCATCATGGCAACTACTGTGGATGAATCAATGCCGCCTGACAAAAAAGCTCCAACCGGAACATCGGCGACTGTTTGTTGTTGCACAGCCTTCCGCACCAGCATTTCAAGTTCATCCACGGCATCCGTAAAACTGCCGGGGTAAAGATTGTCCATGCCGCGTCTGGCCACTTCAGCCAGCGACCAATAAGGCACTGGCGGTGGCAGATTTCTTCGCTGGATATCTGCTTGCCTCAGTTGAAAATAGGTGCCTGGTACCAGCTTGAAAACCCCCTGATAGATGCTGGACGGTGCAGGGATATAGTTCAGACGCAGAAACGTACTGGCCGCATGCCAATCAATTTTTCGGCCAAAAGCAGGGTGCGCGCGTAGAGATTTCAGTTCGGACCCAAAAAGAAATGTCTCATTTTGCCAGCCGTAATACAGCGGTTTTTCGCCAATCCGGTCACGAGCAAGACTCAAGGATTTTTCGTGTTTATCCCAAAGCGCTAATGCGAACATACCCACGGTAGATTGAAGTGTCTTTTCTACCCCCCAGGCGGCAATGCAGGCGAGCAGGGTTTCGGTATCGGAATGCCCTCGCCATCCGCCAATAGGGAGATGATTTGAATTCTGGAGATCGCTACGCAATTCTTGATGGTTGTAAATTTCTCCATTAAACACAATGACAAAGCGGCCACATATACTTTCCATTGGCTGATGACCGGCAGGAGAAAGATCGAGTATTGAAAGTCTGCGGTGCCCCAGTGCAACGCGCGACTGCTCATCTACCCATACTCCCGAATCATCCGGGCCGCGATGGTGAATGGGCCTGAGCATTGCTGATAGCCGCGATAATGATTCATCACGACAATTGCCAAGACGAATGAAACCAGTGATGCCGCACATTTGCAGAGAGTCTAATTCAGCTTTATTGGTAGACTGCAATCATATGAAGGTTGCCTGAGTCGCCATTCGGAAATTGCCGCATGGTTTTTGTTTGGCTCTCTTGAACATTCCTTGTTTTTTACTTGCCATATTCTGCCCACCAGTATTTAAGGCCAGCGTGTAGCACTAATAACTGAGATAGCACCAAAGCCGCTAGCCAGCCAGCATTTCCGAACAGAAGTATGGCAGGTGCCCCTAGTCCCATTGAAGCTGTAAGTATTTTCAAATTCAGTGGCCAAACTTTCTGACTTTGCCCGCTGATAGTCAGGTGCCCAGTAAGAGCTGTGCCAAATATCCCCAGGACTAGCCACGCAAGCCCAAAAAAAAGGAGTGCTTCGTGGTTGGTGCTTGCTTCACCATACAAAAATTGTGCAACTGGGTCGCGCAACACCCAGGTCACGAGTGCAATTGTCATCGTTATGCTTAGGTAGGCCATCAATATGAACTTAAGCGTTCGCCAATAACTGATTCGGTTGCTCAGGTATGCGGATGCTAGCCGTGGATACGCAGCTGTGTGCGTGAGCAATACCGCTGCCATCAGTGCGTTGATGGCTCGCTCCATTACGCTATAGGCACCCGCTGCCTTTGCATCAAGCAAAAAGCTAATAATGATCGGCCCAGATCCAGAATAGAGCATCGATATAAACTGCGAACTAAAAAGATGCCAACCCTCTTTCAGTGCACTGCTCGCTCGCCTTACGCTCCACTCGTACTTCATGCCTTTAATTGAAGTGACGGACAACGAAAGCGTGCCGAGGCCTATGAATACAGCACCAATGACACTGACAAGTACGGCAAAGTCATAGGCTCTCGGATTTTCAGCAGTGACAAACGTAAAGCCAAAGTATAAAGTTAAAAGCGAGGCGATAATCGAAATTATGCATACCGATAAAAAACGGTTCTGAGACTGCAAAAACCAGACAGAATTGAGGCCTCCGGCGATCGGCAAAAAAAACAATAATGTCCATGCAAATCTGCTTGCCGATTCCGAGGAGGTAGAAGTGATCGTAACAATTGTCATAGCAGGGATCACCGTCAAAAGCAGGAGAAGTTTTGCAAAAACTATGTCAACAAAAACACTTGCAATCGTCTCATCCTCTGCAAGATTCATGACCCGCTTCGGGCCGGTCAGTTGAAATGCATACTGTACAACAAGAGCCCCATAGCCTCCCCATGCCATCAGCACAGTCAAATGGCCATATTCGGCAAGCCCAATTACATGCACGATATGGGGCACAAGCAATAAAGGCACTAGGCCCCCTACTGAGTACTGAAAAACTAGTACTACGTTTGCTTTTGCGATTTGGCGAATCAAGGTACCACCTTTATTTGAGTTTTTGGATGTTATCCGGCCAATTTCCTTGTCGCCAGTTTGTCGGTCGGAAATGGGCTGTACGGCAGGTGGTTCTGCAAACTGCTAATGAGTGCGTGGTTATTTGTGTCGATTTCAGCGGAGTACTTTTGAGCTACGGCGAGAATGTGAAAGGGCTTTAATGTCTCTACGGCGAGTAGTTTTACACCCATGTGATCTAAGAGATTTACAACCAGATTTGTATCAAAGACGTGGTGATGTACACAACGGTTTTGAAAGTTCATGGCACACCGCAGTTTAAAATTCTCAACCGTCCCTGCCTCGGGGTCTCGTGAGAGGTCGTGTAGCGCAATTATCTCTCTAAAATGAGAGTCATCGGTTTCCGGCATCTGGCATTCGAAGTCTTCCTTCAGGTGTTGTAGCGAAGTGACAGGTCGTCGGTGATCAAATGTGCCGTCTTTGTGGGGAACTAGAATTACCAGAACCCCACCCAACTTTAGTACTCTTAACCATTCCGAAAGGGCAGCGATCGGATTTGCGGAGTGCTCTAGAACGTGTGATGAAAGAACGAAGTCATATGTTTCTGAGGGGATCATTTGGAGATTGGTGGCCTCTCCCACAAACTGATGACCAGGCTCTTTCCTTGAATGAAACCTGAAAGTTTTACCTTCTCGGATTTTTCCTTCCCATTCTGTCTCGCTGGAAAAATTGCAATTGTCGAGCGAGCGCACAATCCCGTAAATTGGCATTATCCCTCTTTGCTGGAATACTCCACTGGGGCCACCGATCTCAAGCCCTGATCGATCATTAATGAGTTCGCGGCATAAGTTAAAAGAACTTGCCTTGTTGGGATATATGATTCGCAACGTAGTCGCACACAAACCAAGAAAGCCACCTTTTCTTAGTTTGCTTCTGATTCTTCCTAAGATGTGTTTTGTCATTTGTGGCCTGTTGAGGCGATTCCAGTACGGAGTCCGGCGAACATTTCCCTTAGTTGCTGGCCTCGTTGAGGGTCGCCAAAAAGGTGTACCAGAATGGTTAAGAGAAGTTTCGCAACTGCCCAAAATTTCCATATGTTTGGCACATAGCTTCTTTTCATTAGCCAGACCGCATTGCGGAAAAGATAGTAGTGCCGTTTTGGAGTGCGTTGTGGCCAGATGCGCCAGCCAAGGCACCAGAAGCGCAGACTGCGCTCACCCATGGCGTGATCGAAGCGGGCGTCGGGTATCCCATAAAGCAACCGCCCAGAGTTTAAGACGCGGAATGCCCACTCTGTGTCGACGTGGTCTATAAAAAGGGCGTCATCAAGTCCACCGAGTTCCTTGAATAGTGTTGTTTTCATGAGTGTGCCGCTGCCATTGAGGTTGGTGCATTCTATGGGGGCGGAATCTGTGTCTGCAGGATAGATGCGAGACCAGCGCCAGCCCTTGCCGCGGTGAAACCCGTGTTGCAGCCCGGTTGCGCGATCAAGAAGCCGGGGGCCTACGCAGCCTAGTGGTATCCCACGGTTTTCCAGTTCAGTGTAGGCAGAGAGCAGGCGGGTGATGGCATTTGGGAAGGGGATGCTGTCTTGGTCCATCAAGAGCAGGTATTGCGCCGCCTGGAGATGCCCAATGGCGTAATTTGCCCCTTGGTTGAGGGCTTTTGCGAGCCCCAGGTTGCTTGTATTCCGGATTAAATGGGTTTTGGAGCGGGCGGTGATGCGCTGCTCGAGCGTTCGATAGCACTCATGTGCCGTGGCATTATCAACAACGATGACCCAGGCATCTGATGGCAAAGCGTCGAGTTGACAGCCAAATCGCTCAATTTCCGGATTGAAAGTGACGGTAATGATGGCGAGTGCACTGGATGTGGAGGCTAATGGCAGTTGCGGCAACGGTTCAGGCTCTCTATTGAGTGTGAGTTTGCGCGGAGCAATCCGTGGCGTCTGCGTAAAATGTAAAAACACTGCCTGCCAAGGTCGACCTCGCGAAATGGGCAATTTTCAAATCAAGTTACAGAAACGTAGCAGGTCACTACTTCCAAGGCACCTTTTGTTCCAGCCACATATCCAGCGCTTCCGGCAATTCGCTAACCAGCAGTGCATGCCGTCCGGAGATCCAGCCGTGTATAGGACCGGCGGGGCGGTCTTGCAGGGCTTCGTCGAGCAGGCTTTGGGCGGTGACGTGGTCGTTGATCAGGCCGAGTTCATCCTGTAGCCGGGTCAGGGCGGGCAGGTAGCGTTTGAGTGGTTTGGGTGGGAGTAGCGGGGCGAAGAATTCGACGGCGTAGCGCAGTTTCTTGAAACTGATGCGCATGCGGTGGCGTTCGGCGGGATCCAGTTCGCGATGGCGTGCGGCGAGCCGGCGGGCCTGGCGGGCGCGCAGTTTTAGCCGCTGGCGGGCGAAGTCCTCGAGATTCTGCGGTAGCGGCTCGTTGAGCGCGTAGATGGCGGCGGTGAATTCGACGATCAGGCGCGGGTATTCAGGTAGCGATACCAGGTGCGTGACGGCATTCCGTGCCTGTCGCGCGCGCCGGGTGCCTTCGCGTTGCAGACGCAGCGCGTCGCGCTGCCGTGGGAAAGCGGCGAGGATGGGCGGCAGCGTTTCGCTGACGAAGACATCCCAGTTGCGCGCGTCGCCCAGAGCGCTGGCCAAAGTTTGCCAGGTCTGGCCGTAGGCAGCGACGAAGTCGGCTGGCAGGACAGGCGCGAAAAGCTTGAGGGCTGAGCGCAGGCGGCGCAGTGCGACACGCGCCTGATGCACGTATTCCGGATCCTTGCTGGCGATCAGCCCACGCTCGTTGCGCTGGTAGTGTTCAAGACAACCGAGCGCGATATTGCGGAAAGCCTGGACGGGTGTCAGGTCCGGGCTGAGGGTCGCAGCCTTGGCGCGGATAGGGGTGTCTGGCGTGCCGGCGAAGACGGCGTAGCCGCGTTCGGCCTTGCTGGCGATGGCGGGGCGCAGGTCGAGTGCGTCCTGCAATTGGCGAGTCAAGCCAAAGATATCGCCGATGCGGCCATTGATCAGTTCAAGTTCGATTTCGCAGATGGGCGTCTTGCGCCCGTTGCTGGCGACGCTGCCGCGGTCGACGGCCATTTCGATCAGCGATTCGCCGTACGGCACGTGCCAGATAGTGCGATGGAAATCGGTGGTGAAGACGGGTTGCAGGCGCGGGGTTGCTGTTTCGAGGAAGCTACGCAGTGCCGGATCGTCTACATGGCTGAAATCGAAAAGCCCGGGCTGGGCCGGCCTTTCCCATTCGCTGCGCAGTGCCAGCCCGCCGCTCGCCGGTTCGGCGGATTTGACGGTGAGCAGCCATTGCCAGCCTTTTTTGCGGAAGCGCATGGCAATCCGGCGCTCGTGGAGTTCCAGCACCGGGGTGTCGTAGTACGTGTTCAGGAGATGCTGCTTCTGCGCCTTGATGCCGGCCAGTAGCGGGTGCGACAGTAATTGCCGGGCTGCGGAAGGGGTCAACTGGAGCTTTAGCTCGATTTCGGTTGCCATGGATGGACTGTGCTAGCGGGATATAAGCTGGAATTATAGGCCGCCGGGATCGATAGTGTCCTGAGGTTCCACGATCTGTTCGATCCATGCCGGGTTGTTGACGTTGTTCTCCCAATAAATCCTGCGAATGCGAAATATTCCACATAGGCAAAAAGTGCTGGTCGCTATAATTCGCGCAACTTTTGAACAGACCTTCGCAATGAAAACCAAAAAAATCCTTTCTGTCTTGATGCTTGCTGCCTTTCCGATGTTTGGGATGGCAGCGGAAGCCGTTGCGCCGAGTGCCGACCAGCAGTTCGCGACCCTGCGCGATATTGCCCAGAAGGCCGTCTTGAACAACCCCGAAGTGATGGCCAAGTGGCATAACTTCCGTGCTGCCGTCGAGGAAGTGGACGTGGCCGGCGGTGCTTACCTGCCCCGGGTCGACCTGGTGACCGGGGCTGGCCGGGAGTATCTGAAGCAGCCGCTGTTCAGCGGCTCGAAAGTTACGCAGGAAGGTTATTACAACCGCAATGGCTGGCTGGTCAGCTTGAACCAGATGCTGTTCGACGGCTTTGCCACGCGCAACGAGGTCAAGCGGTTGGGCAAGGCGCAGCTGGTTCGTTACTACGAGT
>Ga0209310_1001131_pt1 | contig 21633 bp, 21 predicted proteins | sample AD_UKC030_MetaG_FD_184415 | JGI IMG/M metagenome (GOLD analysis project Ga0209310, IMG submission 184415) | Active sludge microbial communities of municipal wastewater-treating anaerobic digesters from USA - AD_UKC030_MetaG (SPAdes) (version 2) | ecosystem: Engineered > Bioreactor > Anaerobic >...
GCCGGCGCCAGGTCCAGCTCGTCTTTCCGCGCACACTATGCCGGAGCAACTCGTAGCCGAGCCAGGTCAGTCGCGGCTTGTCCGTCACCAGGCGCAAAGCCTCCTGTTCAAGGCCATCCCCGGCCGTGGCCAGCAGCAGCCAATCAACGAGGGCGGCGTCGGCTGGCCAGTACAGGACAAGCAGCGTATTCGCCAGGCCGTGCGCCTTGCGCGTCAGCCGCTGTGCCGGCGTCGCGCCGACGGCGTAGAGGCGGTGGAACTTGTTCGCCAGGCGCACTGCCTTGGCGGCGGCGACGGTGCCGCTGGTCCAGCGGACATATCCCTTGCCGACGCTATCGACGATGCGGGAGAGGGCGGCGGTCTTGCTGCGGGCAATCGGTGTGGTGGGTGGCATGGGGCAGGACTCCTGTAGAAGGGGGACTCCTGGTATAGGTAAACCACGTCGTTGCAGTGTGATTTGTTCGAGCGAAGCGAGACATCTTGATGTTCCAAGTTTTTGGGACGGTAGCTATACCTCTCAGGACATAAGCGAACATCGCTCGAGAGTGCGATGCGAGCGCATGCTGCGGCGGTCTGCACTGAGCGCCTGAGCGATCGGACGCTCAGTGCAGACCGCCAACTGCAAACACACTGCCGAAAGGCACGTCGGTTCGCCAAACCGACAGGTTGAAGATCGCCAATCCTCAACCAAGCAAACGCTGAAGCGCAGTGCCCGTAATGGGGCTCGCTGCGCTACGCTGGGCGCTGGGGGGTGCAACTCCCCCCTTCGACCCAATCGCACGTCCCGACCGATTGCAAAGTGATGACCAGTCGACAACGGGCAATAGGGTATTGAGAAGTTGGGCGACCATGAAACGGCGCCAAGCAGGAAATGGCTTGGTGACCTGGTTGCGAGTGAAAGCGGGTAGAAAGTCCCGCCGGTGGGGCGTATCGGAAGAGCGCAACGCCTGCCACACACGTAGGCTGATGAGCATGCAGTAATGCATGAGGGCTGCAAGGGGAAACCTGGCGCAGTCGGCACCCCGGGAAACCGGGGGTCTCTGGATAGCTCAAGCGTGTAACCGCACCCAACGAGGGTGCGTTGTGGAGCAATGCAAAGCCATCGGCATTAAGCCATGGTTCGTCGTCGATGAAGCATGACCTGAGTACCCCAGCCGCTATGGAACATCGGGCGGGGGAAATCTGCGGAAAGCCGGAAGGCTAGGGAAATGTGGAGACAGTGGCGTTGCATTGCGCAGTAGCTGCAATCTAAATGGGGAACCTCCTCATCGACACCATCGGGTGGCACCGTGGTGGAAGAAATGAGGAGGGGGAGACTGACTGAGTAGGGTTTGATTCTGTTGCCGATACGACCGAAGGCACAGGAGAGCTGCGTAAGCAGCGGCACGGCTGGCACCGTGTCCCGAAAGGTTGGAGCGTTTGCGAAAGTGTGTTTCTCCGTGAGGGGAAGAAATTGGGCCTGGCGGCCCGTTGCAGTAAGGCCTTCCGGGAGACTTGGCGGTTTCCTGGAAGACAACTTCGTTTGGCGACGAAGTGAGCGTAATAGGCGATTCGCTGTCCGGGGTAATTTTCCGGGCAGGCGATATTTCGTAACCTTTCAGCCCTGCCGCAAGGCGGGGCGTTTTTCGTAGCAGGACAGATCGAGCCGACCGATCCCCGCGGGCGGTTCTCGCCGCCCATCCGGCCATGGCCGTCGACCAGGAGGGCGCGCCAGTCGGACGAAGCCGCTTGCGGATGGCACCCACCGCGTCCGGCGGTCGGCAGGCACCGGACTCCGCGGCAGGGCTTGACATTAGCGTAGTACGTAGTATCATACAACATATAAATAATATTACATTTCAGGAGGCGACATGGCCATTTCCAGGAAGGCAATCTTCGACGCCGCCGACGCGTTGGACGCTGGTGGTCAGCGGCCGACCCTGGCGGCGCTCCGCAAGGCGGTCGGCGGCGGCAGTTTCACGACGATTTCGGAAGCGATGAAGGAGTGGTGGGCGGGCAGGGCGCTGCGGGAAGCGCCGGTGCGCGAACCGGCACCGGCGGTGGTCGGTGAGCGTCTGGGCGAGGTGGCCGGCGAAATCTGGGCGCTGGCGCTGCAAGTGGCGAATGAACGCCTGGCGGGTGAGCGCGAGGCGTTCGATGTGGCCCGCGTTCAGGCCGAGCAAGAGAAGGGCGAGGCGGTCGAACTGGCCGATGCGGTCAGCGCCGAACTCGAACTACTGCAGGGGAAGGTCTCTGCCCTTGAAGAAGCCGAGCGCACGGCACGGCAGGAGGCGGCTACGCTGAGCGAGCAACTGGCGGCCAGCCGCGAGCGGGCCGCGACGGCTGAAGCGCGTGCTGCGGAAATCGAAAGGCGCGCCGATGACTTGAACGCTGAGCTGGCGCGTGTCAATGCGCAGAATGCCGACCTGGTCAGTGCGCTGGCGGGGGCCGCCAAAGTGAAAGGCTAGCCGGGGGGTCCGGCGGCGCGATGGCGTTTGGGCGGATCGGACTGGAGCCCGTCGCCTGGCGTCTGCCGAGATGCTGAACCGGCGTTTCTTGGAGCCGAAAATCGGGCGGCAGCTTTTGGATCCAATGGCTGCCGCTCATGCTTTACGGCTGAATGTCTCAGCGTCGGCCATTGCGGACGTACAGCCCTCGCCAGATGACCGGCGGAAAACCATCTATCAGCTGACGTTTAAGCTAATGTAGGCGCGAATAACGTTTTCTGGTCGGGCAAACGCACAACAGCCCTATTCCAGAGCATTTGCGTCATGATATCCAGCCTGAATTTCAAGGATGTAGGGAGGTTGAGGGCTGGAGTATGATGCCGGCACACACCGATTGGGTGTGTTAATGCTAATAATAGCTACAGGAATAGCGAGGCGCGGATGTTGAACACCATAAACCCTGTTCTCAATCTGGAAAGTCGTCAATTGGAAGACGACTGGAAAGTTGTTAAACGCATGCCGATCCCTGTAGAGATCGGGGCGATTCAGGCTGCTATGCGGCAGGTACCCGCCACGTGATCCTCGATTCATCAAAATTTCTGCAATGAATACGCAATCAGCATTTACATTTTCTCAACGCTTGAAAACGTTCGCTTGCTGGGGAGCCTTTGTCGGAGTTGCGTTCTTTACCGTTTATCCGACAACCAACTGGCTAACCAGCCTACGTGAAGATCACTTCGTCGTGTACTCCTCGGCGGAGCTGCAAATTCCTTTTATGGCCAGCTTTATTTGGCTGTACCTCTCCATGTACCTGCTTTTCACCCTTCCACCGTTTTTCCTCAATCCGTCAGAATTGAAACGTCTTGGCCTTGAATTGATTGTGGCCACAGTGATATCAGGTCTGATATTCCTTGTTTTTCCGGCAAAACTTGGTTTTTCCAGAGTGATTCCAGAGGAAACGTTATATCGTGATCTTTACACAGCGTTATTTTCGGTAGATTCCCCTTTTAATTTGCTGCCGTCTCTTCATGTCGTGTATTCAAGTGCCATTGCTTTTGCGATAGTGCGCAATACAAATGCATATTTGCGCGCTATCATGTTGTTCTGGTTGAGCATGATTGTTTCCTCAACCGTGTTGGTGCACCAGCATCACATTGCTGACGTGATAGCAGGCTTGCTGCTGACTGCATGTGTAAGTGCATTTATGGGGAGAAGATATGTTTAGAAAACTCTGTTGTTTCAGTCTGTTCCTTCTCTTCGGATTGCCGGCGCTGGCATCAGAGGAGGCCGATCATGCCATTCACGAAGAGTTACGTGCGGTGCTGCATCAAACAGAGGCCGCAATAAATGCAGGCGATTTTGACAAAATGCTCCCTGTGCTCAGTGAGCAGATTCGGGCTACGCCGATTAATCAGGAGTTCCTGTCCAGCCGGGCAGAAGTTTCCGCGTATTTCAAGAAATGGTTTGGTACCGGAGGCTATCTCAAAAAACTTGAGATGACGCTGACACCAGATGCGCTTACTGAATTGTCTGATGACAAATCGTGGGGTATTGTTCGTGGGAAAGGCGTCGAGAAATACATTCTCGCCGACGGTCGCCCCTACGAAATGATGACGCGCTGGACAGCGACGATGGCCAAAGAAAGCGATGGACAGTGGCGGATTCGCAGCATCCATATCGGCACCGATTTCCTCAACAATCCAATTCTTTCTGAAGCAGAACGGGCGCTTGGCATCGGTGTTGCCGGCGGCATAGCCGGGGGACTGCTGCTAGGCCTTCTACTGGGTTGGTTCGCGTTCCGGAAAAAGAAAGGCTAAGTCGGCCGGAGCACCCATCGGCGGCGCTGGTCGTACGCCTTTCCATAGACTGAAATAAACGCGCCAGAATGACGGCTGGCGCATTTTTTTGTCTACGTGCTTTGGCAATTCGTACCACGGCAACTGCGGCTGCTGATGGTGCGCAAGATGATAGTGATAGTTGAGCGCTAACCAGCGTGAGGGAGGTAGCACTTGAAGATTCCAAGCGCCGTTCTGGACATCGCGCGCACTCCAGGCATGATCCGCGTACTGTAGGACCGACCAGTGCAAGGCAAAAGCCATGTTACACAGGAAATAGGCGAGTGGATTCAGATCAAGCAGGTTAAAAATCGCCAGTTGATAGGCGAAGGCAAGAACAATCTCAACCCAAACCCTGATGGGCGGCAGTTCGGCAAGTTCTTTGACATAAGGTCCGAAGCCTAGGGCCGGCGCAATTCGATCGACAAAAAACCGCGAGCGGTAAACTCCGGGCGCTATTGCGTAGACGAGATTGCTGAAAACAACACTCCACCAGTACAAGCCCAACAAGTTGCCGGTATATAGCCAAAGGTTGCGCACAGTCCGTGATTGGTTGGGCAGGTAATAGTCGTATAACTCGCGATCCGTACGATTTCTCTGGTGGTGGCCCAAATGGGCGATACGCTGCATTGAGAACGAGGTCGGAAATGCCCAGCCAGCCAGCGTACCGATGAATGCATTGATGCGCCGAGAGTCTGCTGCTACGCCGTGAACAGCTTCGTGCATCAAGGCAAAAGGCATGTTGTTGACCAGTGCGAAAAACCAGATAGCCAGCAGCGCATAAACCAACTCTAGGTGGCTTGCGGCCCAGAGACTGGCAGCCGAAAGCGATAGCGACAGAACAAGCAGGGTTGAACTCAGCAAGGTTCTCACAATGGTTCCTTGGCTATGGGGCGAGTGCCCGGATGACCGTGGGTATTCATCGAATGGTGCATGAAGCCCAGCACCGGCAGTGCTATGCAACACAATAAGCCACCGATAGTTAGCGTCAGAATTTCCACCAATCCCAATGCCCCGTAGGTACCAGAGTACAGTTCAAGGGCTGCGATGAAGGCGCCATAGGCAGCGCCGAAACCGCCAAAAAACCACGGCGAATAGTCGAGCGCAATGGCTTCTGGCCCCTCGCCGTTGGCCCAAGGCTGGTTGTAAACCTTGAGCAAGCCGATGCGCAGTGCCTTGACCTCATAAAGAATATTCCAGAAACCGAGTACCGCGCATAATACAAAAGCATAGCGTGCCGCATCGCTCGGGGAGTGCGCTACGTCGCCGTGAATCAGCCAGGCCACCATGCTGGTTGCGCTGCCAAAGACGAACCCGTGATGTGGGCGGAAGCGTCCCAATTTCCAAGCAACGTCGAATTCCCAGACTTTGCAAATATTGGTGCCAACGCCGGGGACGATGTAGGCCCAAAGGACCGGAATGACCCAAACTGCGATTGCCTGCAGTGGGTCGCTATATTCACGTAGCCAAAGGGCCAGCGAGAGCGGCGTAAGCACGAGCGGTCCGAGGTATTGGTAGATACGGAGCACTGGTTTCATTTCAGCCCGAATTTCATGCGATGCTTTTTGTATACCTCTTTGCGGAACAAAAGGGTGTACCGCCAGAAGGAAATTGCCCGTGACAGAGTGCGCAGGTTGGTCTTGATGTCTGAAAATCGCTGAATGAGCGAAGGCAGACTGTTGAAACGCGTACGTGCCGCATGGCAAGCGTCGGTCAATTCATCGGCGCTCATCATCGCGGGCTGAAACGCCGCTTGGTTGAAGCGGTATTCCGGATGCAACCACCATTTTCTGCCGTAGAGCAGGCGATTTTGCTCATCCAGCATGTTGTAGAGTGGCGTTCCGGGATAAGGCATCAGGATATTGAAGGCAGCAAAGGTGAATTTGTTGGCCAGCGCAAAGTCGACCGTGGCATTGATGCTATCTATGGTGTCGTGATCGTATCCCAGAGTGAACGCTGCCCAGGTCTGCATCCCATGGTCACGAAGTATCTCTATTTCTTTCGAAAACTTCGAAAAGCCGGCGATGTTGGGCGACTTGCGTGCGTCTCGCAGACTGCCTGGAGTGATCGACTCGAAACCCATGACATTTCCCCAGCAGCCACTGCGCTGCATGAGCCCCATCAGTTTGCTGTCGCGTGTGACGTCAAGACTAGCTTGGCTGATCCAGCTGACCTTCATGGGAATCAGCGCCTCGCACAGCTCGCTGAGCGCCCTCCGGTCTGATGCGATATTGTCATCGATGAAAAACAGAAGGCGACGACCCTGGCTTTCTATTTCACGCAGGACATCGTCGATTCGACGTAGGTAATGCTTGCGCTCAAAGTATTGCGAGACGGCGCAAAACGTACAGGCGAAACGGCATCCGCGCGAATACTGCATCAACGAGATGGGCAAATAACCCTTGCCCCGGTACAAGTCGCGGCGCGGCAGGCTTCCGTCACATTGGCCGATACCCGGAGGGCCGAAGTAACGCGGTTTGAGGCAACCTCGGCGCGCATCGCGGATGACATCTGCCCAGGCGGTTTCGGCATCGCCAATGAAGATGCTGTCGGCGTGTTCGGCAGCTTCTTCCGGCAGCAAGGCAACATGCATCCCGCCGAGGATGACTGGAACGCCACGTTGGCGATATTCGTCGGCTATTTCGTACGCACGCCGCGCCGTATAGGTTTCGACAGTGATCGCCACCAGATTGGTGGCTTCATCATAGGGGATCGTCTCCATCCGGTCATCGTAGATAACGACCTCGACATCGGACGGCGTCAACCCGGCAAGAACCCCCAGCATCAGGGGTTCCATCCGCCCCTCGTCCACATACATGCTGTGTTCGCGGCGGCCGATTGTTGGCTTGATCAGGGTCAGTTTCATCGAATCTTCTTCAGGCGCCGAGGCGTCGCCCCTGTTTGCGATACACCTCGCGTCGTGAGATCAGGTTGGCAACGGTTGTCATGGTGGTTGAAAACCAAGAAAACTGGTTGTCGTTGTCGAACACGCGACGGGCAATTGAGGACCAGGCGTAGAAGGCGCGCTTCGCTTCGAAGCAACCGTCGGCCAATTGAGTCGGGGTGATCAGGCGAGGTGCAAAAATTGGGGCACCATAGCGATAGTCTGGATCAAGCCACCATTGTGGCGAAATCAGGCGCCCCTCGGCCTGCAGTCGCACATACAAACCTGAGCCCGGGGTCGGCGTTAGTGGATTGAAATTGGCAATTTCCAACCGCGATTCGAGTGCGAAGTCGAGGCTGCGCCGAATTGTATCTGGCGTGTCATGGTCGTAGCCGAAAACGAACGTGCCATAGACGCCAATGCCGCGTGCATGCAGTTGGCTAACTACTTTTCGGTAATCGCCGGCAACCTGATTCCAGGGTTTGCGCATCTGTTTCAGATTCGCCGGCTCCAGGCTTTCGAAACCGATAAGCACATAGCGACAACCGGCTGCGGCCAGGCGATCGAGCAGGGCAGGATCGCGCGCAACGTCAATGCTGATCTGGCACGACCAGCGCCTACGAAGCGGCGTCAGAACACGCAACAGGGCGTCGAGATCGGCTTGGGTACTAAACAGGTTGTCATCGACGAAAAAGAGCAGTCGTTTGCTGTTGAGGCGCTCTAGTTCATCGCGAAACTGCTCGGCCGGTCGTGTTCTGACCTGAGTGCCGTAAAACTCATGAATCGAACAGAAATCACACACGAAGCGGCAACCGCGACCATATTGCGCGAGTTCGATGGGGGCATAGCGTTTGCCTGCGAAAATCGAGCGGTCGATTCGCATATCTGCAAGCGTAGCCCGGTTGTCGCTGCGATAAATGCGCTGCAATCGCCCGCAGGACATATCTTCGAGCAAACGCTCCCATGCTCCCTCAGCATCGCCGGTGACAACGGCATCGGCATGTAGCAGGGCTTCTTCGGGCAAGAAGGTTGGGTGGTAGCCTCCCATGACAACAGGAATGCCGCGCTGACGGAAGCCATCGGCAATTTGGTAAGCACGCCTGGCGGTGAAGGTTTCAACACTGAGCGCTACCAAGTCGGCTTCAAGATTCTCCGGAATGGCCTCGGCCTTGTCGTCGAAGAAGCGAACCTGATGCCCGACCGAACGGGCGGCGAGAATGCCCATCGCCAATGGTGGCATCGCATCTGTGGAGCGATAGTCACCCATATTCGGGCGAATCAGAATGATGTTCACAGTACCGCCACCTCGGGTTGAACAGGGCGACTATCCCATTGAGGTGGCTGGCCAAAACACACTGCGTACACAATGGTCCGATAAATAGCTGGTCGGAATGCCCTGATTAAGGTGGGGAGCGCCGGATGTGCTGCGTGGAGTCCAAGCGTCAATACTTCGCTACGGCAGATTGCCAGCGCATCGCGGATTAACGGAATAAGCTCCGAGCTGCCCTCTGTGTGTGGAGCGAAGAAGGCGAGAAATGACTGGTCGAGTTGCTGGTTCAAAGCTGGCAAGGTAATCCGCTTTGTTAGCCGAGCCCAACTGTTGTAGAGCGGCAGAATGGTCGTCAGTGGCTGTCGATAGGACCGCGCGACAACTTGTTTATAGGCCTGCTGGTTCCACAATGCCATGCAGCTACCGATTTTTCCTTCGACTTCCCGCACAAAAAAATCTGCACCGGTCGCTTCGGCCCGTTCGGGTGTCAATTCCGGAGATAGTTGGTAGCGCATGGCTGACCCGTTGTGAACCTGGCACATCGATTTAACTTCGGCTCCTTTTGGACGGCGCCAGAGCCCCAGCCGCTTGCCGCGTGCCCGGGGCAATGCGAGGGTAACTAGCTCTCCTTGCGCCACGTAAAGGGGAAGATCGCGCAGATGTGCTTCCAGGAGACGACGAGCCGGCGCATTTTCGGCTGCGACGCTGGTGTACCAGGTGTCTGGATTGGTTGCTCCCGAGAGCTTTCGGATTGATGCATATCCGTCGCGCAGGACACGTAGCTGGTGACGATAAGTAGGATTGATACGTAGGCCGCCAAGGTAGCCAAAGTTCGTGGGGCGGCCGTTGATATGTACCGGATGCTCGGCACACACATACATGCCGACTGGCGTAGGGCCGTCTCGCGCAATCACCGCACGCTCACTGCCAAAACGATTCAGGCTACCCAGAAACGATGGTTCTCGCTCCATGCTCATCGTGACCCACGATGGCATCGAATTGGTACGTAGCATGGCTCGCAAGTCCGCATCATCGGAGTTGCCGGCAAGGCGCAGGTCAATCAAGCGACCTCCAGTAAGGGGCCGTGCCAGGATTCATCACCCAGGGGATAACCGTTACGCAACGAAACCTCGCGCTGGTGCATGAGATTGATCGGAAAATAGTTGCGGAACATGAAGAAGTCGCTGCGATTGCGCCAGGCACGTTTGGCAATGCTGCTCCAGCCATAGAAGCGACGACGTGCAGCCACGCAGCCTTGAGTGACTGCCGCCGGGGAGAGTTTGCCGGGGTGGTAAGGCAAATCGTTGTAACGGTAGCTGGAATCCAGCCACCAGGATTCGAACTTAAGCCTTCCCTCAAGCTTCAGGCGATCATAAAGAGGCGTCGCCGGAAACGGTGTCAGGTGGTTGAAGGCAGCGATGTACATGTCTTCCCGTAGCGCGAAATCGACGGCGTGATCAAACGAATCCACATCATCGTTTTCGTAACCGAACACGAAGGTCCCATATACCGCGATGCCATGACGGCGCAGGTTGTCGAGGGCGGCTCCATAACCACCCTTCATGAGGTTAAAGCCCTTCTTCATGGTCCGCAGGTTGGCTGCGTCAAGCGACTCGAAACCGATCAAGACGCCACGACAGCCTCCGCGTGCCAGAAGTGCGACAAATTCTTCATCGTGTGCTGCGTTGATGCTGAGTTGCGTTATCCAGCGCAGATTGAGTTTTGCGAGTTCGGGCAGCAAAGCTTTTCCAGCCTTCACGTCTCCGGCAAAATTGTCATCGACAAAAAAGAACAGCTTCTTCTCATGCCTCAATGAACTTAGCTCAGCGACCACATCCTCTGCCGGCCGCGCTCGATGCGTGCGCCCGAAGAATGTCTGAATGGCGCAAAATTCGCAGGGAAAGCGACATCCCCGACCCGTCTCAACCAGCCCGATTGGCAGATAGCGCTTGCCACGAAATAGCCGGCGATCCACGCGGATTTGTCCAAGCTCGCCGCGTATGGACTCATACCGTGTTTTTAGCGTGCCGTATCGGAGATCGTCGATAAGTTCCGCCCAGACACCTTCAGCCTCGCCGATCACGATGGCGTCACCATAACGCTGCGCTTCGTCCGGCATCAGACTCGGATGAAATCCTCCGAGAATGACCGGTACGCCGCGCCGACGATACTCGCTCGCAATTTGGTAGGCTCGCCGGGCGGTATAGGTTTCGACGGGGATCGCCACTGCATCGGTAGGCGTGTCGTAGGCCACAGCCTCCATCCGGTCATCGTAGAAGCTGAGGGTGATATCAGATGGGGTCAGCCCCGCCAGCGTCGCTATCGGCAAAGGCTCCATCTGCCATGAGCGGATATACGACTCCCCGACACGGTGCCCTATTGCTGGTTGTACGAGGGTCAGCCGCATACAGTTTTGTTCGCCATCGGAGCTTGCGGAATGGTTAGTGCATTGGGGCGTGCGATCTGCAAGGGCCAGTCGCAGTTGTAGAAACGGTGAAGATTGTGTGCGTAGAAGCGGTAACCAAAATTGACCGTCAATGCTAGCGGGCGGAAATTACGTGCCGCCCACAGGCGTCGCGCAATTGATGACCAGCGATAACACTTTTTCCAAGCCTCCTCATGACCTTCGGCAAGTTCCTGAACACTCATGTGTCGCGGCTGGAATACCACGTGTTGAGCATCGTAAAGCTCCCAGTCGCGCGTAAGAATGCGTCCTTCGCGCTCAAGTCGAAGATGCAACGGCGTTCCTGGGAATGGTGTTAGCACAGCAAAACGCGGCAGATCAATACCGGCATCAATGGCGAATTCGACCGTGGCGTCGAAAACATCCGGGGTGTCGTGGTCCAGGCCGAAAACGAAACAACCTTGTATGGAAATACCCAGGCGATGCAGGTCGGCGATCACTTGCTTGAAATCGACCGATGCATTGAAGCGTTTCTTGGCATCCTGAAGACTTGCAGGTGTGACCGTTTCCAATCCTAGCAGTAGCCCCTTGCAGCCGCTTCGGGCCGCTAACTCCATGAACTCTCGATCATGGGCAATGAGCACGGTCGACAAACCGAACCACCGCACATTCAACGGGATTAGTTTGGTGAATAGTTCGCGAGCATAGTCCTTATCGGAAATCAGGTTGAGATCAACGAAAATCAGTTCTTTCTGCCCGAAGCGCCGGATGTCCTCGATGACCCAGTCGACAGGCTTCTGGTATTGCTGACGACCCCAGGCTGTCGGTGCGACGCAAAATTCGCAGTCATGTACGCAGGACCGGCTTGCCTCGAACACCGCTTGCGTTAGAAAATTCTTCTGATCGAAGAGATCGCGACGAGGAAATGGCATGTCAGGACGATCAAGCGAAAAATTCGGTGCTTGGTAGTACGCCGGCTTTAGTTCACCTCGCGAAAAATCACGCAGCAATTGCGGCCAAGTGTCTTCTGCATACCCTACACAAATTGCATCGGCGTGCTTTGCCGCTTCCTGAGGAAGCAGGGATACATGAGGGCCGCCGAGAACCACTGTCTTGCCTTCGGCGCGAAAGCGTGCGGCCAACTCATAGGCACGTCTAGCCGTCCCCGTAATCACCGTCATGCCAACGAGTTCGGCATCGAGATCTTCGGGAATGGCCATGATCCCTTCGTCAACTAGCGTTAGCTCGGCCCCCAATTCAATTGGCACCAGGGCAGCAAGCGTCGTAAGCGTCAGTGGCTGGTAACGTAGCGATTTCTTGAAAATCCCCCCTCGATACCGATAGAGAGGGCCCTTAGGGGAAATCAGTGCAATCTTCAATTGGTTTGCTCCTCAAACATGGGCAACCAGAAATCGTCAGTGCGCAATGCGTTCGGCTTGATGTCGCCTAGACGGACACCGTGGGTCGTCATGACACGTTCGATGATGTCAAACGGCTGTTGGCAGACAAGTTGACGCAATGGCTGCAGCTGTTCCAGTCGCCGTGCATAGTCGTATTGTGGGTTATGGCGCAGACGGGTTTCGAAAGCATCTAGCCACGCCGGAGAGCGTTCTTGATCGCTGATCAACACATATCCGGGGTTTCGCACATCGGGCACGAGCGTGGCAAATCCTTCAAGCGTGCCAAGACACTGGCCAACAAACGCTTCGGTCAGCTTTTCGCCAACGAGATCGCAACTCAATGAGTCGCGTCCCAAGAATTCAAGGACGGGCCGTCCAGAAAGGTCGGATTCCTCGCAGCGTATTCGGTCACCGCTAGCGTAACGATAGAGTCCGCTGGCGGTTGTTAGTATGACTTCGTACTCATCACCGGCAACAAGCTCCGATGCGCCGAAACATTTATCGCCCTGTCGGAATTCGAAATAACCTTGGGGCGCTAGGCGCGGCCGACCACTCTCATCCGGAACCGTAACTACGGCTTCGGTCGACAGCAGGCCTTTGGGTTCAATAGTGGCCTGCGGAAATAAGCGTGAGAGTTCTGCCACGTAATGTTTCGCCGGTCCCGAAGCCCAGCAGCTAATCACCTTCAGGTTGGGCCAATATTGACGGGTGTCGCTGACACCCGTGCAGAGCCTGAGGAGAAAGGTCGGGCTCCAGACAGAAATCAATTCGAGATCCCGTGCTGACTTGAGGTGATTCAATGTCACATCGCGCCATTGAGCGATATCTTCAATTCCAGCGACCTCGAACGGAACCGCCGTGCGTTGCAATAGTAGGGTGCCCACCTCTTCTCCGAGATAGGCACCGTCTGGCAACCCAACGGGCAGACTTCCGAAAAGCTCGGCTTTGCGAGCAACTGGACTGATTGCAAAGTAGGCTGACCCGGACAAACGATGGCGCCGAACTGTATGGGCAAGCCATGGGAGAAGGTTGTGCTGGAAGTCCCTTAATCCTGCTAATGAATAAGGAATCAGTTTTCTGCCACCACTGCTGCCGCCAGTCCATTCGCACGCTACTGGCATGCCATCGAATAGCACATTCGATTCTTCCGCTCGAAGTTGCTCGATATACGGCTTCAGATCTTCGTAGGTGATGATTGGCACCTGGCAACGGAACTCTTTTTCGGTGCGAGGGCTACCAAAGCTGCGTAGATAGGCGCAGTCTGCATTTCGCTTTAGCATCGCCGCCAACCACAGGCGTGGCGCCTTGCTGGCTTGCTCGAAGTCGGGTAGCTGCCAGAAACAGTACGTCATGCTTTTGTTGCCGAGTGAAGTGCGCGACTGAAAATTCGAGCGGTGAAAGGTTTCATGTTGGCAGGTTCAAGTTCGCACAGGCAGACCAATTCATGGCCGTTCCGGTAGCCCGGATTTTTGCTAAGAAAAAAACGGGTAGGTTCTTTAGCAAGTTCTTCCTTTGTCGGTTCCGCAATAGACCGTGTGAGATGTCCCCGTGACTTTGAAAACTCCACGACGCCACTGGCGGGGTTGTAATCATGACCAAAACTTGTCATTGCAAGTTGGTCTGCCAATGGCTTTAGATCTGATCGGTCTATTTTCCAGTGCGGAAAAAAAGATTTTCCGAAGACAGACAGATACTTAAATGTCCGGTGGCCTTTAACGAGAAGAAACCAGTAGAGTGGTATATCGGGCGCCTGTGCCTTGACCTCTCCAATGCGTGTGATCCATGCAAAAGCCAACTCCTGCTGCCCCCAGTCTTTCTGATTAACAATGGTGTCACCGGAATACACGATGCGAATAGGGGAGCCCAAATGGTGTGCCGAATAGACTCGGAGTGTCGTAAACCCAACCAACTCTGCGCCCATGTAAAGTACGATGGCATCATCTTTCTCGGCTAGATCATGGCGAAACAAGGCTTCCGAGGTGCCCTCGTAATTTTCAAGATACAACTTCGCCATACGGGTAATCGTATCGCTCGGCAAAACCTTGATCGGAACGACATCGGATCGATAGTTGCGCATAATGCATTTTAAATTATTTTGACTGAGCCTAATCGCGCTAATGAGGGGCGAAACAGGCATCGTGATCGATGCACTGACCATGGCCTGGTTCCGCAGAAAGCCGGCGCCGGGATTGGTGCATCACTCCGACGGGGCAGCCAGTATGCCAGCCACGCCTTCCAGGCCCGGCTGAAGGGATACGGCATGATCTGCTCGATGAACCGGAAAGGGAACTGCTGGGATAATGCGCCGACCGAGAGCTTCTTCAGCAGCTTCAAGAACGAGCGGGTGCATGGCACCCGCTACGAAACAAGAGCCGAGGCGATTGCCGACGCCTTCGACTACATCGAGCCGTTCTACAACCGCAGGCGCAGACACTCCACGTTGGGCTACGCCTCGCCACAGCAGTTCTTGAACGATTGGATCAAACGTCAGCATGAGCAGGAATTGGCAGCATGATGCCGTCGGGTTGGAAGACGAAAAACCGAGGGAAGCTCAATCGACATTATAGGATTTAGAGAGTACCCAGATTTCTCAAAACCGACACCTGTCGGTTTCGACAGCTGCTATTGCTCAGCTGCCTCTGGTAACTTTAGGAGGGCAAGATTCACCATCATTTCAGGCTCGCCGCCGCAGGCGAAGCTTATATGCACTCAACATCAGGAATGCCGCAGTGCCGTCAAAGACTGACCCAGTAGTTCCCCAACAATTTCTGTATTACTCGTCAGGCAAAAGCCAGACAGGCAAAGCGCAGAAATGGCTATGGGCAAGTGCCCTGATCGGGCTTCTCGCGTCACTTGCAATTCAGAAGAACAGTACAGGCTTGCCGACGCTAACGATCATCACCTTTTTGATCCTTTTCGGCGGGATCTGGCTCTTTCTACGCAGTTTGCTGAAGCCCGGCCAGGCATTGGTTACCATCAATCGTGATTTCATCGAATCGCTGTTATTCCGTGGCGATACCAAGCGATATCCGTGGTCCGAGATTGCTGCCGTTTCCTTCAATGCACAAGGCAATACGCGATATCTCGAATTCAGGCTGGCGGACAAGCAAGGCAGGCCTGACAAGCGGAACTTCTGGAATGGCGCGAGTTACGCACGCCCTTCGATACAACTTGCAGTATTTGACGAACTTACACAGGAGAAGATGCTAGAGGCCATCAAGCGTTGCATGGAGAAGCAGAGACCGGCCGATGGCCAGCCAATCGGTGAACTCTTAAATGAAATCGCCATCGAGCGCGAATTCCAGGAACGCTTGAAAGCCATGGCCCCAGTGCCCTGGATCACCTATTCTCTGATCGCGGTGAATTGCCTGGTCTGGCTGCTGACGCTATCCATGGGCGCGGGAATCGCGAGCGCCGGGGCCGACAAGCTGCTGGCCTGGGGTGGCAATGCCGCGTCCGAGGTACAGCGGGGCGACTGGTGGCGCCTGCTTAGTGCGACTTTCCTGCACAGTGGATTCATGCATGTCATGATGAACATGGTTGGCCTTGCTGCTGCTGGCGTCACTGTCGAACGAATTTACGGCCATCGCCTATTCGCGCTCATCTATTTTGCAGCTGGCTTGTCGGGCAGCGCGCTCAGCCTGCACTTTGCAGCACAAACTGCGGTCTCGGTTGGTGCTTCCGGGGCCGTCTTTGGCGTAACAGGGGCTTTGCTGGTGGCAGTTTTTCAGCACCGGGACAAGCTCCCAAAAACCTTCAGCAAACAAACGATCAGTGGCTTGTCCATTTTTATCTTGTACTCATTAATGCAGGGATTTGCCAAGCAAGGCATAGATAACGCGGCACATGTGGGCGGTCTGTTGGGTGGATGCTTGTGCGCCTTCATCCTTCCAGAACGTTTCGACATGGCGAATTTCAACAGCACATTTGCCAAACGCACTGTTGCGGCACTCCTCATGGTCGCGACTGCAACAGTGGGTTTGGCCGCGATGGCTCCTCGCGCAATGATTGATCAGGCGCAGATTTTTGCGAGCAACGAGATCCTGAATCAGTCATTAAAGCGGTTCGACGAAGGAATGAAAGCGCTTCAACAGGAGCAAATCGATATCAAGGCCGGGAAACTCTCCGAGCAGGACGCGGACGACCGAAGCAGGATCGTTCATGCCCCCGTATTTCGCCAGGTGGTGGATGACTTGTCAAAGCTTGTGTTGCGCCCGGGCGACCCGCGTGAACAGTTCACGAAGGATATCCAGCATATGTCCGAGCTGCTTTATGAAACACTTGCAATGGAATCGGTGTTCAATGAAGAAATCAGGAAATTTGAGCCGATCAATCCCGGACGTGCGGCAACAATTGACGATGAACTGATCATGATGACGGAACGTATGACGAAATCTCTCAATTCCATCAAAAACAAAGGAACACTCGAAAGGCATACCAGCAATTAAGCAATCTTAGCCACAGATAAATTCATTGAAGCACTAGCGCGCCAATCACCAATAAATAGCATACGTCCTATGAAAGCTCACCAAATAAGACGGCTCCTGCCATTCTTGCTACTCTTCATCGCGTCGCTGTGCGCGGCTCAGACACAAGAGCCACCTAAAATCATCAAGGAACAAAACGGCAAAATCACAAATTACCGCGCAGAAGGAAGTCTTGCGTCGACTCAAGCCATCAACTGTATCCCGCTTGCCCAAGCGAAACCCAAATTTACTCCCCCTGACCTCTACAAAGGGGTTGCGGAATGCCTCGCCAAAGGCGAGTTCGAGTCGGCCGCAAAGCTATTCGTGCTTGCGGGAATCTATGCCCGGTTCGACGCCGATCGCGTCACGGATAAAACCGCCGGTCAGGCAAGAACTGCCCTGATCATGAACACGTTCTCGAATGTTCCAGAAGAAAAGAAGAATGAGTTCAATGCTGCGCTCATTCGCATGACAAAAACCCCAGAGCTTCTCGGGGGCTTATGCAAGGAAGTCGCACGGATTGGAATGCCGGACTACTATCCAGGCTACACGATTCTTCATGGAATCAGAGCCTTTTCCGGCAACCCACATGAGGCAGCGCTTGTAAAAGACTTTGATGCCACAGGTACCTGGAAAAGCCTCCAATCGACGTATCTTCATTGCCCTGATTGACACGCCGCGAGTATCGCTCCAAAAGCGCACGGCAATGAGGACCAACGCAGACGAGGACACTCACACTCGCAGACCAGCGAGTATTGAATCACAAGCCCTGCATTGAGCACGAAACTGGCAATCGACCTTGAACCTCAGATCAAATCGAGTTTCACTGCCTTTGCGATGGTTTGCGCCTTTCCAACAGCGCCAAGTTTTTGCTTGACGTTCGTCAGGTGAAAACGGATCGTCCGCTCGCTACGACCGAGAATAATCCCGATTTCGTCTACAGTTTTGCCTGACACCCACCACTTGAGGCATTCGAGTTCGCGCTGGCTCAATTGTTCTGGCGGGTCATACGCCAGTTCCTTGGTGAAGACGAGCTGCCTGATCGCTTCCTGAACATAGGCGCCCAGAAGGTAGGCAGATCCGATCATCTGAAAATCGTGCGAGCGGGTTTTGTACGCACGTTCCGGATTGGCCACGCTCAGCAGCGCTACCTCCCCCTTTATTCCGCGAATTGGGATAGTCACGCCGGATGCAACGCCGTACCCTTGCGCATCCTCCCAGAAGGCCTTTTCGACCGTGGTGCTGAAAACATCATCCGACCAGATCAGCGGCAGGTTGGAGTCGCTAATCAGGCAATGGCGGACAACAGGGTCAATTCGAATGTAATTGGCTTCCTGGTAAGTCCGCGACCATTCGTCCGGATACCCGCTGAAAATGTACTGAAGTCGCTCACCGTTGGGCAATGGCACATGGGCACCATACAGATAGTGCTCAAACCCCAGCTGATAGGATAATTTCCTGACTTCCCGACCCAATTCGTCAAGCGTTGATGCATTGGCGATCTGTTCAAACGAAGCAAGGTCGGCATCGGTACAGAGAATCTCCTGATCGCTAGGTACGCTGTAAATAATCTCCTTCATTCTCTGCCGATAGCCTTCCTACGGTCGTACGCTGTGAACGAATTGATCAGAAAAAATCGCCCGGACTAGACGCAATGGCGCGTGCCTATGTTGCCAAATCAATATTTTGACAGCAAAACCCAATTCGACAAGTTCTAGGTGGAGGGGCTCTAAATTCTCTTCAACCCCGGGGAAAAATCCGCTTTGCGACTGACACGGGGCGGAATATGAACGTATTGTTCCTTCTCACCCGACCTCTCCTTTGTGTTCGGCCAATCGCAGCTTCCGCAGTCCAGACAACTGGCGTAATCAAGAGCACTCCCACAATCACCTGCACACCCAATATCGCAGTCGCCGCGCTGGGCAGCCATCGGGCGCCGACGGGGTGGTGAATATCGACGATGAGCAACGCCACATAGATAAAGCCGCTTGCGTAGCACGGCAAGTCCATGGATTGCACCGTAGCGCCTCACCACTCGATAGCCAAGGTTTGAACAACTGGCATGGCCGGTATGAGTGCGATATGCACAGCAGAATCCCTTGTGCGACGAGATGAAGCGTTGATAGAACCTGATGGCCCACAAGACAAGCAGTTGCATTGAATGCTTCCGTCAGTACGATGCGCTTAGTCTGATCCGGCGGCATCATCCAATACATCAACATTTTTGGAAATCAACTTTCGGTGCAAACAGAATGGGCATCTCCGCCATGCCGAGTTTGGCCGAGATCGATCACAACTGTCATTTGCGACAGGTACGCCAAGCGACAACATCTGGTAATTTCCAGAAAATTCGTATGCCGCTAAACTATTGGATTCGGCCTGTCGCCCAACCTCATTTTTCTGGAAGCATTCTATGGAAGCGATTCATTCGCTCATCTCGAACGTCGAGAAGGTCATTATCGGCAAGCGGCCGGTCATCGAGCTGGCTGTCGTCTCGCTCCTCTGTCGCGGGCATGTACTGCTGGAGGATGTGCCTGGCACTGGCAAAACCATGCTGGCGCGCGCCCTGTCGCGCTCGGTAAATGTAGGTATGAAGCGCCTGCAATGCACGCCGGACCTCTTACCCTCGGACATCACCGGCGTGCCCATCTACAACCAGAAGACAAGCGACTTCGAGTTTCGCCCAGGCCCCGTATTCACCCATATCCTGCTGGCCGACGAAATCAATCGGGCGACGCCGCGTGCCCAGTCGGCGCTGCTGGAGTGCATGGAGGAATTCCGGGTCAGCGTCGATGGCGTCAGCTATGATCTACCCAAGGTGTTCATGGTGCTGGCGACCCAGAATCCGATCGACATGGCCGGTACGCACCCGCTGCCCGAGGCGCAGCTGGACCGCTTCTTCGTCCGCCTGCATGTCGGCTACCCGACGCTTGATGAAGAGGTCCAGATACTGGCGGCACAGGCGCAGGCCCACCCGATCGACAGCCTGACGCCGGTCATCGGCGATGCCGAGATCCAGGCTGCGCGCGAAGCGGTGAAGTCCGTGTACATCAATGCCGACGTCGCGGCGTATATGGTGCGAATCGCAGCAGCAACCAGGGAACATGTCGACCTCCGCCTGGGCGTCAGCCCGCGCGGCACCCTGGCGCTGGCCCGCGGTTCGCAAGGCATGGCCCTTCTGCGCGGCCAGACGTTCGTGACACCAGACATCGTCAAGGCAATGGCCGGCGCGATCCTTGAACACCGCCTCATCGTGCGTCCACCGGCGGCGGCCGCCGGTCGTACGGCGCGTGACATCCTGGACGAAATCCTGAACCAGCTGCCGCCGCCGGTCTGAACCATGGCCTCTGGCAGCATATCCGACTGGTTTTCGGCACGACGGAAATTATTGGTTTTATCGGCGTTGACCGCAGTCGCCTATCTGGCCGCGATCAATCGCGCCCAAGCTTTCATGTGGGCCATTGCGGCACTGTTGAGCGCTACCCTGATCACCGGTTTTGCCTGGCCCCGCTGGCTGGTCAAGCAGTTGTCGGTGACCCGTAGCGGCCCGAGCCGGGCGGAGGAAGGGGAAATGATCGAATTCCAGGTCACCGTTGAAAACCGTGGCTGGCTACCCCGGTTCATGGTCGAACTGGTCGATCACCTGCCCTTCATCGGCTTCAACGATGCAAAGGGAGCAAACGGCGAGAAAGTGCTCGGCATGCTGGCGTATCTGCCAGGCCGGAAACGCCAGCAATTCAAGGTACCGGTATTGTGCGAAAAGCGGGGGTATTACCGTCTCGGGCCCGTTGGCTTGGCCTCGAGCTTTCCACTGGGGCTTACCGAAGCAAAGTTAACTCGCAACGAGGGGCTGCAAACGCTGACCATCTACCCGGATGTCTTCGCCATCCTCTCGCTTCCCCTGCGTGGCGCCCCGAGCCAGATCCATCGTGGCGGCTACCTGTTGCCCGAAGGCGCGGGGGCTGCTGAGTTCTCAGGGTTGCGCGAATACCGGCGCGGTGACAATCCACGCCATGTCCACTGGCCGACGACAGCCCGACTGAACGAATTGATGGTTCGCGAATACGAACCGCTGGCCTCCGCCTGTCTGTACATTGCGCTCGACCAGGCCGCCGAGGCGAATGTTGGGACCGGCCGGGAATCCACCTTCGAGTACGCGGTGCGCATCGCCGCCTCCATCGCCCGCTCGGCCTGCACCCAGAGCACGCGCACGCGGATCGCCGGCGATGGCCAAGCAGCGCTGCGTGGGTTGGCCGGGTCTGGTGACGCTCACTTTCAGGGCATCCTTGACGAACTGGCCGTGGTGGCTTGCGACGGCGACACGCCCTACGCCCATCTGCTCAACGAAATCGGCCCGCACTGCCTGCGCGGAGAAACGGTGGTCGTATTCCTTTCCGAAAAGCAGCCGCGCTGGGCGGATACCCTGCAAGCGCTGGCAACGCTGCGCGCCCGCCAGGCCAACCTGTTCGCGGTGGTCTTCGATCAGGCGAGCTTCCTGTCGGAAGGGACACCCTCTGGGCCATTGACCAACCACACCCAGATCACGGCAGCGTTACTGGAACTGGGAGCCTACTGCGTGACGGTGCGCCGTGGGGACGACCTGGTTCGTCTGTTCAACGTATGAATGCACCGCTGACCTACCTGCCGGCCTATCTCGGCCTCTTCGCCTCGCTGATGCTGGCGGTGGCCTGCAATGCCTTTCTCGATATCCAGTACGGCAGTTTCGGATTCGAGATGTTTTTCTGGGGGCTGATCTTCGGCTGGACCTTGCTGGTCGGCTGGAGGCAGCACGGCCAGGCCAACGAGAGCGGGCCGCAACAGCAAAAGATCGTGCTGCTCCTTGGTCTGCTCGCGTCGGTCATAGTCTTCATCCCGATGTGGGGTTTCCCGCGCGCCGGTCTGTACATGCTGGTTGTCTTGCAGGCCTCGCTGAACTGTGTGACGACGA